>Ga0308157_10009706_pt1 | contig 10600 bp, 9 predicted proteins | sample PhyBR1_FD_201035 | JGI IMG/M metagenome (GOLD analysis project Ga0308157, IMG submission 201035) | Phyllosphere microbial communities from UC Gill Tract Community Farm, Albany, California, United States - DLSLB.R1 | ecosystem: Host-associated > Plants > Phyllosphere > Unclassified | place: USA...
AATAAGCCATGGGCCTGCTCAGTCAAGGAGATTGACTGGACGGCGCGTGGCTTTGAGGGCACCAAGCTGGGTTATCTAATCGGACAGAGTGGATATTTTCACAATGGCCACCGGGCTGAAGATGACTGTCAGGCATTGTTGGCCGTGTTGCGCGAAACATCTGGCCGTAAGCAGACCCCATTTTCGGAGTTGCTCAAGGCCAGTCGCAAATCGCGGTTGCGCATTTATGCCGAAAACAGCCCTTTTGAAATGAAGGACAAACTGAAGGAACGCCGTTATCGCTGGTCGGATGGCACAGATGGTCGTCCGAAATCGTGGTGGACCGAGGTTGATGAGGACGAGCTCGACGCGGAACTGGAATATCTGCGCACCGAAATTTACGGCTGGCGTGATGCCGATCCGCTTATCGTGAAGCTAACCGCAACCGAACGCTACAAAGAGCGAGCGCCGCTTCGGCCGGCGAAGTAATCGCTGCCATCTCCCTCATCCTGAGGAGGTAACCTTGAGCTTGTCGAAGGTTACCATCTCGAAGGATGGGAGATGGCCCCTCGCCCTTCGAGACGGCGCTTCGCGCCTCCTCAGGATGAGGGGCAGGATTTGGCGATTACGCAATAACAGGCCAAGGCTTTTGTGCTGGCCGCATGTCCTCATAAGCTTTTGCCAGACGCAACACACCCAGATCATCAAAACGCTGGCCGAAAATCTGCAAGCCAATCGGCAGACCCTTGGACGTATAGCCGCAATTGATCGAAACCGCTGGCTGCTCCGACATGTTGAGCGACACAGTGAAGGCAATATGCTCGAATGGACGCTGCGGGTCGTTGATCGGCGATGCCCATTCCGCCGGATAGGTTGCCATAGGCGCGGTTGGCGAAATGATGAAGTCAAAGCCTTTCGATGCAGCAAGTGCCGCATTGCGCATGGCATCAATCTGGGCAAAGCCCGTATAGACTTCCTCACCCGACAGGGCTTCGGCAGTTTCAGTCCACTGATAGATATATGGCAGGATTTTCGCACGGTTTTCAGGCGTCATCTTCTTGATGTCCGACCATGACCGCGCACGCCAGAAACGATCAAGACCGTCGATCATCGTGCGATTGAGAAACGGCGCAACCGGCTCGATAATGGCACCGGCATCAGCAAAAAGCTTGGCTGCGGCTTCCACAGCTGCTTTGGTTTCTTCGCCAACCTCTTCACCAAAACCGGCATCCATCCAAAGGCCAATTTTCAGACCTTTCACGTCGATATCGAGATCCATCCAGTCAATCGGCTGATATGGCAGGCTCATGCCGTCACGACGATCAGGCTTTGACAGCACCGACATATAAAGCGCGGTATCGGCAACATCACGGGTCATAGGACCTGCAACGCGGCCCAGAAATGCCGGGTCAATCGGGATACGCCCGAAAGACGGCTTGAGGCCCACAAGGCCACACCAGCCAGCAGGCAAGCGGACCGAGCCACCAATATCTGTGCCGACATGCAAAGGGCCATAACCGGCAGCGGCAGCACTGCCTGCACCCGCACTCGATCCACCCGGATTGGTGTTCAAATCCCATGGATTGCGTGCGAGCTTATGAAAACTTGATAGCCCGGAAGACAACATGCCAAGATCAGGCATGGTCGTCTTGCCAAGCAGCACACCGCCCGCTTCACGTGTGCGCGCAGCAGCTGGCGCATCAGCGGTAGCAGGTTTCAAGGGCAAGGCTGCGCAACCAAGCGGAACCGGCAGACCTTCTGTCGCGATATTTTCTTTGAGCGTCAGCGGCACGCCATCAATTGGGCCCGCCGGTTCACCCTTGGCCCATCGCGCTTCCGATGCTTTTGCTGACGCCCGCGCAGCATCCGGATCATAGGCCCAAAGCGCATTGAGTTTCGGCTCATAGGCTTCAATGCGATTAATGACGGCCTCGGTCATTTCTACCGGAGAAAGCGTCTTCGCTTTATAGGCATCGACAAGCGCAACGGCAGACAAATCTGCAAGATTTGACATTTAAGTTCCCTTTTATCATTCCGGTAATTGAAGATTGGCGGTCTGTCGCGGCGCGCGTTTGCGCCGTCCCGAGAAAGGCTTTGGCACCGCATCCACGAGCGCACGCGTGTATTCATGCTGCGGATTATCGAAGACCTCGTTGGTCGGTCCCTGCTCTACGATATTGCCGCGATAGATCACGGCCACGCGGTCGGTGATGGCGCGAACGACACCAAGATCGTGGCTGATGAACAGATAGGAAAGGCCGAACTTTTCCTGTAAATCCATCATCAGGTTCAGCACCTGCGCCTGGATCGACACATCAAGCGCCGAAACCGGCTCGTCGGCAACGATAAGTGCAGGCTTTGTAATCAGCGCACGCGCAATCGCGATACGCTGACGCTGACCGCCTGAAAACTCGTGCGGATATTTATCCGCCGATGCAGGCGGCAGGCCCACCGCAGCCAACACCTCCGCGACACGTTCATTGCGTTCAGCAGTGCTTGTTCCACGTTCCAGCGAAACGATCGGCTCGGAAATTATGCGCCTCACCGTATGGCGTGGATCGAGAGAGCCATAAGGGTCCTGAAAAATCGCCTGAAAGCCTTTGCGCGCTTCACGCAGCCCACTGCGATCAAGCGCATAGATATCCTGGCCATTGATCAGTATCTGGCCCGATTGCGGCCTTTCCAGACCCATGACGGCACGGGCAAGTGTTGATTTACCCGAACCACTTTCGCCAACAATGCCAAGGCTTTGTCCTGCCTCAATGTCCACGCTGACGCCATGGAGCACACGCAGGCTTTCCTGCTTCGACAACAACGAAGCGCGCGGCAGACGATATTCGCGCACAACGTTGCGCACTTCCAGAATGTGTTTCGTCATGCCATCACCTCGCCTTCGCAAGGATGGAAACAGGCAGCGCGATGCGCGATCCCATTGTTCTCGCCCAGCATATCAAGTGGCGGAATCGTCTGGCGGCAATCATCCTGCACAAAGGCACAGCGATCAGCAAAGGTGCAATGCGCCGGACGCGCAAGCGGATCAGGCACCACGCCCGGAATTGCCTGCAATCGTTGCCGCCCGCCGGAGCTTTGACGCACCAATGCTGCGCCATGTGGCGAAGCCGCAAAAAGCCCGCGGGCATAAGGATGCGCCATGCGCTGAAACACCGCTTCCGTGCGTCCCGTCTCGACGATGCGGCCCGCATACATCACCGCAATACGGTCGGTCATTTCCGAAACGACGCCGAGATCATGAGTGATGAGCATCAGGGCCGTGCCGGTCTCGTCGATCAATTCATCCATCAGATCAAGGATTTGCGCCTGTACCGTCACATCGAGCGCGGTTGTTGGCTCATCGGCTATCAACAGGTCCGGCTCGCAGGCAATCGCCATGGCGATCATCACGCGCTGGCGCTGACCACCTGAAAGCTGATGCGGATAAAGATCAAGATTGAAACGCGGCGCAGGCAATCCAACGCGGTCGAGCAATGCGCGCGCCTTCTGCTCGGCATCCGCGCGGCTTTCGCCAAGGTGCAGACGACGGCCTTCGGCAATCTGCGCGCCAATGGATTTCACTGGATTAAGCGCCGTCATCGGCTCCTGAAAGATCATCGCCATGCGGCGTCCGCGCATTTTGCACAATTGCGCTTCCGGCAAAGACGCGAGGTCCTGACCGTCAAACCGGAGTGTACCCCGCACGCGCATGCGGTCAGGAAGCAGGCCCATAGCCGCAAGCGCGGTAATGGATTTGCCGCTGCCGGATTCACCCACGATGCCTAAGCGTTCGCCGCGATCAAGTGTCAGCGTGATGTCGGAAACAATATCCGCGACCTTCAGGCCAATGGGCAGTTCAACGGACATAGTGTCCATTTCCAGCAAAGGTGTTGTCATCTCTGCCTCCTCACGCGCGGGTCGAGCACATCACGCAATCCGTCTCCGAGCATGTTCAGTCCAAGAACGGCAAATGTGATGGCGAGGCCGGGGAAAATCGCCAGCCATGGCGCGTCATAAATGAAAGTTTGTGCATCATTGAGCATCTTGCCCCAGCTTGGCATTGGCGGCTGCGTGCCAAGCCCGACATAGGAAAGGCCCGCTTCTGCAACGATGGCGAGAGCAAACTGGATCGTGGCCTGCACGATAAGCACGTGATTGATGTTTGGCAGCACATGCAAAATCGTGATCGAGATATCGCCGCGCCCCGCACAACGGGCGGCTTGCACATATTCCCGCTTCCAGAGGCCCAGCGATGCACCGCGTGTCACGCGAGCGAAGACCGGCACGTTGAAGATGCCGATTGCAATCATCGCATTGACCGCACCCGGACCAAAAACCGCAGTGATGATAACGGCTGTAAGAAGTGCTGGGAAGGCAAAGGCAAGGTCTGTCATGCGCATGACAAAGCCATCAATCATGCCACCGCGTGCGGCGGCAAAGGCGCCAAGCGGAATGCCGATACCAGCCCCGACCAACACTGCGATGATGGAAACGGCAATCGAATTGCGCGCGCCCACCATGATCATGGAGAAGACATCACGGCCGAAATTATCGGCGCCAAAGAAATGGCTGAGACCTGGACCCTGCAACTTGTCGCGGAAGTTCATCGCCGTTGGCGAATAAGGTGTCCAGACATAGGACACCAGTGCCATGGCCACCAAAATGACAGTGATCAACGTTCCGATAAACAGGCTGCGGCTCAAAAACAGCACGCGGAAACGGCTCGGTCTGGCGATAGTCTGAACGTCGCTCATCGGCTGCCTCCCGTCGAAAGGCGCGGATCAATGAAGCCGTAGACCAGATCGACAATGAAATTGACCGCAATCACGGAAGCGGCAAGCAGCGTCACCAGCGACTGCACTGTAATCAGGTCGCGTTGCGCAATCGCCTGAAATACCAGTCTTCCGAGACCGGGAAGATTGAAGACGTTTTCGATAATGATGGTCCCCGCCAGCAGGAAGGAGAATTGCAGGCCGATAATCGTCACGACCGGGATCAGGGCATTCGGTACTGCATGACGCCAGAGTGCAGCATTACGCGTGAGGCCTTTAGCGCGTGCGGTACGCACGAAGTCTTCGCCGAGTGTTTCAATAACGGCGGAGCGTGTGACACGGGCAAGAATTGCGGCAAGCGGCAAGGCAAGCGCCAATGCGGGCAGGAACAGCGAACGAATACCGATCCAGAAACCATTTTCCCAGCCGGCAAAACCGGATGCAGGGAACCAGCCGAGCTGTAATGCAAACAGCAGGATCAAAAGCAGGCCAAGCCAGAAATTGGGAATGGCCACACCAACCTGTGCCACGCCCATGGACAGCACGTCCCCGGTCTTGCCGCGCTTGGATGCAGCATAAACGCCAACAGGGATGGCAACAGCGACGGAGAGCACCATGGAAAGCAAAGCCAGCGGCAGCGTAACCATGATACGCGGGCCGAGCAACTCGCTGATCGGCACGGAATAGGTATAGCTCGTGCCGAAATCGCCCTTCAGAAAACCGCCGATCCATGAGAGATAACGCCACCACAGCGGCTGATCGAGACCAAGCTGCTTATGAAGAGCAGCAAGCGTTTCTGGCTGAGCATTGATGCCAAGGATGACTGCCGCGGGGTCGCCGGGCAGCACCTGCATCAACAGAAAGACGATGACGGAGGCCGCAAGCGTCGTAAGCATGAGCGAGACCAACCGCCCGGATATATAAGCCAGCAAAGCGACCTCCTTGGAAAGACGGGTTCCCCCACTTTCCACATTCCAACTCGCCCCACACTCTCCCCTTATATTTATGGAGCGTGCGGCCATTCACGGGATACCCGCCCCTGACATCAGGTGTCGGGGCGGATCAGTTTTTAGTTTTCCCAGTAAGCCTGTGTCAGATCATCAGCCGGGATTGGCATGTTCTTCCACAGACCCTTGACACTTTTGTTCCACACGCCGATTTTCGGCAGCGCATAGAGGAAGATGTTCGGCTCGTCAGCAGCAAGCTTTTCCTGCAACTTCTTCACGAGTTCGAGCTGTTCTTCGTCACTGCCAGCTTCGGCATAGGCCTTGTAGAGCGCCTTGTATTCCGGGTTGTTGTAGTTGAAGTAGTATTTGTCGCGGGCATAGATATCGAGATCACGCGCTTCGGTATGAGCAATGATCGTCGCATCGAAATCTGACCGCTTGAATACCTGATCAAGCCACTGCGCGAACTCTATCGGCACGAGATTGGCCTGAATGCCAACCTCTGCCAGCATGGCCGCAATGATCTCGCCGCCGCGCCGCGCATAAGCGGGAGGCGGAAGCGTGATGGTGATCGACGTGCCTGCCGGAACGCCAGCCTCTTCCAGCAACTGCTTCGCCTTGGCCGGATCATAGAGATAGGTTTCCGACAGATCGACATAGCCCGGATCAACCGGCGCATAATGCGAACCGATTGGCGTGCCAAAGCCGGAATAAACGCCCTCGATCAACGCCTTGCTGTCGATGGCATGCGCCAGTGCCTGACGCACCTTCACATTGTCGAACGGGGCCTTGGCATTGTTGAGCGAAAGCAGAACTTTGCCTGCAGTATCACCCACTTCCACCTGCAACTTATCATCGCTCTTGAAGCGGCTGATCAGTTCAGGTGCCTGGAACATCGGGAAGACGTCAATGTCACCGGCAAGGATGGCCGCTGCTGCTGCCGACGGATCGCTCACGAAGCGGAAGGTAACTGCAGAAAGTTTTGCAGCTTCGCCCCAATAGTCTGGATTGCGATCGAGTTCGACACGATCGCCCTGCACCCAGCGCTTGAACTTGAACGGGCCAGTACCGACAGGCTTGGTGCGGTTATCGGCTGCAGAATTTGGCGCTACCATCACGGCATCACCCCAGCCCATATTGAACAGGAAGTTCGAGGTCGGACGCTTGAGCGTGACAACGGCAGTTGCCGGATCAGGGCATTGTGTGCTGGCAATCGGCTCGAACAGCCCCTTTTGCGCGTTGGTGGAATCAGGCGCCACCGCACGCTCATAGGAGAATTTTACGACCGAGCAATCGAAAGCCGTTCCATCGTGAAACTTCACGCCCTGACGCAGTTTGAATGTATAGGTCTTTTTATCATCTGAAACAGTCCAGCTTTCAGCAAGCTGGGGCTTCACCGTGCCGTCTTCGACGATACGTACAAGACCTTCATAAAGATTGGCGTAAGTAACCTGCCGGATACCGGCGGCAGCATTTGCCGTCGGATCGAGGCCCGGCGGTTCCAGCACTTCGCCGACCACCAGCGTATCCTTCGCGAAGGCACCGTTTATCGATGCCAGCATCGTGGCTGTAATCAGCCCGGCTTTCAGCAGTTTACTCATTTTTCCTCTTTGGCTCCCCTTGTCTCTTTTTTAAATCGAACGCCCGCCATCCACGTCCAGCGCAACCCCGGTAATCATAGATGCAGCGGGCGAACAAAGGAAAGCGGCAGCTTCAGCCAAATCATCAGGTTTCAACAGGCGGCCCATCGGAATGGAATCGCGGAATTTTTTACGGATTTCCTCGGTGTCCTCACCCATAAAGGTGGTGAGAAGCGGTGTTTCGCCTGCAACCGGGTTCAGCGCGACGACACGAATTTTTGCAGGTGCCAGCTCGATTGCCAGTGCCTTTGTGACGGAAACCACCCAGCCCTTCGTCGCATTATACCAGGCGAGATTAGGACGCGGACGACCGGCACCGGTCGAGGCGACGTTGAGGATTACGCCCTCACCATTGCCCTTGAAATGCGGGATGAGCTTGCGGGTCATCAGGTAGACGCCGCGCACATTGACGCCGAGAATGCGGTCGAATTCTTCCGGCTCAACCAGTTCGGCATTTTGCGGCTTGTGGCCGATGCCGGCATTGTTGATCAGAATATCGACCTTGCCGAACTTCGACAGGGCAGCCTCCACCGCCGCATCGACATCGGCTTCCTTGGAGATATCGGCAGCAACGCTGAGCGCTGCCTCGCCAATCTCCGCCGCAACACGGTCGGCACCCGCCTTGTCGCGGTCAACAACGACAACCTTTGCGCCGCCAGCAGCAAAGCGTTTCGCCATGCCTTCGCCAAACCCCGAACCTGCTCCCGTGATGAGCGCGACCTTACCTTCAAGCGACACTGTGCTTCTCCCAAATGCTATTCTAATCGCATTTTCTAACGGGAAACCGGTTCCCACTTTCCCTGAAAATGCTGTTTCAGCCGTGATACACGGAAATCGTCTTCAACGAGGCAAAGCCGTAGAGCGCCTCAAAACCCTTCTCGCGACCATGACCAGACTTTTTCACGCCCCCGAACGGCAATTCAATACCGCCGCCAGCGCCATAATTGTTGATGAAGACCTGACCGGAATGGATCGCGTGGGCGAGCCGGAACTGACGCCCGCCATCATTGGTCCAGATACCGCACACGAGGCCATAAGACGTGCCATTGGCAATGGCGATGGCTTCTTCTTCAGTATCAAACGGCAGGATAACCTGTACCGGACCAAAGATTTCCTCCTGCGCCAGACGATGATCGGCAGGAACATCGCGGATCAGGGTCGGCAGCACATAAGCCCCGCCCTCGGGCGCGTTGTCGACAAGCACACCTTGCGCAGCGATAGCCAGACCATCGTCTTTCGCAACGTCAAGATAGCCTTCGATGATTGCCTTCTGACGCTGCGAGACAACCGGGCCAACTGACAGGTCATCGCCTGCCGGGCCAACTTTCAGCGCTCGATACCGTTCGCTCATGCGCGCCACAACATCTTCATAGATACTGCGTTCGACCAGAATGCGGGACGAGGCAGAACACGTCTGGCCTGCGTTCTGGATGCCTGCATTGACGAGAAACGGGACGGCACGCTCGATATCCGCATCGGCGAAGACGATTTGCGGCGACTTACCACCCAGCTCAAGCGTAACCGGGACGGTATTTTTCGCAGCCGCAGCCTGAATGAGTTCACCCGTACGAACCGAACCGGTGAATGAAATATGATTGACGCCCGGATGTTCCGAGAGTGCCGCACCAGCCTCTGCACCAAGGCCCGTCACAATATTCAGCGCGCCTTTCGGAAGGCCGGCCTTTTCGGCGATCTTGGCAAATTCCAGAATGGTAAGGCAGGCTTCCTCAGCAGGCTTTACCACTGCGGCATTACCCATGGCGAGTGCCGCACCCAGGCTGCGGCCAAGAATTTGCATTGGGTAATTCCAGGGAATGATATGGCCGGTAACACCATGCGGCTCATAGATCGAGAGAACTGTGAAGCCATTCTGGTAAGGCAGCGTGTCGCCATGTACTTTATCAGCTGACGCGCCGTAGAACTCGAAATAGCGTGCGAGCGCAATCACATCGGCACGCGCCTGCGTGACCGGCTTGCCGACGTCTTTTGATTCCAGATCGGTCAGCAACTCGACGTTCTTCAACACCTCTTCCGAGATACGATGCAGAACCCGACCGCGTTCCGTCGCGGTCAACCTGCCCCAATCGCCGCTCAATGCTGCGCGTGCGGCCGCTACGGCCAGATCGACATCAGCTTTCGTACCGCGTGCAATCAACGCCAGATCGCTGCCATCGGAAGGATTGCGTAGAGTGATATGCGCGCCGCCCAGTGCATCGCGCCACTCACCATTGATGTAATTTCCATAACGCAGCAAGCCAGCACCTCCTGCCTTGTTTTCATGCTTCATTTTCATTCTCCTGAAGAGGCATTTCAGCCTCCAGTCTCGCCGTGGTTGCGCGGATATGTGCCCGCGCGAGCCGCTCGGCTTCTTCGCCATCACGCGCAGCAATCGCCTCGACAATCGCGCCATGTTCACGGATCGCATCACGCGCCCTGTCCACGGATAATGAGAACGAAGGCGCAAAAACCTGCGATGTCATACGCAGCACCGGAACGAAGGCGATCAGCGAAGCATTGCCGGCTGTGTTCATCACCGCCATATGAAAATCGACATTGGATTGGGTATAGGCTTTGGGGTCCCACGGATCGACAACTGCACCCTGCCCCGCAACATGCGCACGCAACTTTGCGATATCCTCATCGGTTGCGCGTTCAGCAGCAAAGCGCGCTGCAACACCGTCCAGCACTTCCCGCACAGCATAGGCATCGATCAGGCGGGTAAGATCGGCAGAAGCCACGCGAACACCACGACCCGGCAGATGAACAACCAGTCCATCGCGTTCCAGAACACGCAGCGCCTCGCGCAACGGGGTGCGGCTGATGCCAAACTCAGCGGCCATGTGTTCCTGCCGGAGTATCGCGCCCGGCGCATAAACGCCCGCATAGATTCGCTCGCGAAGTGCTTCTGCAACTTCGTCCAGCAAACGGGTCTGACTGCGCCATTCAAAAGCCGCCAATAGAAAAGCCTCCCAACTTTTCCTGGCAGAATATCCTGGATACAAAATCAGTCAATCCGAAACTGGAACCCATCCCCAAAAGTGTTTAAAGGTTTTCGGATAAGGGGCGCGTACGCCAAAAGTAACCCCAACTAAGAAGGTTCGTTGTCAGCAACATGTGGCTATTACAGCGCAACACAAGCGGCAACGCTATCGAATAACTTTGGTAAACTTTGAAATTTTCTCACAGGCATAACGTAGCTTAGACAGACTCAGTGCTGGCTAATTAGAAATAATCCCGGCTATGTTATCTTGTATGGATAATCTCGTATCAC
>Ga0308157_10009707_pt1 | contig 10599 bp, 9 predicted proteins | sample PhyBR1_FD_201035 | JGI IMG/M metagenome (GOLD analysis project Ga0308157, IMG submission 201035) | Phyllosphere microbial communities from UC Gill Tract Community Farm, Albany, California, United States - DLSLB.R1 | ecosystem: Host-associated > Plants > Phyllosphere > Unclassified | place: USA...
TAATGAGTGAAAATACACAACTCGACATGTATGATGAAGTATCCGACGTGCTGGACAAGCTGCGTCCTTTCCTGCAACGCGACGGCGGAGACGTTGAATTGGTAGACGTTGAAGACGGAATCGTGAAGCTGAAGCTGGTTGGCGCTTGCGGCAGCTGCCCAAGTTCCACAATTACGCTGAAAGCCGGTATCGAGCGCGCGCTGTTCGAAGAAGTCGAAGGCGTTAACGAAGTTATTCAAGTCTTCTAAGATTTTTTAAGTCAAACGGTGTCCCGCTTCGGCGGGCGCCGTTTTTTCGTATGTTCCAAAATTTCTGACCAAAAGTCAACAATACTTAGAAGACTTCCGGTTGCGAATCTGCCTTTATGTCATGCGTCATTGTCGGCTAACACGCTAAATTCTTCCACTTTTTCAATCTTGACAGTGTAAAGTTCTAGTGGTATCTTTACACTGTCAAGATCAATAAAAGGAGGTTTTCTTCTGAAAGAAACCCATTACCACCACGGCGATCTGCGCAATACGTTGATCGAGAACGGCATCGAATTGATTAACGCGGAAGGCATCGGCGGGTTTTCGCTGCGTAAGGTGGCGGCACGCTGCGGAGTCAGCCATGCCGCGCCTTACAGCCACTTCAAGGACGTCCAGGAACTGCTTGAGGCAATGGCCGACCACGTAACGACTCGTTTTACGGATTCGTTGGAACGCTCGATCGAAGGCGATTACGTTACGCAAGAAGCCATGAACCGTCTGGGCACCGCCTACATTGCCTTTTTCCAACAACACCCTGCCTATTTCCCGTTTCTGTTTTTCCAGTCGGGCATTACGATTCGGATCGACGGCGACACTGAAGGCGAGCCTCCTTATCCTCCGTTCGCCGTATTTCGCAAGACCGGAATACGTTTATTTCGAAGTCAGGGACTGCCGGAATCCATGGATGACAAAATGCTGCTCGCCTTCTGGTCCTTGGTCCACGGCGTCGCTTCATTGTTGAGCAGCAGCGGGATTCGGTACTCCGGCGATTGGCAAGAAGTCTGGCAAACCATTCTTCAATCGGGAGGCAATGCACATGAAAATGATCGTGCATGACTTGGAAAACGCCGGGGAATTGCCCTGGCTGACGGCATTCGGTTCGGGTCAGGATGTGATCGGAACCGATGAGGCCGTCATTCGCCACTGCACAGGCTGCTTCGGCTGCTGGACGCGCACTCCGGGAACCTGCGTGTTGAAAGACGAATACCGTCACCTGGGTGCACGTCTGGCAGCCTGCGACGAGATGGTGCTGATCAGCCGCTGCACCTACGGAGGTTATAGTCCTTTCGTTTGCAATGTCCTGAACCGGATGCTGCCTTACGTGCTGCCCTATTTCAGAATGCTGAAAGGCCAAATGCACCATCAGCTTCGATATGAACAGACGGTCAAATTTAACGTTTATTTTTACGGAGAAGATCTGACCGCAAATGAACGGAAAACAGCGCAAGCGCTCGTGCAAGCCAACTCGTTAAATCTAGGCGCCAAAGGATTCGAAGTGTCTTTTTACGATAATATCCGGCAGTTGAAGGAGGTATTGTCTTGAACATCGCATTGATAAACGGCAGTCCCAAAGGAGGCGCCACCAATTCCGGATTTTTGCTGGAAAAGCTCCGCCCGCTGCTGCCGCAAGAAGCCGAGATTTCGACTTATCGGATCGGACCCAAAGCTTTAAAAAACGAGCAATATCTCGAACTGTTAGCAATGGATACGCTCGTTCTCGCTTTTCCGCTTTATTTCGACGCGATCCCTTCGCATCTGTTGCGAATGCTGACCGAAATGGAACGCAGCACGCAGAGCAGCAATCAAAGACCGCAAACCGTCCGCGTATATGCGATGATCAATAACGGTTTTTTCGAGGGAGATCAATGCAAACTGGCTGTTGAAATGATACGGAACTGGTGCGAGCGCTGCGGGTTCATGTTCGGTACGGCTTTCGGACACGGCGCCGGAGAGATGTTCGGTTCGGTCGGCCATGTTCCGGTAGGCTCCGGTCCTTTGAAAAATTTGGGGCTCGCGCTGGAACATCTGGTCGGCTCGATCCGCAGCGGTGAAAGCACGGAACCCTTTTTCACTCAACCGAATTTTCCTCGCGGTCTTTGGAAATTCTCTTCGACTCAGCTGTTCTGGAATGCCACGGCGAAAAAAAACGGTTTGAAACCCAAAGACCTGAGAAGGCGTCCAGGTATTCCGCCGATTCGCTTATCGCAATCCGGAGGCAAGCGGCAAGATATGTAGTCGCCTTGCGCATGCTTTTTCGGACAAGCAAAAAGCCCTGTTCCCGCAAGCGGGATACAGGGCTTCGTTATGCAAGATGTCGATCACGTTCGCGGGTTCTTAGAACGCGGGAACGATCGAACCTTTGTATTCGTCTTCGATGAACTTTTTCGTGTCGTCGGAAGTCAGAGCCGCAACCAGTTTTTTGATCGCGTCGGAATCTTTGTTGTCTTGACGGGTAACGAGCAGGTTCGCATACGGGGAATCCGCGTCTTCGATGAACAGAGCGTCTTTAGTCGGTACCAGGCCTGCTTCCAGTGCATAGTTCGTGTTGATCAGCGCCATGTCGACTTCGTCCAGTTGGCGAGGAAGAGCTGCGGCTTCGATCTCGATGAATTCCAGGTTTTTCGAATTTTCTTCGATATCGCCTACCGTTGCCGTGATTCCGGCGTCGGCTTTCAGCTTGATCAGACCTTGTTTTTCAAGCAGCAGCAGCGCGCGGCCGCCGTTAGTCGGGTCATTCGGAATTGCGACTTTCGCGCCGTCTTGCAGTTCGTCAACGGAAGTTACCTTTTTGGAATACGCGCCGAACGGTTCAACGTGTACTTTCGCTACGCCGACCAAGTCAGTACCGAGTTTCGAGTTTTGATCGTCCAGGTAAGGTTGGTGTTGGAAGAAGTTCGCGTCCAGTTCTTTTTCGTTCAACTGTGTATTAGGCAGGATATAGTCCGTAAATTCAACGATTTCCAGGTTTACGCCTTCAGCTTCCAGTGCAGGTTTGATGTGCTCCAGAATTTGTGCGTGCGGAGTCACCGATGCGCCCACTTTAATCGTAACCGGCTCGGCTGCCGTTTCCGTTGTTTCCGTCGTGCCTGTATCTGTCGATCCGGTCGCAGCCGTGTTCGACGTCGAGCTGCTGTTGCCGCATGCGGCAAGCAGGAATACGAGTGCCATTGTGAGTACTGCGAAAGTCCATTTTTTCATGTTGTTCGCCCCTTTGTTTGTGTATGGCTGGATCAGCCTATGTTGTATGTGGAGCCGCTCGGCTGCCTATGGCAATCCGCACGACCAGATACCGATGAACAATGATGCTGCTTTTTCAAGACTACTTACGTGTAAAATGCTTGACCAGCCGATCGCCGACCATCTGAATGATCTGAACCATGATGACGATAATGACCAGCGCCACCAGCATGACCGACGTCTCGTAACGGTTATAACCGTAGCTGACCGCGAGATAGCCGAGACCGCCTCCGCCGACCAGACCGGACATGGCCGTGTAGGAAATCAGCGTAATGATGGTAATGGTGAAGCCTGCGATCAGACCCGGCAAGGATTCAGGCAAAATGACCCGGAATACGATCTGCCTTGTCGAAGCCCCCATCGCTTGAGCGGCTTCGATCACGCCCCGATCCACCTCGCGCAGCGAGGTTTCCACCAGACGGGCGAAGAACGGCGCGGCGCCGATTACGAGCGGCGGGATCATCCCGCGCACCCCGATCTGCGTGTCCACGATGAACTTGGTGAACGGCAGCAGCGCGATAATCAGGATGATAAACGGTACGGAACGCAGCAGGTTAACGACGAAAGCCAAGACCGCGTAAACGCTGCGCGCTCCTACCGACGATGAACGTGCGGTCAGGAACAATATAATTCCAATGGGAAGACCCAGAATTAATGTGAACAAGCTGGAGTAGCCCAGCATTTGCAGCGTTGCATTGGTCGCTTTGCCAAACTCCGCCCAATTTACCTGTGAAAAATCAAGTTCCCTGTTCATGCTTCGAGTTCCTCCACTTCAAGCCGCTGCTGCGTCAATCGTTCCAGCGTCCGGCGAATATCGGCCGAATCGCCTTCGAACCGGACAACCAGTTGGCCGTAAGGCGTCTCCTTGATTCGCGAGATCGTGCCTTGCAGAATCGCGAAGTCCACGCCCGTCTCCTTGACCGTTTGCGACAGGATCGACTGGTAGGTCAGCTCTCCGATGAACGTTACTTTGACCGTGCGCGACGATGCGGCGTTCGTTGCGCGAATTGCTTCGTCGAGCGCTTCCGCGTTCTCCGATTCCCGATTGATGAAGTCCCGCGTGACCGGCTGCTTGGGCTTCAAGAACACGTCGATAACCGGTCCTTCTTCCACGATCACGCCGCCCTGAATGACTGCCACTTTGTCGCATATGCTCTGGATGACATGCATCTCGTGCGTGATCAGCACAATGGTCAGCCCCAGCTTGCGGTTGATGTCGAGCAGCAAACGCAGGATGGAATCCGTCGTCTGCGGATCGAGTGCCGATGTCGCTTCGTCGCAAAGCAGCACGTCGGGGTCGGTCGCGAGCGCCCGGGCAATGCCCACGCGCTGCTTCTGTCCGCCGGATAATTGCGCAGGGTGCTTTTTCGCATGTTCGGTCAGACCGACCAGCTCCAGCATCTCATTGACTTTGCGATCAACCTCCGCTTTCGGCGTTCGAACGAGCCGAAGCGGAAAAGCGATGTTTTCGTATACCGTGGCCGAAGACAGCAGATTGAAGTGTTGAAAAATCATGCCGATGCGGCGGCGCTGCTGCTGAAGCTGGTTTTTTCCGAGCCGCGTCATAACGGTCTTGCCGATCAAAATCTCGCCGCTCGTCGGCTGCTCCAGCATATTGATGCATCGGATCAGCGTGCTCTTGCCTGCGCCGGAATGACCGATGATGCCGAAGATTTCGCCTTTGGCGATCTCCAGATTGATGCCTTTTAGCGCGGTCATGGCTTTGGCGCCTGTTCCGTATGTTTTAACCAGGTTTTTGATGGTAATCACTGCGTTGTTCCTCCTACTCGGCCACCGAAGCTGTTGTTTCCGACATACCCCTCCCATGCTCCGCGTTGATGCTTTAAAGCCATCAGTTAATCGCGTGCACGTCGAAAGCTCTTTTCCCCGCTTCGGTTCGCCCGGTCTTTCCGTTTATCTTTGATTGAAATCAAAAAGAGCCCTTTTTGGTTAGACAAAAAGGGCTCGCATCGTATGCGTAAAGTCACCTTCTCATCTGCCAGAACCATTTATTGATTCTGTAGGAATTAGCACCATGACACCCTGACGCGACGTCTGCTTGCGACGTTCGTGTACAGGATCGGTTGCCGGGCTTCATCGGGCCTGTCCCTCCGCCTCTCTCGATAAGAAAAAATCTGAGATATCTAATTGGAAAGCTTGGTATTACGAAAATTGGAAATCGTCAAACCTAAATCCTTCACTCAGTATATTCAGTTTGACACGGTTTGTAAAGGTTTAGCCTGAAAATTTTCATAACCTTTTTTCTGCTTTTTCCTGATCGTCATTAACGGATGCTTGTCTGCCTATTGAGGACAAGGCCGCAACGCCTCCGCATGAAGAAGAAAAGGAGCCTTTCGCAAGGCCCCCAACTTCCGTCAACTCCGATATGCGTTCGAATGTAGCGGACGAACGAAGCTTTTGAGTCTCCGCTCATCCGCCCTGCACAGACGTCCGAAACACGTGTCGAACCTTACGCTTGCGCTGTCTTTTTCACGGATACGGATGCTTCTTCGCCTGCCGGAATCCGGCTGAGTTCCCATGTGCGAATGCTCAGGAAGCAGAGGAACGCGAACAAGAAGTCCGTGATCAACGTATGCAGCATCGGAGCGAACATGTAATACTCGCTGCCGAGCGCGACCAGGTTGAGCACCCCGCTAAGCGGCAATGCGATCATCAACGCGATAACGATGATTCCCAGCTTGCGGATATCGCGGATATGGCCGTAGTTGCGGATCGCCATATGCCCGACCATCAAGACGAACAGCAGCAGCACGGCCGAAGCGATATGAAGGACCACCGACATTTTCGCGAGCTCCGTATGACTGACCAACGCGCCCGTGTAGACGACCGCATAAGTGAACGCTGCCGAGAAAATCGTCAGGTTGCGCGTACGCTTGCTTACCCGATGCTCGGCCGGAGGCGCTTGATATCGTTCGAGGCTGCCCGCCCTTCGGACGGACAATGCCAGCACCAATGCGCTCGCGAACGCGATCAACGCGAAGCCGAAGTGCAGCGCCATGATCGGAGGCGATTGGGAGAATACGACCGCCAGCGCGCCCATGATCGCTTGCACGATAACGAAGAAAGCCATGATGCCCGCATAGATTTGGAAGTCGCGGCGTTTGCGCGCCCAAATCAGGAACGCGATCAGCGTGATCAACGCCAGCAATCCCGCGATTCCCGCCGTCAAGCGGTGCGTGTACTCGATCAACGAACCGATGGTCGTGCCCGGAACGAATTTGCCGTGACAGAGCGGGAATTCGCGTCCGCACTCCAAGCCCGAGCCTGTTCTCGTTACGACTACGCCGTTGAACGAGACGAGCAGCATGATCACGCAAGACGCGTAGCTCAGCCATTTCAACACTTTATATTGCAAAAGTCTCACCGCCGATTTCAAAAGTAGTGGACGGCATCCTTGCCCACGCTCGCGCGGCGGACTTCGAAATGCCTTTTCCTCTCATTATACCGGAAATGCGTCGGGGTTAAGAATCTCGTTTGTGACAAAAAATGTTCAAATCAAAAACATATTTATCGACGAATACACGTCTTTTATATGATTTTATTCACAGATCCACGCAAAAATCCCGCTGCGGCACAAAACCGAAGCGGGATTCCTTGCTATATTGCCTCAAGCCGATGCAGGTTGACGATGGACTCGAACGCAAATCCCGAATCGGAAGTCGGCAAGCCCCGCAAGATCCGTTCTGTCAGCGCTTATTGACGAGCAGCGAGTTGACTGTGCACCTCTGCCGCGCGATCCAGAAAAGTCTCGATCTCGGCACGCGATTTGCGCGCCTTATTCACGAAGCGAACCAGCTCTTTGCCTTCGGAGAAAGCGACGAAGCTCGGAATGCCGAGAATGTTCAGCTCGCGGCTGACCTCTTCCACTTCCTCGACGTCGATCTGAATCAGCTTCACTTGGTCTTTGCGCTGTTCTTCAACCTCCGGCATGAACGGATCGATGAAGTGGCAGTCGCCGCACCAATCGGCGCGGAATACGGCTACCGTCAGGCCCGGACCTGCGATTTCCCGATCAAAATCGGCTTTCGTGCGAATTTGTTCCATGTTCGATCTCTCCTTCGGTTTCAAGTTCGGATATCGTTACCGATATTCTATTTTACATCAATCCGGCCGCAGAATCATCCGATTCCGCAGGCAGCACCTTTTCGGCATTTTTTTCTGTATGGAAACGGCTGATTTCCAGCAGCAAGCGGTCCGCATGACGCATCAACTCTTCGGAAGCGACGGAAATCCCGCTGATCGTCTCGGATTGTTCCGTCGTCGAAGCCGCCGCTTCTTCGGTCGAGGCCGCGCTTTGCTCGGCTACCGCCGCAAGTCCCGACATCACGTCCGACACTTGATTGGCCCCTGATTGCAGCATCTGCATAGAATCGCCGATCGAACTGATTCCGCGCACAATGACATCCACCGAACCTCGAATGCGATCGAACGAATCGGACGTCTCGCGCATCGACTCCGTTTGCGAATCGCTGTTATTGCGGAACAGGCCCAGCTCTTCCGTACTTTGCCGCCCGGCCTGGTTCAACTCGCCCAACAGGTCTTTGATCTCGACGGTCGAAGCCGAAGCCTGTTCCGCCAGGCGCCGAACTTCCGACGCGACGACCGCGAATCCTTTTCCGTGATCGCCTGCCCGCGCGGCTTCGATCGAAGCATTCAGCGCCAACAGATTGGTCTGTGCGGAGATGGTCTGGATGCTTTCGGTAATAATCGAAATTTCTTCGATTTTGCCCAGCAGCAAGCGATTGGCCGCTTCCACGCGATCCGTTGATTCCCGTCCCGATTCGGACAATTCGGTCTGGCGGGCAAATGCTTTCTCGCCGCTGCTCATGGCTTCGCTTGCCTCGTCCGCGGCCGAGCGCGCCTGATCCGTCTGCGCGTAGATTTGCTGAATCGTATTGTTGATGTCCGATACGCGTTCTGCCCCCGCCTGAATGGATTCCGCCTGATCGGCCGCTCCCCGGGCGATTTCGCCGATCACGAGCGACACCTGACGCGCGATATCGTTACTGCCGGACGCATCGCGGGACATCGCCTGCGAGGACGCCTGAACTTCGCGGGCCGACTGATCGACCTGCATGATCAGACCGTTCAGGGAAGAAGACATTTCGTTGAACGAATTGCCCAGTTGGGCGATTTCGTCGTTTCCTTTGACCGGTACGCGCACCGTCATATCGCCGGAAGCCAGCTTCGAAGCGCTGTCCTTCATGCCGATCAGCGGGCGAATGGTCCGGTAAGCCAGCAGATAAGCCAATACGGCCAGAACCAAAAGCAGGCCTACGGTGAAGATCAGGAAGAAGTTTTGCAGCTTGTTGTATTCGGCAAAAGCCGCTGCTTTGGAAACGGATGTGGCGACGATCCAGCCCGTGTCCGGCAGCTTTTCGAAATAAAGAAGTTGGGTGTCGCCTTTGTACGCATATTCGGTCAGTCCGCTGTCACTGCCTGTCATTGTCGCAAAAACGGACTTGTAATCATCTTGGTCAACCAACGGTGTATTGAGCAGCGTTTCATCGGGATGGGCCAATACGGCTCCGCTCCCATCCATCAGGAAGGTGAAGGAATCTTCCGTTTTTAAGGCGTCAACCTTGTTTTTGATCGAAGTCAAAGCAATGTTTTCGGAAATGGCGCCTTGGAAAGCGCCTGCGGAATTTTGCAGCGGCACGGCGATATAGATCGACTGCACGCCGGCTTGGGTGACGTAAGCATCGCTTACGGTCAGCGCATTAGCGGCTTTGGCCGCTTCGTACCACGGGCGTTTGCGCGCATCGAATGAAGCGTCGGGAATAAATCCGGCCCCGTCCATATAAGTGCCGTCCTCAAGCCCGAAATAAATCGTGGCGATATCCGCTTGGTTACTCGGAAGCTGGTAGGCTTGAATATGTTCCAACGTAATATTTTGCAGCGGCGCTACGGTATCCTGTAGGACTTTGCCCAGCGTCTCCACGACTTTGGACTGCGTAGCGATCCATCCGTCGACTTCGGAAGCCGCTTCGCGAACCGTGCCTCTCAGCTCCGCATGCACGCCCTCCGTCGCTTCTTTGTTGAGATGAAACAAGGCCACCGATGCAAGCGGCGCGGAGATCAGGATGCAGACCGCCACGACGACCAGAAGCACTTTCGTTTTCAATGTGAACATAATTTCTCTCCATTCTTCGGTGCTTCGGGACCCCCGTTGTCCGTTGACCGCAAGTTAGTAACTTGCCAACGCTAAAAGTAAGGTTACGCTCTCCTGAGATTTCGAACCTAAAGCGTGTACGAAGTCTCAGTGGGAGCGCAGTCCTCTGATTAAGAGTTGACAAGCCCTTAGTTAAAACGTTTTCCTCCAGACATGCACGAAGCTGACTTTTCTATTCCTTAGGCCGTTCGTACCTGTCCCCCGACTCCCTATATCGGAAACCTTTATGCAAAAATGAATAAGCGCATCGGCCTGTTTCGATTGTAAGCGCAACAAAAGAGCCTTCCCGTCAAGGAAAGGCTCTTTGTTTCTTCTTATCGGAAAATCAAGCACGTTGCAGACGCATCAACGGACGAAGAACCTTTTGCAGCGGACGCGGATACGTACCCAACTCGTCGCGGCGGATAACCCGGAGGATAACCAGCAGCAGCAGATAAATGGCAGGGACGATCACGCCGACGGCAGCACAAGCAATAAAGAACGCTACGCGCGGATGCATGAACGCCGTCATCCAGCTGCCCATTTCGCTCAGACCGAAACTTGCCGCCGAGATCATAATGCAGGTCACGATAAACGCAGGCCAACGCTTGCCGAGTACCGAGAACGAAACGATGCCTCGCAGCGTGCGCAAGTTCAGCATCGTAATGACCAGGAAACAGACGCCGGTCATGCCGACGATTCCGTAGATGCCGTACTGCCCGAGCAACGGCGCCAGCGCCAAGCTGCCGGCCAGTTTGACAATGATCCCGATGCCGACGTGGACCATCGAGCGGCGGGCCAAATTCATGCCGAGCAGCATCGAGTTGCTGACCATCATCGTAATTTGGAAAATGGTGCCGAGCGTCAGCACGGCAATGATGCCTGCGCCGTCCAGCGTACTGAACAACAGGCCGTTGACGGAATAGGCTGCGAAGCCCAGCGCCAATACCATCGGCATCCCGGTCAGCGTCGCGATTCGCAGCGCCAGCGTGACTTGCTGCTGCAAATGCGTTTCGTCCTTGCGGGCGAAAGCCGCGGAAATGATCGGAATAAGCGACGTGCTCAGCGCGATCGCGAGAATCGGCGGAATACCGGCTACGCTCTGCGCGCGGCTGCCGAGGATACCGAGCTGCATCGTCGATAACGCGTCGCCGATCTGTC
>Ga0308157_10009708_pt1 | contig 10599 bp, 8 predicted proteins | sample PhyBR1_FD_201035 | JGI IMG/M metagenome (GOLD analysis project Ga0308157, IMG submission 201035) | Phyllosphere microbial communities from UC Gill Tract Community Farm, Albany, California, United States - DLSLB.R1 | ecosystem: Host-associated > Plants > Phyllosphere > Unclassified | place: USA...
CTGTGTTCAGCAGATCAGCGCGAGTAGAACTCGACGACGAGCTGAACGTCACAGGTGATCGGCACCTCTTCGCGCTTCGGGGTGCGCAGCAGAGTTGCCTGCAGGCCCTCGAGGTTCACGTTGAGGTATCCCGGCGTTGCGGGCAGAACGTCCTTGTGACCACCGGCGGCGGCGACCTGGAACGGATCCATCGAAGCCGAACGCTCGTGCACCTGGATGGTCTGTCCTTCCTTCACGCGGAAGGAGGGACGGTCCACGCGCTGTCCGTCGACCGTGATGTGACGGTGGACGACGAACTGACGGGCCTGGGCCATGGTGCGGGCGAATCCCGAACGCAGGACGAGGGCGTCGAGACGCGATTCGAGGAGCTCGACCATTGTCTCACCGGTCAGACCGGGCAGACGGTTGGCTTCCTTGTAGGTCTTGAGCATCTGGGCCTCACGGATGCCGTACTGCGCGCGCAGACGCTGCTTCTCCTTGAGGCGGACCGAGTAGTCGCTGTCGTTGCGACGACGGGCGCGACCGTGCTCACCAGGAGGGTACGGGCGACGCTCGAAGTACTTCTCGGCCTTGGGTGTCAGAGCAATGCCGAGGGCGCGCGAGAGGCGCGTCATGCGGCGATTACGTGCTGGTGCTGGCACTGTATTACCTTTCATCAATGTGTTCTGCCGCGGTGGGCCTCTGCGGTTCTCGCCCCGAACGCGACTGTTGTTTCCCCGGATGGGAAAGAGGGATTGAGCGTCGAGATCCGCTCGCACCGACCGCCTTTAGGGTGCAGGCACAACAGCTGTCTATCTTAGCGGGTGCACACCGCCCGTCGCAAAGCCGATCGGCGGCCTCGCCGCTGTGATCTTGCCGACTGAGGCGAACCGTCCGCCCCTGCCGGCCGACCGATCCGCAAGTACCGCTGTCACTGCCGGCAGCCCGCTGTCACTTCCGACAGTCGTCTTCGTGGCTGTCGATCGCGGCATCGGCCACGGCCGCTCCTGACCCGCTGTAGATGTTGATCACCGCGTGGACTCCGGCACGGGCGAAGTGCTCGGCCTGATCGGGGCGTTGGACGACCGCGGCGATGGTCCCAGGGAAGCCGGCGATGCGCAGCTGTTCAAGAGCGAAGGTGTTCGAGTCGTGCAGGGCCATGGCGAGAACGACGGTGTGGGCGCTGCCCCCGACGACGAGGCGGTGCCAGAATTCGTGGTCGGTGGCGTCGCCTTCGAGCACTGTGAACTCGTCGGCGTGCAGGGCTTCGATGACTGTGTGGTCGTTGTCGATGCCGATGACGCTGCGGTCGCCGCGTTCGACGAAGCGCTCGTAGGCTCCGCGACCGATGCGGCCCATGCCGAGGACGACGACCTCCGCATCTCCGGTGTCGAGCGGCCGATCGTTGGCCCGCAGCCGGCTCTCGTTCTCGTCCGGCAGGATCGCGTCGAGCTTCGCGACGATCTGGAGGCTGTAGGCGTTCGCCAGGGAGGAGCCGATCATCCCCAGTGCCACGGCGAGGGCGGTGATGGTCAGCCAGTTGCCCTCGAAGAGTCCGTTGTCGACTCCGACGGCGACGACGATGAGTGCGAATTCGGAGAAGTTGCTCAGGGCCAGGCTGGTGCGCACGCTGGTGCGGTTGCGCAGGCCGAAGAGGCGACCCATGAGGTAGAAGCTCGCGAAGTTGAACGGCAGCAGCACGACGCACAGGGCCAGCGCCATGAGCAGATCCGACCAGGTGGGGACCGCTTGGAGCCCGATGACGACGAAGAACCCGACGAGGAAGAGCTCTTTGACGCTGAACAGCGACTTCGACATCTCCACGGCTCGCGGGTGGGTGGAGAAGAGAAGTCCGAGCACCAGCGCTCCGAGGTCGCCGTGGATGCCGACTGATTCGAAGGCGACATAGCCGGGCCCCAAGGCCATGACGACGCCGAAGAGGACGAGCAGCTCACCGCGTCCGACGCGGTCGAGAAGCCGTCGCAGCACCCAGACCACGGGAACGATCAGGATGAGCGCGAACGCCCAGGGGCTCGGCGGCTCTTCGCCTGCGATCGTGATGAAGGCGACCGCAGCGAGGTCCTGGAGGACGAGGATCGCAATCGCGATCTGCCCGTAGTAGGACCCGTCGTCGGAACGGTCTTCGAGCACTTTGACCACGAGCACCGTGGAGGAGAACGAGAGGGCGAAGCCGAGCAGCGCCAAGGTGCCCAGTCCCCCGCCGACGCTGACGATGCCGATGGCTGCGGCAGCTCCGATCGTCCCGGCACCGAGGAGGACAACCGTGATCATGTGCAGCGCAGCGGTGCCGTGGGCTTCGGGTTGGAGCAGGGAGCGCAGATCGAATTTCAGTCCGATCGTGAACAGCAGCAGGACGACTCCGATGTCCGATACCTGCTGCAGTCCCGCGAAGGCGGTGAAGCCGAAGACGTGCAGGAGGAATCCGGCCGCGAGGAATCCGACGAGCGGCGGAATGCGCAGCTCATGGGCGATGAGTCCCAGCGCCAGCGCGGCGGCGATCGTGATGACGATGTCTGCCATGCCGTCCTCCTCGATCAGCGCCGCCGGCGACGTCTCTGCCCGTCACCGCGTCTGTTCCAAAGCTATCAGGGTCGCAACAGCCGCCTGAGGTTCTCGAGCCTCTCAGCCATGCTGCGTTCCATTCCGTTGCCCGTCGGAGAATAGTAGGCCTTCCCACGCAGCGACTCCGGCAGGTACTCCTGATCGGCGACCCCGTGTGGATAGTCGTGCGAGTATTTGTAGCCCTCACCGTGGCCGAGCTCTTTCGCCCCCGGATAGTGGGCGTCGCGCAGATGCATCGGCACTTCTCCGGCAAGTCCGTTCTTCACATCGGCGATCGCGGCGTCCAGGGCGCGATAGCTCGCGTTCGACTTCGGGGCCAGCGCGAGGTAGGTGACCGCCTCGGCGAGGGGGATCCGCCCTTCGGGCATGCCGATGTTGGCAACCGCGGTCGAGGCGGCCACGGCGATCGGCAGCGCCTGCGGGTCGGCCATGCCGATGTCCTCGGCTGCGGAGATGACGACGCGACGGGCGATGAAGCGCGGGTCCTCACCGGCGACGATCATCCGCGCGAGATAGTGCAGGGCCGCGTCGACATCGGATCCGCGGATGGATTTGATGAACGCGGAGACCACGTCGTAGTGCTGGTCGCCGTTCTTGTCGTAGCGCAGAACGGTTTCGCTGCTCGCCTCGGCGCAGGCCGATTCGGTGATCGTGATCGGTTCGTCGCCCTCCTCCTCCGACTGCGCGGCGGCGATGCCGGCGGCGGCTTCGAGGACGGTCAGTGATCGGCGGGCGTCAGCGCCGGCGATGCGGACGATGAAGTTCCGGGCCTCTTCGGTGAGGGTGAACTGTCCGGCCAAGCCGCGATCGGATTCGACGGCACGGTCGAGCAGATTGCCGACCGCCTCGTCGTCGAGCGGACGCAGCGTGAGCATGAGCGACCGCGACAGCAGGGGTGAGATGACGGAGAACGACGGGTTCTCCGTGGTGGCGGCCACGAGCACGACGAGCCGGTTCTCCACCGCCGGCAGCAGGGCATCCTGCTGAGCTTTCGAGAACCGGTGGATCTCGTCGAGGAAGAGAACGGTGGTCCGTCCGTACATCTCCCGTTCGCGGCGGGCGCTCTCGATCACCTGGCGCACGTCCTTGACGCCCGCGGTGATGGCGGAGAGCTCGACGAAAGTGCGGCCCGGGGCATGGGAGATGACATGGGCCAGCGTGGTCTTTCCGACTCCGGGCGGACCCCACAGGATCACCGAGGAGGCTCCCGCCCGGTCTCCCCCGCTGGCTTCGACGAGTTGGTTGAGCGGGGACCCGGGGAAGGTCAGGTGCTCCTGACCGACGACTTCGTCCAGGGTCCGGGGACGCATCCGCACCGCAAGCGGGTCCAGGGCCCTGCCCGAGGAGGTCCCGGAGGAACCGGCGAAGCCCGGACCCGGTGTTTCCTGGTCCGGGCCGTCGGAGAACAGATTGGGTTCGTGGCTCATCAGGCCTCGGAGTCGTCGTCTTCCGGTTCGAAGTCGACTCCGGCCTCGGCGCGCTGGGCGTCGGTGATCGGGGCCGGTGCCTGGGTCAGCGGATCGAATCCGCCGCCGGACTTCGGGAAGGCGATGACCTCACGGATCGAGTCGACGCCGGCCAGCAGGGACACGATGCGGTCCCAGCCGAAGGCGATGCCGCCGTGCGGGGGTGCGCCGAACTTGAAGGCTTCGAGGAGGAAGCCGAACTTCTCCTCGGCCTCTTCGGCGGAGATGCCCATGATCTTGAAGACGCGTTCCTGGACGTCCTTGCGGTGGATGCGGATCGAGCCGCCGCCGATCTCATTGCCGTTGCAGACGATGTCGTAGGCGTAAGCCAGTGCCGCACCCGGGTCCTCTTCGAGGGAGTCGAGGAATTCGGGCTTCGGAGCGGTGAAGGCGTGGTGGACGGCCGTCCACTGTCCGCCGCCGACGGCGACGTCTCCGGCCGCCTGCGCTTCGGCGGCCGATTCGAACAGAGGCGCGTCGACGACCCATACGAAGGCCCAGTCTCCGTCCTTGATGAGACCCGTGCGTTCGGCGATCTCATTGCGGGCGGCACCGAGGAGGGCACGCATGCTGCGATCACCGGCGGCGAAGAAGATGGCGTCGCCCGGCTGCGCACCGGCCGCCTCGGCGAGTCCCGCCTTCTCCTCATCGGAGATGTTCTTGGCCACCGGACCGGACAGTGTTCCGTCTTCGCCGATGAGCACATAGGCCAGGCCCTTCGCGCCGCGCTGCTTGGCCCAGTCCTGCCAGCCGTCGAGCTGACGACGCGGCAGCGAGCCGCCGCCGGGGTAGACGACGGAGCCGACATAGGGCGACTGGAAGACGCGGAACGGGGTGTCCTTGAAGAACTCGGTGAGGTTGTGCAGCTCGAGGCCGAAGCGCAGGTCCGGTTTGTCCGAACCGTACTTCTCCATCGCCTCGTGGTAGGTGATGTGCGGGATCGGCGTGGTGATGTCGTAGCCGATGAGCTTCCACAGTGCGGTGAGGATCTCTTCGGCCAGTGCGATGATGTCCTCCTGCTCGACGAAGGAGGCTTCGATGTCGAGCTGGGTGAACTCGGGCTGGCGGTCGGCGCGGAAGTCCTCGTCGCGGTAGCAGCGGGCGATCTGGTAGTAGCGTTCCATGCCGGCGACCTGAAGCAGCTGCTTGAACAGCTGCGGCGACTGCGGCAGGGCGTACCAGGAGCCGGGCTTGAGGCGAGCCGGGACGAGGAAGTCGCGGGCACCTTCCGGAGTCGACTTCGTCAGGGTCGGAGTCTCGACCTCGACGAAGCTGTGGGCGTCGAGGACCGACCGTGCGGCCTTGTTGACATCGGAGCGCAGACGGATCGTCTTGGCCGGGCCCGAACGGCGCAGGTCGAGGTACCGGTAGCGCAGACGGGTCTCCTCGCCCACGGCGCCGGAGTCCTCAGCATGGTCGGAGACCTGGAACGGCAGGGCCGCTGCTTCGGAGAGCACCTCGACGGCGGTGTCGATGATCTCGATCTCACCGGTGGGCAGGTTCGGGTTCGTATTGCCCTCGGGGCGCACCGAGACGGTGCCGGTGGCCTTGACGACGGTTTCGTTGCGCAGCTGGTGGGCATCGTCCTCACGGACGACGACCTGCACGATTCCCGAAGCGTCGCGCAGATCGATGAAGGCCACACCTCCGTGATCGCGACGACGATCGACCCACCCGGTGAGGGTGACGGTTTCTCCTGCGTTCGCGGCTCGCAGGCTTCCGGCTTCGTGGCTTCGCAGCACCTAGGGCTCCTTTGTGATGTTGTGGTCTAGCGCCTGAACAATGATAGTCGCCCCGCGCTCAGCTCCGGTACACGCGGGGCCAGAGGTCGTCTTCCGCGGGCGTCCACGTGTCCGGGTCGGCCGTGGTCTGCTCTCCCGAGCGGATGTCCTTGACCTCGTGGCCGGACTCACCGTCGGTGAACCAGACGAACGGGATGTCGCGGCGTTCCGCGTAGCGGATCTGCTTGCCGAACTTCGCAGCGTTCGGCGAGACTTCGCACGGGATGTCCCGGGACCTCAGCGTCACTGCCACGGCGTCCGCGTCAGCCCGTCGGGCCTCCTCGGTGACGGCGATGACGACGGCCGAGGGGGTACCGCGGGTGGCACGGATCTCCGAGGTCTCGCCGAGGATGAACGCCATGAGGCGGGAGACGCCGATGGACATGCCCACCCCGGGATAGTTCTTCTTCCCCACGGTGACCAGCGAGTCGTAGCGACCACCGGAGGATACGGAACCGAGTTCTTCGTGGCCGATCAGCTGGGTCTCGTAGACCGCGCCCGTGTAGTAGTCGAGGCCGCGGGCGATCTTGAGCTGTGCGACGACGACTCCGGGTGCGCGTTCGGCTGCGGCTCGCAGCAGAGTCGTCAGCGATTCGAGTCCGGCTTCGAGCAGGGGGTGGTCGACGCCGAGGGCGCGCACCTCGTCGGCGAAGTCCGGGGAGTCGGATTCGATGGCGGCCAGCTCCAGGCACAGGCGCTGCTGCTCAGCATCGGCGTCGGCTTCGGCGGCCAGCAGCTTCGCCACTTCGGCGGGGCCGATCTTGTCGTATTTGTCGAGGCAGCGCAGCACGGCTTGGATGTTCGTCAGCCCGATTCCGCGGGCGAAGCCTTCGAGCAACCTGCGGTCGTTGACGACGATCTTGATTCCGGGCACGCCGAGCGGGGCGAGCCGAGAGAACGCATCGGCCACAGCCAGAGGGATCTCGACCTCGAAGTGTCCGGGCAGCTCCCCATCGGCGATGACGTCGATATCGGCCTGGATGAACTCCCGGTAGCGACCGGCCTGCGGCCGTTCGCCGCGCCAGACGGGCTGGACGCGAGCGGCCTTGAACGGGAAGCTCAGTTCGTTCGCATTGTCGGCGATATAGCGGGCCAGGGGCACCGTGAGGTCGAAGTGGAGTCCCAGCGGGTTGCGTTCGGCGCCCTCGGAGTGGAGGCGGGAGACGGCGAAGATCTCCTTGTCGATCTCGCCGTCCTTGGCCAACTGGCTGATCGGTTCGACGGCGCGGTGGTTGAGGGCGGAGAACCCGTGCAGGGCGAAGGTGTGTTCGAGGGTGTCGATGATGGTCTTCTCGATCACGCGTTCGGCCGGGAGTCGTTCCGGGAATCCGGACAGACGGGCTGACTTCGCCATGGTGCTCCTTGCTTTCGGTGCGGATGCGGTGCCGTGCGGCGCCGCTGAATCGTGTCGTGTCTGTATCGGGTGGGGTCTGAATAGTGTGGTGTCGTCCGGGACTGCGCGAACGCCTCGGGCAGGAAGACCCGAGACTTCGGTCGCTCAGACCTCAGAAGAACGGATTCGTCGCGAGTTCTGTGCTCACGCGAGAGGCCGGGCCGTGTCCAGGATAGATCGGCACGTCCGGCAGTGTCGCGAATGCCCGCAGGGATTCGGACATCGCCTGAGGGTCTCCCCCGGGCAGGTCGACGCGGCCGATGGCTCCGGCGAAGACGACGTCACCGGTGAAGATGACTTCCTCGTCCCCGTCCTTCACTCGCAGCAGCATGGAACCTTCCGTATGCCCGGGTGCGGAGACTGCCGTGACACTGAGTCCGGCGATCTCGAAGCTCTCACCGTCACTGACGTCAATGGCTGCCGGGGCGTTCCAGTCTGCGACGAGCGGCGCCAGCATTGCCGCGAACTGCGGGTTGAGCGTCGTGGCCGGTGAATCCAGGCGGTAACGGTCGGCGGCACCGAGGTGGACGGGCACGTCCCAGCGGGCGAGCACGTTGGTCAGGCCCAGAATATGGTCGGGGTGGCCGTGGGTGAGGAAGATCGCCTGAGGTTCGAGTCCCTCTTCGCTGAGCAGCTTCTCGAGGCCCGGGGCGCAGTCGTATCCGGAGTCGATGAGAATGCAGTCGCTGGAGCCGTCTGCGCGCACGGCATAGCAGTTGACGTCGAGGAATTCGGCGTTGGTCGAGAACACATCCATGTGCAAAGTCTATCTACACGCCCGCCGATGGTTATGCTGGGATAACGTCTATCCCACAATCGAGTGATCGGCGGGTGGAATGACCTGCCGGTTCGACCGATGGAAACAAGGTGAGAACCATGTCGACCCCGACACCGAAGCCGACCCCCCGTCCGTCGTCGCTGCCGCGTCCGCAGGCGGCACAGGTGGTCAATGCCAGCCATATCGACCACGACGCCGAGGTGGCACGCGCGGTGACTCATGGTCGTGCCGATTCGGACGGCAATGTGTTCGTCACCACCCCGGAGGGCGAACGTGCCGTCGGGCAGTACCCGGACGCCACTCCCGAGGAGGCTCTCGAGTACTTCGCGAAGAAGTACGTCGAACTCGCCGAGAGCGCGGTCCTGCTGCGCAATCGTCTCTCCGCCGGCGCTCCCGGCCGTGAGGTCGTGTCTGCGGCGAAGACGCTGCAGGAATCACTGCCGGAAGCCAACGTCGTCGGTGATCTCAAGGGGCTGAGCGCCACTCTCGACACCCTCATCTCCGATGCCGAGGCCACGGAGTCCCGTCAGGCGGCCCGGGCGCAGGCCGCGAAACTCGCCGCTGCCGAGGATCGTGAGGCTCTCGTCGTCGAGGCCGAGACCCTGGCCAAACAGGATCCGTCGAAGATCCAGTGGAAGCAGTCGGGCGCGCGTCTGCGTGAGCTCTTCGCCCAGTGGAAGGACATGCAGCGCAGCGGACCCCGTCTGCCGCGTGCCGTCGATCAGGAGCTCTGGGGCAGGTTCTCGCAGGCTCGGAACACCTTCGAACACAAGCGCAAAGAGTTCTTCGCCGAGCTCGACAAGGTCAATGCCGAGGGCAAGCGGATCAAGGAGAAGATCGTCGCCGAGGCGGAGTCGCTGTCGGCCTCGACCGATTTCCGCACCGTGTCGCAGAAGTACAAGGACCTGATGAGCCAGTGGAAGCGCGCCCCGCGTGCTTCGCGCAAGGACGATGATGCACTGTGGGCACGGTTCCGTGCAGCACAGGACGTGTTCTTCTCCGCTCGTGATGCGGAGAATGCCGCTCTGGACGAGGAGTTCAAGGGAAACCTCGTCGTCAAGGAAGAGCTGCTGAAGAAGGCTCAGGCGCTTCTGCCGATCACCGACCCGGTGGCGGCCAAGCGCGAGCTGCGCACCATCCAGGACCAGTGGGAGGAAGCCGGCAAGGTCCCTCGCGCCGATGTCTCGCGGATGGAGAACGGTCTGCGCGATGTCGAACGCGCGCTCGCCGATGCCGAGGAAGCCGCGTGGCAGCGCAGCAACCCGGAGACGAAGGCCCGCACCTCGGGTGCGCTGAGTCAGCTCGACGAGTCGATCGTCGACCTCGAGAAGAAGCTCGAGGCCGCGAAGGCCGGGGGCGATGAGAAGTCCGTCGCCGAGGCGCAGGAAGCTCTCGACGCTCGCCGCGCCTGGCGGGATCAGCTCGCCCAGACAGCCGCAGAACTCGACTGAGGCCGCAGTGCTCGGCTGAGGCCGCGGCGCTCGTCCACAGCTTCTGACGTTCGAGTCAGCACCTGTCCACAGGCGCTCTCCGAAGTCTTGTCAACGCCTCCACATCCGACGATAGTTCGGGTATGGAGGCGTTGTTTCATCTGCGGGACTTCGGGTACGAGCAGCTCACCGAGCTCACCCTCGACGGTCTGCTCATCCGACTGACCGAATCGACCTGGGTGCGCAAGGGTGCGATCCTCTCCCCCGCTGAGCGGATGGCCGCCCTGCATTCGCTCATCCCGCCCGGACTCGCGCTCTCCCACGACAGCGCTTGGTGGGTGCACCGCGGACTCGGCCGGGCTCCCGCTCCGCTGAACTTCATCACGCTGCCCAGGCGCCGGTGGATCGCCGATGACGGTTTCGACGTCCACGAGACGAATCTGGCGCAAGATGATTGGTGCCTCATCGACGGGCTGCCGATCACCACGGAGGAACGCACGCTCTACGATCTGCTCTTCCCGCACTTCCGGAACTGGACCGCGGAGTCGCCGCGGGCGCTCAAGGGCGTCATTGCGGAGATTCCCAGCGGTCTTCGCCACCGTCTCCGGGACTACCTCACCGAGGTGGCCCGTCGACCGTTCGTCGCTCAGATGCGCGCGGCGCTGGACAGAGAGGATCAGCCGCCGGAGATGCGGTAGACGTCGAAGACGCCTTCGACCTTGCGCACGGCCGAGAGCACAGTGTCGAGATGGCTGGCGTCACTCATCTCGAAGACGAACTTCGATTGCGCCACGCGGGCCCGGGAGGTGCCGACCGACGCCGACAGGATGTTCACATGGGTCTCGGTGAGCACCTTGGTGATATCGGAGAGCAGACCGGCACGGTCGAGGGCCTCGACCTGGATCTGGACGAGGTAGATTCCGCTCGTCTTCTCGCCCCACGAGACCTCGACCATGCGTTCGGGTTCACGTTTGAGTGAGGTGACGTTCGGGCAGTCGACGCGATGCACGGAGACTCCCGAACCGCGGGTGACGAAACCGAGGATCTCGTCTCCCGGCACCGGGGTGCAGCAGCGAGCCAGTTTGACGAGCACATCGTCGACGCCTTTGACGATGACGCCTTCGGACGAGGAATGGTGCCCTGAGGACTGTCCCGTGCGGTTGCGAGGCTCCGGTGGCAGCACGACCGA
>Ga0308157_10009709_pt1 | contig 10599 bp, 4 predicted proteins | sample PhyBR1_FD_201035 | JGI IMG/M metagenome (GOLD analysis project Ga0308157, IMG submission 201035) | Phyllosphere microbial communities from UC Gill Tract Community Farm, Albany, California, United States - DLSLB.R1 | ecosystem: Host-associated > Plants > Phyllosphere > Unclassified | place: USA...
CGGGCGAGGCGAATCTGTTCTACACCCCGTTCAAGCAGATGCCCGCCAGCATTCCGCCCGCGCAACAGGCCCAGCTACGGCAGCAGGCGCTGGCGGCGATCTCCGGCAGCGTGATCCCGGCGTACAGCGCGCTGCTGCGCTTCATGCGCGAGGAGTATGTGCCGAAGGCACGTACCACGCTGGCCGGCGAAGCGCTGCCGGATGGAAAAGCGTATTACCGCGCGCAGATCCGCGAATTCGTCACCCGCGACATGTCGCCTGCGCAGATCCACCAGATCGGCCTGGATGAAGTGGCGCGGCTGCGCGCGGAGATGCAGCAGGTGATGGACGAGGTGGGGTACAAGGGCAGCTTCGCCGATTTCCTGACCTTCCTGCGGACCGATCCGCAGTTCTATGCCAAAACGCCGCAGGAACTGCTGAACCACGCCGCCTGGATCGCCAAGACCATGGACGGCAATCTCGGCCGCTACTTCGGTCGCGTACCGCGCCAGCGCTTCACCATCAAGCCGGTGCCCGATGATCTGGCACCGTTCTACACCGGTGGGCGCGGCGGGCTGGATACCTATTGGCTCAATACCTACAACCTGCCGTCGCGGCCGCTGTACGTACTGCCGGCACTGACCCTGCACGAATCCTCGCCCGGCCACTCGCTGCAGATGTCGCTGGCGGCCGAAGACACGGGCCTGCCCGACTTCCGTCGTTACACCTACATCTCCGCCTATGGAGAGGGCTGGGCACTGTACTGCGAATACCTTGGTCAGGAGATGGGCATGTACACCACGCCCTACGAGCGCTTCGGCTACCTGACCTACCAGATGTGGCGTGCAGCGCGGCTGGTGATCGACACCGGCGTGCACAGCCAGGGCTGGAGCCGCGAACAGGCGCTGGCCTACCTGCGCGACAACGCGGCGCTGAGCGAGCATGAAATCACCACCGAGGTCGACCGCTACATCGCCTGGCCGGGCCAGGCGTTGTCGTACTACCTCGGTGAGCTGGAGATCCTCACGCTGCGCCGGAAGGCCGAGGCCGCGCTCGGCGAGCGGTTCGACATCCGCCACTTCCATGATGCGGTGCTGTCGCTCGGGTCGGTGCCGCTGCCGGTGCTGGAGGCGCGCATCGACCGCTTCATTGCCGAGGGCGGGACGTCGCCATGGGCGGATGGCCCGCGCTGACGCATCGAACCTTCTTCGCCTGCACGTTGCGGCGCTGCTGCCGCAACGGTAACGGCCCGCAACGTTTCACCGGAGCACGCTCATGGCTTCAGCAGGAAAGTTCCACAAACGCCTCAGCCTGACCGATCTGACCTTCATCGGCCTGGGCTCGATCTTCGGCTCGGGTTGGTTGTTCGCCGCCAGTCATGTGTCTTCCATCGCCGGGCCGGCCGGCATCCTGTCGTGGATCATCGGCGGCATCGCGGTGTTCCTGCTCGGCCTGGTGTATTGCGAACTGGGCGCAGCGCTGCCCAGGGCCGGCGGCGTAGTGCGCTACCCGGAGTACTCGCATGGCACCCTGCTGGGCTGGCTGACCGGGTTCATCACGTTGATCGCGTTCTCCAGCCTGATCGCGATCGAAGTGGAAGCCTGCCGACAGTACGCCGCGGCGTGGTTTCCCTCGCTGAGCCAGCCCGGCAGCAGCCATCCCACGTTGCTGGGCTGGCTGTTGCAGTTCGGGCTGCTGGTGCTGTTCTTCCTGTTGAACTACTTCAGCGTCAAGACGTTCGCACGGGCCAACAACATCATCAGCGTGTTCAAGTTCCTGGTGCCGCTGCTGGTGATCGTGCTGCTGCTCGCGCACTTCAATCCGGACAACCTGACCAGCCAAGGCTTTGCCCCCTCCGGCATGGCGGGCGTGGAGGCGGCGATCTCCGCCGGTGGCATCATCTTCGCCTACCTGGGGCTGACCCCGATCGTGTCGGTGGCCAGCGAGGTGCGTAATCCACAGCGCACGATCCCCATCGCGCTGATCCTCTCGGTGGCGCTGTCCACGGTGATCTATGTGCTGCTGCAGGTGTCCTTCCTCGGCGCGGTGCCCGGCGATGTGCTGGCCAACGGCTGGGCCGGAATGGACAAGGTGTTCTCGCTGCCCTATCGCGATATCGCGCTCGCCCTGGGCATGGGCTGGCTGGCGACGCTGGTGGTGGCCGACGCAGTGGTGTCGCCCAGCGGCACCGGCAACATCTACATGAACGCCACGCCGCGCGTGGTGTACGGGTGGGCACGCAGCAGCGGCTTCCTCTCCATCCTGACCCGGGTGGATGCGAAGTCGGGCATTCCGCGCCCGGCACTGTGGCTGAGCTTTGCGCTGTCGGTGTTCTGGACACTGCCGTTCCCCTCGTGGGAGACGCTGATCGGGGTGGTCTCGGCGGCGCTGGTGCTGAGCTACGCCATCGCGCCGGTCACGGTCGCGGCGCTGCGCCGTAGTGCGCCGGACCTGGAGCGCCCGTTCCGGGTGAAAGGGCTGGCAGTGTTGGGGCCGCTGTCGTTCGTGATCGCCGCCTTGATCGTCTACTGGTCGACCTGGACCACGGTCTCGTGGCTGCTTGGCCTGCAGGTCGTGATCTATGTCGGTTATGTGGTGTCGCAGCTGTTCAATCCGCAGCGGCGCGCACGCGTGGTGCGCCAGGTGCGCAGCTCGGCCTGGCTGATCGCGTTCTTCCTTCTGGTGATGGGCGTGTCGTGGCTGGGCACGTTCGGGGGCATCGGTGTGATCGCGCACCCGTGGGATACCGCCTGTGTGGCGGTGATTGCATTTTTCATCTATCACTGGGGCGCGCGCAGCGGTCTGAGCAGCGCGGAACTCAAACTGGAGCAAGACGATGGTGAGTAAGTGGCAGGCACGGATCGCTCTGGCCTGCATCGCGTGGGTGGCTGCTTCGGCCAATGCCGCGCCAGGCGTCGCCGACTACGAGCGATCACTGGGTCTGCGCGAGGCATGGAGCGGGCTGACCCGCGACGTGGCGTTCCCGGCGCAGTGGCGCAGCGACGGTCACTTCTATTACCGGCACACGGTGGAGGGGGGCTTTGCGTTCGTGCTTGGCACACCGGGCAGCGATGCACTGCAGCCGGCATTTGATGCCGCACGGCTGGCGCAGGGGCTCTCCCAGGCAAGCCGGCAGCCCCAGACCGCCCTGAAGCTGCCGTTCTCGCGGTTCGATTATGTGGCCGAAGGCAACGACCCGAACGGTGCGATCCGCTTCTACCAGGACAGCGACTACACGCCCTGGCGTTGCACGCTGCGTGACTACGTCTGTGCGCCAGTCGCCACACCCGGGCGGCCTCGCGGGTTTGGCGTGGTGCGCGACCTGCGCATCGCGGCCGACAACGCGCCGCGTCGCTCCCCGGATGGCAAGTGGGAGGCCTACGCCGAAGGCTTCGATGTGGTGCTGCGATCCATCGCCGATGGCGGTGTGAAGCGACTGACGCGTGATGGCCGCAGCGATGCGTTCTACGATCCGGAGACGCTGGCCTGGTCGCCGGATTCGCAGCATCTGGCGGTGTATCGGGTGAAGCCGGGGTTGGCCCGGCTGGTCACCCGGGTTGAAACGTCACCCAGTGGGCAGCTGCAGCCGCTGCTGCAGACGCAGCTGTATCCCAAGCCGGGCGATCCGGTCGACATCGAGCAGCCGGTGCTGTTCGACGTGGATGGCACCCGCAAGGACATCGATACCCAACTACTGGCCAACCCCTACGAGCTCTCGCCGATTCAGTGGCGCAGCGACAGCAGCAGTTTCAGCCTGCAGTACGTGCAGCGCGGCTTCCAGGCGGTGCGCGTGGTGGCCGTGGATGCGGCCAGCGGCCGCGCGCATGCGGCGGTGGAGGAAACGGCGAAGACCTTCGTGTATGCCGATCGCACCTACGCCCATGATGTGGGTGGGCTGGGCAAGGAGATTCTGTGGATCTCCGAACGCGATGGCTGGCGGCACCTGTATCGGGTGGACGGGACCAGCGGCAAGGTGCTCAAGCAGATCACCCGCGGTGCGTGGGTGGTGCGCGACGTGCTGCGCGTGGACGATGCACAGCGACGGATCTGGTTCACCGCCAGCGGCATGGATGAAGGCAGGGATCCCTACCAGCGGCATCTGTTCCGGGTGGATTTCGATGGCAAGGGCCTGACCCGCCTGACCGATGCGCCGGCCGACCACGACATCGCGATCTCCGATGATGGCCGGTTCTACATCGATGTGTACTCGCGCCCGGACATGGCCCCCATCGCCGAACTGCGCAGCATCGACGGCACGCGGCTGCGCGAACTTGCGCGCGGCGACATTTCGCGGCTGCTGGCCGCCGGCTGGAAGCCCCCGGAGAGCGTCGTGGCGAAGGGCCGCGACGGCAGGACCGGCATCTGGGGGATGGTGGTGCGGCCGCGGGACTACGACCCGGGCAAGCGCTACCCGGTGATCGAGAACATCTACGCCGGTCCGCACGATGCGTTCGTGCCGAAGACCTTCTGGCCGTTCGGGTATCACTCCGGCGGCGACAAGCAGATCGGCATGCAGGCGCTGGCCGATCTGGGCTTCATCGTCGTGCAGATCGACGGCATGGGTACCGCCCACCGCTCCAAGGCCTTCCATGACGTGGCCTGGAAAAACCTGGGCGATTCCGGCTTCCTGGACCGCATCGCCTGGCACAAGGCAATGGCCGCCCGCGATCCGTCGTACGACATCAGCCGCGGTGTGGGCATCTACGGGGCCTCGGCCGGCGGCCAGAGCACGCTGGGCGCGCTTGAGCTGCACCCGGAGCTGTACACCGTGGGCGTGGCGATGGCGGGCTGCTTCGACAACCGTATGGACAAGATCAGCTGGAATGAGCAGTGGATGGGCTGGCCGGTGGATGAGCATTACGCGCGCGCCTCCGGTGTGGTCAACGCAGCCGGACTTCGCGGCGACCTGCTGCTGGTCGTGGGCGAGCAGGACAGCAACGTCGATCCCGCTTCGACCGCACAGGTGGTGGACGCCCTGATCCAGGCAGGCAAGGACTTTGATCTGCTGAACGTGCCGGGGGGCGAGCATTCGGTCGGCCGCTCCACCGGTCCCATCGAGTACGTGACCCGTCGCCAGTTCGACTTCTTCGTCCGCCACCTGATGAAGGCGCCGACGCCGCACTGGAATTCGCGCGCGGCGCAACAGCAATGAGGATCGCCTTCCTGACCCGGCTGCCGCTGCGCCGCGTGGTTGCTGCGGCGATCATGACATTGGCCGGCCTGTCCACGACCGCCTGGGCAGCAGAGCAGATGCCGCGCTTCGTGACCGGGAACGGCCGCCACGCGCTGTTCGTGGATGGGGCACCCTATACCGTGCTGGCCGCGCAGCTGCACAATTCCAGTGCGTGGCCGGCGGTGCTGCCAGGTGCACTGGACCAGGTAGTGGCACTGAATGCCAACACGGTGGAGGCGCCGGTGTACTGGGAGCAGTTCGAGCCCATGCCGGGCCAGTACGACACCACCAACGTGGACGCGCTGATCGAGCAGGCCCGCAAGCGCAACCTGCGCGTGGCGCTGCTGTGGTTCGGCAGCTGGAAGAACGGGCAGATGCACTATGTGCCGGAGTGGATCAAGCGCGATGCCGGCACCTACCCACGTGTGCTGGATGAGCGCGGCCAGCCGGTGGATGTGCTGTCGCCATACGCCGCCGCCAATGTGGAGGCCGACGCACGTGCATTCACGGCATTGATGCGGCACCTGCGCAAGGTTGATGGCCAACGCCATACGGTGATCCTGGTGCAGGTGGAGAATGAGCCCGGCACCGTGGGCGCGGTGCGCGACCATGGCGCGGCGGCTAATGCGGCCTTCGCGCAGCTGGTACCGGTGGCGATCACCACCCGGCTGGGCAAGCCCCCCGGCACGTGGCGGCAGGTGTTCGGGCCGGAGGCCGACGAAGCGTTCAATGCCTATGGCACCGCGCACTACATCGAACAGGTGGCCGCGGCCGGCAAACGCGCCTACGCCATGCCGATGTACGTCAATACCTGGCTGCGCTACAAGGGCAAGAAGTTCCCGGGCGTGGACTATCCCTCCGGCGGGGCAACGGTGAATGTCTTCGACCTGTGGCGTGCGGCCACCCCGTCGATCGATTTCATCGGTACCGACATCTACACCAGCGATTACAACGAATACACCAAGGTGATCGGCCAATACGCCCGCGCGGACAACCCGGCGTGGGTCTCCGAGACCGGCTTCGAGCCAGCCACCGCGCCGTATCTGTTCCATGTGCTGGGGCAGGGCGGTCTCGGGTTTTCGGTGTTTGGCATGGATGGCCTGGACTCGCCCGAAAAGCAGGCGGCGACCGCTGCGCATGCAGCCAATTTCGGACAGTTGGCACCGCTCCAGCGGATGCTCGCCAAGGCCGCGTTCGAGGGCCGCCTGCAGGCCGTGGCCGAACAGCCCGGCCAGCCCCGGCGCACGCTGCACTTCGGCGACTGGGACGTGCAGGTCTCCTACGGCGCACCGTACTGGGGGGATGCCGATCCCATCCTGCCCGGCAACCCCGACCACGGCGGCCGCCTGCTGGTGGTGCAGACGGCGGCTGACCAGTTCCTGCTGACCGGCTTTTCCGCCCGTGCGGAGTTCGTGCGCGTGGCGGACGATGCGCAGCACGGGCAACTGCTGCGGGTGGAGCAGGGGCGCTACCTGGACGGCCAGTGGCGGTTCGAGCGACTGCTCAACGGTGACCAGACCGACTACGGGCTCAATTTCGTGCGCGATTCCCCACCGGTGCTGCGGGTCACGGTCGGCACGTACTGACGTGTGACCGTGATCGCCACGCCACGCCACGCCACGCTGGCGCAGGGCGGTCTATGCGGAAAACCGCATCGAAGGCAGGGGTGCGCGACAAGACGCCGGGACCTGCACCGCGCAGCATGAAGGCTGGTCATCGCAAGGCACAGGCAACATGGATCGCAGACGTTTCCTGCGTCAGGGCATGGCGGCAACCGCTGCCGTCGGTTTTCTTCCTGCGTTGAGCAGCCGCGCTGCCGACGCGCGCGGTACGGTGTCGGCGCCCCTTGCCCGGCCCGTGCTGCAGCCTGCGGCATCGGTCGATCTCACCGGCTTCACCGCGCTGGCCAGCTTCCAGCACCGTGGCGTGGTGTGGACCGCGCATGAGGATCTGCGCACGCCACAGGGCGCGCTGGTCCTGGTCTGCGCGGACGGCCTGCTCGAGCTTGGCAAACGGACCGAGGACGTGTGGGGCAGCGACACGCCCCCCTACCTCGGCATTCCGCTGGCGAAACTGGCGATGGCCGAGGCCGACCTGCTGGCCGACGCGCTGCTGCGCGATGGCGACCCGAGCGAACAGGCGGTGCGTGACGTTGCACCGCCTCCGGCTTCCCGGCTGGACCCCAAGGATCACAACGGTCGCCTGCCGTGGACCACCTTCGTGGGCACGGTGCAGGCCAACGACACCATGCAGATCTACCCGGATGGGCGCAGCCGCACCTATCGCGCGGTGCAGTCTTTCCCGGCGCTTGCCGATGCAGATACCGTCGCGCACCGGGCCGAAGGCCTGCTCGGTGGCTGGATGCCGGCGGTGCACAAGGTGGTCCCTGCCGGGGAGGGGCGCTGGTACGACGTGCTGGTGTTCGCCGATGTGAACGCGCAGGACCGCTTCATCGTGCAGACCTGGCACCGCACGGTGCTGGTGGAGCAGGGCAAGGCGGTACGCACGGTGGTCGGCTACAGCTACCCCGATTTCCCGCCGCGTCGCACTGGCGCCAGCGTCGAGGATTTCTATCGCGGTGTGATCGACTTCGCCGCGAGCTGGCAGGCACAGCTGGCCCAGGCCAGTATCGCGCAGCTGCCCGATGCCAGCTGGTCGGACCTGGCCCGGTTCGCGTTCGCGCGTGAGCTGGTGGTGCGCCCGGGCGGCGTGTATCCGAAGTACGGTGCGGTTGATCGGGATTACGTCGGCAACGAGTACGACGGCTTCCAGGACACGTTCACCAGCTCGCTGTACGCCAACCTGGAATGGGGGCGGTTCGACCAGGCCAGGGCGGTGCTGGACAACTACCTGAGCGAGTACACCCAGGCCGATGGGCTGGTGAACATGCGCGGGCCGGAAATCGGCCAGTTCGGGCTGACCCTGTCCCTGCTGGCGCGCTATCTGCGCTACACCGGCGATGTCGCACTGCTGCGCAGCCACCAGGGCAAGATCGAGGCGACCGCTGCGCTGCTGGTGGAACTGCATGATGTCAGCCTGGCGTTGCCACGCAGCGACCGCGGGCACGGGCTGATCCATGGCTGGAGCGAGTCCGATGCCTGTCTGTATCCCGATCCCACGTTGTGGTGGAAACCGTACTTCGGCAACAGTGCGCTGACCATCCGTGGTTGGGAAGACATCGCCGCCGTATGGCCGACCATCGCGGGCGGCCAAGGGGCCAGCCGCCAGTGGCGCCAGCACGCCCGGCAATTGCGCACGCGGCTGCTGCAGAGCATCCGCGCCGATATCCGCCATGACCTTCGGCCCCCGTATCTCGGGCCGCTGCCGGGCACCACTGAAACCTTCCGCCAGGCGATGTCACAGGAGGACCCCAGCAAGAGCGAGCAGCTATGGTCGCATCGCGCCTACGCCGAGCTGCTGCAGGCCGATGTGTTGCCACCGGAGATTGCCCACATGGTGATCGACTGCCTGCGCGGCCACGGTGGCACCACACTGGGCATCGTCTCCAATATCTGGAAACCGAGCCCGGAAGGGCGCGACATCCTCGGGTTCATCTCCTATGGGCACGCGCAGCAGCTGCTCCGCCTGGACCGGATCGAGGAGTACCTGTTGTTCCTGTATGCGCACCGTTACCAGGCGCATACCCGTGGCAGCTGGACGGCAGGCGAGGTGGCCGGCATCACCGGCGGGATGCCGCTGTTCTGCATGCCGGCGCAGATGACCGTGCCGCTGCTGCTGCGCTGGATGCTGGTGTTCGACCAGGACCAGGACCTGTATCTGGCCCGCGCGGTGCCGCGGGACTGGCTGGCGACCGGCAAGCCGATCGAACTGCAGGAGGCGCCGACCCCGTGGGGCAGGGCCGGACTGCGCCTGCGGGCCGATACCGGACAGCGCCGCATCGACGCCGAACTCACGCTGCCCGCCATGCGGCCCAATGCCATCTGGCTCACACTGCGCGCGCCGACCGGGACGCAGCTGCGTGAGGTGACGGTGGACGGACGACCGGCGAAGACGGCTGGGCCCCAGCACGACCGCGTGCAGATTCCGTTCGCTGCCAGTGCCACGGTCGTGGTGCAGGCCCACTACGACTGAGGACGCCGCCCATGCCCGCCTTCCATCCTGACACCACGATTGATCCGTCGCGTCGCCGCTTCCTGCAATGGAGCGCGCTGGCCGCCGCCGCCGGCATGCTGCGCTTTCCACTGGAGGTGGCAGCATCGGTCGCAGGCACGGTCACCGCGCTGCCGTTGCAGGCGGTCCGGCTCAAGCCGTCGATCTTCCTGGACTCACTGCTGGTCAACCGCCGCTATCTGTTTGAACTGGAACCGGATCGGCTGCTGCACAACTTCCTTCAGTACGCGGGGCTGCCGCCGAAAGGCGACGTGTATGGTGGCTGGGAAGGCGACACCATCGCCGGGCACACGCTGGGCCATTACCTCAGCGCGCTGTCCAAGCTGTATGCGCAGACCGGGGATGCCCAGGTCAAGCAACGCATCGAGTACATCGTGGCCGAGCTGGCGCGGGCCCAGGCGCAGGATCCGGACGGCTATGTCGGCGGGTTGACCCGCAAGACCGATGCGGGCGAGATCGTCGGCGGCAAGAGCGTGTTCGAACGTGTGCGCGCGGGCGCGGTGAATGGCAGCAAGTTCAACATCAACGGCAGCTGGTCGCCGCTGTACACCGTGCACAAGCTGTTCGCCGGGCTGCTGGACGCCGATGCGCTGGCCGACACCCCCCAGGCACTGCAGGTGCTGGAGCCGTTGGCGGCGTACCTCGCCGGCGTGTTCGACGCGCTCGACCACGCGCAGATGCAGTCGCTGCTGGCCACCGAATTCGGCGGACTCAACGAATCCTACATCGAGCTTGGCGCGCGCACCGGCAATCCGCGCTGGATCGCGATCGGCAAGCGCCTTCGGCACGAAGGAATCGTCGATCCGGCCATCGCCGGCAAGGACGATCTTCCGCATCACCACGCCAATACCCAGGTGCCCAAGTTCATCGGCGAGGCACGTCAGTTCGAGGTCACCGGTGACGCAGACAGCGCTGCGGCGGCACGATTCTTCTGGGAGACGGTCACCGGCCACTACAGCTACGTGATCGGCGGCAATGCCGACCGCGAGTACTTCCAGCAGCCTGACACCATCGCCGCCTTCCTCACCGAACAGACCTGCGAACACTGCAACAGCTACAACATGCTCAAGCTGACCCGGCATCTGTACCAGTGGACGCCACAGGCGCGCTACTTTGATTACTACGAACGCACGCTGCTCAACCACACCATGGCAGCGCAGCATCCGCAGACGGGCATGTTCACCTACATGACGCCGATGATCACCGGTGCCGAGCGTGGTTTCTCCGAAAAGTTCGATTCCTTCTGGTGCTGTGTGGGCAGCGGCATGGAAGCGCACGCGCAGTTTGGTGACTCGATCTACTGGCACGACGGGCAG
>Ga0308157_10009710_pt1 | contig 10598 bp, 9 predicted proteins | sample PhyBR1_FD_201035 | JGI IMG/M metagenome (GOLD analysis project Ga0308157, IMG submission 201035) | Phyllosphere microbial communities from UC Gill Tract Community Farm, Albany, California, United States - DLSLB.R1 | ecosystem: Host-associated > Plants > Phyllosphere > Unclassified | place: USA...
TCGCCCGTGAGGTCGTACGCCTGGCGCGCCTCGCTGTCCTTCGGCAGCGACCCGGCGTTCGGCAGCGCGAGGCCGAGCTGGGTCGCGGGAAGCGCGATGACGCCGAGGCCGATGACGACCGCGATCGTCGTGACGACCGGATGCTTCGTGACCATGCCCACCCAGCGGCGCGCGAATCCGGGCCCCATCTTGGCGCGCCGCGGCGGGCGCCCGGATGCGCGGTGCTTCACGAAACCGAGCAGGGCCGGCGTCAGGGTGATCGCAATGCCGACCGCAACCGCGACGGCGACGGCCGCCGCGATACCCATCGTGGTCAGGAAGGGGATCCCCGCGAAGCCCAGCCCGACGAGCGCGATCAGCACGGTGACGCCCGCGAAGACGACGGCGGATCCGGCGGTGCCCGTCGCGCGCGCGGCGGCGTCCTCGGGCGCGACGCCCTCGCGCACCTGATCCTGATGTCGCGCCGCGATGAACAGCGCGTAGTCGATGCCGACGGCGAGCCCGAGCATGAGCGCGAGCAGGGGAGTGGTCGCGCTGACCTCGGTGAAGGCGGTCGCCGCGACGATGCCGAGCAGCGAGATCCCGACGCCAATGAGGGCGACCACGAGCGGCAGCCCGGCCATGACGAAAGCGCGGAACGTCACGATCAGCACGATCAGGGCGATGAGCACGCCGACGCCCTCGGTCGGGGTGATGGTGGGCAGCTCGGTCGCGAACAGGTCGCCGCCGAGCTTGGCCGTGGATCCGTCCGGCAACTCGTCCGCGAGCGTGTGCACGCGGTCCTCGATCGTCTGCTTGACCTCATCCGAGATCGTCGTCGACTGTCCCTCGAGCTGCAGCTGCGCGATCACGGCCGACTCGTCGTCGGTGATGAGGCCGTCGACCACGCCGTCGTAAGGGCTCGTCGCGTTCGACATGACCTCGATGTCCGCGAGGTCGTCGATGGCCGCCTCGATCGGATCGCGGTACTCGTCATCGTTCGCGCTGTCGCCGTCCGCGGCGACCACGATGAACTGGGCCGCCGTGCCCGAGACCTGCGGGAACGTGCGCTCGAGCTGTTCGAGCCCGTCCTGGGCTTCGGTGCCCGGGATCGTGATCGAGTCGTCGAAGCCCTTGTTCAGGCCGCCCGCCGCGGCGCCCACGACGATCAGCAGCAGGATCCAGGAGCCGATCACGCGCCACGGGTGGCGGAACGACCACCGGCCGAGGGAGGACAGGAGGGTGGACATGGATGAGCCTCCGGGAAGTTCGATACAGACGTGTATCCAATACAGAAGTGTATCGTAATGGGTGTGAGTGAACCGGATATTCAGAAGGTGCCCAGCCGACGCAGCCGCGAGTCGACGCGGGAGCGCCTGTTCGATGCGGCAGCCGAGGTGTTCGCCGAGGTCGGCCTCGGAGAGGCGTCCGTCGAGCGGATCTGCGAGCGCGCGGGATTCACCCGGGGCGCGTTCTACTCGAACTTCGCGTCGAAGGACGAGATGTTCATCGAGCTCGCCGCGATGGTGGCGCGCGAACGCCTCCGCGCCGTGCGGGAGCGGATCGATGAGATCAGCAGCGTGGGCGAGTTCCGTCCGCAGGACACCGACGTGATGACCATCCTCCGCGCCCTCGAGGTCGTGGGCGACGACCGCGGTTCGACGCTGCTGATGAACGAGATCAGCATTCGGGCGATGCGCGATGAAGAGTTCGCGGCGGCCTATCTGCAGCAGATCGGCGAGATCACCGACGAGATCGTGCAGTTGATCGAAGAGATCGTCGAATCGAGCGGCCTCGAGCTGCGCGTGCCGTCGCGCGATGCGGCGCGCATCATCGTGGGCGTGTGGAGCGACGCCGCCGCACGCTACGCGATGTCACGGCTCACGCCGGACGAGATCGCGAAGGAGCGCACGCGCGAGCTCGGTCAGATCGTCGACCTCGTGCTCGGCCGCCGCCCTCAGAGCTCGGCGTAGCAGTCGCGGACGCGCTGCTGCCACCAGGCGACGCGGTTCGCGCTCGCCGCGTGGCGCGCGAGCAGGTCGTCGCTCGGCACCGTGCGCCGGGAGGGAATCTGCCCGTCGCGCGGGATCAGCGGATCCGTCGTCACGTCGGCTGTCAGCAGGGCCGCCGTGCCGAGCCCGCAGTCGTAGTCGAGCTCGGGCAGGGCCGCGGCGAGGAGCGCGCCCTGTGCGAGGCCGATGCTCGTGTCGATCGCCGAGGAGACGACGGCGGGCAGCCCCGCCTGCTCGACGATGTCGAGCGCGCGCCGAGCGCCCCCGAGCGGCTGGGCCTTGATGATGACGATGTCGGCGGCGCCGGCGCGCGCAACGGCGAGCGGATCCGTCGCCTTGCGCACCGACTCGTCGGCCGCGATCGGCAGATCCCACTTGCGCAGCCGGTCGCGCAGCTCGGCGAGTTCCTCGATCGAGGCGCACGGCTGCTCGGCGTACTCAAGGTCGAACTCCGACAGTGCGTGCAGCGCGCGCTCGGCCTCGTCGACGTTCCAGCCCGCGTTCGCGTCGACGCGGATCCGGCCCTCCGGACCGAGGACCTCGCGCACCGCAGCGACGCGGGCGATGTCGTCGTCGAGCGTCTGGCCCGCCTCGGCGACTTTCACCTTGACGGTGCGGCACGCCCCGTACCGGGCGAGCACCGCGGGCACCTCGGCGGCCGGGACGGCGGGAACCGTCGCATTGACCGCGATCAGATCCCGGTGCGCGACCGGCTGCGGCTCGTAGGCGAAATCGATCGCGGCCGCGAGCCACGTGCTGGCCTCGCGGGGCTCGTACTCGAGGAACGGCGAGAACTCCGCCCACCCCTCAGGCCCCTCGAACAGCGCGGCCTCGCGGTGATCGACCCCGCGGAACCGCGTGGCGAGGGGGAGCGAGACGACGCGCAGGCTCTCGAGGACCTCGGCGACGGGGGGCAGCAGTGACCTGGTCATGTCCCCATCCTGCCCTGCGCGCACGCTTTGCGCCGCTCCTCGTTGCTCCGGAGCGCGAGTTGATAACATCGGCCGTACGCGGCACCGACGCCCCTGCGCACCTCGGCGCATCCGGTCGGCGGTGGCATCGACGGAGAAGAACGGGCGCATGGACGAACGTGACGACGAGAGCCTCTTCGTGGCGCTCCGCGAGATGTGGGAAGCGGCGGATCCCGTGCCGCCGAGCCTCGCGGATCGCATGGTCGCCGCCGTCGCGGTGGATGACCTCTCCCGAGACTTCGCGCTGCTCGACCTGCTCGATGCCCCGGAGCGCGTGTCGGTCCGCGCGACCACGCACGCGAACGTGCTGCACTTCGGCGGCGAAGACGGCAACGTGCTCGTGCGCGTCACCCCGTACGACGGCGTGTGCCGCCTCGACGGGTGGTCGGATCCGCCCGTGCTCGCGGCGCGGCTCGCGCAGCAGGGCCGCGAGTGGGAGGCTGACGTGTCGGAGGCGGGGCGGTTCTCGTTCGACGACGTCGCGCGGGGCCGTTCGCACCTCAGAGTGGCGGTGCGCGGGGCAGATCGGATCCGCGAGGTCGCTACGCCGTGGTTCGACGTGTGAGCGCTTGTCGGCTCACCCTTTACGGACACCGTGTAGACCGGTATTATGGGGATCTGATGCGGCCTTGGCGATGGCGTGAGAGGCGGCGTCGGCGGCGGATCGTCCGATTACCCTGAGTACGTCCAACGCTAGATTCTGCACTTCTCCGAAGGTGTTCGAGGAACATCGATGACAGCGTTACCGACATCAGGCGATGCCGCATTCTCGTTCGCGCGCTGGCGCGCGGGCGAGTCGCGCGCCATGGACGATCTCGTGCGCGAGATGACGCCCGTCCTCTGGCACATCGCGCGATCCTATTCGGTGTCGGCCTCCGTCGCGGAGGACGTCGTGCAGGCGACCTGGCTCGCCCTCGTGCGCAAGCACGACACGATCGACGATCCGGCCGCCGTCGCGGGCTGGCTCACGACGACCGTGCGCCGGGAGGCGTGGCGCGCCGCGCAGCGCGCGCGGCGATCCGTGTCGGACGACGACCTCGAACGGCGTATGCCGCCGGCGGCATCCGTCGAGGACGAGGTCGTCGGGCGCGAGGAGGAGCAATCGCTGTGGCGCGCGGTCCATGAGCTCGACGAGCGCTGTCGACGGCTCCTGCGCGTGGTCGCATTCGCCGTCCGTCCCGACTACGAGAACCTCGCGGTGCAGCTGGACATGCCCGTGGGAAGCATCGGGCCGACGCGGAGCCGGTGTCTCACGAAGCTGAAGAAGCTGTTGCAGGAGAGCCGCATCGGTCGCGACTCGTCACCGATGTAGCCGCAAGGGAGCGTGCAGCATGAGCGATGGAACTCCGCAGCCTGAGGCATGGGGCTGGCGCGATCGCGCTGCCGGGTCGAACCCCGCGGGCGTGACGCTCGACCCCATCGTGGATCCGATCGACGGGATCCAGGCCTACCCGACGGTTTACCGGCCCGACACCCTGCTGCTGACGTTCGGGCGCGGCGAGGCCGAGAAGATCCTCGAGCTCACCGCGGATGCCGCGGGGGCGTTCGGCTGGGAGATCATCGCCGAGACCCTGCAGGGCGAGGCGCTGGACGCGGGTGAGCAGCCGCCCCTCCTGCTTCCCGGGGCGCCGGGGCCGATCGGCGACGCGGGCGTCTCGCGCCTGCGCATCGTCACGGCGCGAGATCCTCAGGTGTCCGTCGCGGCCGTCGCGCCTGACGCGTGGCGCGTGCTGCAGCGCACGCGGCTGCTGGCGCAGGACGCCGGGTTCGCGCAGTGGACGCTGCCCGCCCTCGGCCTCGAGCACGTGCTCGCGATCGATCCCGTCGGGCTGAATCCGTTCACCCGAACCAACCCCTTCACGCGAACGAACCCGTTCACCCGGACGAACCCGTTCGGCGCCGACGACTACCTCCGCCCCGGCCGCGGCGCGCGACAGCCGATCGCACGCCTCGGCGCGGGGCCGATGCGCGGAACGGATCCGAAGCGCGGCCGGCGGCGCCCGATGGTCGCGATCCTCGACACGGGCTGCGGGGAGCACGAGTGGCTGCCGCCCCACATCGTCACACGCCAGGTCGAGCTCGACGGACATCCGATCGGGCTCACGGACGACGCCGACCCTGAGGTGTATCCGGATCTCTACGGGCAGCTCGACGGCGAGATCGATCCGGTCGCAGGACACGGCACGTTCATCGCGGGCATCGTCCGGCAGGTCGCGCCCGACGCCGACCTTCTCTCGGTCCGCCTCGCGAGCGCCCTCGGAACGGTCGACGAGGGCGACCTGCTCCAGACGCTCGCCGACGTCGTCGCCCTGTTGCAGCGACACGACGACGACCGGGACGGCGGCGTCGCGATCGACGTGCTCGTTCTGTCGCTCGGCTACTACCACGAGACCCCGGAGGACGGTCTCTATTCCACGACGCTCTCGGACATGCTGCGCACCGCGCGCGGCCTCGGGTGCACGGTCGTCTGTTCCGCGGGCAACGACGCGATCGATCGGCCGACCTTCCCCGCGTCGCTGTGGGCGTGGCCCGGATCCGGCAACGGGCTCGTCCCGGACAAGGCCGCGATGCACCTGGCCATCGGCGCGCTCAACCCGTCGAGCCAGTCGGTGGCGCTGTTCTCGAACGTCGGACCATGGGTGACGGCGTATGCGCCCGGTGCATCGGTCGTCAGCACGACCCCCGACTTCGACGGCGGGCGTCAGGCCACGTCGTGCGACGACCGCTACGACCGCCGGCGCGCGACCCTCGGGTTCGACGACTACCGGGGCGGCTTCGCGTCGTGGAGCGGTACCTCGTTCTCGGCGCCGTACGCCGCCGGCCTCGTCGCGGCCGCGCTCGGCCAGCCTCCCGTTCGAGACGCATCGCGGCAGGCGATCAGCCGAGCGCACGAGGCCGCGCGCTCGGCGCTGGAGACGCTCGCGTCGCAGGACGGATCCCGGATATGACGATCGACGACGTCGCGCCGGTGGCCGCGGCCCCGAGCCCGCTCACGCGCGCGGCGCCGCGCGCGCGGCTGACCGCGGCCGCGCTGCACGCGCGCGGCATCGACGAGAGCAACCGCCTGCACTTCGCGCGGGCCGAGCGCACCTTCCGGCTCGCGCTCCGCCGCGCGCCGGACGACGACTCGCGCGCGCGGGTGAGCAGCTCGCTGGCGTACGTGCTCGCGCGGCGCGGCGCGGTGCCCGAGGCTGAGGTCCTGTGCCGCGGGGCGTTGGATCTGCGGGACGTTCCGCGCGAGACCCGCGGGAGGGTGCTCGGGCAGTTCGGCGCGGTGCTGCTCGACGCGGGGCGCCTCGACGAGGCGCGCGGCGCGCTCAGCGAGGCGATCGAGATGCTCGAGGACGCCCCCGACCTGCGCGGAAACGTGCTGATGAACCGCAGCGTGGTGGCGATGCGGATCCGCGACATCGACCTCGCGCGCAGCGACCTGGCCGCGGCCGTCGCCTGTTTCGAGACCACGGGCGACGAGCTCGCGCAGGCGCAGGCGACGCACAACCTCGGCTACGTGCTGCACCTCGCGGGCGATATCGTCGCGGCGCTGCGCCTCATGGCCGAGGCGAGGCCGGTCGCCGCGGCGGCGTCGGCCGTGGCGCGGGCGATCTGCGACGCCGACCGCGCGGAGGTGCTGCGGGAGGCGGGCGACACGATCGAGGCCGAACGCGTGCTGCGCGATGCGGCGCGGGAGTTCGGCGCCGAGCGGATGGGACAATCGCGCGCCGAGGCGGAGATCCAGCTCGCCTTCTCACTGCTCACCCACGACCGGCCCGAGGCGCGCCGCGTCGCGCGGGCCGCCGCGCGCCGGTTCCGCAGACTGGGGAGCCACGCGTGGGCCGCGCGCGCCGACGCGGTCGCGCTGCGGGCCGCGCTGGCCGGCGACGACGTGCGCGCCCGCTCGCAGGCCCTCGGGCTCGTCGCGGGCGCGAGGACGGAGCTGCGCCGCTACGGATTCTCCTCCGAGGCGCGGGCGCTGGCGTTCGCCGCGGCGACGGCGAGCACGCGGATGGGGCTGAAGCATTCTCGCCTGCCGGCTCGGCACAACGATGATCCGCTCGATGTGCGGCTGCTCGCCCACGAGGCGCGCGCCGCGCGGGCGGCCGCGCGCGGCGACGACGCGGGTGCCCGCCGGCACGCCGCGGCGGGGCTGGAGGACCTCTCGAACTGGCAGTCGGCGTTCGGATCCCTCGACCTGCTCTCGTCCGTCGCGATGCACGGTTCCGGCGTGCTGATCGAGGGGGTGTCGGGCGCCCTGCGCAGCCGGCGGCCGGACACCGTCTTCGAGTGGTCCGAGCGGGCCCGGCACTTCACGCAGCAGGTCACGCCGGTGCGCCCGCCGCCCGACGCGGCGCTCGCGGTCGACCTCACCGAGCTGCGGGTCCTGAAGAGCGAGCTCGTGGGAACGGACTGGTTCGCCGACCGCCGCGTGCACGAGCTGCGGTACCGGATCGCCGACCGGCAGTGGACGACGACGCCGGGATCCGCCGGGCCGCCCCGCGCCCGCCTCGACGAGATGCGTGCGGAGCTCGGCGACGACACGACGATGCTCGCGTTCGTCTACGTGTCGAACCGGCTCGCGTGTCTCGCCGTGAACGGCCAGAATCAGCCGGTCATCGTCGACCTGTCGTGGGAGCGGATCCGCTCGGCGACGAGGGGCCTGCGCACCGAGCTCGAGGCCACCGCGCTGCTCGGCGGCCCCGCCGAGCGCCTCGTTCGCGCGGCGCTCGACTCGCGCCTCGCCCAGATCTCGAAGCTGCTCGTCGAACCCGTTCTCGCGGCGGTCGGCGGCACGGATCGGATCGTCATCACGGCGCCCGGCGAGCTGCACCGGGTGCCGTGGGTCATGCTGCCCGCCCTGCGCGGCCGGACGGTCACGGTGGCGCGGTCCGCGTCGAGGTGGCTGCACGCGCGCACGCAGGAGCGTCGCGCCGCGGATCCGATCCCCGGGTTCGTCGTGGGTCCCGGCGTCGCGCGCGGGGCGGAGGAGGTCGATCGGGCCGCGAAGGCGTGGGCGGCGGCCGCCGAGCGGCGCGCGCCCGGATCCGCGACGCCCGCGCGCGTGCTGACGGGAGATCGCGCGGGCACCGTCGATGTCGCATCCCTCGCGCACGACGTCGACGTGCTGCACGTCGTCGCGCACGGCGAGCACGCGGCCTATGCGCCCATGCTGTCGGGCCTCGCCCTCACCGACGGCATCCTGTTCGGATACGACATCGACCAGATACCGCGCGCGCCCGAGACCGTCGTGCTGTCGGCGTGCGAGGTGGGACGTTCGCAGGTGCGGTGGGGCGAGGAGGCCATCGGAATGATGCGGGCGTGGCTGCACGCCGGCACGCGGTGCGTCATCGCCTCGCCGGTCATCGTCGCCGACGACGTGGCGTGCGAACTGCTCGCGGTCGTGCACGAGGGGCTCGCCGAGCGCCTCGAACCGGCCGAGGCGCTCGCCGCGGCGACCGAGCGGACCGGGCTGATCACCCCGTTCGCGGCGTACGGGACGGGGTTCTAGATGAGGGCCTCGCGCGGGCCCGAGAGGGCATCGAGGGCGGTGCGCAGCCGGGTGCTCGACGTGTGGGCGGTGTAGGGGAAGTACACGATCTCGACGCCGACCTCCGCGAAGCGCTGCTCGAGGGCGAGGCCCTTCGGCGTGCCGCGCCAGTCGTCGCCCTTGAAGAAGTGGGTGAAGCGCACCTCGCGCCACGTGTCGAGCTTGTCGGGCACGGTCTCGACGTGCACGTCGTCGACGAATCGGCAGCCGCTCACGATCTCGGCGCGCTCGGCGGTGGGGATCACGGTCGAGGTGCCCTTCACCTCGAGCAGCATCTCGTCGCTGACGACGCCGGCGATGAGCACGTCGCAATGGCGCTTCGCGTGCCGCAGCAGGTTCAGGTGGCCGACGTGGAAGAGGTCGAACGCCCCGGCGGCGTATCCGATACGGGTCATGAGCGTGCTCCCTGCGGGTCGGCGATGGGCTCGCGGATCTCGGGCCGCGGCGAATAGACGATCGATCCGGGCGCGACGTCGCGCGTCACGACGGCGTGCGGCCCGATGCGCGCGCCGCGGCCGATCGTGATGGCGCCGATGATGACGGCGCCGACGCCGATCTCGACGTCGTCCTCGATGACGGGGCAATCGTCCGCGGTGCGGCGGTTGCCGAGGGTGACGCCATGGCGCAGCATCACGCCGCGGCCGATGACGGTCGCCGGGTTCACGACGATGCCGATGCCATGGCGCAGGCGCAGCCCCGCGCCGACGCGCGTCGACGGCGGCAGCTCGATCCCGAGGATCCACTCGGTGGCGAGCTTGTAGCTCGCGGCGAGCGCGAGATACGCGCACCGGGCGAACGGATCCGATCGGTCGCGCCACCGCTGGCACGACCGGAACCAGCGCAGCACCAGCAGGCTCTTCGCGTAGCCGCGGTTCGCGGCGCGATCGGCGCGCAGCAGGTCGCGATACGAGCCGTTCACGTCGCCGCGCCGATCATGCCGGGGGCGGTGTCCGAGCGCTGCCACAGCCACTCGGATCGGGCGGCGAGGCGCCGCAGCAGCGCGGTCCGCGCGGGGAGAGGAACGCGCCGAACGGCGGCGCGGAACGACCGGTCGAACTCCGCCATCCGCGCGAGCTTCTCGCCGCGGGTGAACGGGGCGATCGCGAGCGCCGAGATGCGCATCTGGGGTGCGCCCAGCAGCCGCTGCGAAAGATCGGCGAAGGCGTGCTGCGTGCTCTCGTCCTGCCACGAGGACAGGCGCCACCCGTCGGTCGCCGTGACCTGGCGGGCGTGCACGCGATAGACGATCCCCGGTGCGGCGAGCCGCCGCATACCGGCGCCGCGTGACTGCATGCGCAGCCACAGGTCGTAGTCCTCGCTGGGCACATCGCGGTACCCGCCCGCCTCGTCGATCGCGGTGCGCCGGGCGGCCATCGTCGAGTGGGCGACGGGGTTGGTCAGCAGCAGGTGGAAGCCGAACGCGCGCTCGCCGATGGCGACGGGCCATGCGGGGCGCGGCATGCCGGATCCGCGCCACGTCGTGACCGTCGTGAACACGGTGTCGGCCGTTCCCAGCGCGCGCACCTGCCGGCGGAACCGCCCGCGGATCACGATGTCGTCCGCGTCCATGCGCGCGACGAGCGCGCTGTCGGTTGCGTCGAGCAGCGTGTTGAGCGCTCGGGCGAGGCCGCGCCCGGGGCAATCGATCACGCGCAGGCGAGAGTCTTCGATCCGGTCGAGTGCGTATCGCGTGCCGTCGGTCGACGCGTCGTCGCCGACGACGAGCTCGGCGTCGGCCGGCAGATCGTGCAGCGTCGAGCGCACGGCGCTCTCGACGGTGGCACCCGCATTGCGCGCGGGCATGATCACGGACAGGTGCGGCATGTCACACGCCCCGTCCGCGCGCGTTGAGCGCGCTGATCACGCGGCGGCCCGACAGGATTCGCAGGCCGACGATGAGCGCAAGATAGGCGCGCAGCTGACGACGGTCGTCGCGGAGGGCTCGCGTCGCCCACGTGCGGGCCGATCGGAACTCGCCGAGCGCGCCGTGCGCGAAGGCGATCTGGCCCTCGACGCGGGCGCGACCGAGGGGCGCGCTCGCGAATCCGGCGTGCTTGTCGAGCAGATATCCGAGCCCGTCGGCGACGCCGCGCC
>Ga0308157_10009711_pt1 | contig 10597 bp, 8 predicted proteins | sample PhyBR1_FD_201035 | JGI IMG/M metagenome (GOLD analysis project Ga0308157, IMG submission 201035) | Phyllosphere microbial communities from UC Gill Tract Community Farm, Albany, California, United States - DLSLB.R1 | ecosystem: Host-associated > Plants > Phyllosphere > Unclassified | place: USA...
GCGTCAACCATCGCGGTACGGCGTACGGGCTGGTGGCACCGTTGTTTGAAATGGCCAAAGTCTGCGCCAACCATCTGGCCAACTTCGGTATCGGACGCTACCAGGGTTCGGTGACGTCGACCAAACTGAAAGTTACCGGCATCGATTTGTTCTCGGCGGGTGAATTCCTCGGTGGCGAAGGCACCGAAGAAATCCTGCTGTCCGATCCTATCGGCGGCGTCTACAAGAAGCTGGTACTGAAAGAAAACAAACTGGTCGGTGCCTGTCTGTACGGCGACACGGTCGATGGCAGCTGGTATTTCAATCTGCTGCGCGAAGGCAAGGACATTAGCGAGATACGCGACACCCTGATGTTCGGTGAAGCCAATACCGGGCGTCCGGGTGATGTTGGCCATGAAGGGTTCAGCAAGGCCGCGGCGATGCCGGATACCGCCGAGGTGTGCGGTTGCAACGGCGTCTGCAAAGGCACCATCGTCAAGGCGATCAAGGAAAAAGGTTTGTTCACGATTGAAGACGTGCGCAAACACACCAAGGCATCGGCGTCTTGCGGCTCCTGCACCGGCCTGGTCGAGCAAATCATTATGGCGACGGCTGGTGGCGATTACTCGGCATCGACCAAAGCCAAGCCTATGTGCGGCTGTACGGATCACACGCACCAGGAAGTACGCGACGCCATCAAGGCAGAGAAGTTGCTGACAGTGGCCGGGGTGATGGCGCATATGAACTGGCGCACACCGAACGGTTGCTCCAGCTGCCGTCCAGGTATCAATTACTACCTGATCTCGACCTGGCCAGGTGAAGCCAAGGATGATCCGCAATCGCGCTTCATCAACGAACGTGCACACGCGAATATCCAGAAAGACGGCACCTTCTCGGTCATTCCTCGGATGTGGGGCGGCGAAACCAACTCATCCGAATTGCGTCGCATCGCAGATGTGGTTGATAAGTTCAAGATCCCGACCGTCAAAGTCACCGGCGGCCAGCGTATCGATTTGCTGGGCGTGAAGAAAGAAGATTTGCGTGCGGTCTGGCAAGACCTCGGCATGCCATCCGGTCTCGGCTACGCAAAAGGCTTGCGCACCGTCAAAACCTGCGTTGGTTCCGAATGGTGCCGCTTCGGTACCCAGGATTCGACCAAGATGGGGCAGCAGCTGGAACGCCAGCTGGCGCGCATGTATGCACCACACAAGGTCAAACTTGCGGTATCCGGTTGCCCGCGCAATTGCGCCGAAGCAGGGATCAAGGATGTCGGCGTGATTGGTGTGGATTCCGGTTGGGAAATCTATGTCGGCGGTAACGGCGGTATCAAAACCGAAGTCGCTGAATTCTTCGTCAAGCTCAAGACGCATGAAGAAGTACTGGAGTACGCCGGTGCCTTCCTGCAGTTGTATCGCGAAGAAGGCTGGTACCTGGAACGAACCGTGCATTACCTGGCACGTGTAGGTCTGGATCATGCAAAACAGAAAGTGCTGGAAGACGAAGCGAATCGCAAGGCTTTGTACGAACGCCTGTTGTTCTCGCTGGAAGGTGAGTCCGATCCGTGGCATGAACCAGAAAAAGCGATGGTTGATACGCGTCAGTTCGAACCGCTATCGCTGTAAGCACAGTGAGGTTCACGCTGCGGTGTGAACCTCATCAACAGTTGTTACTACACACCACATTAATCACAATTTTTATCAAGGCCATGTATGTCTAACCAATGGAAAGTCATTTGCAAGGTAACCGACATTCCAGTGCTCGGTTCCCGCGTCGTTAATCGTGCGGACAAGCCGAATGTCGCCATTTTTCGCAACAGCGAAGATAAGGTATTTGCGCTGCTGGATCGCTGCCCGCACAAGGGTGGCCCGTTGTCGCAAGGGATCGTATTCGGTGAACGCGTTGCCTGCCCGCTGCATAACTGGAGCATAGGCATGGGTGACGGCTGCGCGGCGGCACCGGACGAAGGCTGCACCCAAACCTTCAGCGTCAAGATCGAAGCCGGTGATGTCTACCTGGATGCGGTCGAATTAAATGCACCGGTCGAGGCTGCCACTGCATGAATGCATCCCTGCTTTCCGCCACCCGGCTTAAACCTTCTGCGACTGCTTTGTTACCGACAGAAACCAAGGCCACCTGCTGTTACTGCGGGGTGGGCTGTGGCGTCCTGATAGCAAGCGATGGAGAAAAGATCACCGGCGTGCGCGGTGATCCTGAACACCCGGCCAATTTTGGCCGCTTGTGTACCAAGGGCAGCACACTGCACCTGACGGCCCGTCCGACCCTGCAGCAGCAAGCGCGTGCACTCTATCCGGAGATGCGACTGGCGCGTAGCGATGAGCGAGAGCGTGCTTCGTGGGATACCACGCTGGACTTTATCGTCAATAAATTCGCATCTATCATCCGTGATCACGGGCCGGATAGCGTGGGTTTTTATTTGTCGGGCCAGTTGCTGACCGAGGATTACTACGTCTTCAACAAATTGGCCAAAGGCTTGATCGGTACCAATAACGTCGATACCAATTCGCGGCTGTGCATGTCGAGCGCGGTTGCCGGTTACAAGCAAACGCTGGGCGCGGATGCACCGCCACCTTGCTATGAAGATATCGATCATGCGCAGCTGATCTTTATCGTTGGTTCAAATACCGCTTATGCGCATCCGATTATTTATCGCCGTATCGAAGATGCCCGCAAAGCGAATCCGCTGCTGAAAGTGATCGTCGCCGATCCACGGCGCACAGATACCGCGCGTGAAGCGGATTTGTTTTTGCCTATCCTGCCCGGCACTGATGTGGCCTTGTTTAACGGCATGCTGCACATCTGTCTATGGGAAGACCTGGTCGACCTCGATTACATAGCTGCGCATACCGAAGGCTTTGCCGAATTGAAGCAAACCGTACGCGATTACACACCGAAGTTTGTAGCTGAAATTTGCGGCATCAAGGAAGAAGACCTGATGCAGGCAGCGCGCATGTTTGGCAAATCGCCAGCGTCCTTATCGATGTACTGTCAGGGTTTGAACCAATCCTCATCCGGTACTGCGAAGAACGCAGCGCTCATTAATCTGCATCTGGCAACTCATCAGATCGGTAAACCTGGTGCCGGGCCTTTGTCGTTGACCGGGCAACCGAATGCGATGGGCGGCCGTGAAGTCGGTGGCTTGTCGACTATGCTGTCCGCGCATCGTGATTTGGCGAATCCGGAACACCGCGCCGAGATCGCCAAATTGTGGGGTATCGCCGATGTCCCGGCCAAGCCGGGCAAAAGCGCGGTGGAGATGTTTGAAGCGGTGCGCACCGGCGAGATCAAAATCATTTGGGTCGTATGTACCAATCCGGCGCAATCGATGCCGGAGCAGGCGATGATCAGGGAAGCCTTGCGCAACGCGGAGCTGGTGATTGTGCAGGAAGCGTACAAGACCACCGCCAGTTGCGACTACGCAGACATACTGCTGCCAGCTTCAACCTGGAGCGAGAAAGAGGGCACGGTCACCAATTCCGAGCGTCGCATCACACGCTTTAAATCCGTGCTGCCTAAGTTGGGTGAAAGCCGCCACGATTGGGAAATCGCCATCGACTTTGGCCGTCGGCTGGAGCATGCGCTGGGCAAGACTTCGTCGCTGTTCCCATTTGCATCGACGGAAGAGATCTGGAACGAGCATAGGGAATCGACCCGTGGTCGTGATCTGGATATCACCGGCCTCAGCTTCAAGCTGCTGGAAGAGCAGGGGCCGCAGCAATGGCCCTATCCGGAAGGTGCCAGCAGTGGTAAGAAACGTCTGTACGAAGATGGGATCTTCCCGACGGCGAATGGCCGTGCGAAGTTTGTGAATACGATTTATCAACCGCTCGCCGAGCAAGTTGACGCGCGTTACCCATTCCATCTGACGACAGGTCGCCTGCGTGATCAATGGCATGGCATGAGCCGCACCGGTACGGTGGCGCAATTGTTTGCGCATGCATCGGAGCCATCGGTGGTGCTGTCCAAGGTCGATATGGAGCGTCGCATGCTCAATGTCGGTGATCTGGTGCATGTCACCAGCAAGCGTGGTTCGCAAATCTTCCCGGTTGCGGAAGGCGACGATATGCGTGCCGGTCAGGCATTCATCGGCATGCACTGGGGCGAGGAGTATGTGTCCGGACGCGGCCGGAACGGCGATGGCAGTTATGGTGTGAATGCACTGACTACACCGGCGTTTGATTGCAGTTCCAAGCAACCTGAACTCAAGCATGCGGCGGTCAAGATTCTGAAAGCAGAATTTCCGTGGCAGTTGGTTGTGTTTGGCTGGATCGACGAAGCACAGTTGCTCGATCTGCAGGCGGCGCTGCGTCCGATGATGCGCAAGTTCGCATATGCATCCTGTACCTTGTTCGGTCGCGATAAGGTAGGCGTGCTGTTCCGTGCTGCAGATGACTATGCAGCAACACCGGAGCTGACTGCACAGATAGAAGACAAGTTTGGCATCAGCGGTACGCAGGTTTTGCGCTATGACGATACCAAGCGTGGTAATACGCGCCGCATCCTGATCGCGGACGGCAAGTTGCAGGCAGTGTCACTGGCAGGTGATACGTCGGCCGAAAGCTGGCTGAAGGAGTATCTGGAAGGAGAGCAGCCGGTCGCCAACCTCGGCCGTTTGTTGCTGATGCCTTCCAACAAGCCGCCACAAAACTTCAAGTCGCGTGGTCGCATCGTCTGTAACTGCTTCAACGTATCTGAAACAGAAATCAACGACAGCCTGCTCGGCACACATGGTGATGCAGAAGCGAAGCTGGCAGCTTTGCAGCAAAAGCTGAAATGCGGCACCAACTGCGGCTCCTGCGTGCCTGAACTGAAAAAGATCATTATCAGTCAGCCACTCACTGCCAAGGCGGCGTAAGCTGTTGATGTTTTCATCGTATTAATAAGACCGCATAGCCCGTCACGCACTTTCGCGCTGACGGGCTTCGGTGTACCCTCTGCAGCATGCAAAATTCTTCCCATACCGAACCCTTCGCTACCGCCCGTTTCATCAAGGAAATCGGACGTGGCGTCAAAGGCGCACGCAGCTTGTCGCGTGATGATGCTTATCAACTGTATGCAGCCATGCTGGATGGCCGCGTGTCCGACCTGGAGATGGGCGGCATCATGCTGGCGATGCGCATCAAGGGTGAGTCAGTCGATGAAATCGCAGGCTTTGTCGATGCTGCTGAAGCTTCGTTCCAGCCCTTGTCTGCACCGGCGAGCCAGTACGCACCTATCGTGATCCCGAGTTACAACGGCGCGCGCCAGATGCCGAATTTGTTGCCGCTGATGGCCTTGTTGCTCGCGCGTGAAGGTGCGCCAGTATTTATCCACGGCGTAACCAATGATCCAGGTCGAGTGACGACGGCAGAAATTCTGCACGAAATGGGCTATCCCTTATCGCACACCGCTGTGCAAGCCGCAGAGCAGTTTGCCCGCCGCGCTCCGGTACTCATGCCGATCGCGGACCTGGCGCCGCGCCTGGAACGTTTGCTGGCCATGCGCCGTATCCTCGGTGTGCGCAACTCCACACACACACTGGTCAAAATCATGCAGCCGTTTGCAGGTCCGGCTTTGCGCCTGACTTCATACACGCATCCTGAGTACCTGAGCATGCTGACAACATACTTCACCACGGCTGCACCATCCGAGCGCGGTGAAGCCTTCCTGATGCGCGGTACTGAGGGGGAAACTGTTGCCAACGCCAAGCGTGCACAGCAAATAAGCTGGATGCACGATGGCGAATGCACTGTCCTGGTGCAAAAGCAGGAGCCGGTCGATGATATGCCGCCTTTGCCAGCTGAACGCGACCCCGTGACGACGGCAAGATGGATAGAAGCCGCGCTGCGCGGTGAGCAGCCGATACCGGTGTCCATTTCAGAGCAGGTGGAACAGTGTTTGCTTGTAGCTAAGAACCTAAAAAGCAAACAAGGTGTACAAGATGGAGCAGCAACTACAGCAAGCAGCAGCTAAGGTTTATCTGGTCGGTGCAGGTCCTGGCGATCCGGACTTGCTGACCCTCAAAGCGGTCAAAGCGATTGCGCGTGCAGACGTGATCCTGATCGACGATCTGGTTAATCCTGAAGTTCTCCAATATGCGCCGCCGACTGCACGCGTAGTCAACGTCGGTAAACGCGGCGGCTGCCAGCAAACTCCGCAAGAATTCATAGAACGCCTGATGCTGTCCGAAGCGCAAGCCGGGCACTGTGTGGTGCGCCTGAAAGGCGGCGATCCGTTCATTTTCGGACGCGGTGGCGAAGAGCGCGATCACTTGCAAGCCGCTGGCATCGCAGTTGAAGTCATCAACGGCATCAGCAGCGGACTGGCGGCTCCCGCTTCGATAGGCGTGCCGTTGACCCACCGCGAATGGAGCCAGGGCGCGATCTTCATTGCCGGCCATGGCAAGAATGCCGAATCGAATCCTGACTGGGCCACGCTGGCGAAGCTGAACCTGACGCTGGTGATTTACATGGGGATCGCACGTTGTGCCGAAATCCAGAGCGCCTTGCTGGCTGGCGGCAAATCCGGCGCAACGCCGGTTGCGGTGATCCAGTCGGCGACCGGGATGGCACAAGCGCAATTGATCACGACCTTGTCTGCCTTGCCGCAGGCACTGGCAGAATCAGGCATAGGCAGCCCTGCGATTATCGTCATCGGCGATGTCGTGCGTTGTGCGTCACAAGCGACACCGGTGGCGATACCAGCATTCACGCAGACGCTGCGCGATACAGTTCTTGCTCAACTGACAGCATAGATTCAGATACAGAAGCGAAAACAAGCAGCTGGGCAGTCCCGGCTGCGCTTACAATCACGGCTTATTTCCATTTGTAGTAAGCCATGACTAAACAGTTTGATGTTGCCGTAATCGGCGCCGGCGCAGCGGGCATGATGTGCGCATCAGTTGCAGGCCAGCGCGGCAAAAGCGTAGTGCTGATAGATCACGCAGCCAAACTCGCAGAGAAAATCCGCATCTCCGGCGGCGGGCGCTGCAACTTTACCAACATAGACGCCACGCCGCAAAACTTCCTTTCGCAAAATCCGCATTTTTGCAAAAGCGCCTTGTCGCGCTATACGCCACAGGATTTCCTCGCGCTGATGAAGCGCTATCGCATCGCGTACCACGAGAAGCATAAAGGCCAGTTGTTTTGCGATAACTCGGCAGAAGACATCATCAGCATGCTGAAGGCCGAATGTGCGCTCGGCAACGTAGCGTGGCGCATGCCGTGCACGGTGGTGTCTATCAGTAAAAGCGGAGAGCAATTCAGGATAGAAACGAACACCGGCGACATCGTGGCAAATAGCCTGGTCATTGCGACCGGCGGTTTATCGATACCGAAAATAGGTGCGACCGACTTTGCTTATCGCATCGCCAGACAATTCGATTTGAAAATGGTCGAACCGCGCCCGGGTCTGGTGCCGCTGACCTTCGATGCTAACGCCTGGCAACCTTTTGTGCCCTTGTCCGGCATCGCCTTGCCGGTCGAAGTGGAAACCGGGGCGAAAAAAACACGCGGTTATTTCAAGGAAGACTTGCTCTTCACGCATCGGGGCTTGTCCGGCCCGGCCATCCTGCAGATATCCAGCTTCTGGCAAGCGGGTACGCCACTGACTATTAATTTGGTGCCGGAGACCGACATCGCCGAAGCATTGATAGCAGGCAAATCCAGCAGCAAGAAAAACCTCGGCAATCAATTGGCGCAATGGCTGCCGTCCCGTCTCGCAGACGAATGGCTGGCCGTCAACGGCTTCAAGGCGGATGCGCGCGTGGCCGACATGCAGGACAAGCAATTGCGCAAGCTGGGTGCATCGCTCAACCAGTGGAGCATTATTCCGAATGGCTCGGAAGGCTATCGCAAGGCGGAAGTCACGCTCGGCGGCGTCGACACGCGTGAACTGTCGCAACAAACCATGATGGTCAACAAGGTGCCGGGTTTGCACTTCATCGGCGAATCGGTCGATGTGACAGGCTGGCTCGGTGGTTATAACTTCCAGTGGGCCTGGGCGTCAGGTGTTGCAGCCGGGCAAGCTGTTTAATGTAGGGCCAAGGCTACTGACACTTATTGTCAGTAGGGCAAGCTATGCTGTCGGCTGTTTGTATATAAATATAGGAGCGACCGATGAGCAGCGAAAACCCCAGCATTATTTCCCATGTTTCCATAGGTACCAACCAGTACGAGAAGGCTAGGGCGTTCTACGACGTCGTGCTGGCGACGCTGGATATCAAGGTCATTATGGAGCATCCGGGCGCAGTGGCGTATGGTCGCCAGTATCCGGAGTTCTGGGTGCAGACGCCGCATAACGGCAAGCCGGCGGAGATAGGCAATGGCTTCCATATGGGCTTCATCGCCACCAGCAAGGAACAGGTGCATGCGTTTTATGATGCGGCGCTGGCGGCTGGTGCGACTGATGACGGCGCGCCGGGCCCGCGTCCGCTGTACGGCGATCCGTATTACGGCTGCTTTGTCCGGGATCCGGAAGGGCACAAGCTGGAAGCCGCATACTGGGATGCTGACCTCAGCCTGAAGCTCTACGGCCACTAAGCCAGTCTGCACGGGGCCTGGCGCTGCAAGTGTGGCGTTTTGGCCCCGTATCTGCTTGGGGTTGAATAAAGAGCCTTCCCTTTGTGGAACAAGGCTGCTATAATCTTCGACTCACTACCCAACATTGGTTTACATTTACATGACCACTATCCGCCTTAAAGAAAACGAGCCGTTCGAAGTCGCTATGCGTCGCTTCAAGCGCACCATTGAAAAAACTGGTTTGCTGACCGATTTGCGCGCGCGCGAGTTTTACGAGAAGCCAACTGCTGAACGCAAGCGCAAGCTCGCTGCAGCTGTGAAACGCCACTACAAGCGTATCCGCAGCCAGCAATTGCCTAAGAAACTGTACTAATTCCAATGGCTGCGCGCCCTTGAGAGCGTGCGGTACTCAGAATTAGTCGCAAACCCGCTCCGGTGTTGGTCCGCAGCGGGTTTTGGCGTTTTTAATGATCGCTTGATTAATCAGATATCGGAGTGCGTATGAGCCTGAAAGAACAGATCACAGAAGATATGAAAGCGGCGATGCGCGCCAAAGAGGCGGGTAAACTGGGCACGATTCGCCTGATCACCTCTGCCATCAAGCAAAAAGAAGTTGATGAGCGCATCGAACTCGATGACGCGCAAGTGCAAGCCATCATCGAAAAAATGATCAAGCAGCGCAAGGATTCGATTTCGCAATTCCAGGCTGGCGGTCGCCAGGATCTGGTTGATATTGAGCAAGCCGAACTGACCGTGTTGACGGCCTACATGCCGAGCGCATTGTCGGATGCAGAAGTGCAGGCCGAAGTCGCCGCTGCCGTCGCCGCTTCCGGTGCTGCCGGTCCGCAAGACATGGGCAAAGTCATGGCTATCCTGAAAGCGAAACTCGCTGGTCGTGCCGACATGACTGCTGTGTCCGGCCTGGTAAAAGCCGCCCTGACCAAAGCCTGATCGTCTTCAGCATTCAGCTGCCGGCGTGATACCACAGTCGTTTATCCAGGATCTGCTCAACCGCGTCGACATCGTCGACGTGGTGGGTCGTTACGTGCAGCTGAAAAAAGGCGGCGCGAACTTCATGGGCTTATGCCCGTTCCACAACGAAAAATCCCCCAGCTTTACCGTCAGTCCGACCAAGCAGTTCTATCACTGCTTTGGTTGCGGTGCGCATGGCACTGCCATCGGTTTCCTGATCGAGTACTCGGGCATGGGCTTTGTCGAAGCGGTCAAGGATCTGGCGCAAAACGTCGGCATGATCGTGCCGGAAGCAGAGGATCGTTTGCCACCGGCGCAGCGTGCCGAGCATCAGGCGAAAAGCCTGGCGCTGTCGGAAGCGATGTCGCGTGCCTGTGATTACTATCGCCAGCAATTGCGGCATGCTGAAGGGGCAAAGAACTATCTAAAAGGGCGCGGCCTGACAGGTGAAATCGCAGCCCGTTACGGCATGGGTTATGCGCCTGATGGCTGGGATGGTTTGCGTTCGGTCTTCCCTGATTACGAAGTCGAGGCACTGGTCGAATCCGGCCTCGTTATCGATCGGGTGGAAGAGGACGGCTCGCACCACAAACGCTATGACCGTTTCCGCGATCGCATCATGTTCCCGATACGTAACACCAAAGGCCAGGTAATCGGTTTTGGTGGCCGTGTACTGGACAACGGTGAGCCCAAATACTTGAATTCGCCCGAGACGCCCTTATTTCAAAAGGGTAGCGAACTGTATGGTTTGTTCGAGGCGCGCCAGGCGATCCGCGAAGCCGGATATGCATTGGTGACCGAAGGTTATATGGACGTGGTTGCGCTGGCGCAGCTGGGTTTCCCGCAGGCAGTAGCGACTTTGGGTACGGCATGCACGCCTATTCATGTGCAAAAGCTATTGCGCCAGACCGACCAGGTCATTTTTAGTTTTGATGGTGACAAGGCGGGACGTCGCGCTGCACGTCGCGCGCTGGAAGCCAGCCTGCCGCATGCAGGTGATAACAAAGTTATCAAATTCCTGTTCCTGCCGAGCGAGCACGACCCGGATAGTTACATCCGTGAGCTGGGTAGCGAAGCATTCGAAAAGCAGGTGCAGGATGCGATGCCTTTGTCGCAGTTCTTGCTGAAGG
>Ga0308157_10009714_pt1 | contig 10596 bp, 12 predicted proteins | sample PhyBR1_FD_201035 | JGI IMG/M metagenome (GOLD analysis project Ga0308157, IMG submission 201035) | Phyllosphere microbial communities from UC Gill Tract Community Farm, Albany, California, United States - DLSLB.R1 | ecosystem: Host-associated > Plants > Phyllosphere > Unclassified | place: USA...
AAAAAATAAACAAAACCGAGCGCAGCGAGCTCATGGATACCAAAACAAACACAAATCCATAAAACTCGCCACTTTAAAATTGGATGCGTCCCACTACCCCGCACCTTTCCCGCATCGAGAATAGTTTACATGTCGCATTAAGAGATTAAGGATGGAATAGTACAATTGCACCAGCCGTTCTTTAACTTTTTAGGTCGCATCCGGAATTTTGAGGTTTGTAGGAACCCCCGTTTTTTGCACTTTCCATTTTCTCAAAAATCCGAAGCGACGATTTTTGCGCTCCTTTTTCTAAAAAAGGGGCAAAGAAAAATTACCTTTGTACTATGCGTTCGGTTTTTCGTTTTAAACAGTTTGAGGTAGATCAGGGTACTTGTGCAATGAAAATTAATACAGATGGTGTGCTGTTGGGTGGTTCTACTTATTTTCCGGAAGCGAGACGTATATTGGATGTCGGAACTGGTACCGGTGTTATTGCATTGATGCTTGCGCAAAGCCATCCCCATGCCTATATCGATGCAGTCGAAATTGACGATGCTGCGTATCAGCAAGCCGATATTAATTTTCAAAAATCAGATTATGCGGAACGTCTGAAGGTGTTCTTAGGTTCATTTGCGGATCTTCAACCGGAATTAGCTTATGATTTGATCGTATCGAATCCACCATTTTATACGAATTCACTTCATAATCCCGATACGCGAAAACGTCTAGCAAAACATACAGACATGTTATTTTTTGAAAAACTGTTGTCTTTTGTATCGCGCTACTTAACAGATAACGGGCAATTTAAACTGATTATTCCGGCTGCATTGGCAGACGAAGAAATTGCACCTATTCTTTCTGACTATAAATTGTATGTGCAGGATGAAATAGCCATATCATCTTTTTCGAAGGAGCTGCCAATGAGGAAAATATGGGGGATTGGAAAGGAAGAAGCACCTCTGAAAACAACGGTTCTTCATATTTATACAGAAAGAGGTATTTATTCTGCAGATTATAAAACATTATTGAAACCTTATTTTTTAGCGTTCTGACATGACGAAGATTGGACTTATATCGGATACCCATGGTTTTTTGGATGAGGCTGTTTTCAATTATTTCGATCAGTGTGATGAGGTATGGCACGCAGGAGATTTTGGATCTGTCGCCATAGTCGATACACTAGCGGCTTTTAAGCCTTTTAAGGGCGTATGGGGAAATATTGATGGGAAGGATGTACGAGCAGTGTGCCCAGAGCATCAGCGGTTTTTTTGCGAGGGAGTCGATGTGTGGATGACGCATATCGGAGGTTATCCCGGACGATACGCGGTGCAGGTGAAACCGGAAATAGTTCTTCATCCCCCAAAGCTTTTTATCTGTGGCCATTCTCATATCCTAAAGGTACAGTTTGATCCAAAACTGGGTTTGTTGCACCTCAACCCCGGTGCTGCTGGTAAACAGGGTTGGCATACGGTGCGTACGTTAATGCGTTTTGATATTAACGGCGATAAAATAGAAAACTTGGAAGTGATTGAGTTGGGTGTGCGGTAGAAAACGAAAATTTATAGGCTGTCCCGAACCTCCACTAAGAATTTCTTAAGCCGTTCTAACGAGTCGATAACCCGCTGATTCTCTTTTACTTCATTTTTATTGGATCGAATATAATCCCTGGCGCCCTGCAGTGTATACCCCTTATCTTTTACAAGATTAAAGATGATTTTTAAATTGGAGATGTCGTTTTGCGTGAAAAGACGATTCCCTTTTTTGTTTTTCTTGGGTTGTATGATATCAAACTCCCGTTCGTAAAAGCGTATCTGTGACGCATTTACATCAAACATGGCAGTCACCTCACCCATGGTATAGTATAGCTTGTTTATTTCGCGTTCTTTGTACGGCATATGTTCCAAGAATTTGTAACCTAAACAAATATATACAATTTTATGTCGAAGGACAATAATCTGTCTTTTTACTTTCTAAGTAAAAAGATGTAAGTTTGGATATGCACATACTTACATGGGTAATAGGAACGGAGGAAATTATTATCCTTTCTATTCTCGTCTTGATTTTGGTTTTTTTTGGGGTTGTTTTTAGTCGTTTGTTGAAGCGGAAGTAATGATAATCTGCATCGCCAGTATCTTGATAAAATCCGTACCTTTGCTTCTAAAATACAAAGTTTGAAATTATGAGTACACAAAAAGGTCCTATTTCTCAATTTATTGAGAAAAACTACCTGCATTTCAATGCGGCTGCTTTGGTAGATGCGGCCAAGGGATATGAAACGCACCTAATGGAAGGTGGAAAGATGTTAATCTCTCTAGGCGGTGCGATGAGTACGGCTGAATTGGGGATTTCATTGGCAGAAATGATTCGGCAAGATAAAGTCCACATTATTTCTTGTACAGGTGCAAACCTCGAAGAAGATGTCATGAATTTGGTGGCTCATTCCCATTACAAACGCGTGCCGAATTACCGAGATTTAACGCCAGAACAAGAGCGTGAATTGCTTGACCAGCATTACAACCGTGTAACGGATACTTGTATTCCGGAAGAGGAAGCTTTTCGCCGTTTACAGAAACACTTGGAAGATGTATGGCATGCTGCCGAAGAAAAAGGAGAACGTTATCTACCGCACGAGTTTCTGTATCAGGTGGTGAATTCGGGTGTATTGGAGCAATACTACGAAATTGATCCGAAGAATTCTTGGATCGTGGCAGCTGCAGAGAAAAACCTTCCTATTGTATGCCCAGGTTGGGAAGATTCTACAACCGGAAATATCTTTGCTTCGAATGTGATTAAAGGTAACTTGAAAGCCAGCACGGTGAAGTCCGGTATTGAATATATGATCTATTTAACAGAATGGTATCGCGCTAATTCCGATGGTAAAGGAGTAGGATTCTTTCAGATTGCGGGCGGTATATCAGGGGATTTTCCTATCTGTGTTGTTCCGATGATGTACCAGGATTTAGAATGGGAAGACGTACCTTTTTGGTCTTATTTCTGTCAGATATCGGATTCCACAACCTCGTATGGTTCGTATTCAGGTGCTGTTCCTAATGAGAAAATTACCTGGGGTAAATTGGATGTTGATACACCAAAGTTTGTCGTAGAGTCGGATGCGACTATTGTGGCACCGTTGATTTTCTCTTATATTTTGGGATATTAATCTTTCTATCCTCCTAGATGAGTCATTTAAAAACGAATAATCCTGTTGCGCTTCAAGCGTTGATGTCAGAAACCCTTTTTATTCCCAAGGAGAAAGCGGACTCTGTAGCGCCGCGCTCAGGGAATGTGCTGGATGGCGGGACAGGAGGAGAGACAGAAGAATTTATTTATCAAGGCGATAAATCTACGGGAATCTTGTTTATTTTGCGGTATCCAGATTTCCCGTATTTTTCGCCGCAGGCGGAGGATGCCTTTGTGAAAACCTTGGGTGCGTTGAATTTGTCGTTTGAAAATGTAGCGGTTGTCAATCTAGCAAACTCCCATAATCCAAATGATTTCAAGCGGATTATGCAGTTTTTTCAACCGACTAAGATTACATTGCTCGGCGTGGAACCGATCTCGCTCAAGCTTCCCGAGATCGCGCACAATTCGTATATGAAAGGTAAGGTAGCGACCGTCTTCCATACCTTTAGCTTTGAGGAAATGTTTGCCGATGTGCAAAAGAAAAGACTGTTCTGGAATGAATTCAAGACATTTGTGGTGTCATAATTTAGCATAATCTAGGAAATTACAAACATATGGAACTAATTTTTGCGACGAATAATGCCCATAAGCTCGAAGAGGTCCAAGCGATTATTGGCGATAGGTTTGTTGTTAAATCTTTAGCAGATATCGGTTGTACGGATGACATCCCGGAAACTGGTGTGACCTTTGAGGAGAACGCTAAACAGAAAACAGACTATCTTGTTGATAGATACGGCTTGGATTGTTTTGGTGATGACTCCGGGCTAGAGATTGATGCCCTTAATAAGGAACCAGGTGTTTACTCCGCGCGCTATTCCGGTTCGCGTGATATGGAAAAAAATATTGATTTGGTGCTAGCCAAATTGGGCGATAATCCGAATCGAACAGCACGTTTTCGAACGGTGATTTCGCTGTTTTTGAATGGACAGCAATATTTCTTTGAAGGAGCCATAGAAGGAACGATCATCCGCGAGCGTAGAGGATCGGGAGGTTTCGGTTATGACCCTATTTTTATTCCTGCGGGCTACGGCCAGACATTTGCAGAAATGACTTCTGAAGAAAAAAATAAAATCAGCCATCGGGCTATTGCGGTTGGGAAATTAGCGACGTTTTTGAAAGAGAATAGTCCTGGTCAAAGCGTTATCTAAAGTAGATTCGCTATTTACCTTTAAAATATCCCAGCACGGCAGCCTTTGGCAATGCTTTTATTCCTTCCTGTACACTTCCCTCATTTTTCCGTACCTCAACAGCTTGACGACGTACGAGTTTGCGACGACGACGCTCCTCATGAGCGTGCCGAGGCCCCGATATGCAGCCTATACGACCATCAAGGAAGCACGGAGGCCCTTCTTACATTCCTTGTTGTCCCTCGACAGCAGTGTGAGTGCCCTCAGAACACCGTATCCGTACGTCTACACGTTATATTCAACCCTCTTTGTAAACTAGCCATCCCTCCATATAGCTATCTCACACCGCAATAACATTTTGAGCAACGGCAATGCCGCATTTACGTCCTTCGACACCACTTTGACGCCCCTCAAGGCGTTCAAGAGTGACGGCATATAGCCATAGAGATTCCTCTACTTGGTTTTGAGGTGCATCAACAAAGCAAAGAGGCTCGTCGTAAAGATAAAGACGTGCCTCAACAAGCCACAGAGGTCCGGGATCGAAGCAAAGAGGGGGCTCGTTAAAGCGACGACATTCCTCGTTAGGACAAAGAGGTACCTCGCTATGTCGTTCCCGTTCCGCAAAAAATGGAGACAATCCGTTACCAAGTTCTATATATTTTGTTGAACGGATGCAGGTGCCCCGATTGTCATGACGTTATTCGGGGTCAGGTACATTTTCTTTCTCCACCTCTTCTTCTTCGGTAGTTATCGGAGCTTCGCCCTCTTGTGGCGCTGGTTCTACCTCTGTTTCATTTTTGTTCGGCTGTTTCGGATCGGTCGGTCTCTCATCCGTCTCATTATTCAAAACAGGTGGATTTTCTGCTGTCTCCTGTTGTGTTGCCGGCTCTTCAGAAGTTTCTGTCAATTCATCGAGTTCCATTATGTCATCAGGCGTTCCGAGCGGGCTTTCATCTTGTGGGCCTCCCGCAGGAGCTTCTGGTTTTTCGACCTCCCGCTTCCTGTTCATCATATCCTCTTTCGATTTTGGTCGATCTTGCGGGCGCCAGACAAACCCAGGTAAGACTTCATTTTCCTGTGTCACTTGCTTAAAAGGATAAAGCTTCTGGTCTACTTTTCGTATCGTGATGTAGTCAATGATTTTTTTACCCTCCATCTTAATTTTGATACGCGCCCCCCTGTCGTGAAACATCTCCGTTATCCGATGGGTTTTATCGTTTGTGGCAAAGCTTAAATTCTCCGCATTTCCATCCACATACATCCGATCAATGGAATTGTTGGCAAAGAAAGCGGTAATTTTTCGCCCCTTAAGCTGATTGAACTTAACGGTGTCCAATACGGCGTTTACCATAAAGGCGTTGTTAATCAAAAGTGCATTATCCATGCGTTGATTTTGAATCTGCATATAGATCGTGTCGGAAGAAATTTGAGACCCTTCGGCCCAAATCATGGGGCGGCCCATAAAACGGAACATGGAGTCTGCCATGCCATAGTATACAGAATCAGCTACCGCTTGCAAATCGGATTTGAACATCCGAACATTGTAATAGGCTTTGACAATACGTGTCCGAGCGGTATCCAGATACGCTTGATTGGTCGTGTCCTTGAATGTCGTATCAGGCGTCTGTGCAACAGATATAGCTTGATTAATGAGACTGTCGGCGGTTGCCTCTTCGGGCATGGTGGCTTGCAGGCGTAAAATCGAATCCTGTGCCATGCTTCGCGCGATATCTGCCCGCGCTGTCTCCTTGATAGCCGCTTTTTTGGTGGAATCAACCGGTGTTACTTTCTTGGTGTCCGCCGGCTTCGCTATGGCTAACTTCTCCTCAACTTTTTTTGCCACGACGGTCTCCACGCTGTCCGTTTTCATCCGGTTAATCGATGCGCTATCGATGGGTATGCTATCTGTGGAGACGCTATCGATTGCTGTTTTAACAGCGTCGGACAGTTGTGTTAGATTATCCGTTTCTATGCCGCTATCCTCCGATCCATAGTCGTCCTCGTCTCCATAATCAATATCCTCATCCGTCTCTATTTCTCCGCCACTCCGATCTAGCTTAAAGTCTAGCGCCTGGTAATCGCGCAGCATAATCATACGGGAATAGAGGGTGTCTGCCGTCATATAAACGGAATCCACCTTAGCGGTGTCCCGGGGAAGTGTCATTTGTGTAGAATCTGCTGCGGTGATAATTTCTTTATCGGCAGCGACATCCTCTTGTTTTATTTGAATGATTTCTTCCTGCGTTACCGTGTCTTTCTTTGCCTCCGTTAGGTCGATTTTAACAGAATCTGCGGGAACCATTACCGAACTATCGGCAGGGGCAGAACTGGTCGAATCGTTCTCCACCACCATGGTGATCAAGGGCTTGTCTGTCATGGTAATCGATTCATCCGCTTGGTCATATAAACCATAACCACCGTACGCATAGAATTTATCCAGCGTATCGACAAATACGACATTCCGATAGGCTTTTCCTACACCCGTAGCGCGATCGTAGTAAAGACTGTCGCCCTTTAAAAAACGTGTTCCTTCGGTATATAAATTGTTTTTGTTGAAATTGGCGATACCTTTTTCCGTATTGTAGTTGCCTTTTTCGGTGTACAGATTCTCTCCGCTATTCCCTTTGATGTTTGTCGGTCCAAAGAAATAAGTCATCCGCAGATCAGAATTGTACCGCATTGTATCTGTATAGATCTTTACATCCGGTGTGCGCACCACAACTTTATTGCGGAAATAGGCATCTTGTGTGTTTTCGAAGTAGTAGGCATTTCGGGAAGTAATCGTATCTCCTTTGGAAATAATTCTTCCACCTCCGGTGTAGTTGCCTATTTTGTCACGCATCTTGTAAATAAGGTGATTGGTCGTTAAAACCGAGTTGGCATCGACCATGCGTACGTTATTGGTTAATGTAGCAATTTGGGGAGAAGCATCATAATGTAAGCGGTCAGAATAGATAATTGTCCCTGACGGCTGCGTGATGACGACATTGCCAAATGCCTCAAAGAATTGTCGGCCAACCTCATCCTCGTAAATAATGCCGCTGTCGGCAGACAATGTATTCCCTTTATGCGCATACACAGGTTGAATACTGCTAAAACCCTGTTGGTCGATAACCGTACTATATCTCGAGGAGATAAGACGTAACTCCTCCTGAGCAAACACCGATGTAAGCCACATGAGGTTTAAAATAAGTGCAAAACAGTATTTCACGAAGACAAAAATAGTTAATTAAATAGCAAAAATTTGTTAAAGCAATTTTTTTCATGTTCTTTTATCCATGAGTGTTTAATTGTATGGATGAGCACTTCGTGGTTTCCCCGCGAAAAAGAACCAAAACCGAACGAACTGAGCTCATGGATACCATAATACACACTTATCCATAAAGCTCGCCGCTTCAAATGTTTTACATTTGAGATACTACTAAGGATGATTTTGTACAGTTGTAACATTTGGATACGGCATTAAAAGTTAAGGAGGGACAATACAATTGCATAAACCCCTCCTTAATCTCTGACGTCCATCCGAACTTTTGAGGCATGTAGCAACTTACTCCTAGTACTATCCGCCTCTCCTCAAAGGTTCGAAGGACGATTTTTTGCACAACTTTTTTCTAAAAAAAGTTGTTTAAGAAAAACAACCCTTAACTTTGACATATGAATCTAGTTCACCGTTTTCAACAGTATATACGAGAAACACTACATATTAGCGCAGATGACAAGGTATTGCTAGCGGTCAGCGGGGGGCGTGATTCGATGTTGATGGCACATCTGTTTATAACGAGTGGCTATACCTGTATAATAGCACATTGTAACTTCCAGTTACGGGAGGGGGAGGCTGACCTAGATGAACAGTTGGTAAGCACATTTGCGCAACAACATAAAGTACCTTTTTTCGCGAGGCATTTTCAAACTACTGACTACGCACAGCAGCATGGCTTGTCCATACAAATGGCTGCCCGCGAGCTACGCTATGCTTGGTTTGAAAAACTACGTGTACAACAGGATGCACGATGGATTGCGATTGCCCAGCACCAGGATGATCATATCGAAACGGTTCTGCTTAATTTGGCAAGAGGAACCGGCTTGCTCGGCCTACAAGGTATCCTCCCTAAAAGAGGAGAGATAATTAGACCGCTTTTACGTTTTTCATCGGAAGAGATCACCACCGGTGTACAGCAATTACAGATCCCATTTCGGGACGACCAATCTAATTTTTCTACGAAATACGCGCGCAACAAAGTGCGGTTGGAAATTATTGTTCACTTTCAAGAGGCATATGATCTGCTCCAGTCTTTTGTTTTGCCGATCCGCGAAGAATTGTTTGTGTTACAGCATAATAGGGTCCGAATTAGCAAGCAAAAATTGGAGCCCTATATTCAACGGCTTCCCTTATTATTTGAATTGTTTAAGCCATACGGTTTTTCTAAGAATGTTTTGAGCGACCTACAAGAGCATTGGCGCGGTGAATCGGGAAAAATCTTCCATTCACCACACTATGAATTACTGTTGGATAGGAACGATATCTGGTTGAAATCGAAAAATCTCGTGTCGAATACGGGTAATCTTCTAGAAATAGCTGCGGATAGTGCCAATTTTGCTTTTGGAGATAAACAATTTGAGATGTGTGTCGTAGAAGATACGTCGATTCGCCAATCTGAAAATGTATTACAGGTTGATTTTGAAAAGTTAATGTTTCCGTTGACAATGCGCTTCTGGCAAGAGGGTGATTATTTTTATCCGCTAGGGATGGGGGGGAAGCGACAAAAACTGAGTGACTATTTCGTGCAACAGAAAATAGGGCGGTACGACAAAAATACAATACCGATTTTAATCAACCGAAATGGGGATGTTGTATGGATTGTGAACTATCGTGCAGATAATCGATATCGGATGACAGAAAGTACAAAAAAAGTCTTTACTTTAGTTTGTAAATAAAAGCTATGAGCGGAAATTATCTTTTTCAGGAAAAGCAATATTTGGGACGGGATGCAACATGGATTAGCGTGCGGTTGATTTTGGCCTTATTTTGTTTTGTAGCCTATTATTTGAATATAGAAAATTTACCTTCCCGACAGTTGTTTTTCATTGTTGGTACAGGGGTGATTATTGTTTCTGTGGTCATGATTTATATGGTGCACTATAAAACAACCGTATCGGGTAAGTTTTTAATACTAAGCGGTCTTTGGTCGTCTAAGCTTGTTAAAATAGACTTGTATAATATTGCGAAGGTCGAGCTCAAGCCGTATAGCTCCTTCATCTTCAATAATCCGGTTTATAATTTGCATAAAGGGGGGAAAATACGTTTTTATTCTGGAGGAAAGGATGCGGTGTGGCTGACGGATAAAGAAGGTTTGGTATATATTATCGGTTCGCATAAAGCGGAGGAATTTGCCCGTGCAGTTATGGAAGCAAAACGGAAGCTGAATTCTTAAATTTTGTTAAGGGTTTTGATGCTGACATTCCGTTGACGGTGAAAAAAGAATTAAATTACTAAATTTGAGGAAAACGTAGAAAAAAGCATGGAATTACTTAAAATACTCGCTATCTTTTTGCTGGTCTTTTATGGATTGAAATATTTGTTTCGCCTGCTGATGCCTTTTGCCCTGCGCAAAATGACGGAACGCCTCATGAATAAAGCCCAGCAGCAACAAGCCGCAGGAGGGGGACGCAAGACACATTATTATAATACCACTGGAGGAAATCCTTTTGATCAATTTAAGCAACAAACGCCGCCCAAAAGAGAAGGGGAGGTGCGTGTGGACTATGTGCCGCAAGAGGAAGCGAAACCCAAAAAAGGGGCACAGACGGCGGGTGAGTTTATCGACTTCGAAGAAATTAAATAACCGTTTGCCTCCCACTCTTTTACTTTTGAGTTTTTACTGTATAAAAAAATGTGGTTGAAGCAACTTGCTGTTTTTAATTTTAAAAACTACACGGAATCCTCTTTGGAATTTTTGCCCCAGATAAATGCTTTTGCAGGACTAAATGGTGCAGGGAAAACCAATTTACTAGATGCTATCCATTATCTCGCTTTATGTAAATCTTATTTTAATCCAATAGATTCACAACATATCAAAAAAGGCTGTGACTGGTTTATTGTACAAGGCGAGTTTGAGCGCGAACAGGTGCCGGATGTTATTTCTTGCAGCTTAAAAAGAAATCAGAAGAAACAGTTCAAGCGTAATAAAAAGGATTATCAACGTTTAGCCGATCATATCGGTTTATTTCCGTTGGTGATGATTTCACCTAATGATGCGGCTATCGTGACAGAGGGAAGCGAAGAACGACGTAAGTTCATGGATAATGT
>Ga0308157_10009715_pt1 | contig 10595 bp, 10 predicted proteins | sample PhyBR1_FD_201035 | JGI IMG/M metagenome (GOLD analysis project Ga0308157, IMG submission 201035) | Phyllosphere microbial communities from UC Gill Tract Community Farm, Albany, California, United States - DLSLB.R1 | ecosystem: Host-associated > Plants > Phyllosphere > Unclassified | place: USA...
CTGCCCAAGCGCCTAATCGGTGCAATACCCGCAAGCATTGCATGCCCACAGCTGTCTCGCATCACACCTTGCGGTTCTTGAACGCCAGCGAAATTTTTGCAAACGCCACCTGCAGATCCTGAGTGCCACCCTGGAACACCACGGGTTTGCCTTTTTTTGTGAAGACCACCAGCCGCTTGGACGCGAGCATTGGCACAAACTTGGCAAAGGTCACGTCTTCCCAGGCCACTTCACGGCGGGTCAGCCAGCTTTGCCGCAGACCCTGTGAATCTATCGTGGTGACAGAGGTCTGCATATAGCGGGTCGTGACGGCAAGCGCCAGGAAAACAACCAGCAGAATCAGGCCTGTCATGGAAAACAGCACCTGCACCCCGGCCTTGTTGAAAGCCACAAGCGACTGCAATACGATAAGACCCAGAATACCCCAGGCGACTGTTTTTACCCAGGCAGGCCAGGCCGGCCCGCGAATGGGCAAGGGTTCGATCGAAGCGAGCAACTGGTCGCGTTCGGACTCGGAAAGCGGCAGGAAATTGATGACCATAAATGCGCTTACGCCGCCTGTCGTTTGGTAATAATGGCCTTGCCGGCACGACTGGAATTGGCGCGCTGCAGGTAATCGGAGATCCACTGGCCGGTGCTGATGACCTGATCCAGGTCGATACCGGTTTCGATGTCCATGCCATGCAGCATATACAGTACGTCTTCAGTAGCGACATTGCCGGTCGCACCCTTGGCATAGGGGCAGCCGCCCAGACCGGCCGCAGACGAGTGCACAATGGCAATCCCCGCTTCGAGCGCGGCCAGAATATTGGCCAGCGCCATGCCATAGGTATCGTGAAAATGCGCAGACAACATGGCAGGATCGGCCACCGCAGATACGGCGTTCATGACTGCCGTCACCTTGCGCGGCGTGCCCACCCCAATCGTGTCTGCAATATCAATTTCATTACAACCCAGTGCCAGCATGCGCTTGACCACATCGGCCACTGCAGCCGGCGCAATCTCGCCTTCGTACGGACAGCCCAGCGCGCAGCTGATGCTCGCACGCACGCGCAGGCCGGCCTCTTTGGCCGCACTGGCCACCGGCTCGAAACGTGCAATGGATTCGGCAATGGAGCAATTGATATTGCGCTGAGAAAAGGATTCACTGGCTGCGCCAAAAATCACCACCTCGTCGGCGCCGGCGGCAAGCGCCCCTTCGAACCCTTTCAGATTCGGTGTAAGAACGGAATAAATGGTGCCTGGCCGGCGCTCGATGGCAGCCATGACCTCTGCGCCATCGGCCATTTGCGGCACCCACTTGGGCGATACGAATGAGGCAGCTTCCACATTCTGAAAACCGGCAGCCGACAGGCGATTGATCAGCTCGACTTTAATGTCGGTTGGAACAAATTGCTTTTCATTCTGCAGGCCATCGCGAGGCCCCACTTCAACCACTTTTACGCGTTCCGCAATTGCCATGACTATCTCCGATCAGGCTTGATTCTGTTTTTGATGATGCAGCTCGAGCATGCGAGCCAGTTCCTTCAGATTATTGCCAATGAAGGTTAGCGTCGTTTCGTCGGTAATCTTGCCTCCTTCGCCTTCAGTTTTGTTCTGTACTGTGCCGACCATGATTTCGGGCCGATTGACCAGATGTATATTCATCGCAACCAGGATCTGGCGCAGGTGATACTGCATTCTGGCCCCGCCGATGGCGCCGCCCGAGGCCGAAATGATTGAGCCTACCTTGTTGTCAAACGGCAGCGGACGCAGGCGCGATACCCAGTCAATCGCGTTTTTGAGCACACCAGGCACCGAATAGTTATATTCAGGCGTCACAAAGATCAGGCCATCGGCTGCAACAATGGCGTCGGCAAACGCCTGGACTTCCTTGGGAAACCCGGCATCCTGCACGTCCTGGTTATAGTGAGGTAACGTGCCAATGGAAGGAGCGTAAACCAGTTCCAGATTATCCGGCGCCAGCTCAGCCAGTTGCCGGGCGATCGCCGCATTATAGGATTTTTCACGAAGACTGCCGATGATGATCAGAACTTTGAACTTGGTGCTCATTAAGCGCTCCTGTTTGGGCTTGGATATAAGTAGAACCTGGCTGGCGCATTGTTGCCGACCCCCCTATTTTTGGGGACTGCTGCGGTGGCAATGGCCGGCACCGAGGTACCGGACGAACACCGCTATGCCATCGGTAACGGCATCGACTCTGCTGCGCTGTTTATTGTAAGTGATTCACCCGTTGCAGATAGCGTCCGTCAGGCAGGCGCACGATTTTACCGGTCATTTCTAGTTCGTTCAGCAAACCCGCCAGCTTGCCCACCGTCGTGTCAAGCCTGACCAGCAGCAAATCCATGGAAACCGGGTCAAACCCCATCTGCTCCAGCAGTTGCTGGTGTGCCGCATTGCGGGTGCCCGTGGCCACCACTGGCGTGCTACCCGCGCCGTCCGGTTGCGCCTCCCGCGGCACGACAGGCATTTCGGGGCTTCTGGACGTTACGGCGCTCAGAGGCGCCTGGGGTCTGCCCGCAAGCTTCGAACCAGGCAGCGCCTCCTGCCGGGATTCACGGCCCGAACCGCTGCCAGCCTTGGGCGCTGAACCGCTGCGCGCAAGCTCCTCCAGGATGTCTTCGGCCGTTTCCACCAATTTGGCGCCCTGCCGGATCAGCGCATGGCAGCCACGTGACAAGGGCGAATGAATGGAACCCGGAATGGCAAACACTTCGCGACCGTTTTCCCCGGCCAGACGCGCGGTAATCAGCGAGCCGCTGCGTTGCGCAGCTTCGACCACCAGTACGCCGAGCGAGAGCCCGGCGACAATGCGGTTGCGACGGGGAAACTGGTGCACCACCGCCGCGGTATCCAGCGGCAACTCGCTGACCAACGCCCCCTGCTCCCGGATCCGCATGGCCAGCCCCTTGTTGGCTGCGGGATAGACGCGATTGATGCCCGTTCCCATGACCGCAATGGTGGCCGGCGCCGCGCCGCTGGCCAACGCGCCCTCGTGAGCGGCCGCGTCAATGCCCTGGGCCAGGCCGCTGGCGATGGTCCAGCCGGCATCGGCCAGATGCCGTGCGAAAGCGAAGGCATTATCGGTACCGCCAGCCGTGGCCGAACGCGCGCCCACCATGGCAAGCACGGGCCGGGACAGCGCCTGGGGATCCCCGTCCACATAAAGCAGGGACGGCGGATCGGCAGTATCCAGCAACCGGGCAGGATACAGTTCATCGGCCAGCGTCACGATATGATGGCCGGGGCGGGCCAGCCAGTCGAAAGTGCGCTCGATCAGGGTGTGGGTAACCGGGTCGACCGCCGCGGCCAGTTGCACCGCCTGTTTCTGGGGCACCACCTTCATCAGCGCTGCAACCGAGGCGCCAAAAATATCCTGAGGCAACCCGAAGGCAACCAGCAGATGACGGGCAGTGACCGGGCCTATCCCGGGTTCCAGCGTGAGACGAATCCACGCGTACCGCTCTTCATCTGACATTGCCATAACCATCCGCTTGAATTTGTGAGAAAACACCCTATTATAGGAATATAGCCGCATGAGAATGATGATTTTTCTGCGACACCCCCAGGATTCCGATTCATCATGCAATTTGACCCGCTGCGCCAGAGGCGCCCGACGGGCTGAGAACCCCAAGCAGCATCGATTTCAATTATAATATTGGCCATGGCACTCTTACCTATTCTTCAATTTCCCGATCCCCGGCTGCACACGGTAGCAAAACCGGTAGCCCAGGTGGATGACCGCATTCGCCAGCTTGTCCGCGACATGGCTGAAACCATGTATGCTGCGCCCGGCGTGGGGCTGGCTGCGACCCAGGTCAACGTGCATGAGCGCGTGGTGGTCATTGATGTCTCCGAAGAAGGCGACGACCTGCTGGCGCTCATCAACCCTGAAATTATCTGGAAAAGCGACGATAAACAGGTGTATGAAGAAGGCTGCCTGTCGGTGCCCGGTGTTTACGACAAGGTGGAGCGCTCGGCCAGCATTCGCGTACGTGCGCTCAACGAGCAGGGAGAAACCTTCGAATTTGACGCAGAAGGCCTGTTGGCCGTATGCGTCCAGCACGAACTGGATCACTTGCTGGGAAAGGTATTTGTGGAATATCTGTCGTCCTTAAAGCAAAGCCGCATCAAGACCAGGCTTAAAAAGCAAGCCAAGGAACAGGCCGAGGCCTGATTGAGCAGGAACGGCCGGATGCAGACTCGCAAAGGCCGCCGCTGTCCTCAGAATCGGGCCTGTCTGGACTCATCCGGATCGCAAGCGCGCCAATCACCATCGCCAATGAGCAAGCGCCCATGGCCGATCTCCAAATATAACCGTCCAGATCTTTCCAGCGCTCTCACAATCCTTTTCTACCGACCGGTAGTTAGCCACTGTGCGTTGGCCCCTTCTGCCCGCCGCCTGGACCGACATCAGTTGCGACAGGACTGCCAGCCAACATGAATACGCCCTTTTTTGCCTTGCCGCCCAGTACCATTTTTGAAGATGGATGCAGCCGTCGGGATAGCGAGACGCGTCTGCTGGATCGGGTCGACCAGCAGGGTCAGCGCCTTGCGGTCATCCACCAAGCCAGCCGCGGGATCAGCGTACCGCGCAGTTATCAGCGCCACCCGCGCTTTGAAGCGGCCAGCAGACAATTGGCCGCAACCGGCCTGCCCGTAGATGTCCGCCTCTCCGGCGGGGGTGTGGTGCCCCAGGCGGCCGGGGTAATCAATTTACACCTGGCCTACCCGGTCCAGGCCAATTATCCGCTGCAACAAGTCGAAGCACATTACCTTGGTCTGTGTGAACTGATTGCCCAGGCGCTGGTCGCTTGCGGCATTCATGCAACGCCCCAGCCGGTGCAGGGCTCATTCTGCGACGGTCGGTTCAACCTGGCCGTTGCCGGTAAAAAAATAGCCGGCACGGCCCAATACTGGCGGCGCAACAGAACGGCAGCAACGCCCACCTTTTCGCTGCTGTCGCATGCAGTGATTCTGGTCAATGCCAACAGCGCCGAACTGACCGACATGGCAAACCGTTTTGAAGCGGCGCTGCACAGCCCGGTACGCTATCTGCCCGAAAAAACCACCTCGGTGATAGAGCTGCTGGGCAGCCCTGCAAGCGACTTTGAACCGACCCTGTTGCAGGCGCTGCGGAACCCGCCCCTCTGAGACCGGTTCTTTTCTATTCGTAAGAGCGGCTATCTTCAATGACCTTGCCGTCATTGGCCAGTTCGCCGACCCCGACAAAAACAATGGTGGCACGCAGCTTGGTCTCCTCCCGCACCACATTGCCCAGTTTTTCCTGCAGGCCTGCGACAGGTTCTCCGTCCACTTCCACAAACAGGGTCATGTCATCGCGCCCGGTTTCACCGGAAACGACCAGCCTGGCCTTGTTCACCTGCTCAAAGCGGGCAACGATCCTGGCCACTTGCTCGGGATGCACAAACATGCCCCGCACCTTGGTCGTCTGGTCGGCACGTCCCATCCAGCCGCGAATCCGCTTGTTGGTGCGGCCGCAGGCCGAATGCCCGGGCATGATCGCCGAGAGATCTCCGGTACCAAAGCGCAGTAGCGGATAATCGGGATTGAGGGTGGTCACCACGATTTCCCCTACCTCGCCCTCGGGTACCGGCTCATTGGTGCCGGGCCGCACAATCTCCAGCACAATATCCTCACCAATGATCAGCCCGTCCCGCGCTTCGGACTCATAGGCGATCAGACCCAGGTCGGCAGTGCCATAGGCCTGATAGCCGTGGATCCCGCGTTGTGCGAACCAGGTCTGCAACGACGGCGGAAATGCTTCCCCGGAAAACAGCGCACGTTTCAAAGAGGGCAATGCGATCTGCATCTCGTCGGCCTTCTCCAGAATCAGTTTGAGAAAGCTGGGCGTGCCTGCATAGCCCTCGGGCTGCAGATCGTGGATGGTGGCGACCTGCATCTCAGTCTGACCAACTCCGCCCGGAAACACCGTGCAGCCGATGGCCAGCCCGGCGGTTTCAAACATGGAACCGGCAGGGGTGAAATGATACGAAAAGCAGTTGTACAACAGCGTGTTGGCTCGAAAGCCTGCGGCATACAGGGCGCGGCCAAAACGCCAGTAGTCGGCCCGTTTGCTCTCGGGCTCATAAATGGGACCGGGAGAGGCAAATACGCGCGCCGCATCACCCCAGCCAATTGTTGAAAAGCCGCCAAAGACGCGTTGCACCACAGTGGCAGCACCAGGGCCCGCGTGGGCGGCCTTTTCACCGGCCTGCTTGCGTTGCTCTTGCTGTCGCTTGAGCAGCTCGGATTTACGCAATACCGGAATGGCGGCCAGCGCCTGGCGACTGGTGATGCGGTCCACCTGCACATCCTGCAACTGTGCGGCAATCGCCGGCGCACGCTCGCGTGCCGTCGCCAGCGCCGCGGGCAACGCGGCAAACAGATCGGCCTCGCGCTGCGTCTGATCGCGCACTTCCAGAGCATCGAAATACTCAGTCATTCTTTGCTCCTAAGCCAGCCAACGCTTGCGGCGGCGATAAAATTTTGTATCGCGAAAGTTTTTCCGATCACCGCTTTCAATGCCCAGATAAAACTCTTTCACGTCATCGTTGCTGGCCAGTTCCTGGGCCGTGCCGTCCATCATCACCCGACCGCTTTCCAGAATATAACCATAGTCGGCGTAACGCAGCGCGATGTTGGTGTTTTGCTCGGCCAGTAGAAAACTCACCCGTTCACGGGTATTGAGGTCACGTACGATTTCGAAAATTTCCTCGACAATCTGTGGCGCCAATCCCATGGAGGGTTCATCCAGCAAAATCATTTTAGGGTCAGCCATCAGGGCGCGCCCAATGGCCGCCATCTGCTGTTCGCCACCCGAGGTATAGCCTGCCTGGCTGGTGCGACGCTGCTTGAGCCTGGGGAAATATTGATACACCCGGTCCAGTGATGCCTCAATCTCGCCCTTGCTCACCTTGCGCGTATAGGCGCCGGTAAGCAGGTTTTCCTCGATGGTCAGGTGGCCGAAACAATGGCGCCCTTCCATGACCTGTATCACTCCCCGTTTGACCAGGTCAGCCGGCGTCATGCTGTCGACGCGTTCGTCCTGGTAATGAATCGTCCCCTTGGTCACGTCGCCGCGTTCGCTTTTGAGCAGGTTCGATACGGCACGCAGGGTTGTCGTCTTGCCGGCGCCGTTAGCGCCAAGCAGCGCGACAATCTTGCCTTCCGGCACCACCAGCGAAACGCCGCGCAGTACAAGAATAACGTGGTTATAGATCACTTCAATGCCGTTGACGTTCAGCAGAAGCCGTTCAGGTTCCGGCTTGGCGGCAGCGTCTGCTGCAGTTGGCGTGGTTTGCATATGGGTATCCCGCTATGTGCTGTCTGATGGGTTGCCCATCCCCCGGCACCATACCGCGCCGGGGGTGGACGTGCCTCATCCCTCAGGAAGAAGTCTTACTGCAGTCACGAGGCGTGACTTTCTTTGATTGTGCATATTTTTCTGCTTCAGACTTGACCAGCGGTCCCACATATTTCTGGTCAGCCTGATACAGATCGGAAGCTGGAACAAATTTGCTGCCATCCCATTGAACGATCCGGGCCCAATCCTCACCGACGTGGTTGGCGCAAGAGGTCTTGAATGGTTTGACGATTTGATCAAAGCCAATTTCTTTCAAGCGCGCTTCGGTCAGGTCCAGGTTTTCGAAACCCCAGCGCACCTGCTCGGACGTCATATGCTTGCCCTTGCCGTATTTTTCCTGGGCAGTGCGAATGGCTTCAACCTGCAGCATGGAAATGACCAGGCCGCGAGTGTAAGCAATCGTGCCCAAGGTGTTTTTGCTGGAGCCATTGCCCTTGTCAAACAGGTGCGTTTTCAGATCGTCGTATACCTTGCCCTTGGCTTCACCGGTATTGTGAATCGTAATAGCGTTGTATCCCTTGGCCACCTGGCCCAGATCCTTCACATCGCCCTCGGAGCCGGCCCACCAGATGGCATACATCTTGTCGCGGGCGTAGCCGGTAGACTGCGCCTCACGAATGGCCGTTGGCGTCATAATGCCCGCACTCCACAGCAATACGTAGTCAGGTCGTTTTTGGCGGATTTGCAGCCAAGTGGATTTCTGTTCAACGCCTGGCGCCGTTACCGGATAAAGCTGCAGCTCAAAACCGTTGGCTTCGGCGCGCGCCTTAAGCAACGGGATCGGCTCTTTGCCGTAGGGCGAATCATGATAGACAAGTGCAATTTTCTTGCCTTTGAGCTTATCTTCGCCACCCAGTTTTTTGGCAATGTCCTGAATCATGACATCAGCGGCGGTCCAGTAGGTGCCCAGCAATGGAAAATTCCACTCAAATACAGAACCGTCTGCAGATTGCGACAAGCCATAGCCCACCGTTTCGATAGACACCTTGTCTCCCGGCGCCTTGTCGGAAACCGCAAATGTGATACCAGTGGACTGCGAATCAAAGCCCGACGCCCCGCCATGAGCGGCCTTCAGCCGCTCGTAACACTCTACCCCGCGGTCTGTTGCATAGGCGGTTTCACATTCTTCATAGGCGATTTTGACGCCGTTGATGCCGCCGTCGCGCGCATTGACCAGCTTGAGGTAGTCAATCTTGCCATCGGCCCAGGGAATACCCAGCGGGGCGAACGAACCCGTACGATAGGTCAGCAACGGGATAAATTGTTCATCGGCGGCCTGCACCTGTAACGGCAGCGTACCCAGTACACCGGCAACACCCAGCGCGGCTATCCATTGTTTCATTTGCAATTTCATGTCTCTCTCCTCGGATTCTCATCCAGATAGGTTTTATTTGTTCAATACATCCAGCACAGCAAACCGAACACAACTAGTGCGGAAACGGCCATATCCGCAATTTTTCTTTCGCAATACTCCACAAGCGCGCCAGACCATGCGGCTCGACAATCAGAAAAAACACAATCAAGGCGCCAAATACCATATGCTCGATATGCGCTGCCGTATCCACGCCCAGCGACAGCCCCAGCATTTCGGGAATCCGGTTCAGCGCAATGGGCACCAGCACGATGAAGGCCGCCCCGAAAAAACTGCCTACGATGGATCCGAGCCCGCCGATAATCACCATGAACAGCAACTGGAAAGAACGGTTCAGATCAAAGGCAGAGGGCTCCCAGGAACCAAGATGGACAAAGCCCCACAAGGCGCCGGCGATGCCCACAATGAAGGAGCTGACGGCAAAAGCGCTAAGCTTGGCATACATGGGGCGGATGCCGATAACAGAAGCGGCTACGTCCATATCGCGAATAGCCATCCACTCGCGACCGATGGCGCCGCGCACCAGGTTCTTGGCCAGCACGGCGATCACAATCACAAGTGCAAGGACGAACAGATATTTCTGCAACGGCGTTTGTATCGGCAAGCCGAAAAAGTCCAGCCGTGGTACCGACACGCTACCCGATGATGAGTTATTGGTGAAAAAGGGAATGCGCAGGAAGGTCCAGTCTACAAAGAACTGCGCCGCCAGCGTGGCCACCGCCAGATACAGGCCGCGAATGCGCAGGCTGGGAATCCCGAACAGAATGCCGACCAGGGTGGCAAAAACGCCGCCCATCAGAAGTTGAAAGATCAGCGGCAGCTCCGGAAAGCGTACCCCAAAGTTCCACGCGGCATAGGCGCCCACCGCCATGAAAGCGCCGGTACCCATAGAAATCTGGCCGCAATAGCCCACCAGAATATTCAAGCCGATAGCCGCCATGGCCAGGATCAGGAACGGAATCATGATCCCGCCCAAAAAGTAATTGGTAGACAGCAGCGGTACCACGACAATAGCCGCTACCAGCAGCAACCCGATAAAGATACGGTCCTGCCTGATCGGAAAAATCTGCTGATCCTGCCGGTAACTGATTTTGAACTGACCGTTTTCACGATAAAACATATGGATTCCCTTGCCTTTTATACGCGGTCAATGATTTTTTCGCCGAACAGTCCCTGCGGACGGAACAACAGGAACACCAGCGCCAGGACATAGGCAAACCAGATCTCGATCCCCCCGCCGATGAACGGACCGATGTAGGCTTCAGACAACTTTTCTCCGACGCCGATAATCAGGCCGCCGATAATGGCGCCAGGCACCGATGTGAGCCCACCCAATATCACAACCGGCAATGCGCGCAACGCGGCAGTGGACAGCGTAAACTGCACGCCGAATTTCGACCCCCAGATAATCCCGGCAACCAGCGCTACAATGCCGGCAACCACCCAGACAATGACCCAGATGCGGTTCAGTGGAATCCCGATAGATTGCGCGGCCTGGTGATCATCGGCCACGGCACGCAAGGCGCGCCCGGTAGCCGTGTACTGGAAAAAGAACGCCAGCAGCGCCACCATCACTGCCGAAATAACCGCAGCAGTCAGGTCTTCCAGGCTGATCAGAATGCCGCCCTCGAACACAGAGTCCAGGATGAAAGCCGGATCCTTGGGCATGCCGACATTGATGGAGTAAACCGAGCTGCCGAAAATAATCTGACCCAGTCCGTCCAGAAAATAACTGATGCCCAGCGTGGCCATCAATAGCGTGGTGCCTTCCTGGTTGACCAGGTGGCGCAGCACCAGCCGCTCCACCAGAATGGCGATCAGCACCATCACACCGGC
>Ga0308157_10009718_pt1 | contig 10593 bp, 3 predicted proteins | sample PhyBR1_FD_201035 | JGI IMG/M metagenome (GOLD analysis project Ga0308157, IMG submission 201035) | Phyllosphere microbial communities from UC Gill Tract Community Farm, Albany, California, United States - DLSLB.R1 | ecosystem: Host-associated > Plants > Phyllosphere > Unclassified | place: USA...
CGACCGTCCGCTCTGTGAATACGCGACTCGCGCGGTACAAGCGCAAGCTGGGGCCGGATCCCGCGAGCGAGATCGCTTGCACCATAGGCGGTGTCATCGCGAACAACTCCAGTGGGATGTCCTGCGGGATAACCGACAACGCCTATCAGACGTTGCAGTCCGCCGTCCTCGTCCTCCCGAGCGGAACCGTCGTGGACACGGCCGCACCGAGCGCTGATGAGCAGTTGCATCGTGACGAGCCGGACATCGTGGCAGGGCTCCTGCGCCTTCGCGATCGGGTGCGCTCGGATCCGCGATCCGTCGAGTCGATCCGAGCCCTCTATGCGATCAAGAACACGATGGGCTATGGCTTGAACTCCTTCCTCGACCACGACCAGGCGGTCGATCTTTTGGCCCACTTGGTCGTCGGCAGCGAGGGAACGCTGGCCTTCGTCGCGGAGGCGGTGTTCCGGACCGTCCCGGTGCATTCGTCGGTCGCCACAGGTCTGCTCGTGTTCCAGGACCTCGCTGCTGCGACGGCGTCCCTCCCCGTGCTCGTGGCGTCCGGGTTCGCGACCATCGAGCTCCTCGACGCGACGAGCCTGCGTGTCGCGCAGCGCGATCCCGAGGCGACCGCCGACCTGCTCGCCCTGGAGGTCGTCGAGCATGCCGCCCTGCTGGTGGAGTTCCAAGAGGACTCAGCCGACGCGCTCGAGGTCCGGCTCGCGCGGGCAGCCGAGGTCCTGGCGACCCTGCCGATCACCTCGGACGGCGTCCTGAGCACCGACCCCGTCCGCCGAGCGCAGCTCTGGCACATCAGGAAGGGCCTCTACACGCTGGTGGCCGGTGCTCGACCGTCGGGAACGACGGCTCTCCTGGAGGACATCGCCGTGCCGCTCGAGAACCTGTACGGCACCTGCGTCGCCCTGACGCGGCTGTTCGAGGTCCATGGCTACGAGGACAGCGTTATTTTCGGGCACGCGAAAGACGGCAACATCCACTTCATGCTCAACGAGCGCTTCGACGACCCGGTTGCTCTCCGGCGATATGAGGCATTCACCGAAGAGATGGTGTCACTCGTCCTCGCCCAGGGCGGGACGTTGAAGGCGGAGCACGGGACGGGGAGGATCATGGCGCCCTTCGTCCGGCGCCAGTACGGGGATGAGCTCTATGAGGTCATGGTCGAGCTGAAGGCGCTCGTCGACCCTCGAAGCGTCTTGAACCCCGGCGTCCTGCTCAACGAGGATCCGAATTCGCATGTCCGCGACCTCAAGATCACTCCGACGGTCGAGGAGGAGGTCGATAGGTGCGTCGAGTGCGGGTACTGCGAACCGGTGTGCCCGAGCAAGGACATCACGACCACACCGCGTGAGCGCATCGTGCTTCGCCGCGAGATGGCGCGAGCGAAGGCCTCTGGTGACGCGGTGCTGCTGGGGATCCTCGAGGAGGAGTACGAATACGACGCTGTCCAGACCTGTGCTGTGGATGGGATGTGCCAGACGGCCTGTCCCGTGCTCATCAACACCGGTGATCTCACTCGGCGTCTCCGCGCTGAGAGCGCCGATGCGATCAGTCAGGGCGGCTGGAAGGCGCTGGCCAAGAACTGGGACGCCGTCAGCCGCGCGGGAGGCCTCGCGCTGACCGTCGCGAAGAAGGTGCCGTCGGCCCTTCCGGCCCTGGCCACCACCGCGGCACGAGCCGTCCTCAGCCACGACGTCGTGCCGCACTACTCAGCTGAGCTCCCAGCAGGCGGTCGGCGCCGGCGGGTAATCACCGCCGAGGATCCCGTCGCCGTCTACTTCTCGAGCTGCACGACGACGATGTTCGGCTCCGACGGCGGCGGTGTGGCCGAGTCGTTCACGAGCCTGTGCGAGCGCGCAGGAGTCGTCATCTCGACCCCGGACGATCTCCCGTCCCTGTGCTGCGGGACTCCCTGGAAGTCGAAGGGCCTCACCGCGGGCTATGCAGAGATGAAAGACAGGGTCCTGACCTCCTTGATCCGGGCGACCCGCGGCGGCGCCTTGCCCGTCGTCTGCGACGCATCGTCCTGCACAGAAGGACTCCAGGTGCTCCTCGACGGAGCGGAGGAGCGCGGCATTCGGGTCATCGACGCCGTCGCCTTCGTCGATGACACCGTCCTTCCACGTCTTCCAGCGGCGACCAAGGTGTCCTCGCTCGCCCTGCATCCCACCTGCTCCTCCAAGAGGCTAGGCATCGACGACGCTCTCACTCGGGTCGCCGCCGCAGCAGCAGACGACGTGCTGGTCCCTGAAGAGTGGGGCTGCTGCGCTTTTGCCGGTGACCGGGGGATGCTGCATCCGGAGCTCACCGCATCGGCGACACGGCAGGAAGCCGAGGAGATTCGACGTGCAGATGCCGATGTGCATGCGTCCGTGAACCGGACCTGCGAACTCGGGATGACGCGGGCGACCGGCGCGCCCTACCGTCACATCCTCCAGGTGCTGGACGACGTGACACGCGCCTGATGACAGAGGGACTGCACTGAGGTGGCGCACATCATGTGAGCCCGTCGCATTAGATGCGCACGTGATCCTCGGTGCTGTCGCCTCGTCGATCGGGTCTCCCCCGCACCCGGTGGGCGATCTTGTTGCCGACTCGGTCGGGGGCCGCTCCACATATCGCAGCTACTGGACGGCGGCGGTGAGACGTGCGACGGTGTCCAGGACCTGTGCCACCGCAGGACGAGCCATCCACTGGTCCAAGGTGACCTCTCGCGACATCGTCCGATACTGGTCCTCGACGACTCGCAACCGGTCCACGAAGTCGACTCCATGGATCATGACTGAGACCTCGAGGTTGAGGCTGAAGGAGCGCATGTCCATGTTGCTGGATCCGACGACGGCGATATCATCGTCCACCGTGAAGTGCTTGGAATGGAGCACGGTCGGCTCCTCGTACAGGAAGATTCGCACTCCGGCCCGGAGGAGGGTCTCATAATACGAGCGCTGCGCGTGGTAGACGACGTACTGATCGGCGACGGCGCATGCGAACAGCTGCACTTCAACCCCCCTCTCGGCCGCCGTGGTGATCGCGTAGAGCATGGAGTCGTCGGGGACGAAGTACGGGCTGGCGATGATCAACCGCTCCTGTGCCCCGTAGACGAGTGCATTGAACAACCGGAGGTTGTTCTCTCCGTCGAAGCCGGGTCCACTCGGGACGACCTGGCAGGCGACCGCGGTCGACGTGGTCCGCTCGGCGGGCAGCTCGTCCGCGGTCGGGAGGAACTGGCCGGTCTCGGAGAACCAGTCCGTGAGGAACAGCGCGTCCAGACCGAGGGCCGCGGGACCCTCGAGGCGGATCATCAGGTCCTTCCAGTGCAGGCCGCGGCGCAGGTTGCCCTTCATGTTGTAGCTGTCGTCGACCATGTTCTGCGAGCCCGTGAAGGCGAGTCCGCCGTCCACGACCACGATCTTCCGGTGGTTGCGGAGGTCTGGGCGGCGCCACGAACCGCGGAACGGACGGAACGGCAGCATCTCCTCGAAGCGGATCTTCTTCTCGCGCAGCCAATCGCGAGTGGTTGCGCCCTTCGGGTTGCGCATGGTGGCCCAGTGGTCGTAGAGCACGTGCACATCGACTCCGCGCTCGTGAGCGGCGAGCAGCGCGTCGAAGAAAGTCTCCGTCGTCTTGTCCCGGGCGAGGATATAGAACTCCACGTGCACGAACCGCTTCGCCAGACCGACCGCGTCCGCCATGGCCTGGATCGACGTCCGATAGTCGGGTAGCAGTTCTATGTCGTTGCCCGATAGCAGTGGCATGGATCCCAGATGTCGGTTGAGGTGCACCACGGACGGCAACCAGCTGGGTGGCGGGGTCGTATCGGCTCGAGAAGCGCTGCTCATGGAGGGGATATCCTCTGTGACCTTGAGGAAGAGCGAGTTGACGTCGCGTTGCTTGTCACGACGATCCTGCGGGAGCTTCGTGCTGCCCAACAGCGCATAGAGGATGCTCCCCGGAATGGGGGCGATGAAAATCGCCAACAGCCATGCCATGGCTGAGTTGGGTCGGGTGTTCCGCGGCACGGTTACGACCGCTGCCACACGGATCAGCACGTCCACAACGAGGATGAGTGCGGGGATTCGCTTGAGCAGTGGGCGCCAGTTCATACGACGATTGTTCCTTCCGTGCGTGGCCCACAGCGCGCCATCATCGATGCGGTCAGGGGCAGGTTGACCCGCCGGATGGCTGATCTCACGCCACCGGTCAAGACTTGAGGTGGCCCACCTGGGCCTTTTCTCAGGGATGCGCGCAGCTTCTCACAAGCGTGTGTCGTCTTCCCGTCTGTCCAGCCCGGCATCATCCTGATCGCTTCTCAGGAGAAGCGGATATCGGTCGAGGCACGGCCATGGCGTCGTGAAGTCGCCGTGAGGGTAACGACCCCGGGGTCCCGTGTCGCCCGGAGGACGGCCAGAGCTCGGCCGTAGTACGTCCGATGACGATCGTCGGCGAAGGACTCCTCGGTCGCCGGCGCGCCGCTCCCGAATCCGGCGAGCGTCGCAGGGCCATCGATCGAGACGGTCACGAGATCGTCGGCGAGCGATTCCACGATGCCGTCCGCGTCCGCGATCTCGATGTTCACGTACGCGAGGTCACTGCCGTCTGCGGTGAATGCGGTGCGATCGGCGCGAAGCACGAGCCGGAGCGGGCCGTGCGCGGATCGCAGTTGGCCTTTGAGGGGACGAACTCCGGGGGTTCGTCCTATCGCAACTAGCTCTCCGGGGAGGTAGGGGATCTGGAAGCGTGCCATGAACCCGTGTTCAGCACCCGCTTTGCGTGTGCCGATCTTCTCACCGTTCAGCAGCAAGTCGACCTCCTCTGAGCAGGAGTAGACCTCGACATGGGCCCGTTCACCCTCGCGGCCCTGCCAGGACCAGCTGGGGATCGCGTCGCTTGCGCGCCAGGCTGCCTTCGCGACACTCTTCCTGGATGTATCGAGAGGGCGAACCGCGATCTGGGGCCTCTGTTCGGTGCCCCACGCTGCTTGGTGGAGCAGCGCTCCCGCTCCGGGCACACCGGTGATGTCGAGAGACCCGGACCCGCTAGTGAGATGCGGGTACGCCTTCATGAGCCAAGAGAACCGGGTCCCGTACGTCCAGTGGCCGATGCCCGTCTCCCCCAGGTAATCCCATCCGGCCCAGACAAAGTCGCCTATGACGTTGGGCAGGGTCTCGACGAGGGCCCACACCGCCGCGATGTCTCCCGGCTTCTCCTCCGTGCCGAGGACGATGCGGGCGGGGTGCGCCTTCGCGTCCCTCCGCCACCGATTGGCGCCGTAGTTGTATCCCGCGACGTCGAGGACGTCGAAGATCCCGCGTGTGGCGTGGTCGGCGGCGGGGGTCACGGCGACTGCTTTCATCACAGGTCCGGCGAAGTGCATGAAGACGTTGAACGCTGTGCTGCTCATCGGGCTGGATGCATCCCCGCCCTCGACGGGAGGTTTGGCATGTTTCTTGCCGAGCGCGTTCAGGGTGAGATTGACGCCTGCAGTGACGGGCCGGGTTCCGTCCAACGCGTGGACGAGGTCCCGCATGGTGCGAGCGAGTTCCATTCCAGCGCGGGAAACCGTCTCACTGTTCTCGTTGCTGATGGAGATCATGATGACGCTCGCCCGGTTGCGGTCGCGGAGGACCAGCGCCTCGAGATCCGCATGCCAGTCGTCCATGAACCGGCCCGCGTCATCGAAGGCCGTCTTCGGGTTCCACCAGACATCGGTCAACTCGTCGATCACGTAGAGGCCAACCTCGTCGCAAGCGTCGATCATCGCGCGCGAAAGCGGGTTGTGAGCGCTACGGATAGCGTTGAAGCCGTTCTGTTTCAGGAGCGTCGCGCGGCGGAACTCGGCGGCGGGAAGGGAGACGGAACCGATGATCCCGTTGTCGTGGTGGATGTTGGCCCCGCGCAGGAGGACCGGTTCGTCGTTGACGCGAAGCCCATGGTGCGCATCCACGGCGATGATTCGAAGCCCGATCGGGTGTTCCTGCGCGTCGACGATCTGGTCACCCGTGCGCAGCGTGACTCGGCAGTGGTAAAGATGGGGTTGTCCGGCCGACCACAGCCTCGGTCGGGGCACCGCGAGCGTGAGCCTGGACGAGGTGCCGTCGGTCGTGGTGTGCGCGTGCGCGACCTCGCTCCCGGCGTCGGTGATCACCACGTCGATGCGGACTCCGTCACGCTCGACATTGGCGAAAGCGATGTCAACCTCGACCGTCGCCGGGCTGCCAATGCTAGTGGTCTGTATCCGCACTCCGTGCGTCCCGAGCGTGATGGGGCTGCGCACTTGAAGCGAGATCGGCCGGTGCAGACCGGAGCCGAGGTACCAGCGGCCGCTGGGCTGCTCCCTCGTGTCGGCTACGACCTCGATCTCGTTCTCGTCACCGAGTCGCAGAACGTCGGTGATGTCGATCTCGAGCTCGCGGTAGGCGTTCGAGGAGCCACCGAGTCGGATGCCGTTGACGGTGACGGTGGACACCCGCGAAATGCCCTCAAAGCGCAGGACTATGCGCTCATCGGGCTCGACGCCGCTCATGGTCCACCGCTTGCGGTAGACATATAGCCCGCCCGGGAAGTACGCCCCGTTGTAGCCGCTGGGAGCGTCCGGCTGGCGGGTCTCCGAGACCATCGCATCGTGGGGAACCTCGACGGCGATCGGCGCGACTCCGGCCTTCGCGACGGTCCATCCATCGACGAACGGATGCCAGGCGTATCGGTTGAGGTCCTCACCATTCGGCGTGAGGTCGTACTCGACGGCAGCACGTGCGTGGAAGGGGTTTGGGGTCACGACGTCCTCTCCCACCCGGTGACCCCGCTCGGTAGATCCGCGACCTGTCGAGTCGCGTCCTGTTCCGTGCTCCTCATGCTCCACTCCTTCGTCGTAGACCTGTCTATGGACTGCCACCGATATGGGTCGTGACGCGATGCCGGCGCTGACAGTCAACGAGTGCCGCGGCGTAGCCAGCAAGCCTTCGTGCGCATCATGTCCGTTGCAGAGCCTTCGGGGCGGCCTCGGTGTTGAACTCGCTGTGCCTGTCGCGGGTCTTGAAAACCGCATAAGCCGTGATCACACCGATCGCGGCGAAGAGAGCCAGCAGACCGTAGAGGAGCGACGGTCCCCCCGCGTTGGCGATCGAGGGGGTGACCGCAGCGAGGATCGCGGCGAGTAGTCGTGCGACCGAGATGATCGCACCCTGCGCAGTCGTGCGCAGCAGTGTCGGGAACTGCTCCTGCGTCCAGATCTTCATAATGGCCTCGAACGCGAAAACGGATCCGCCGACGATAACGATTCCAGCGATGAGTGAGGTGAGGAGAGAGTAGCCGAAGACGACCGGGATCATCAGGCCGACGATCCAGAGGACCGCCCCGACCGTGAAGTACGTGAACCTCTTGGGTGAGTCTGCGATCTTCATGAACCAGATGATGCCGATGACGGCTAGTGGCAGGACGGGAAGACCGACCAGAGTCGCGGTCGGGATGTCGGCACCTGCGAAGTTGACGAGGAGGTAGGTGCCGAACTGACCGCCGGTGTTCGCGGCAAGGTTCGTGAAGCCGTAGAAGACGACGAGGCCGAGGAACGGCGCCAGGTATGGCTGCCGGAGAAGCTCGCGCACTCCGGAACGCGTCGCCCGGACGGTGGACTTGCCGGTTCGACGTTCTTCTCGAGCGGCCTTCCAGGTCTCCGACTCTGGCACGCCGATCCGCGCGATCATCACGACAGTGGCCACCACGGCGATGTGGGTGAAGAGCACCTGACCGCCAAGGCGACCCAATCCTCCGACCCCCACGCCGATCGCAGCGGAGGCGACGGACCCGACGAGCCATAGCAGGTTGGAGAAGCTGAGAATCTTCCCACGGTTGGAATCGTCGGCGGCTTCCGAGATCGTCGACAGAGACACGGGGAGGTCAGCCCCAGTTGCGACACCGAGGAGAATTGCCCCGACGACCACCAATGAGAATGAGTCGGCGAGGACGAGGGCGACCGCTCCGATGACGATCGCGATCATGGTGGCGGTGAACACAGGACGGCGTCCGAACCGATCACCGAGTCGCCCGCCGATGACGGCGCCGACAGCGATGCCGAGAGTTAGGGCGCCGGACGCGAGCCCGACTTGCTCAGGAGTGAGGCCGAGAGCGTCCTGGTAGATCACCATTGCGGTGCTGAAGCCCACGATGGCCGCGGCATCGATATAAGACGCCATCCCCGCGATCACACCGACTCGCCACGGGCCCGGCACACTCCGATGCGTCTTTTGGTTCATGTCTTCTCCTTTGAAGCGACCGGGGATCCGGCAAGCGTGCGATGTGAGGTGGTGCCTCCGTTGTCAGGCAGAGGGCAAAGTCGAGTGGCGCGGGGAGTCAACCTGCGTGGGCTGCGCTATTGCCTGCGTCGAGCACGGCCTTGAGCGCCTCTTCTACGCCGGGAAGGCCACCAGGCAGGACTTTCATGGTCTGCGCGATCGAGAGGCCGTCGATCTGCGGGCCCGCCGCCTCGACCGGGATCCCTGGGTAGTGATTCGTGATGACCTCGAGGATCGCCTGCCAGACGTCCGGGTTGTCCTTCTTGATACGTCCTAGAGGGGTGTCCATGGAGAGCACGAAGCGTTCGCCGTAGCCGCTCGTGTCCAAGTACCTCCACGTGTGTGTCCCGGGGCCGACCTCCTCGGTCAGACCTTCGGGGTGTAGTGGGAGCTGGACCGTTGCCTGGGTCCCGGCCGGAACCGTCAAGTCGACCGAGACTTCGCCGCCCTCGACCCTCCACTCGATCTGCGCGCGCCCGTGCGGGGTCTCGTGCGCCGTCCTCGCCCAGGTCAACTCGCCACCAGGCTGGGGGGCGACTCTGAAGTGCCGCCAACCGGGTTCGGTCCGTTGGAGGCCGCCGACGACGCGGTGCAACCAGTCCGCGACGGCGCCTAGGGCGTAGTGATTGAGCGACGTCATTCCTGTCGAGTTCAGCGACCCATCCGGTAGGACGGCATCCCATCGCTCCCAGATCGTGGTGGCCCCCATCGTGATGGGGTAAAGGAACGAGGGGGACTCGGTCTGTCGGAGCAGCAGGTAGGCCTCGTCGAGATGGTCAGTAAGAGTCAGAGCATCGGTCAGGAGAGGGGTGCCGGCGAATCCGGTCGCGATCCGGAATCCGGACTTCGCGACGATCTCCGCGAGACGATCTCCCGCTCGGCGCGTTTGCTCGCGATCCAATATGCCGAAGGTTATAGCCAGAGCATAAGCAGTTGCGGTCTCATTGACGAGACGGCCCGACTCGGCGACGAACTCTCGGCGGAACGCCCTCGTGACCCGCTCCTGCAGGGCCTGGAACCGCTGCTCGTCCTCCAGCTCACCGAGCAAGCCCGCAGTGGACGCCATCTCCCGGGTCGTCTTGACGAGGTACGCCGATGCGACCAGGTAGCGGTCGGTCTTACCGTCAGAGGGGTTGTTGGACGGCGCGTCGGGGTCGAGCCAGTCGCCGAACTGGAAGCCGGAACCCCAGAGCCCCTTGTCATCGAGTGCGCCTTCTACCTCGTCGATGAACGCCGTCATGGACAGGTAGCTCGTTCGCAGGATGTCCAGGTCGCCGTACTCCTGGAAGAGGGCCCAAGGGAGGCTCACGGCGACGTCGCTCCACAGAGCCGTCGCCGAGGACGGTGCGGCTAAGACGGTCGGAACGATCCAGGGGACGGTTCCGGCATGCTCCTGTTCGATTGCGAGGTCCTTCAACCACGAACCGAGGACGCCGCGGACGTCGTAGAGGTATGTGGCGGTGGGAGCGAACGCGTTGATGTCGCCTGTCCATCCCAGCCGTTCGTCGCGCTGCGGGCAGTCGGTCGGGACGCCGATGAAGTTGCCACGCATCGACCAGACGGTGTTCTCGTGGAGCTTGGTCACGAGGGGATCCGAAGTCTCGAACCAACCGGTGCGCTCCATGTCGCTGTGGATGACGACTGCCCGCAGCGCATCCTCCGATAACGTCCCCGGCCAGCCGTCGACCTGGACGTATCGGAAGCCGTGGAATGTGAACTCGGGCTGCCAGGATTCCTCTGCACCACCTCGCAGGGTGTATCTGTCGGTCGCCGCCGCGAGTCGGAGCGTCTCGAATTCCAGCTCACCCTCAGGCGTGAGCAGCTCAGCGTGGCGGAGCGTCACCGTCGTTCCCGATTCGCCGGACACCGTCAGACGGACCCATCCCGAGAGGACCTGTCCGAAGTCGACGATGGTCGCACCGGTCGGACTGGTGGTGATCGCTGCCGGCGCAAGCTCCTCGATGCGGCGGATGGGTGGCGGCACGTCCTCTTCGAGCGTTGCGAGGTCCCAATCGAACGACTGCGCAAACTTCCATTCAGTGTCGTCGAAACCGGGCGAGTTCCAGCCGTCTGGCTCGAGACGGGCGTCGTGGTCCTCACCCGCGTAGATACCGTTCGCGCGAACCGCTCCGCTTCCGATGCGGAACGAGTTGTCGGAGCCGACCACCACGGTGCGGTCTGCGTAGGCCAGTTCGAGACTCACCCAGAGCGCCGGGCGGTCAGACCAGATCCCGCGCTTCAACTCCCACGTGAGTGGGCCAGCTGCCCAGCCCTCTCCGACGACCGCACCCAACGCGTTGGGGCC
>Ga0308157_10009722_pt1 | contig 10591 bp, 10 predicted proteins | sample PhyBR1_FD_201035 | JGI IMG/M metagenome (GOLD analysis project Ga0308157, IMG submission 201035) | Phyllosphere microbial communities from UC Gill Tract Community Farm, Albany, California, United States - DLSLB.R1 | ecosystem: Host-associated > Plants > Phyllosphere > Unclassified | place: USA...
GGGGGACAAAAACAACGTGTATCCATTGCAAGGGCTTTAATCAAATCTCCTAAAATTTTGATATTCGACGATTGTTTATCTGCTGTTGACACTAAAACAGAGGAGGAAATTCTCCAAAATTTGGGTAAAATTATGAAAGACAAAACCAGTATCTTAATTGCGCACCGGATTTCAACCATAAAAAATGCCGATAAGATTTTGGTATTGGACGACGGTAAAATAATAGAACAGGGTACACATGATGAATTGCTTAACCTAAACGGAAGTTATACTGAGCTTTATCACAATCAATTATTGGAGGAGGAAACTAGAACAATTTAAATTGTATCAAAATTGTATTTTGTACTTTAAATATTTGCTTTATATTTACCGAAACCAAAAACCAACATCAATACCAACCATGGGAGAATTCGACAACAAGGAAAGAGAAGAAGTTTTTTCAAAGAAAGTAAGAGCAGGTAAGAGAACTTATTTCTTCGACGTGAAGGCTACTCGCTCAGGTGATTATTATTTAACCGTTACCGAGAGCAAGAAAAGATTAGAAGACGGTGTATTCGTAAAGCATAAAATCTTTTTATATAAAGAAGATTTCGAAAAATTTGCTGAAGGATTAAACGAAACTGTTGACTATATTAAAACTCACCAGGATGTCGTGGAAAAACGTTATGAATATTCTGAAAATGGAGAACATAGCACAAAAACAAATGATGATTTTTCTTTTTAATAGATTATAATTTCAAAATAAAAAGCCCTTGTTTCATCAACAAGGGCTTTTTTGTGTACTGGGGTTTTCTACCGCATTATGCAACGGCCATGCCAGCACCAACCATAAATATTAGCAAAAAGTAAAACGCTATTATAGCAATGGTAATCGATCCCCAAAATTTAAATAAGGATTTTAAGCTTGCCATTGCTGAATTTAAACTTTCCTGATCACCGAATAAGACGCCCTGTTTACCTTTATTGGCTATTTTATTAAGCAAAATGCTTGGATAAAAAAGCAGCAAACCCAGTACGAAATAAATTACCGTTACTATGGTTGTTCCACTTGAACCCAATTGCCCCATTTGAGAGGCCACAGCAGGGTTACTATTAATTAATGCAGGTATGCTAAAGGCCGCAATAATTACAAAAATTGAAACAACAAAACCAACTACGGAAAGAAATTTTGCCCATTTAGTGATATCGTAAAGATAACTGCGTATATCTTCTGTTACTACTAATTTCACTTCAGCCGGTTTCTGCTCCTCAAATTCTTCTATCATCTTGTTTTAATTTTCGATAAACTTAGATAAAATATACTGGCGCTACAAATTCGAATCTCTAAATAAAGGTTTAAAAGCTTATCTTTGCCGCCTGAAAAAGGTGAGAAGTGAGAAGTGAGAAGTGAAATCGTAAATCGTAAATTAAAAAATATAAATGGCATTACAATGTGGTATTGTAGGTTTACCAAATGTTGGAAAATCGACTCTTTTTAACTGTTTATCAAATGCAAAGGCACAAGCTGCTAACTTTCCGTTTTGTACAATTGAGCCAAACGTTGGCGTAATTACTGTGCCTGATGATAGATTGACCAAACTTGCTGAACTGGTTAAACCAAACAAGGTACAGCCCAATACGATTGAAATTGTTGATATTGCGGGTTTGGTAAAGGGCGCTTCAAAGGGTGAAGGTTTAGGCAACCAGTTTTTAGGAAACATTCGTGCTACGAATGCAATTATCCATGTTTTGCGTTGCTTCGATGATGGCAATGTGATCCATGTTGATGGTTCGGTTGATCCCATTCGCGATAGAGAAATAATTGATACAGAGTTGCAATTAAAGGATTTGGATACTGTTGACAAGCGTATTCAAAAGGTGGAAAAGATGGCAAAAACGGGTGGCGATAAAGATGCTAAACGTACTTATGAAATTTTAACGGTTGTTAAATCTCATTTAGAAAACGGAAAATCTATCCGCACCGCAGCAATGCCTCAGGAAGACTTCGATTTTATCGAAGATTTAGGCTTACTTACTCAAAAACCAGTAATGTATGTTTGTAACGTTGATGAAGCATCGGTAGTAACCGGAAATAAATATGTTGATTTAGTCAAAGCAAATGTAGCAGATGAAAAAGCTGAAGTTTTGGTTATTTCAGCAAAAATCGAATCGGAGATTGCCGAACTGGAAAGCTATGAGGAGCGCCAGGAGTTTTTAGCAGATTTAGGCTTAGATGAATCTGGTGTAAACAAACTAATTCGTGCAGCTTATAAATTATTAAATTTATATACCTATTTCACTGCAGGTGTACAGGAAGTAAGAGCCTGGACCATAACAAAAGGATTTACGGCACCACAGGCAGCTGGTGTAATCCATACCGATTTTGAAAAAGGATTTATCCGTGCTGAAGTAATTAAGTATAATGATTTCGTAACCTTGGGTTCGGAAAATGCTTGTAAAGATGCGGGTAAATTAGGCGTAGAAGGAAAAACCTATGTAGTAGAAGATGGCGACATTATGCACTTTAGGTTTAATGTATAACCCGTAAATTCTCTAAAGGAAATCCAAAAAAAAGCCACTCGAGAGAGTGGCTTTTTTTTGGATTTATTTGCCACGGAAACATTGAATTAGGCTTGAATTGCCGTATTGAAAGGCCAACTCTGCAAAACTTAAATAGTTGCTCGATCTTAATTTCTTAAACCCGATTAAAGTGACATCCCCTGATTTTTCATCAGGGATATAACGGAAAGCGGGAACAGACAATAAAAAAAGATCCTGTCTTTGCTTTCCAAATAACTGAAACAGTCTAAAATTCGACCTTACGATCTCATTTCAAACCGGCACAAGCGAAACTAAATTTCTAAACCGTAAGCTGCCAGTTGCGCTTTTGTATCCTCATAACTCGTATGATGAATGCCTTTCAGTCCTAAACCTTCGGCAACCTGAACAAAAAGCATTCTATCGTCTATATATAAACTGGTTTCTACATCGCTCTGCGAAATATCTATCGCCACTTTGAATATATCGGCATCGGGTTTGCGGAAATGAACGAAACTCGATGACACGAAAAAATCAACAAATTCGTTCAATTTAAAAGTGCTGATTCGATATTGATTTAACTCTCGCCCTTCGTTACTGATTACTGCAACTTTTAAATGATACTTTTTCTTCAAATCGCAAACCAATGCAACCATTTCAGGATAGTCTAGGGATTTACTAAACATGAATTCTTTGAAGTCATCATAACTAAACGACCGTTCTTGAAAGAAAACAATGCGTTCTAAATATTCATCCAAGGTAAGTTTCCCCACCTCATAAGTATCAAATGTTAGGTGATGGCGTTCTTCCAGATCAACAGAATCCAGATTAAATAATACCGCAGCTTCGCCCCTTGCTTGCCTGTCCCATCCGTTTGTTAACAATACCCCACCAATATCGGTGAAAAGCGTAGTAATTTTCGTTTGCATTTTTAAAAATTAAAGTAAGATTCCACTTAAAAACAATATGGCAAAAGAGAAGTAAATGATTAAACCGGTAACATCAACCAACGTAGCCACAAAAGGCGTAGATGACACTGCCGGATCGGCGCCTACTTTTTTAAGAAGCAAAGGCAACATAGAACCCATTAAGGTTCCCCAAAGTACAACACCTATTAAAGAGCAGCCTACCACCAGCCCAATTCTGATATAATGATCGGTAAAACCAGGCCAAAATAGCTGCCATGAGGCGATAACTGCAAAGCTTAACAAACATAAAGTACAGCCTAATAATATGCCAGAGAAGATTTCTCGTCGCATTACATTCCACCAATCTCTAACGGTAACTTCGCCGAGAGCCATAGCTTGAATTATTAAAGTTGCAGCCTGCGAACCACTATTGCCACCGCTTGAAATAATTAAAGGAATAAATGTTGCCAAAATTACAACCTGAGCAATTTGATTCTCGAAATTCGACATCGCAGCGATGGTTAGCAGCTCTCCGAAAAATAAAACAATCAACCAAACTACCCGCTTTTTATATAATTCAAAAACAGGGACATCTAAATAAGGTTCATCTAATGCTTGAGACCCCCCTATTTTGTGAATATCTTCTGTATATTCTTCGTTTGCGATCCAGAGAATATCATCAACCGTTACAATACCCAAAAGAATATTATTCTCATCAACAACGGGCAAAGCCACCCGATTATTCATCCTGAAAATGCTGATGGCGTCTTCCTGAGGATCATTCGCCTTCAACGCGATAAAGCGTTTATCGGTTAACTCCCCTATTATCGCTTCAGGATCGGCCAGTAAAACTTCACGGATTCGAATATCATCAAGCAAAACTCCTTCTTTATCAATTACATACACCACATCGATGGTTTCCGAATTTTTACCATACCGTCTGATGTGTGCTAAAACTCGGGTAATGGACCACTCCGGTTTCACAGCGATGTAATCGGGCGTCATTAAACGACCGATACTATCCTCTTTATAACCTAGAAGTGCAAGAGATTCTTTTCTTTCTTCTGGAGGCAAAAGGGTAATCATTTTCTTAACTACATCACCCTTCAGCTCGCTAAAAAGTGCGGTACGATCATCTGGAGGCAGATCTTTGATAATCTGATTTAGCTTATTTCCAGTAAGTTTCTTGATAATTCTTTCCTGAGTTGGAAAATCCAGAATTCGGAAAACGTTAACAGCTCTGTTTGAAGATATCGTTTCGATAAATTTGGCTGCGTGTTGTGGAAGCTCGTCAATTAACTCTTCTACATCCGAGATATTCAGTTCATCAAGATAACGCTTTAACGCCTTATCATTCTCTTTTTCAAGCAATTGCTGAACCTCTTCTACAACCAATTCTTCCATAAACGATTCTTTTATTCTTTACATGCCTAACCCTTTATTAGCGGTTCGCAAAGGTGCATTTTTATTTTTAGAAATGCCAATTTAGACGTTAACAGCTTGTTAAATTTTGACTCCCCACTCAATTAAACTACCACAATCCTTAGACTATTAACAACTTAGAAAGGCATCGGTAAAAGATAGACTGAGATTAGTTCCAACAAAAAACCACCATAAAATAATCATGGTGGTTAAAGGTGTGCTCCCGACGAGATTCGAACTCATATCGATGGTACCGGAAACCATAATTCTATCCATTGAACTACGGGAGCAAGGCTGCAAATATAGAAAATCAAAATGTTAGTTTCTTGTATTATTGAAGGTAAAATCAACATTATTTGAATAAAATTTGAGGTTGATGTTCCTGATTAAAAAGAATTCAATACAAGTTCTTTGAAAAAATTCCGTTATAGGTTTAATCGTTATTTGTAGTTTTGATTGAAACACAAATTAAACCTAAAACAAAAATTTTAACATGAACATTACCAAAAATCTTTTTTTAACTGCAATTATTGGCCTTTCTACTGTAACAATGTACTCTTGCAAGAGCAAGAAATTAATAACCAAACCAGATCCTGCTCCTGTTTCTAAACCTACCCCACCGGTTGAAGAAAAGAAACCCATTGCACCTCCACCAGCGAAAGAGGAAGTTGCAGTTGTTGAAAAACCAAACTTCAATTTAGATAATATTCAATTTGAGTTTAATTCGTTTGTGTTAAAAACGTCTTCATTTGGCATCTTAGATAAAGCTGTAGCTGAAATGAAGAAAGCGCCAAATACTAAATTTGTTCTCCATGGCCATTCATCTGCAGAAGGTACTCCAGAACATAACATGTCGCTTTCAATTGATCGGGCGAATGCGGTAAAATCATACTTTGTGAACGCCGGCTTGGATGGTTCAATTTTCACAATTGTGGGTCACGGTGAAAAGGAGCCAATTACGTCAAATGCAAGTGAAGAAGGAAGAGCTGTGAACCGAAGAACTGAAATTAAGGTTCAGAATTAGATCTCGGTTCTTGCTGCGCTCAAACGGATTTAAAAAAAATGAACAAGCCGTTTGGGTCACATTCAAATAAATAAAAAACTACTTTAAAGCCTCTAAATGAGGCTTTTCTGTTCATTATAAAATTTATTTGAAAATATTCGCTGATTTTTCTAACTTTCACAAACTGCTTATTATCTCCTTCATCTAAACATCTGTATCGTGCATCCTATACTCACCAGGAATAATGTAAAAATACTCGGTCAAGGTAATCAAGTTATTGTATTTGCACATGGCTTTGGGTGCGCACAGAGTTCATGGAAGTACATGACAGATGCATTTCTAGATGATTTCAAAGTGATACTCTTTGATTACGTTGGTTCTGGCAGTTCGGATAAAACTCAATACGATTACCACAAATACTCCACTTTAGAGGGTTATGCTTGTGATGTCCTTGATATTATCGAAGCTCTTGGACTTAAAGACATCATTTTCGTTGGCCATTCGGTAAGTAGTATGATTGGGATGATTGCCGCTTTGCAAAAACCAGAAGCTTTTAAGAAACTTATTTTTATTGGCCCTTCTCCTAGATACCTTAACGATAGGGATTATATTGGCGGTTTTGAAGCTGCTGATATTGAAACCATTTTCACACAAATTGCCGAAGATTATATTAGCTGGACTAAAGCGATCGCTCCAATAGTGATGAATAAAGCTGAAGAACCAGAATTAGCTGGCTTTCTGCAAAGCTGTTTTGAGGAAACAGAGCCAAGCATTGCACTGGCCTTCGCTATGGCGACATTTAAAGCAGATTACCGCGATCATTTAAAGAAGTTTGATATTCCGAGTTTAACGCTGCAAAGTAGCAATGATATCATGGCACCCTTTTCTGCTGGCGAATACATTCATCAAAACACAAGAAACAACTTCTTCGTGGTGATGAAAGCGACCGGGCATTTTCCACACATTAGTGAACCTGAAGAAACCATAAGGGAGATTAAGGATTTTATTGCTCATGAAAATATTCACACAACACGTGATGAGCTCTATGCATAGCTTATTTCTGTTTTACTGAATCTATAAAATGTTGGGCTTCCGCTTTTGCTTTATTGCATATGGCGTGAATACAATCCAATCGTGATCCCATCTCGGATACATCCATATTTTCCAAAGAACGTAAACTAGTCTCCAATTTAGACCTTAAGCCCACAATATAAATTGTTGAGAGCGTACGATGAGCAATCATCTTGATCTCTTCTCCTCTTTTTTCTGCAAAACTTTGTTGTAATTCTAACAAGTCCTGGTCAATAGTTTCGATAAATTTCCCGATTACTTCGATCTCATATTCTTCATCGCCTAAACTAACCTCTTTTAAATAGCTTAAATCAATAACTTCATAGGCATATTGATCTCCAGATTTTAGCTTCTCGTTTGGTAAAAATTGCGTAAGCATTCCAACCAGTTCAATCTTCTGGATAGGCCTACTAAAACATCCATTCATGCCAGCGGCAAAGCATTTGTCCTTAACTTCATTAATATTAAAAGCAGTTATTGCTACGATAGGTATCTCTAGCCTAAGTTTTTGACGAATGATTTTAGCCAGTTCAAAACCATCTATTTTAGGCATCATGAGATCAAGCAAGATTAAATAAAATGAGTGCGATTCAAGCAAAACTTGCGCTTCGTGTCCGTCGCTGGCAATTTTGAAACTAAAATCGTATTCTCGTAGATAGTTGGCTATTAGCTTTTGGTCGATTAAGTTATCTTCTACTATTAAAACATCAATTTGTTCTTTCATAAACATCTATTCACACATTAAAAAATTTGCATCCGCTTGTTTAGTGATGATTTATAGGCATCAGAAACTGGAACGAAATGTTGCTGAATAATCAGCGTTCCGCCCTCAACGGTATCTATTTTACTAATATTTACAATGAAAGAACGGTGTACCCGAGAAAACACATCCATCGGCAACTTATCTTCTACTGACTTCAATGAAGAATGAATTGCGTAATTTTTTTCATCCAGGTAAATTTTTACATAGTCGCCTTTGGCTTCCAAATAATTAATGTCTGCAAGCTTTATTCGTCTGATAATGTTCGAATCCCTAATAAATATAAACTCATCCTTTTTGGAAGGCATAAACAAATTTTGATTCTTGTAAATTTCTTTCGCCTTGATAATCGCTTTTAAAAATCGATCGGGCGTTATGGGTTTGGCAATAAAGTCAACCACATTTAGATCGTAGGCATCAGATGCATAATCTCTTTTCGAGCTTATAAAAACAATCAGTGGTTTTTTATCTCCTAAAGCTTTAACAAGTTCAATGCCCGTAATTCCTGGCATTTCAACATCAAGAAGCAGTAAGTCAATTTTATTATTTGCTAATATCTTGTAAGCATCTGCAGCGTTCTCACATTCTGCAATTAGCTTTAAAGAGTCCTCAATTTTGAATAAATTTTTGAGGACACTTCTCGCTATTGCATTATCATCAATAATCAGACAGTTCATTTTATAGGGTTAGCGGAGCACTAAAACTAACCAATTACTTGAAAAGTCAATCGAACGTAATTAAAATGAATGAAATGAATAATTACTTACCAAACTAAAAACCAATAAAATTTTCAACACGTATATAAGCCCATTCAACTTGCAAAAGTGCCTTTCTATCGACAGGATGTTTACCGGATAAGCTTTTAGAAATACTTTTGACGACAGAAAATCATTTAAAAAAATTAGAATAATCTCATGAACACAATTAAAACAATTACACTTTCGCTTTTAAGCTTAGTATCCATCTCCCTACATGCACAATCGTTCAAAGAACCTGTTGCTTACAAACTTAAAAACGGAATGAACATCATCATTTCCGAAAATGATCGCTCACCAAAAGCTTATGCAAGTTTTACTTTAGATAAAAAAGCATTCGCTGGCAGCAAAGATGGTATAGTTGAAATGCTAAACGCAGTTTTGAACGAAAGCATTACAAGCGATAATTTATCTTTTAAAGATAAGAGTGGCAAATTAGCTGTTTCAGCAGATACTTTCGATAAAGAACTTTCGAGTATGGCTTCTCTTTTGCAAAATGCAAACATCAATGAGAAAACATTTAATACAGGAAAGGCAAAACTATTAATGAGCCTAAAGTTGCATGATTATGATTACGATCAAAGCGTTAATGAAACTTCAATAGCAAATTTAACATTTAACGATGTCTTGAATTTTTACAACGAAATTTCTCCTGAGAAAACATTTTTAACGATTGCTGGTAATGTAAACACAGTTTCAGCTAAAGCTTCAGTGAAAAAGGCCTTCGGTTTATGGAACACCAACAAAGTGTATCAAAACGAAGTAGCTTCAAAATAGCATTTTATCATTCAGTGATTTTGCCCTTTGATTAAACTTCAAAGGGCTTTTTTATGCTTAAATGTTACAGATTTTTGCTATAATCGCTGTTAACATTCAGCAATCATTCGATATATTAGCCTAATAATTTATTTCTCAAGATGAATAAAATTTACACTACCATTTTCCTGATTGCTTTTGGCACTTATGCCCAGGCTCAAACCATTGTTAATCGAAATCCGGATATCGAATCGATGATAAAATCTGTAAATAAGGATTCGCTTAAGCAGTATATTTCGACCATGGTTAATTTCGGCACAAGAAGTACTTTGAGTGATATAAAAAGTAAAACCAGAGGAATTGGCGCAGCAAGAAATTGGGTAGTTGCTAAGTTTAATCAATTTGCAAAGCAAAGTGATGGAAGATTAACAGCCTTTTTAGACACTACAACTTTTCAACCAGACGGAAAACGAATTGATAAAGCAACTTTGTTGGGCAATGCGGTAGCTATTTTAAAAGGAACTGATACAAATGATAAACGGGTTTATGTTGTTAGTGGTCATTTAGATAGTCGCGTAACCGACGTAATGAACCGAACCAGCGATGCGCCTGGTGCTAATGATGATGGTAGTGGGGTTGCAGGTGTGATTGAAGCCGCCCGTATCATGAGTAAATATAAATTTTCTGCCACCATTATTTTTGTTGCGGTAAGTGGCGAAGAGCAATCATTATTAGGATCCGGATTTATGGCAGCCAAAGCCAAAAAAGAAGGTTGGAATATTGATGCAATGCTCAACAATGATATGATTGGCAGCAACAACAGCAGCGAAACGCAAATTATCGACAACACCCGACTGAGGGTTTTTAGTGAAGGCTTACCCAGTTACGAGTTGGATAAGAATGCAAAAGCCATTCGTCAGTTTGGGCTAGAAAATGATGGGAAAAGCCGGCAATTGGCTCGATATGTAAAAGAAGTTGGCGAAAGATACATGGATCAACTCGAAGTGAAGCTTATTTACAGAAATGACCGTTTCTTGCGTGGTGGCGATCATACACCCTTTGTTGAAAATGGGTTTCCGGCGGTGAGAATTACTGAAATGAATGAAAATTTTGACCACCAGCATCAGGACTTAAGAACCGAAAACGGCATTCGTTATGGCGATTTACAGGAGTTTATGGATTTTGAATATCTCCGGAAAAATACTGCTGTAAACATTTCTGTTTTGGCCAATCTGGCAAAAGCACCATCGAGCCCTGTAGAGGTAAAAATCGACGTAAAGAATCTGAGCAATTCATCATCTTTGTATTGGAAAGCACCAACAAATGGCCTGGTGAAAGGTTATTATGTGCTGATGCGTGAAACGAGCAGCCCAGTTTGGGAAAAGAAATTTTTTACCAC
>Ga0308157_10009725_pt1 | contig 10589 bp, 10 predicted proteins | sample PhyBR1_FD_201035 | JGI IMG/M metagenome (GOLD analysis project Ga0308157, IMG submission 201035) | Phyllosphere microbial communities from UC Gill Tract Community Farm, Albany, California, United States - DLSLB.R1 | ecosystem: Host-associated > Plants > Phyllosphere > Unclassified | place: USA...
GTAAATTTTAGCACGATTCTCATGTTTAATTTGAGTTTTCATGGTTATTAGTTTTTACCCAGCTTCGGCTGGGTTTTTTCATATCACATTATTTTCGTCCGCTTCTTCCATTATTTTCACGTAGGTGGAATATCTGCTTTCTTGAATTTTTCCGTCTTCTACCGCAGCTAAAACCGCGCACTTTGGTTCATTCAAATGCATGCAGTTGTGAAATTTACATTCTCTGCCAATCGCAAAAATTTCGGGAAAATAATGCTGAATTTCTTCTTTTTCCACATCGATCATCGCAAATTCCCGCACGCCTGGCGTATCAATAACGCTTCCGCCAAAAGTCCAGAAATGCATTTGGGCAAAAGTCGTGGTGTGTTTTCCTTTTAAATGCGTCTCCGAAATTTCAGATGTTTTTAGATTTAAATCCGGCTGTAACGCATTCACCAATGTAGATTTTCCACTTCCCGAATGACCAAAGAAAACCGACACTTTATCTTTAATTGTTTCTTTTAAAACTTCTAAATTTAGTTGCGAATATGACGAAATTTCTAGTGAATCGTAACCAATTTCATTATAAATTTCAGCGATAAAACGTGTTAATTCCTTTTCCTCATCGGAAAGAACGTCCATTTTATTGAACAAAATCAGCGGCGTAATGTTGTATGCTTCACAGCAAACCAAAAACCTGTCAAGAAAACCTAGTGAAGTTTCAGGATGTTTTAAAGTGAAAATAAAACACGCCAAATCGATGTTTGAAGCAATAATATGCGCCTCTTTTGAAAGGTTTACCGATTTGCGGATGAGGTAATTTTTCCGAGGTTCAATTTTCGTGATCCAGGCAACATTATCCTGCTCCAGTGAAAATTCCACATTATCACCGACAGCCAAAGGATTGGTCAACCGGGTTTTCAGCAGCTTAAATTTTCCACGAATTCGTGCCTCAAAAAATTTCCCCGATTCTGCTTCTAAAACCTGGTACCAGCTTCCGGTAGATTTTGTGATGAGTCCCTTCAATGCAAATTTTTAAATTAAATATTGTTCTGAACTTCGATGGATTCTTCGTGAATCGCTTTGAAAACTTTTTCGATAAATTCTGCCGACATGCCGGATTCATCAGCTTTCTGGTTTGCGTATTCAGTAATCACTTTCCATCTTTCTGGCTGGAAAATGGCAATATTATTCTCTTTTTTCAAATTTCCGATTTTCTCCGAAATCTTCATTCTCTGACCCAAAAGTTCGATCAGCTGAAAATCCAAATCTGAAATCAAGGTACGGTGTCTTCCCATCTCGCCTTCAAAAGCGGAAATATCCGAAGTTCTGAGCTGTAATTTTCCCACCAGTTCGGCTAACACTTCCGGCGTAATCTGCTGCGACGCGTCGCTCCACGCTTCATCAGGATTTCGGTGCGTTTCAATCATCATTCCTTCATAACCCACATTCAGCGCTTCCTGCGCCACGCCGGCTAAACCGGTGCGGTTTCCGCAAATATGCGACGGATCCACAATTACCGGAATATTTGGAAACTGGTTTTTAAAATCTAGTGCAATTTGCCAGTTCGGAACGTTGCGGTATTTTGTTTTCTGATACGTGGAAAATCCACGGTGAATAACGCCTAAATTGGTGATATTCTGACCTAATAGTCTTTCCAAAGCTCCTACCCACAAAGCCAAATCCGGGTTTACAGGATTTTTTACTAAAACCGGTTTGTTGGTGCCTTTTAAAGCTTCGGCAATTTCCTGAACGGTGAATGGATTTACCGTGGAACGCGCGCCAATCCAAAGAATATCCACATCAGCTTCCAAAGCCGCAGCAACGTGATGCGCATTCGCAACTTCAGTCGCGGTTTTAAAACCGTATTCCTCCTTTACTTTTTTTAACCAGTTCAAACCTATTACGCCTACGCCTTCAAAACCGTTTGGTTTCGTTCGTGGCTTCCAGATTCCCGCACGGAAAACCGGAACGGGCGCGCCGGATTCTTTAATTCTTTTAGCCGTTTCCAGCATTTGTATTTCGCTTTCTGCACTACATGGGCCAGCTATAATCAAGGGTTTTGGAAATTCATCCACCCAGGTATTTTTTAAATCTTGTAAATTCATTTTTGAAATTGGGGTACTTTAATTAAAATCCAGTTTAAAGAGATCGTCTAAATCTTTTAAAACCGGGTTAATCTCCGCAAATTTATTGAAAATCTTTCGTTTCGTGATGATTTCTTTTTTCATCGAAACATCCAACTGATACTCAATTGAAATATTGAAGTGGTTTACTTTCCGCATAAAATGGTTGAAAAACTCCGCACGGATTTTTTCAAACTCACTTTTTGCAGATTCCGAAGGATACGTAATCAGCACAATATCTTCGCTTTTTTTATGGAACGAAAACGAACTGATGGCGTTGTAAATAATGATGTCGCGCTGCTGTAATTCTTCCAGAAACATTTGCCATTCCGTCTGCAGATCGGTTTCGCTGAAATGTTGGCTCGGTAAAACTTTTTTTGCTTCTGCGTTAAAAATTTCCGGCTGTTCGTCCGTTTTTTCCAGCGCCGCGGTGATGCTAAATTTCGAAGCTTTTTTCTGAATTCCAGTTGGCGCCGAAGTTTTCTCAATAATTTTCGGAACTTCTGCGTGATTTTCTGTTGGATTTTTTACCGGCTTTTCTGCTATTTTTTGCTCAATTTCAGTTTGAACATATTTAAGAAAGGGCGCTAAAATCAGGAATTTTTTTTTTTGGAATCTTGCTGATCTGCAGTGAGTGAGCATAATTGCATTAAAGCAATTTCTACCGTTAAACGCGGGTTTTTGGAGTTTTTATAATTGATGTCAGCTTGATTACAAATTTCCACCGCGTCCACCAACTGCTGTGCAGACCATTTTCTGCTCTGTTCGGTGAACCTCTGTTTGGTTTTTTCTCCAACTTCAATTAAATCAACAGTTTGCGGCTGTTGCGCCATCATCAGATCGCGGAAATGATTTCCTAAACCGGCAATAAAAATATGTGGATTAAAACCATTTTTAATGACTTCATTCAGTGCCAGCAAAGATTCAGCGATTTTGTTTTCGTGAGCAAGATCAACAATATTTAAATACTGCTCGTAATCCAAAACATTTAAAACCTCTGCAGCTTTTGCTAAAGTGATATTTTTTTGAGAAAAAGTGGAAAGACGGTCAAAAATTGAAAGTGCATCGCGCAGTGCACCGTCAGCTTTTTGGGCAATCAGATACAGCGCGTCGTCTTCGTAATTTATTCCCTCCTCTTCGGCTATTTTTTTTAAATGTAGCTGAATGTCTTCAATCGTGATTCTTTTAAAATCAAAAATCTGACAGCGCGATAAAATCGTGGGAATAATTTTATGTTTTTCCGTGGTCGCTAAAATGAAAATCGCGTGCGCCGGCGGTTCTTCCAAAGTCTTCAAAAACGCATTGAAAGCGGCTGATGAAAGCATGTGAACCTCATCAATAATGTAAATTTTATATTTCCCGACTTGCGGACCGAAACGCACCTGATCGGTAAGCTCGCGGATATTGTCCACCGAGTTGTTCGAAGCTGCATCTAATTCAAAAATATTGTACGCAAAACCATCTTCGGAAGTGGAGCCGTCGCGCTCATTGATTTTTCTTGCCAAAATCCGTGCACAGGTGGTTTTCCCAACGCCGCGCGGACCGCAAAAAAGTAAGGCTTGCGCCAAATGATTTGAAGCGATGGCGTGTTCTAAAGTTTCTGTAATATGCGCCTGGCCAACAACAGTATCAAACTCTTGCGGACGGTATTTGCGGGCAGAAACTACGAAATTTTCCATGGGGTCAAAAATAGACAAATAAATGAGAAATAAAAAATTGTACAGCTAATTATTAAGTAGCCAAAACAAGAAAAAACCGCAAAATAGCGGCAAATAAATTCAAAGAAAAACTCTCGAAAAAATTCCCGGGAGTTTTGGCATTTTTTCTGAAATTCCTAACCTTCTTCCAGCAATTCCCGGTTTTGGTATTCCTGAACCAAATCAATTGCGTTGGTCACCACGTCACTTAACGCGGTGATGAAAGTGCCTTCTTCCGCCATGCTCATCGCATGTTTCAGGGCCTCTATTTCTTTCGGAATGATTTCATAACTCACATTTTTTCCGGCCTGCTGCATTCCCGTAATGATCAGCTCATTAATTTCATCTTCCGTGCGCCCGCGCAAATGTTTTTCGTTGCGGATGATGATATAATCGAACATTCTACCGGCGATTTTTCCGCACTGGCGGATGTCTTCGTCGCGGCGGTCGCCGACACCGGAAATAATTCCAATTTTCTTGGTGGCTTCCACGTTTTTCAGATATTCTTCGATCGCTTCATAACCCGCCGGATTATGGGCGAAATCAATTAGAACCTGGAATTTTTTAAATTTAAAAATGTTCAAACGTCCTGGAGTTAGCACAGGACTCGGAATAAATGTGCGCAGCGAGTTGGCAATATCATCAATGGCAAAACCGTGAAGATATGCTGATAAACTTGCGGCAAGCACATTGGCAATCATGAACTTCGCTTTAGCTTCCATCGTAATGGGAACGTGCGTCGCTTTGATGATACGGATTTTCCAGTCGCCCTTTTTAATGGTGATAAAACCTTCTTCGTAAACACAGGAAATTTTGCCCTCTTTGGCGTATTTTTTCATGTGTGGATTTTCCTCGTCTAAGCTGAAAAGTGCCACTTTCGACTCCAGTTCCGGCATCAGCCGCATCGAATATTCGTCGTCCGCATTCATCACGCTCCAACCATCTTTTCTCACGGAATCCATTACCACACGTTTTACCTTGGTTAGATCGCGCAGGTTATGGACATCGTTCATACCCAGATGATCTTCTTTGATATTGGTTAAAACCCCGATATCACATGATTTAAAACCAAGACCGGAACGCAGAATTCCACCTCGCGCAGTTTCCAGAACTGCAAATTCTACCGTTGGATCTTTCAGCACAAATTCCGCAGAAACCGGCCCGGTTGTATCGCCTTTGGTGAGCATAACGTTCTGGATGTAAATTCCATCAGAAGTTGTAAAACCAACACGGTACCCGTTGTTTTTTACAATATGTGCAATTAACCGCGTCGTCGTAGTTTTACCATTCGTTCCAGTGACGGCAATAATCGGGATTTTTGCAGGTTTTCCAGGCGGATAAAGCATGTCCACTACGGGCGCGGCCACATTTCGCGGCAAACCCTCGCTTGGTGCTAAGTGCATCCTGAATCCCGGTGCAGCATTCACCTCTAAAATAGCGCCGCCGCTTTCTTTTAAAGGCTGCGTAAGGTTTTCTGCCATCACATCGATTCCGCAAACATCAAGTCCGATTATTCGCGAAACACGTTCCGCCATGGTAATGTTTTCCGGGTGAACCATGTCGGTAACATCAATTGAAGTTCCGCCGGTCGAAAGATTTGCGGTAGATTTCAGGTAAACGATTTCACCGTTTTTTGGTACGGAATCCAGGGTGTAATGCAGTTTTTCCAGCAGTTCGTTGGTATCTTTATCTACCGTTATTTCAGTTAAGACTTTTTCGTGTCCATATCCACGACGAGGATCCAGATTTTCCCTCTCAATAAGCTGCTGAATATTCAGATTTCCATCACCAATTACGTGTGCGGGAACACGCCTTGCCGCTGCAACCATTTTATTGTTGATAACCAAAATACGGAAGTCATATCCAGTGATATAGCGTTCAACGATGACATTTTGCGAGAAAGCTTGTGCATGTTGAAGACCCGTTAAAGCAGTTTCAAAATCATTCACATTTATTGAGGAACCTTTGCCGTGATTGCCATCCAGCGGCTTAATTACAATCGGGTAACCGATTTTCTCAATAACCGCGCGCAAACCTTCTTCGTCGGAAACCAAATCGCCCCACGGCACCGGGATTGCCGCTTCGTCGAGCATCCGCTTAGTCAGCTCTTTATTACACGCAATTTCTACGGCAATAGAGCTGGTATTTCCGGTAATCGTGGCCTGAAATCTTTGCTGGTTTACGCCATAGCCGAGCTGGACCAAAGAATTTCTACCCAACCGAATGTAGGGAATTCTGCGGCTCACCGCCTCTTCCACAATACTTCCAGTTGATGGTCCCAGACGGTGTCTTTCGCGGATTTCTCTTAAGGTCTGGATGCACACCTCCATGTCATAGTCGATATTTTCGATAAGACATCTGGCAATTTCCACAGATTGTTCCGCCGCGTACACGCCGGAATTTTCTTCAAGATAACTGAAAACCACATTATACACGCCGGGCGTTTTGGTTTCTCTGGTTCTTCCGAAACCGGTATCCATTCCGGCGACGGTCTGAATTTCAAGTGCGATATGTTCAATCACATGGCCCATCCACGTTCCCATTTCCACGCGCTGAAAAAATCCACCTTCTACTCCTTCAGAACAGCGATGGGTAATTAAAGACGGAATCAAGCGTTCCAGCCTTTCGCGGAAACCCGGTATTTTATTTGTCGGTAAATGCTCTATTTCCTGCAAATCCAAACGCATCTGGATGAGATTGGGGCGTCTGATACTCCATATATTTGGACCGCGTAAAACTTGTATTTTTTCAATTTTCATAGAGAATAACTGTCTTTTTTTTAATGCTTTTATGTTTTTATAGAATCAAAGATAATGGAATTGGCTAATAAATGCTGAAAAAATTATTTTACACCGACCTGCAAGACCGCTTTCCGGAGGTAAAAAGGCTCATTTTCAGAGCGAAGCAGGTCCAAAAAATTACCGGCAGAAATGGTATTTTTTTCTACATTTGCAAATATGGAAGCAGTTGGAAAATTAATGATTATTGGTGGCGCTGTAAATAAAGGCAGCTTTTCGGAAACCGATTATGATCAAAATATAGAAAAAAACCTTAATTTCTTCGAACGCGGCATTCTCCGTAAAATCATCAACGAATCTCGTTTAAAAGAAGATTCCGTTATCGAGATTATCACCACCGCTTCACAGATTCCGCAAATCGTAGGACCCGAATACAAAAAAGCATTTGAATTTTTAGGTGCTAAAAATGTAAATATTTTAGATATTCAAAACCGCGAGCAGGCAAACAGCGACGTGATTTCCGAGCGCGCGGCTGCGGCGGATATTGTGATGTTTACGGGTGGCGATCAACTCCGGCTTACTTCTATCCTTGGTGGCAGCCGTTTTCATGATATTATTCTGATGAAATATCTGAAAGAAGATTTCATCTACGCCGGCACTTCCGCGGGAGCGGCAGCAGCTTCGGAAAATATGATTTATCAGGGTTCCAGCGGTGAAGCTTTGCTTAAAGGTGAAATTAAAACCACTCAAGGTTTGGGTTTCATCGAAAATGTAATCGTGGATACGCACTTTGTGCAGCGCGGCAGAATTGGGCGCCTCTTCCAGGCCGTGGTAAACAATCCGCGAACTTTGGGAATTGGTCTGGGTGAAGACACGGGACTTTACATTTATAAAGACAATATGACCGCGATTGGTTCCGGACTCGTTATTTTGGTGGATGGCCGTTTTATCAAAGACACCAACCTGACGAATGTGGAACTTGGGCAACCGATTTCCATCGACAATTTGGTGGTGCACGTTTTATCACAAAACGATTTCTACGATTTGAAAACCAAAGATCTTACAATCGTCAATTCACAGTACAACCCGATCCCGCAGGTCAATTAAATAAAGCATAATTTTTTAAAATATAAAACGAAATCTCGGGTTTCGTTTTTTTCTTGTTTTTATACCGTGTTTTTTAAATAAAATGTAACTTTATTTAACCAAAAACACTCACAATGAAAACTTTAGCTTCAATTCTAGCCCTTTTATTTCTGGTCAATTGCTATTCTTACAAAGCAGTTTCCGAATCTTCTACCGTTCCGGAAAGCGGAAAAACCTACGAAATCACGTTGAAAAACAACGAAAAACTACTGGTTACCAACCTCAAAAAAGACAGCAACGAACATACCTACACCGATAAAAATGGGAAAACGGGAATGCTGGCCGGCGATTCCATCCTGTTCCTGCGGGAAAGGAAATTTTCTTACGGTAAAACCATCGGTTTGGTGGCCGGCGCATTGGGGATTGTCACTGTTGTTGCGGTGGGCGCCGCGATTGCGGATTTTGGAGGCAGCATTCAGTAGAACCCGCAAAAATTGCAATTAGAACTTTTATTTTTTTGTTTCGCTATATTTGTGAAAACATATCAAATGAAAGTCATTATCCACGGTGGTTTTTTCTCGGAAAGCGACCAAAGTCACGAAGTAAAAGTTGCAAAACAAAATTCATTAAAATCAATTGCCAAAAAAGCTTTTGATTATCTGCAGACGCACAGCGCAGCGGAAACTGTAGTTTTCGCGGTAAAACTTTTGGAAGATGACGAACTTTACAACGCAGGAACCGGCTCGCAAATACAAAGCGACGGAAAAATACGGATGAGCGCTTCGCTGATGAATGGTGAAACGCAGAAATTTTCTGGCGTCATCAACATCCAAAACGTAAAAAATCCCGTGGAAATAGCGGAATTTTTAATGAAAGAAGACGACCGTGTTTTGGGTGATCAGGGTGCAAAAAACTACGCGACCAAAAACGGTTTTCCGGACTACTCTACCGAAACCGCGCAGCGCCGGAGAGAATTTGAGGAAAAATCGAAAAACGGTGGAAAAGGCACTGTCGGTTGCGTGGCTTTCGATAAAAACGGAAGAATTGCGGCAGCGACTTCTACCGGCGGAAAAGGCTTTGAGCTGGAAGGTCGGATTTCAGATTCTGCAACCATCGCCGGGAATTTTGCCAACAAATTTTGCGGCGTAAGCTGCACCGGAATTGGTGAAGATATTGTAAGCAACGCCACCGCAGCGAAAATCGTCATTCGCGCGACGGATGGAATGTCTTTAAACGAAGCATTTGATAAAACATTTACCGAGTTGAAAGAAATCGATGGTTTTGCCGGCGCAATCGCCATTGATCATCACGGAAATATTTACCATCAGGATTCTCATCCGACCATGGTTTTTGCCAGTTTCGACGGAAATGATTTTGAAGTTTTTGAGTAAAACATCATTTCATTAAAAACGAAAAATTTGCCGTTTTAACGCCTAAAATTTCCATTTCACCAAAAGTGCATAATGTTTGCTGAACACTTGGGAACATTAAAAAATATCATGATGAAAAAGTTGATTTTATTTGCCGTTTTGGGCGGACTATTTTTCGGAAGCTGTGCCCAGAAAGAAGAACAGCGGGAGGAGTACAAAGAAGAACACAGTGTGGAAGAAAAACGTAACGCTGGTGTAGATTCTGCCGCTTTTAACGACGAAGAACAAGTCCAGGATTCAATGGAAGTGAAATAAAAAAAATGCGTCGGTTGACGCATTTTTTATTTTGAAAAAATTGGCTGCTTTACCAGCATATTTTTTTGTTTTAAACTTTGCAAAGAAAATCAGCTGCTTGAACGGCAAATTTTTAAATTTTAGAAAATCAAGAAATTTGCTGTTTTAGCGGCATATTTTTCCGTTTTAAATTAATAATTAAATAAAACGGAACCCCAGGTAAAGCCGCTTCCGAAAGCGGAAAGCAAAACCAAATCGCCGCGCTTTATTTTTCCTTCCTGAATCGCTTCGCTCAAAGCAATTGGAATTGATGCCGCCGTGGTATTCCCAAAACGCTGAATATTGTTGTACACTTTTTCATCCGGCAAACCGAAACGCTGCTGCACGAACTGAGCAATACGCAAATTCGCCTGGTGCGGAATAAACATATCCAAATCTTGAGCGGTTTTTCCGGCTGTTTGCAAAGCTTCATTCATGGTTTCCGGAAAGCGAGTTACGGCGTGTTTGAAAACAAAATTACCGTTCATGATCGGGTAAATTTCTGCATCGGTAACATTTTCAGGTTCCAGACGCATGCGGTCGCTCCAGCCAAATTTTGAACCCGGGAATTTCGTACACAATTCTTCGGCATGTTTTCCTTCGGAATGCATGTTTGTGGCTAAAATATCGCCGCTGTTTTCATCTTCCGAAGCCGATAAAATCACAGCGCCGGCGCCATCGCCAAAAATCACGGAAACCCCGCGCCCGGCATCAGAAAAATCAATTCCGAAGGAATGAATTTCAGCACCGACAACAAGGATATTTTTGTACTGACCTGCTTTGATAAAAGCATTTGCAACGCTCATCGCATAAATAAAACCGGAACACTGGTTTCTTACATCCAGCGCGCCAATGGTTTCGCAGCCCAACATTTCCTGCAATAAAACGCCACAGCCGGGGAAAAAATAATCCGGCGAAAGGGTTGCGAAAACGATAAAATCGATATCTTTTGCTTCGAGGCCCGCCATTTTTAAAGCCGCTTCGGAAGCTTTAAAACCGAGATATGCTGTTGTTTCTTCAGAATCATTTCTGTTTTTGCGGTGATGCCGTTCTTTGATGCCGGTTCTTTCGGTAATCCACTCATCATTTGTCGTCATTAATTTCGACAAATCCTCGTTGGTCACTATATTTTCAGGGACGTAATGGCCGATCCCTCTGATGGAACTTTTAATCATTAATTTTAGGTTTTAACAAAGATAAAATAATTTGAAGGATTGCCGGTTTTTTCCTTTAAAATCTAATTTTATCCTACATTTGTGT
>Ga0308157_10009726_pt1 | contig 10589 bp, 7 predicted proteins | sample PhyBR1_FD_201035 | JGI IMG/M metagenome (GOLD analysis project Ga0308157, IMG submission 201035) | Phyllosphere microbial communities from UC Gill Tract Community Farm, Albany, California, United States - DLSLB.R1 | ecosystem: Host-associated > Plants > Phyllosphere > Unclassified | place: USA...
GCGGTGACGTTCTTGATGAGGGCCGACTCGACGGCGGCCTGCTGCGGGGGCGCCGGCATCGGCGCGGTGTCGGGGAAGTTGTCGAGGGTGTCGTAGAAGACGTTCCAGTGCTTCGGGCCGACGCCCGCCCCGTACAGCTCGGTGTTGAGCGAGCGGCGCGGCAGCGACGAGTCGGGCTTCGTGTGCGCCAGCGACATGCCCTCGACGCTGATGCAGTACTTGAGCCACTCCCATGCCTCGTCCTTGCGCTCCGAGGTGCGCATGATCGCGTTGCCGCCGGCGCCGAACTGGTGGCGCTGGCCGCGCATCTTCGGGAAGTAGGTCACGTCGTACTCGTCGTTCGCGAAGCCCGCATCGGCTAGCCCCTGCACCCAGAACCCGCCCGCGGGGGTCATCCCGACGGATCCGCGGGAGAAGAGCGAGACGAGCTCGTTGCCGCCGCCCTGGGCGGGGTTCGCGGCGATGCCCTCCTCGACCATCTGTTGCAAAAGCTCGAAGCTCTCAACGGCACGGTCGTTCAGCACGTCGGCGTTTCGCCAGAGGAAGCCGCCGCTGCGGGTCGGCTGTCCCGGGTAGAACGTGTTCCACAGCCAGTCGCCGCCGGTCGACTTCTCCTCCGTGAGGAAGCTCGTGTCGTTGATGTACAGCCACGGCACGACGCCACCCCAGAGACGGTTGTTCCAGAAGTACGAGAGGAAGTTGCCCTCGGACTTGTCGCGCATGGTGCGACCGATGCGGAGGAAGTCATCGACCGTCCAGTTATCGGCCGGCCGCTCGATGCCCGCGCGCTCGAACGCCGAGGTGTTGTAGTACACGTTCGCGGCGTTGAAGTTATCGGGCAGCTGGAAGAGGCTGCCCTGGTACATGAACGACTCGATGAGCGACGGGTGCACGTCGGAGAAGTACTCCTGCAGCTCGGCCGCATCGCGCGTCACGTACTCGTCAATCGGGTACGCGAGGCGCTCGGCGAAGAGCTGCGTGCCCTCGGTCGCGACCGAGACGACGTCCGGCGGGTTGCCGGCGGCGACCATCGTGAGGATCTTCGCGAAGAAGTTGCTCCAGTCCTGCCCCTGGATCGCGACGATGCGCACCTTGATGTCGGGATGGATCCGCTGGAAGCCCTCGACGAGCGAGCGACGCGCATCGGCGTCCTGCTGCGTTCCGAAGAGCGCGACGGTGAGGGCGTCGTCGCGACGGCCGGGGATGTCGGATCCCGTCAGCCGCGGCCACGAGAGGGCCGTGCCGACGGCGCCGATGCCCAGGAGGGCGAGCGCCGCCCTCCGGCTCAGTTCAACCACGATGTTGCTCCGATTCGTTGCCTCGGCCGGGCCTCGATGCCCGACCGCCAAAAGTGCTGAACGGATTCAGCACTGGCAAAGTAGCATGAAATCGACGAGGATGGGAAGAGTGCTGAACAGGTTCAGCACCGTGACGGGATCGAGGGGGATCATGTCGCCACAAGCGGGCCGACGCACCACGCTGGCAGACGTCGCCGAGCGCGCGGGCGTCTCGAAGGCCGCCGTCAGCATGATCCTCAACAACCGCCCGGGCTCCCGCCTCTCGGCCGACGCCTTCGAGCGCGTTCGCCGCGCCGCCGCCGAGCTCAACTACCGCCCGAACCCCGCGGCGCTCGCGCTGCGGCGGGGGCGAACGCGGACAATCGGGTTCATCTCGGACCGCGTCACGCTGACGCGCGAGGCATCCGACCTGCTCGGCGGCGCGCTGGGCGTGGCGAAGGCGCACGACCACACCGTGCTCATCGCCGAGACGAACGGCGAGGAGGGCGCCCTCGCCGAGGCGTTCGAAACGATGATCGACCACCGCGTCGACGGCATCCTCATCGGCCTGCTGGGCGCACGCATGATCGACCTCCCCGAGACCGACATCAAGGTTCCCGTCGTCATCGTGAACGGGCGTTCATCCGCCGATCACCCGAGCGTTCTGCCCGACGAGCACGCCGCGGGCTACGCCGTCGCACGCCGCCTGATCGAGGCGGGGCACCACCGCATCGGCATGATCGGCGACCTGCCCGACGACGTCCTCACGAACCCCCGCCGCAGCGCGACGATCGGCCGGCGCTTCGCCGGCATCGCCGAGGCGTTCGAGCAGGCGGGCATCGCGCCCGAGCGCGTCGAGATCGAGGATTGGAACCCTCAGTTCGGCTACGACGCCGCGCGGCGCATGCTCGATCGACACCCGGACCTCACCGCGATCCTCGCGTCGAACGACGCCGTCGCCTTCGGAACCTCGCAGGTGCTCGCCGAGCGCGGGCTCCGGATCCCCGACGACGTCTCGCTCATCTCGTTCGACGACGAGGTGCTCGCGAGCTACATGCGGCCGGGCCTCACGACGGCGCGGCTGCCGTACCCCGAGATCGGCGCGATCGGCGCCGAAATGGTGCTGGGCGAGCGCGAGCTCTGCCACGAGCTCGTGCCCATGCCGCTCATCGAGCGCGAGTCGATCCGGCGCCTGTAACTACGCGCTCCCGCGGATGATCACCGTCGGGTGCATCGGGGGCGTCTCGGGGGCCGCGTCCCCGCGGATGCCGGCGCCGATCACCTGCGCGAGGTGCGCGACGACGACCTCCTGCTCGTGGTCGATCGTCGTGAGCGGCGGGTCGGCGAAGAGCCCCAGCGGGATGTCGTCGGCGCCGATCACGGCGAGGTCGTCGGGCGCGCGAAGGCCATGCTCGCGCATGGCACTCAGCAGCGCGAAGGCGTAGTCGTCGCTATACGCGCAGACCGCCGTCACGCGGCTCTCGGCGCCCTCCGCCCACCAGGCCCGCAGCGCCGCGCGGATGGCGTCGGGCGTGAAGTCGGCGCTCTGCACCCGCGGGCGATCCAGGCCCAGATCCAGGCACGCGGCCTCGGCGCCCTCGATGCGCAGCCTGCTGAACAGCTGATGGTGCTCGGCTCGCGGAGCGAGGAACCCGATGCGCCGGTGCCCCATGGCCGCGAGGTGCTCGACCTGCAGCGCGCCCACGAGGCTGCCCCTCGCGAGCACCGGGTTGTCGCCGTGGTCCTCGTCCCAGAGCAGCCCCTGGGCGACGAAGACGCCGGCGGCCTGCATCGCCGCGCGCTCGCCCCGCCCGACGGCGTCGAGTAGCAGGATCGCCGCCGGCATGATCGACTGCCACAGGTCACCCACGGGCATCCCCGGCTTCAGCCGGCGGATGACGGGCTGTAGCGCCATCTGCTCGAGGTGGTCGGTGAGCCGGTCGATGAAGCCCGACATGGCGTGGCCGAGCGGCCAGTCGGGCAGCACGATCAGCACGAGGTTCGAGCGGCCGAGCCGCAGGGTCCGCGCGGCGGCCGAGGGCGTGTAGTTCAGCTCGCGCGCCGCGGCGAGCACGCGCTGGCGGGTCTCCTCCGGGATCCGGCCGTGCGGCTTGTCGTTCAGCACGTAGCTGACGGTCGCCTGCGAGACCTGAGCCAGCTGTGCGACCTGCGTCGCCGTCACCCGCGGAGTTGCCATTGCGCGCCCTGCCATCGTGTTCGTCCTGTGCCAATCCTACCCAGCGGGGCCGGTCGGATCCCGCGGGTGTATCGTGTGCTTATACGTATCAGCACTCTTAACGACGAGAGAGACATGAACCGCTCATCCCACGACTCCCCCGCATCCGCCACCCTCACGCCGCCCGCAACGCGCGTGGGCCCGGGGTTCATCGTCGTCTACGCGCTCGCGTCATTCGGCGCGCTACTCGTGCTGCTGACGCCGTCGCTCGAGAGCCTGGCGCTGCGCATTAACTCGATGGTGCCCTCAGACGAGGCCCCCGCACTGCTCGGCACCGTGCTGACGACGGGGCTCCTCCTTCAAGTCGTGGCGCTTCCTATCGCCGGCCGGCTGAGCGACCGCACCCGCTCCCGCTTCGGCCGCCGCAGGCCCTGGATCGTGATCGGCGCGGCAGGGCTGCTCGTCGGCGGCGGCGTCATGGCGTTTGTGCCTGGGCTCGCCGGCCTCATCGCCGGCTACGCGATCGTCTCGGTCGCCGGCAGCGCCTGCGTGGCCTCGCTTCTCGCCGTGCTCTCCGACCGCGTCCCCGTGGAGCAGCGCGGCTCGGTCTCCGCCTTCGTTGGTCTCGGCACCGTCGCGGCCCTCGTCGTCGGCTCGGTCATCATCGCCGTCGTCCCGCACAACTCCGACGCCATGTTCTTCGTGCCGGCGCTCGTCGGGGCGTTCTTCCTGATCCTCTTTGTCGTGCTGGTGACGGAGCGCAGCTCCCGCGACGATGCCCCCCTCCCCGCGCAGAGCCTCCGCGACATCCTCTCCACGTTCTGGGTGGATCCGCGCCGGTACCCCGACTTCGGCTGGGCCTACCTCAGCCGCTTCCTCATGCAGCTCGCGTACGCCTTCCTCACCACCTACCAGGCGTACTACCTCATCAGCCACCTGGGCATCGCGGCCGAGGAGGTCGCGGGGAAGGTACTCGTCGGCACCCTGCTCTTGGCCGCCGCGACGGTCGTCTCGAGCATCTTCGCGGGGCGCTTCTCGGACAAGCTCGGGCGCCGCAAGGTCTTCGTCATCACCGCCGCCTTCATCACCGCCGGCGCCCTGCTGCTCATCGCGGGCGCGGGAGATCTCACCCTCTTCTTCGCGGGACTCGTCATCGGCGGCATCGGCTACGGCGGCTACACCGCCGTCGATCTCGCCCTCGCGACCGACGTGCTGCCGAACCCAGACGACGCCGCGAACGACCTTGCGATCTTCAACACGGCCGCCACGCTGCCGCAGGCCCTGGCACCCGCGATCGCGCCGGTCATCCTCGCGATCGCCGCGCAGTCGTATCCTGTGCTCTACCTCGTCGCCGCGATCGTTGCCGTGGCCGGCGGGTTCGTGATCTTCCGAGTGAGGGGCGTGCGATGAGCGAGCCGCGCTTCGATGCCCCGAGCGGTCCGGTGATCGGGTGGCGCGACGGATCCGTGCTCCGCGCGAGCGGGATCCCGTACGCGGCCGCCGAGCGGTTCGGCGCACCCGAGCCGGTCGCGGATCGCACCGAGCCCTTCGCCGCGCATGGCTGGTCGCCGCAGGCGCCGCAGCCGGCGGATCCGATTGCCGACGCCATGTTCGGCGCCGATCCGCGGGGGCTCGTCACCGACGAGAACTGCCAGCACCTCTCGATCACTCTGCCGGCGGCGCCCGCCGATGCGCCGCGGCCCGTGCTCGTCTGGGTGCACGGCGGCGGCTTCGTCACGGGCGCGGGCGACCTCGCCATTATGGATCCCGCGGCGCTCGTCACCGAGCAGGACGTCGTCGTCGTGACCGTCACCTACCGACTCGGCCTGCTCGGCTTCGTCGAGACGCCGCACGGCCCGCGCGCGAACCTCGGGCTGCTCGACCTCATCGAGGCGTTCCGCTGGCTCCGCCGCAACATCGCCGCCTTCGGAGGGGATCCGGCATCCGTCACGGCGTTCGGGCAGTCGGCCGGAGCACAGGCGATCGCCGACCTCATGACGACGGCGAATGCCGAGCTGCTGTTCTCGCGCGCGATCCTCCAGAGCGCGCCGCTCGGCATCATGCGCGGCCGCGCGGCCCTCAACAGTGCGCTCGCGTCGGCCGTCGGGCCGCTCGACGCGTCGTCAACGTCCGCCGAGGTGGCCGCGGCGCAGGAGCGGGTCGTCGCCGCCGGCGCCCCCTTCGGGCTCAAAGGCGCGATGCCGATCGCCCCACAGTATGGCTTCGCGCCGCTGCCGGCAGAGAAGGACGTCGCCCCTTCGCCGGCCATCGACGTGCTCATCGGCCGCACCTCGGAGGAGGCGCGCCTGTTCCTGCCCTCGCTGCCGGGCGTCGACACGTGGTCGCGCCTGCCGCTCATCGGGCGGGCGCTCGAGCGCCTGGTCGTCTCATTCTGCACCTGGGCGGTCTACTCCCGCGGCGCGCGGCGCTTCGCCCGCCGCCACCGCCGCGCGGGCGGGCGCGTCAGCACCTACGTGCTCTCGTGGGCGGCGCGGGGCAACCCGATGGGCGCCGCGCACACGATCGACATCCCCCTGCTGCTGGGCGACGAGGCGGCGTGGGCCGACGCGCAGCTCATCGCCGGGACGCCCTACGCGGAGGTCATGGCGGACGGGCAGCGAATGCGCGCGCTCTGGGCGGGCTTCGCGCGGGGCGAGACGCTCGGGGCGGAGGATTCGCTGGAGTTCCTCGCCGTGCGCGGCTGATCCCGGCGGTCTGCTGACATTTGCGCGTAACGCTTGCGCGCGAGTTTTACATGTGTAAGATTTTTTACATGCGTAAAGACCAGAGTGCGACGAGTTCGCGCACCCGACTCATCACCGCGGTGACGGAGTTGCTCGATGCCGGGGCCGACTCTGACCGCGTGACCGTCACAGACATCGTCACCGCGGCCGGGCTCACCCGCCCGACCTTCTATGCCTCCTTCGACGATCTCCCCACGGCATACGCGGCCGCGGCGCTCGCGCGCTTGGACGCCGCATTTGTCGGTTTGGGCGTCGATCCGGAGGTCGCGGCCGAGTCGCGTTCCGAACGCATGCGAGTCGCGTTCGAATCGATCCTCGACCGCCTCGTCGTGCACGCCGATTTCTTTGCTCGCGTGATGCGCGGCCCGGGTGGCCCGATCGTGCACGAGCGGATCGTTGACTTCCTTGCCGCGCGTATCCGCGAATCCTCGCCGGTCTCGCATGCTCTCGCACGCGGTCCGCTGCCGTTGGAGATGTCGTCAACCGCAATCGCCGGGGGCGTCGTGTGGACGATGAAGCGCTGGATGGACGATGACGCACGTCTCGCCGTGGCCAATCTGGCGGTGCTTCTCCGCGACTACGTCGAGGCCTCCGTGTTCGGCGGCCTCGGCAGACCGCTCGAAGTGCACGGAAACGATAAGCAGACCCTCGACATGAATGGAGCGCAGTCATGAGCGTGAGCGTGAAGATCTTGGAGACGGGAACGATCAGAATCCGTCCGTCGCACCGGCATCAGAGCGCGGACAAGCCCGTTCTCCTCCGCCGCGCGAAGGCCGTCTTCGGCGACCGCGACTGGACGGAGCCGCTGCCGATCAACACCTACCTGATCCAGCACCCCGACGGTCCGATCCTCTTCGACACGGGCGAGTCGCCGCACGCGTCCGAGAAGGGCGGCCTGCCCTGGTGGAACCCGTTCTTCCAGTTCAACGTCGACATCGATGTTCCGGAGGACGCCGCGATCGGGGCCCGACTCGCGCAGCAGGGCCTCGCGCCCGAAGACCTTCAGGCCGTGATCGTCTCGCACCTGCACCACGACCACGGCGACGGGCTCGCGGATCTCGCGCGGGCGCGGATCCTCGTCGGCGACGAGCACTGGGACTTCTATCGCAAGCGCTTCCGCGGATCCATCGAGGGCGCCGCACCCCAATACTGGCCCGAGGGCTTTCAGCCCGAGCTCCTGAGCCTCACCGGCCCCGCGCTCGGGCCGTGGGAAAAGACGTACCCGATTACGGCCGACGGCCGCGTCGTTGGCGTGCCCACGCCGGGCCACGTGCCGGGGCATCTCTCGGTCGTCGTCTTCGGCGACGACGCCACCTATCTGCTCGGTGGCGACGTCACCTATAACCAGGACTTGCTCGACCAGGAGGAGACCGACGGCGTCAACAACAACCCACACCTCGCGGTTGAGCAGCTGCGCAAAATCAAGATGTTCGCCGCCGAACGTCCGGTCGTGCTCCTGCCGGCACACGACCCGAATTCCGCCGCCCGCCTCGCCGCGAATACGCCGTTCCGGCCGTCGCCGCTGAAGGTGACGAAATGAACGATCCGGGCGAACGGGCCCGCAGCCCGTTCTCTCGCATCGGGCTGTGGCTGGCACCGACCGTCGTCGTGGCGGTACTGATGAGCGCACTCGCCGCCGCCTACCTCGGGGGCAGCCTCAACTCGTCTGACAACATCGCGGACTTCCCGATCGCGATCGTCAACGACGACACCGGGGCGACGCTCCCCGACGGATCCACGATGGAGGCCGGCGACCAGGTCACCGAGGGCATCGTCGCGGGCATAGACGACACCCAGTTCGATCTGAGCCAGCTGACTCTCGCCGAGGCGGAGGCACAGATGAACACCGGCGAGCTATACGGGACGATCGTCATCCCGTCCACCTTCAGCGAGGACCTCCTCGCTTGGGCGATTGGCGCCGTCGCGCCCGGCGATGAGGTCGAACAGCCCGGTGTGAAGATGTTGACCAACCAGCGCGCGGGAACGGCGGCCGCAACCATCGCCGGAACCGCGGGTACCGCGGCGTTGGCTGCCGCAGATACCGAGTTAGGCACGCAGCTCACCGCGCTGGTCGCCCAGTTGCAGCAGGCTACGGGGAGCACAACGCCTCTGACGTCAACGGCGTCGGCCGCACTCTCCCAGCCGCTTGCGATCTCGGTCGAACACTTCCGCCCGCTGCCAGCGGGGACCGGAAACGGCCTCTCGGCGTTCTACTACGCTCTTCTCCTCGTGTTGGCGGGGTTCACCGGCTCACTCGCGGCCAACACGCTCATCGACTCGCGACTCGGCTTCCTGCCAACCGAGTTCGGCCCTCTGTACCGGCTAGAAAAAAACTCCGGGGCGTCGCGTCGCGCGACACTTCTCGCAAAATGGGGCGTCGGCGCGCTGACTGCGCTCGTGGTGTCCACCCTGTACGTATCGATCGCCGCCGCGCTGGGAATGCCGATCGACGACCCGTGGCGAGCGTGGGCCTTCGGGGCAGCCATGATCTTCGGCGTCTCCGTCGTCGTCCAGGCGATCAATGCGCTCGTCGGCAACGCCGGCATGCTCATCAACATGCTCGTTTTCATCGTGCTCGGTCTACCGTCGGCCGGCGGCACGCTGCCGATCGAGGCCACGCCGCCATTCTTCCGATGGCTCTCGACCTTTGAACCCCTGCATCAGGTCTACCTCGGCACCCGGTCAGTGCTCTACTTTGATGGCACGTGGGAGTCCGGCCTCGGTCGCGCATTGACCGCCGCCGCGATCATGACGATCGTGGGCCTCGTGGTTGGACTGATCGGCGTCAGCTTGTACGACCGAACACGCCATACTCGAGGCGAACCGACGGTTTAACAGATGATGGGCTGACAAGGTCAGCCCATCATCTGTTAAACCGCAGCCCCGCGCAGAACGAGCGGTTATGCCTCAGGCGCGATCCACACCGAGGTCTCGCCGGGCAGGTGACCGTCGGGCGCCGAGCCGAGCACGATCCGGTCCGCGCCGGATCCGAGATCGAACGGATCCGTGCCGAAGTTCGCCACGACCTCCCACCCGTTCGGGCGGCGGAATCGCAGCACGTCGTCGCGGCCGGTCTCGATCCACTGGAGCGCCTCGCCCGTCTGCAGCTCGCGGCGCAGCCCGAGCGCGCGACGGTAGAGCGAGAGCGTCGACGACGGATCCGCCGCCTCGGCCTCGACCGCCGAGCCCGCGAACCACGCGGGCTGCGGGAGGTGAGCACCGCCCGCGCCGAACCCGAACGACGTGCCCGTCGCCGTCCACGGCAGGGGCACGCGGCAACCGTCGCGGCCGAGGCCGTCGACCTCGCCGCCGCGGAAGAACGCCGGATCCTGCCGCTGGTCGTCCGAGATCTCGGCGACCTCGTGCAGGCCGAGCTCCTCGCCCTGGTACAGATAGGTGCTGCCCGGGAGGCCCAGGAGCAGCATCGTCGCGGCGTGCGCGCGGCGGAGGCCCGTCTCGCGGTCGAGCTGGTCGGCGGGTCCGCCCGCGCGCACCCACTCCACGCCCTGCTTCTCGGCCCGGCCGTTCAGCGGGGCGAGGCCGTAGCGCGTCGCGTGGCGGGTGACGTCGTGGTTTGAGAGCACCCACGTCGTCGAGGATCCGGTCGCCTGCGCCTGCGCGAGGTTGTCGGCGATGATGCGGCGGAACGCGCCCGCGTCGAAGTCGGCCTCGAGCAGGTCGAAGTTGAAGGCCTGGCCGAGGCTCGTCGCCGAGGCATACTTCGCGCGGCGCTCGGGCGTGGTCACCCACGCCTCTGCGACAGCGGTGCGGGGCGGGTCGTACGAGTTGAAGACCTTGCGCCATTCGGCGTAGACCTCGTGCACGTCGTCGCGGTCCAGCAACGGGTGCGTGCCGTCTTGGGGCATCGCGTCGAGCTCGGCGCGGCTCGGCAGCGGCTCCGAAAGGTCCTTCGTCAGCATGTGCGCGACGTCGATGCGGAAGCCGTCGATCCCGCGGTCGGACCAGAAACGCAGCGTCTCAAGGAAGTCGGCGCGTACCTCGGGGTTCGACCAGTTGAGGTCGGGCTGCTCGACCGCGAAGTTGTGGAAGTACCACTGGCCGTCGGCGACCCGCTCCCACGCGGATCCGCCGAAGACCGACACCCAGTCGGTCGGGGGCAGGGATCCGTCGGGGCCGGTGCCCTCGCGGAAGATGTAGCGGTCGCGGGCGGCGGATCCGCGCCCCGCGGCGAGCGCCTCTTGGAACCACTCGTGCTGATCCGAGGTGTGGTTCGGCACGATGTCGACGACGACGCGGATCTCGTGGGTGTGGAGCGCGTCGACCATGCGGTCGAAGTCGTCGAGCGTTCCGAGCCGCGGATCCACGTTTCGGTAGTCGGCGACGTCGTAGCCGCCGTCGGCGAGCGCCGACGGGTAGAACGGGCTCAGCCAG
>Ga0308157_10009727_pt1 | contig 10588 bp, 9 predicted proteins | sample PhyBR1_FD_201035 | JGI IMG/M metagenome (GOLD analysis project Ga0308157, IMG submission 201035) | Phyllosphere microbial communities from UC Gill Tract Community Farm, Albany, California, United States - DLSLB.R1 | ecosystem: Host-associated > Plants > Phyllosphere > Unclassified | place: USA...
TTGTAGGACAGCAGCTTGCCGGGGCTGGCGGCGTGCACGGCCTGGGCGAACTCGCGGGCGAAGCCCAGGTCCGGGGTGCCGGTCTCGCACCACACCAGGTCGGCGTGCGGGGCATAGGCAACGCCGCGACTGATCGCCTGCTCCAAGCCGTTCTTGACCTTGTAGAAGCCCTCGGCGGTGCGCTGGCCGGTGATGAACGGGGTGTCGTTCGGGTCGAAGTCGCTGGTCAGCAGGTTGGCGGCTTCGGCATCGGTGCGCGCCAGCACGATGGTCGGCACACCCAGCACATCCGCCGCCAGACGCGCGGCCGACAGCTTCTGGATCGCCTCCTGGGTCGGCACCAGCACCTTGCCGCCCATGTGGCCGCACTTCTTCACCGCTGCCAGCTGGTCCTCGAAATGCACCGCGGCGGCACCGGCGGTGATCATGTTCTTCATCAGCTCGTAGGCATTCAACACGCCGCCGAAGCCGGCCTCGCCATCGGCGACGATCGGCAGGAAGAAGTCGATCGCGTCCTCGGCCTTGACCTTGCCGTCGATGATGTTCTTCCACTGGATCTCATCGGCGCGCTGGAAGGTGTTGTTGATGCGGCGGACCATGGTCGGCACCGAGTCGTAGGCGTACAGCGACTGGTCCGGGTACATGGTTTCGGAGGTATTGCCGTCGGCGGCCACCTGCCAGCCGGACAGGTACACCGCTTCCAGCCCGGCCTTGGCCTGCTGCATCGCCTGGCCGGCGCTGATCGCACCGAAGGCGTTGACGTAGCCCTTCTTCGAAGCGCCATTGACCAGTTCCCACAGGCGCTCGGCGCCGCGCTTGGCCAAGGTATGTTCCGGTTGCACGCTGCCGCGCAGGCGCACCACGTCGGCGGCGCTGTAGGTGCGCTTCAGACCCTTCCAACGCGGATTGGTGTCCCAGTCCTGCTGCAGGGCGTCGATCTGTTGCTGATAGGTGCTCATCGTGTCGTCCTTAAAAAGATGGTGCGTACGTAAGGGGAAGGGTCAATCGATCTGCCGGTAGGCCGGCAAGGTCAGGAACTCGGCCAGCTCGTCACCGCGGCTGAGTTGGTCGAGCAGGCCGATAGCCTGGGTGATGCGGCTGCCACCGGGCAGTGCGGAGGTGTCGCCCAGGCGCGCCGGCAAGGCGCGCAGGGTGCTGGCCAGCAGCGCGAAATCGATCGCGGTGCCGTCGTCGAGGTGCTGGTTGCCGGCATGCAGCCACTGCCAGATCTGGCTGCGGCTGATCTCGGCGGTGGCGGCGTCTTCCATCAGGTTGTGGATGGGCACGCAGCCGTTGCCATCCAGCCAGGCGGCCAGGTAGCGCACGCAGACCTCAACGTTGTTCTCGAAGCCGGCGCGGGTAACCGTGCCGCTGCATGGCGTTATCAGTTCATCGCGGTTGGCCTGCACGTCACGGCGCAGGACGTGATGCTGGTTGGCACCGGGCATGTGCTCATCGAAGATGGCGCGCGCCACCGGGATCAGCGCCGGGTGCGCCACCCAGGTGCCATCGTGGCCGGCAGTGACTTCGCGCAGCTTGTCGGCACGCACCCGTGCCATCGCCTGCTCATTGGCAGCGGCATCGTGGTTGATCGGGATCTGTGCAGCCATGCCGCCCATCGCATGCGCGCCTCGACGATGGCAGGTCTTGATCAGCAGTTCCGAATAGGCCTTCAGGAACGGCTGGGTCATGGTCACCTGGCCGCGCTCGGGCAGCACCTTGTCGGCGTGCCTGCGGAAGCTCTTCAGATAGGAAAAGATGTAGTCCCAGCGCCCGCAGTTCAGGCCGACGATGCGGTCGCGCAGCACGTACAGGATCTCGTCCATCTCGAACACCGCCGGCAGCGTCTCGATCAGCACGGTGACCTTGATCTGCCCATGCGGCAGGCACAGCATGCCTTCGATGTGCGACAGCGCGGTCTCCCACAGCGCCGCCTCTTCCATCGACTGCAGCTTGGGCAGGTAGAAGTAGGGGCCGCGATCCTTGTCCATCAGCGTCTGCGCGTTGTGGAAGGCAAACAGCGCAGCATCGAAGAGGCCACCGGCAATCGGCTGGCCATCGATCAGCACGTGCTTCTCGTCCAGGTGCCAGCCCCGCGGACGCACGATCAGCACTGCCTGCTCGTCGAACGGACGCAGCGTGTAGTGCTTGCCCGGGCCCTTGGCGGTGGCCGGCGCGGTGAAGTCCAGATCGCCGCGCACCGCCGCCTTCATCGTCTGCTGGCCGGCCAGCACGTTGCGCCAGGTCGGCGAGGTCGAATCCTCGAAGTCGGCCATGAACACCTTCGCGCCGGAATTCAGCGCGTTGATGACCATCTTCGGGTCGGTCGGGCCGGTGATCTCGACACGACGGTCCTGCAGTGCCGCCGGGATCGGCGCCACGCTCCAGTCCTCCTCACGGATGGCGCGGGTATCGGTACGGAAATCCGGCAGACCGCCCTGGTCGAAGAAGGCCTGGCGCTCGCGGCGGGCGGCCAAGCGCGCCTGTCGGCCGGGCTCGACCGCCCGGTGCAGTGATACGAGCAGGCCCAGCACGCCGGCCGGCAGCAGCGCGGACTGGCCGGCCAGCTGGGTGGTCAGGGTGATGCCCGGGGTCGGGCGGGGGGCGGACTGCTGGGCAACGACTGCGTGGGCGACGGCGGACATCGGACTTCCTGCGTATGTCGGGGACTCCAACGTGCCGTCGCAGCAAGGTATTTAACAAAACAGTTTTTGCAATGTTATTTATAAGTTGTGCTAATACTAACCTCAACATGCCCGCCAAGACTCCCGTAACCCCGCGTTTTTCCTACAAGTCTGATCGGCTCAAGCCGCTGCGGGCGTTCCTGCAGACGGTGCGCCTGGGCTCGGTTTCGCGTGCTTCGGAAGCGCTTTTTGTCAGCCAGCCGGCGGTAAGCCTGCAGCTGCAGGCGCTGGAACGGGAGCTGGGGGTGGTGCTGTTCGAGCGCAGCGGGCGCCGCCTGGTGCCCACCCGCGAGGGCCAGCTGCTGTACGACATGGCGCAGCCACTGGTGGAGAGCCTGGACGGGCTGTTGCCGCGCTTCCGCGAGAAGGTCAGCGGACTGGATGCGGGCGAGCTCAATATCGCCGCAAATTCGTCGACCATCCTCTATCTCCTACCGAAGATCGTCGAAAATTTCCGCCAGCAACACCCTGACGTGCGTTTGACCTTGCATAACGCGATCAGCGCCGACGGCACCGACCTGCTGCGCAGCGACGCCGCCGACCTGGCCATCGGCTCGATGATGGATGTGCCGGCCGACCTCAGCTACGCACCGGTCTACCGTTTCGACCAGGTATTGATCACCCCGCCCGACCACCCGCTGGCGAAGAAGAAGAACCTGAGCCTGGAAGACCTGTCGCCATGGCCGCTGATCCTGCCGCCGCGCCGGCAGATCACCTGGCGCCTGGTCGACCTGGTGTTCCAGCAGCACCGTGTGCCCTACACGGTGGCTCTGGAGGTTGGCGGCTGGGAGGTGATCAAGCAGTACGTGGCGATGGGCATGGGCATCAGCATCGTCACCGCCCTGTGCTTGAACGACAGCGATCGCGACAAACTGGCGACGCGGGCGATGAGTGAATATTTCCCGTCACGCAGTTATGGCGTGGTGGTGCGGCGAGGCAAGGTGTTGTCGCCACAGGCGCGAGCGTTTGTCGAGTTGATCCAGCCGGATCTGTTTGCGCCGAGACAGTACGACGATACCGGGCATTCGGAGCGATAGGTTTTTTGGCTTTTGGCTTTTGGCTTTTGATTTTGATTTTGATTTTATGCCGTCATTCCCGCGCAGGCGGGAATCGCTCTGGCTCTGGCTCGGCTCTGGCTCGGCTCTGGCTCGGCCCTGGCTCTGTCCCTGCCCTTTGACAGCACCCTCACACACCAAGCAAAGAGCGATCCCCGCCTGCACGGGAATGACGAGTACATAGTTGGTCGCCAAGGTCTTCGCAGCCTAGACTGCCCCAATGTCCCTGGAACTCCGCCACCTGCGTTACTTCCTGGCCGTCGCCGACACACTGCACTTCGGCCGCGCCGCAGAGCGTCTGGGGATGTCACAGCCGCCACTCAGCCAACAGATCCGGCAGTTGGAGATCCTGCTCGACGCACAGCTGTTCGTGCGCAGCCACCGCCGCGTGCAACTCACCCCTGCAGGCGAAGTGCTGCTCGAACAAGCGCGCGACATCCTGCGGCGTGTGGACAAGGCGGTCGACACGGTTCAGCGCGTGCAACGAGGCGAAAGCGGCGAACTGCGCATCGGGCTGACCCGTGCAACGCCACTGTCACCGCAGATTCCACGCGCGATATTCGCCTATCGCCAGCAGCACCCGCAGGTGCAGATGCAACTGCGCGAAATGAACAGCCTGCGCCAGATCGATGCCTTGCTGGCCGACGAATTGGACGTAGGCATCATCCGCAAGCGCGTGCTGCCCGACGAACTGGTTGCACAACATCTGTTCGACGATCCGCTGGCACTGGTCGTGCATGCAAGCCACCCGGCGTTGCGCGGGAAGGACCCGGCAACGGCACGGTTGTCGTTGAAGCAATTCGCACTCGACCCGTTTGTCGGCTTCTCACGCGATTCGGGCGCAGGCATCCACGACCATGTAATCACCCTGTGCCGCAATGCTGGTTTCAGTCCACGCATCGTGCAGGAAGCGGGCGAATCATCGACCTTGATCAGCCTGGTTGCCGCTGGGCTTGGTGTATGCGTCCTGCCTTCCTCATGCAACCACATCCAGGTGGATGGCGCGTGCTTTGTGGAACTGGCGGATCGTGGCGCGGCGTCCGAGATCCAACTGGCATGGCGACGTGAAGCGGTGACGCCGCTGCTGCGGCAGTTCATTGCGTTGTTGAAGCGGGAAGTGGCTGGTTGAAGAAGACCAGAGCAAAGAGCAAGAACAACAGCAAAAGCAAAAGCACCCCTCCCCAACCCTCCCCTTGCCTGCGGCAAAGGGAGGGGGCTGAGCTTGGCCCCCTCCCTTGCGCGTAGCGCAGGGGGTGAAGAGAGCCTGCTTGCGCGCCACTGGCGCGCGGCCCGGTGAACGACCGAAGGCTGCGCCTTCGGGCCGGACGGGTTGGGGAAGGGTGCTTCTGGCTTCTGGCTTCTGGCTTCTGGCTTCTGGCTTCTGGCCTCCAGCTCTCAGCTCTTCGCCTCAGCCAAAACCAAACCCGCTTCCCCCTCAAGCCGACGCCACAACCGCCACGCCGCACCAACACCTGCCAACGTCAGCACCAGGCTGAAGCCGCAGACACCTGCCCAACCCCAGTGCGTATAGACCACCCCGCCCAAGGCACCCAATACGCTTGAGCCCAGGTAATACGAGAACAGATACAACGCCGAGGCTTCTGCACGCATTCCACCAGCACGCACGCCCACCCAGCTGCTGGCCACCGAATGGCCGCCGAAGAACCCAAACGTCGCCAGCGCGATACCCAAGGCCATCGCCGGCAACCATGGCATCGCCAGCAACACGATGCCGGCCAGCACCAGGCCGAATGACAAGGCCAGCACCGGTCCACGTCCCAGTCGATTGGCCAGCTGCCCCATCCATGCCGAACTGACGCTACCCACCAGGTAGACGGTGAAAATCAACCCGACCACGGTCTGGCTCAAACCATACGGCGGCGCCAACAAGTGGTAACCAAGGAAGTTGTACAGCGTCACGAACACGCCCAGCAGCAGGAAGCCGCAGGCAAACAACCACGGCAACGCCGCATCGCGGAACAGCCCGGCAAAGCGCGCCGGCAGCTGCATCGGCTCGGCACGTTTCGCCCGGAAGTGGCGCGAGGCCGGTAGCTGTGTCCACAACGCCACGCTCGCCAGCAACGCGATCACGCCGACTGCTGCAATACCTGTACGCCAGCCCCAGTGGTCGGCCACCACACCGGCAATCAAACGCCCGCTCATGCCGCCGACCGCATTGCCGCCGATATACAGGCCCATCGCCAGACCCAGCGAGCGGCTGTCCATTTCCTCGACCAGCCAGGTCATCGCCACGGCCGGCACGCCACTCAGGCTCAGGCCGAACAGGGTGCGCAGCAGCAGCAAGGTGTTCCAGTCATCCGTCAGCGCGGTGCCCAGCGTCAACAAGGCGGAAGTGAGCAGCGAAGCCACCATCACCGGGCGCCTGCCAACCCGGTCCGAGATGATGCCTGCCACCAGCATCGCCACGGCCAATACACCGGTACTTGCCGACAAGGCCAAGGCGCTGTTGCCGGCGCTGATGCCGAAGTGACTGCTGAAGCCCGGCAGCAGTGGCTGCACGCAGTACAGCACACCGAAGGTTGCGAAGCCCGCCATGAACAAGGCCAGCACCGCGCGACGGAACTCGCGCGTGCCCTGGCGGATGGCGGAGCCCTCTTCGCTGGACGCAGCAGGGGTGGTCAGCGCAAGCGGCGGCAGTGATTCAGCGCAGGTAGGCGTACTGCCTTGTTCGAGGGGCATCGCATGAGGGCCTGCATCGGCAAGCCATGTCGTTGGAGAGGCTGGAGATCTTGGACCCGCGCATCCAGTCGATCCATAACCCGCGATGTACGGATTGATACCTGCTGCATATTGATTGGATCACACGTCCACGCCGTGGATTGCCGCCTGCAACCCGACAGGTGTACAGAAACACCATCAAGACAGCGGTCGTGCCGGCCCTACAGCCGTTGCCAGCGCGGCCCGTCGCCACGCCGCCAGTACACCGCCAGCGCCTTCCCGTAGACCGCATCGGCATCGACCATCCCGAAGAAACGGCCATCAAAACTATTGCCGCGATGGTCGCCCATCACCAACAGTTTGCCAGCCGGGACGGTGACGCCGCTGATATCAGGACCACCACCATCGGCCAGGTCCAGCTGCACCTGCTTGTCGCCGAACCGTTCATGGGCGACATCCTGGCGCAGCGGCTGACCGTTGATCGACAGGTAGCCGTCATGCAACTGCACACGGTCCCCGGCCACTGCCACCACCCGCTTGATCAAGCGGGTCCCGTCCGCAGGTGAGTCAAATACCGCCACATCCCCACGCTGCGGTTGCCCCACATCCAGCAACTGCACGTTGGTAAACGGCAGGCGCAGCCCATAGGCACGCATATCCACCGCGACCCGGTCACCAGGCTGCAGGGTTGGCTGCATCGAGCCGCTGGGTACCTGGTAATGGTTCGCCAGGCTGTCGCGGGCAGCACCCAGCAACAACAGCATGGCCACCAGCGGGAGCGCTTCGCGCCGCAGCCAGGCCAGCACCGGGTGGCGGTCACGCGTTGCGACGGTTTCGGCCATGACACTCTCCTGAAGGATGAACTCAGGTGGACCCCTGGCGCGGTCGGAAGTTCCTCAAAGCCGATGCAGCGCCGGCCCTGGGGAAACGCCCACCACCGGGCAAGCTGACGGAGCCCGCAGACGCTGCGCCACATGCGCCAGGCTGGCGGCAAGGATGAAGGTATAACCGAGCAGCTCGGCAACCTCTTCAACGGCATTCTTGAAAACGCGGATGTAGCTGTCAGCAAGCAGACCCTGCCACAGCGAGGTCATGCCGATCAGCCGCGCGTAGCACAACAGCAGCACCAGGCCGATGGTCATCACCGTACCCGCACGCGAATTGAGAAAGCGCACCAGCCCCGACAGCGCCGCACGCCATTGTTGCGCGGCGTAGAAGATGCAGGCCATCGCCACCGGCAACACCAACCACTTCCACAGGCCATGCACCAGCAGATCGAGCAAGGCATCCATCTCACGCAGCAATATGCAGGCGAACAGGCCGGCCGCCAGCACCGCGAAATGCCGGTCCTCGGCGCGCTTGCGTGCCAACCGTACAAAGGCAAGCGTGCTGGCCAGCAGGAAGCCCTCCTGGGTCAACTCCACCAACGACCATTCACCGACGCCATCGCGCAGCCAATGGATATCGCAGTACAGCAGCAGCGCCGGCAAGCTGACCATCAACGCGAACACGCCGGTGCGGACAAGGTGGGAAAGAAGGAATCGGTATTCGTTGTTCACGTCGTGCAGCGTCGACAAGGACGCGTCCAGTAGCAGGGAGATTCACCGGGTGCGCGTGGACGCGTGCGTGGCACGGGTCCGGCAAGGGTGATGGGCGTATTTTCCCACGCGCGCCAACTGGTCGGCATGCCGCCCGCGGAACACTGACAACCACGTTGGCGACACATCCGGCAAACACAGTGCCGTGCAAGTGCGAACACGTTGCCCTCATCAGCGCACTGAATGCTACGCATTCTTTACGTCTGCTCGATCCGCCACCATGGCGCAGTTACGGGAACTGCGCGCATCGTGGCATCGCCGCGCCGGAGTGCGCATCGTCGGATGAAACATGACCGTCCTGTTGATCCAGCAACGCACCATCGGTGCGCCTGCTGATGCACCGAACCTGCCCGCCGCGCTGGCAGGGCATCCACTGTTCTGCCAGCAGTGCACCTCCCTGCCAGGCCTGCTGCGATGCCTGCGCGCCGCGCGTCAAAGCCGCCCGGCGTGGCTACTGATCGACTCCATCACTGCCAGCACGTCGCAATGGCAGCGCCACGCGGCGGCCCTGCGCAATGCATTGGACGCATTGCCGATGCCCTACATCGAGATCGCCCGCAATGACGCTGATGCGTTGGACACCCACCTGCAACCCCGGCATGCGCCGGTGGCACTGGTCTGCGGCAGCACCGCACGGCAACTGTCGCTGGCGATCACCGCATGCCGGCTGCTGCCGCAGGAGGCTTGAGCCTTGTCGATCTTCATCGTGCGTGGCCCGGAAGGCAGCGGTCCGCTGCAGCATGCGGCAGCACCGTTGCCGGCGGCGGTGATGACCGCGCTGGTGCCGCGCGCACTGGACAGCGGCACCAGCATCGCCGTTCGCAACTGCCGCTGTGAACAGGAACTGATCGAAGCACTCTGCGCAGCCGACCACTGTGCCGGCGAGGTCACCCTGCTGGCGCCAGGGGGCTGCGTAAGCAGTAAGCGCCTGCAGCGCCTGCTTGCAGAACTCCACAACACCTACATCGAGGTACACGACGATGACGCCAGCGCACGGCAGCCATTACTGCCGGCCAACCGCACGCGATTGGCGGTGGCACAGGGCTTCCGCGCGCAGAGCTATGTGCTGGCGCTGGAGATCGCACTGGAGCACCTGTGCTGCAACGAGGCTGGCAATCACGTGCACGTCGGCACCTGACCGACATCTTCAGCGACGCACGCATCTACTCCGATGAGATCCGAACCTGCACCGTGCCTTGAGCCAGCGCACCACACCTGCTCCCACCCGGTACCCCCTGGCGGCCGGCACTACATCGCCAGCTACGAGATCCGCGTGGATGGCCAAGCATCCTGGTGGGGGCATCTGGCCCTGCGACTGCACGAAGTTGATGCCCTGCTGCAGGACCCACAGGCACTGCTGGATGCGCTTTGCAGCCGTGCCGCCACACGCCACGACGTGGCCGCCTCGCAGGTGCGGCTGATCATGATCAGCCGCGTCTGAACACCTGCAACGACGAACGGCAGGGCTGCCCCTGCCGTTCGTCGATTCACGCCATCATGCGATTGCGTGCTTACTTCAAGCCGCGGTTGTGCAGCAGCGGCTCGACGCTCGGGTCCTTGCCGCGGAAATCGCGGTAGGCCGTTGCCAGGTCGCGGGTATTGCCGATCGACAGGATCTTGTCGCGGAACACCTGGCCGTTCTCACGGGTCAGGCCACCGTTCTCCTTGAACCACTCGAAGGCGTCATGGTCGATCATCTCCGCCCAGAAGTAAGCGTAGTAACCGGCCGAGTAACCGCCACCCCAGATGTGGTCGAAGTAGCTGCTGCGGTAACGCGGCGGCACCTGGGCCAGATCCACCTTGTAGCGCTTCAGCGCATCGGCCTCGAACTTGTCCACGTCCTGCAGCGGTGCGTCAGCGCCCTGCGTATGCCAGGCCAGGTCGAGCAGCGCCGCCGACAGGTATTCGGTGGTCATGTAGCCCTGGTTGAAGGTCTTGGCCTTGGCGATCTTGTCGACCAGCTCCTGCGGCATCGCTGCCTTGGTCTGGTAGTGCTTGGCGTAGTTGGCGAACACCTTCGGGTCCGAAGCCCAGTGCTCGTTGAACTGCGACGGGAACTCGACGAAGTCACGCGGCACGCCGGTGCCGGCCACGCTCGGGTACTTGGTGTTGGAGAACATGCCATGCAGGGCGTGGCCGAATTCGTGGAACATGGTGGTCACGTCGTCCCAGCTCAGCAGCGCGGGCTGGCCGGCGGCAGGCTTGGTGAAGTTGCTGACGTTGTAGACCACCGGCTTGGTGCCGGTCAGGCCGTCCTGTTCGACGAACACGTCCATCCAGGCGCCACCGGACTTGCTGTCGCGCTTGAAGAAGTCGGCGTAGAACAGCGCCAGCGGCTGGCCGTTGGCGTCGGTGACTTCAAACACGCGCACGTCCGGATGGTAGACCGGCAGATCCTTGCGCTCCTTGAAGGTCAGGCCGTAGAGCTGGTTGGCAGCGTAAAAAACGCCGTTCTGCAGCACGTTGTCCAGTTCGAAGTAGGGCTTGATCTGCGACTCGTCCAGGTCGTACTTGGCCTTGCGCACCTGCTCGGCGTAGAAGTCCCAGTCCGATGCGGAGGCCTTGAAGCCGC
>Ga0308157_10009732_pt1 | contig 10581 bp, 8 predicted proteins | sample PhyBR1_FD_201035 | JGI IMG/M metagenome (GOLD analysis project Ga0308157, IMG submission 201035) | Phyllosphere microbial communities from UC Gill Tract Community Farm, Albany, California, United States - DLSLB.R1 | ecosystem: Host-associated > Plants > Phyllosphere > Unclassified | place: USA...
ACTTGAACACCGGCTTCGGCGATTTCGTCCAGGCTGCCGGATCCATGATATCGGCATCGTCGCGCGCGGTCAGCATGCCCAGGCAATAGCGCGCATCGGTCGCACTCGCCGAATAGGTCATGAACAGCTTGTCGTTGCGCGCCAGCAGCGCCGGAGCCTCGGCGACCTTGAAGCCGCGGATCTCCCAATCAAGCGTCGGCACTGCCAGCCGCGCGGGCTTCGCCGCCAGCGTCAGCGGGGTTGCGAGCGGTGCGAGATAGAGGTTGCTGTTGGTCTCGATCCCCGGCTCGCGCTGTGCCCAGGCGAGATAGCGCGTGCCGCGGTGAACGAAGCTGGTCGAGTCGAGCGTGAAACTGTCCCACGGCGTCGTCAATTGCCCCAGCACGGTCCAGTTGCCGGTCATCGCGTCGGGTCCGTCGCAGACCACCGCGAAGGTGCGGATACGGAAAACGTCCTCGCCGCCGCCGCTCGGGCCTGCCGCGAAATACATGATCCAGCGGCCGTCGATCATGTGCAGCTCGGGTGCCCAAAGAAAACCGGACATCGGCCCGGTTTTCTCATGCCGCCACAACACGCGCTCCTTGGCTGTCGACAGCCCTGCCAGCGTGCGCGAGCGGCGTAGTACGAGCCGATCGTATTGGGGCACCGAGCCGGTCATGTAATAATAGCCGTCGGTGTGCAGAAAGACCTGTGCATCGGCACGCTGGCGGACCAGCGGGTTGACCGGCAGCGGCGCTTTGGCCGCAAGCCGCGCGAGGGCGCCGCTTGCGGTCGCTGCGCCGGCACCGGCCAAGAACAGCCGTCGTGTGAAATTCATCATCATGGTCGGTTCTCCGCAATTGGCCAGCCATCTGCACCCCAGGCGATCGGTGCGATGCGCAACGTCGGGGTGCCTTTGGTCTGGGAATCATAGGCATGGTAGACGACATAGTCCTTGCCGTCGGTATCGTGCATCACGCCGGGGTGGCCGGGTCCGCGAAAGCGCTGCGTTTCCTGCAGGTCGGCGCGCAGGAAGATCGTCCCCCCGCCCTGCATCATCGCGCTGCCGTCCTTGCCGAGATACGGGCCGGTGATCGCCTTCGATCGGCCGACGACGGTGTAATAGGTGCTGTTCACGCCCTTGCAACAATAGTCGTAGCTCGCGAGCAGCCAGTAATAGCCGCCATGGACGATGATGAACGGCGCCTCGACCGGGGCGGGTCCGCCGGCTGGTGCGGGGCGGCGCGCGATCGCGTGAGGCTTCTCTACGGGGTCGAGTAGCTTGCCGGTCTTCGGGTTCAGCGCGAACAGCTTGATGCCGGTCCAGAAGCTGCCGAGCGATAGCCACTCGCGGCCCTGCGCATCGACGACATGGTTGGGATCGATCGCGTTGAAATCGTCCTTGGGCGTCGACATTACCACGAGCCCCTCGTCGCGCCAGCCATAGTCGGGCGCCTTGGGGTCGAGCGTCGGGCTGGTCGCGAGCCCGATCGCCGAGCGGTTCGAGCCGAAGGTGGAGACCGAATAATAAAGCCGGTACCGCCCGTCCCCGCTCCGCGAGATGTCGGGTGCCCACATCCCCTTGGTGCCCGGCACCGCTTTGGTCGCCCAGTCGGGCAGGCGCGACAGCGGCGGCGTACCCGCGGTCCAGTGGACCAGATCGGGCGAAGTGCGCGCGCTCAGCATCTGGCCGTCGAGCCCGGTGCCGTAGACGTAATAGGTATCCCCCGCCCGGATCATTACCGGGTCGTGAACGGGCACGATATCGCCGGTTAGACTGGCATTTAGTGTCGGCGGCGCATCGGCGGTTTGCGCCAGCACGCTACTCGCGAGCGTCAGCGCGATCAGCCCAGTCGCCCATTTCGATGCGGCCATCGTCTCTCTCCCGGTAGGTACGCCCGCCGGTTGCTCCGGCGGGCGTCACGATCACTTCAGTTCGAGCATCACCACCGACATTGGTGGCAACGTCACCGACAGGGTGCCACCGCTCAGGCTAGCGCCAGTGAATGCCTTCGGTGCGACCGCGTTGGGCGCCTCGAAGGTGTTGAGCGCAGTCATCGTCGGCGCGGTCAGCACCTGCCCGGTGACGGTCTGCGCCGTCACGCCCGGCAGCGCGGCGGACACGCTGGTAGGCTTGTTCGGATCGAGGTTCGAGAGCGCGATCCGCACCACGCCGTCCTTGCCGCGGACGGCAGATGCGCTGACCGACGGCATCGTCCACTGGTCCTTGTTGTACCAGGGCGACTTGATGTCGATCGGCAGGACAGTGCCGTCCATGTACGGCTTGTACATCGCGAACACGTGATAGGTCGGCGTCAGCACCATCTTGCTGCCGTCGGTCAGGATCATCGCCTGCAGCACGTTCACCATCTGCGCGATCGCGGTCATCTTCACACGGTCGGCATGCTTGGCGAAGATGTTAAGGTTGATCGCGGTGACCAGCGCGTCCCGCAGCGTGTTCTGCTGGCGCAGGAAACCGGGGTTGGTGCCCGGATCGCCGGCATACCACGTGCCCCACTCGTCGACCGCGAGCCACATCGTCTTCTTCGGATCGACCTTGTCCATGATCGCCGAATGTTTGGTGATCAGCTCGTCCATCCTGAGCGTCTCGGACAACGTCTCGGCCCAGCCGCGCTCGTCAAACACGGTCGCGGACGCACGCGGCGGCCAGCCACCGGGGATCGTATAGTAATGCAGCGACAGCGCATCCACCTTGCCGACCAGCTCACGCGCCATTGTCTCGGTCCAGTGATAGTCGTCGACGTTGGCGCCGCTCGCGATCTTCATGACGCGCGTATTTGCGGGCGCCTTGATGAAGGTGGCGTAACGTCGCGTGACGTCGGCGGCATACTCCGCGCGCATGTTGCCGCCACAGCCCCACAGCTCATTGCCGACGCCGAAATACGGCACTGCCCACGGCGCCTTGTGGCCGTTTTTTGCGCGTTCGTCGGCCAGAGCGCCGGCGGGCGAGGTCATATATTCGACCCACTCCGCCATTTCCTGCGGCGTGCCGTTGCCGACGTTGCCCGCTATGTAGGCTTCGGCGCCCAGCTGTCCGGCAAGCTCCATGAACTCGTGCGTGCCGACCGTATTCGGCTCGGTCACGCCGCCCCAGTGCGTGTTGATCTTGGTCGGGCGCTTAGCCTTGGGGCCGATCCCTTCTCGCCAGTGGTATTCGTCGGCAAAACAGCCGCCCGGCCAGCGCACCACCGGCACGCCTATCCCGCGAAGCGCGGTGACGACGTCAGTACGAAATCCGCGGACGTTGGGAATCTTCGACTTGTCCCCAACCCAGAGCCCGCCATAGATGCCGGTGCCGAGATGTTCCGCGAACTGCGTAAAGATGCGGCGATCATAGGTCGGGCCGGGCGTGTCCGCATGGACGGTCACGGTTGCCGCAGCCGACGTGGGGGCGTCGGTCTGCGCGGTGCCGATACCGGCGGTCGAGAGCAGCAGCGCGGCGGCGAGGCCCTTCAGCGTGCGGGTCATTTTTGCCTCAATCATTAAAAGTCTCCACGGATTTGCGGGTGCCGCGCAGGAATGCGTCGGCGACGAGTGTGAAGGGGGTCGTGTCGACCTCGCTGCGCCCGTCGCGGACCAGGGCGGCGAAGCGCGCGTAGAGCCCGGCATATTCGGCATCGTCATGCTCGCTGCTGCCTTCGGGCAGCGTTAGCACCGCGCCGCCTTTGGCGAGACGGAGCGTGCCGGCGTCGGTGTCGACGACGATGTCCCAGCTTTGCGGGCCCGTCTGGCGCCAGTCGAGATCCATCGTGATCGGCGTGCCCGACGCACTGCGGAAGGCAAGATCGGCAGCAATGGGCGCGGCACGATTGGCCGGTGTCGACAGGGTCGCAGACGCAAGGAAGAACGGCTCGGGCAGGATCTCCGTCGCGATCGACAAGGCATTGATGCCAGGATCGAACACGCCAAGCCCGCCCGGCTCCCAGATCCACGCCTGGCCAGGATGCCAGACGCGGACGTCTTCGCGCCAGACGATCGACACGCGGTCGATGCGACGGTCGGCAAGCCAGGCCTTGGCGGGTGCGACACCCGCCGCGAACCGCGAATGCCAGCCGGCGAACAGCGTTGCGCCGGTCTGTGCGGCCTGAGCCTCGAGCGCGTCGACCTCCGCGAGTGTCGCGCCCGGCGGCTTTTCGAGGAACACGTGCAGGCGCTTGTCGAGCGCCATCGCGGCGAGCGAGTAGCGCACCTGCGGCGGCGTGCAGAGCGCGATTGCGTCAATCGCCGGACCGTCGGCGAGCAACGCCTCCAGCGACCTGAAGTTGGCGACGCCCTCGACGCCCGCATCCCGCGGGCTGACGCTGGCGACGAGGTCGAATTCGGCGTTGCCTGCGATCGCGGGTAGATGCTGGTCGCGGGCGATCTTGCCCATGCCGACAATCGCGATGCTGATAGCTGCCATACTCAGAGCGCCTTCACGACGACAGGCTGCGGTGCTGCCTTGGTCAGCGTGTTGCGCAAGGGAAGCGTGAACGGCGCGGCCTCGATCTCGAATACGTCGCCTTCGCGCGTTGTCACGCCGTCGGCGAATGACAGCGTTGCGGTGCCGAAGAAGTGGACATGGACATCGCCTGGGCGACGGAACAGGTCATATTTGAAATGATGCGTCTCGAGGTTGGCGATGCTGTGCGACATGTTCGCCTCGCCCGACAGGAACGGCTTTTCCCACAGGACGGCGCCGTCGCGGTGGATCCGGCTCATGCCCTCGATATGCGCGGGCGGCGTGCCGACCAGCAATTCAGGCCCGAGCGAGGCCTGGCGCAGCTTGGAATGCGCGAGCCAGAGGTAGTTGTGGCGCTCCGTGACATGATCGCTGAACTCGTTGGCAAGGCACAGACCAAGGCGAAACGGCGTTCCGTCCGGACCGATCAGGTAGATCCCGGCAAGCTCAGGCTCCTCGCCGCCGTCTTCGGCAAAATCGGGCATCGCGAGCGCGGCACCCGGTGCGACCAGACCCGAGCCATCACCCTTGTAGAACCATTCGGGCTGCTGGCCGCGTGTCCCTTCTTCCGGCTTGCCGCCCTCGACGCCTTCGAGGAACATCCGCATCGAATCCGTCTGCTTCTCGGCGTCCGCGGCCGCGCGGTGCATCTTGTCGCGGCCCTCAGCCGAACCGAGATGCGTCAGGCCGGTGCCCGTCATTATGAGGTGGGCCGGATCGACATGATCGATCGGTGAGGTCAGGCGACCAGCGGCGAGCTCAGCGGCGATGTCGACGCTCGCGCCTGTTCCACAAGCTGCAACTGCGCCGGCGAGATCGGTGCCATCGGCGAGCGCACGTTCGGCGAGCGCGCGGACGCTGTCTACGCCGGTAACGAACGTGGCCCCTTCACTAGTGGCAGCGATCACCGATCGCGTGCCGTCGACCCCAACATGCTGCAACAGGCGCAAAATCATCACACTCTCTCTCCTAAGCGGGACGCCGTTGTTACGGTTCGTCCCCAGTATCTTGATTTAGATGGCGGGAACGCCGTCGATAAGTCGCGGCACGGTCGTGCCGTCACGCAGAACCTCCGGCAGTAGTTCGGGCAGCAGATTCTGGTACGACACCGGCCGCAGGAACCGGTCGATCGCCAGGCTGCCGACCGAAGTCGTGCGGCCGTCCGACGTCGCCGGGAACGGCCCGCCATGGACCATGGCATGCGCGACCTCGACACCCGTCGGCCATCCATTGGCCAGGATCCGCCCCGCCTTGCGCTCGAGCCGCGGGATCAGGCGCGACGCCATCCCGGCATCGCCCGTATCCATCTGGATGGTCGCCGTAAGCTGACCCTCGGCGGCACCCAGTACGGCGTGGAGTTCGTCCTCGCTCGTGCAGCGTACCAGCAACGACGACGCACCGAACACCTCATGGCCCAGCGCCTTGTCGCTCAGGAACTGTGCGGCGGTCGTTTCGAAGAATACCGCCTGCCCTTGCGCAACGCCTTCGCCGACCTTGCCGCGCGCGATCTCGTTCACCGCGTCGTGGCCGGCAAGGGCGGCGATGCCCTGCTCGTAGGCGGCATGAATGCCGCTGGTGAGCATCGTTGCGGCAGGAGCCTCGGGCAACGACGTTGCGGCCGCGGACACGAATGCGTCGAGCCCCTCGCCCTCGAGCGCGAGCACGAGACCGGGATTGGTGCAGAACTGGCCCGCGCCCATCGTCAGTGACCCGACGAACGCCGTACCGAGCGCAGCGCCACGGGCCTTCAGCGCTTCGGGCAGCAGCACCACCGGGTTGATGCTTGACATCTCGGCATAGACCGGGATCGGGACTTCGCGAACCTGCGCCAGCTTGGCCAAGGCCAGTCCGCCAGCCCGCGAACCGGTGAACCCGACAGCGGCGATCCTCGAATCCTGCACCAGCGCGCTGCCGAGCTCGTTGCCGGGCCCGACCAGATGGGAGAACACGCCCTTGGGCAGCCCACACGCCGCGACCGCGGCATCGATCGCGCCAGCGACCATTGCGCCGGTGGCGGGATGTGCAGGATGACCCTTGACGACGACCGGGCAACCGGCTGCCAGCGCCGACGCGGTGTCGCCACCGGCAGTCGAAAAGGCGAGCGGGAAATTGCTCGCCCCGAACACCGCGACCGGACCGAGCGGGATCATACGCAAGCGCAGGTCAGGACGCGGCAGCGGTGCGCGATCGGGGAGTGCCGGATCGATCCGCAACCCCATCCAGCCGCCACGGCGAACGACGCCTGCGAACAGCTTCAACTGGCCGACGGTACGCCCGCGCTCGCCCTCCAGCCGGGCGCGCGGCAGGCCACTCTCGCGCATCGCGGTGACGATCAGGTCGTCGCCCAGTGCGACGATCTCCGCGCCGATCCGCTCCAGGAAGTCCGCCCGTGCGTCATTGGTGGTCGCGCGGTATACGTCGAACGCGGCTTCTGCAGCGGCGCAGCCCGCTTCGACGTCGCCATGACCATGAACCGCAATCGGATCGCCTACGGTCGCACCCGTTGCCGCCTCGACGGACCAGAAGCCTGTATCGTGAACCTTGTTCGCAAAAAACACGTCGGCCATGTGGTATCCACTCCTTATACTCTGACATATAAGGCTCGTTTGAGTTTGGCAATCTACGACATTCCTCCATCTGGAACGGCGTGGTATCTGTCGAACAGGGAGCGCGAATGACTAAGACTCAAGACGTTAACGACGTCGTTGATGCGATCAGTGAACCGCCGCGGGCCACCCGTGGTACGGGAAGACGGTTGCACGGGGCCGTAGCTCACAAGCTGGGAACGGCGATATTGTCCGGGAAATACGCGCCTGGCGACACGCTTTCCGGGGAGGTCGAGTTCTCAGCGATGCTGGACGTGTCGCGTACTGCTTACCGCGAAGCCATCCAGGTCCTGACTGCCAAGGGGCTCGTGGAGAGCCGTCCGAAAATCGGAACGCGCATACTGCCGCGCAGCCGGTGGAACTTGCTCGATCCCGACGTTCTGGCGTGGTCGTTCGCCGGCGAACCTGACATCGGATTGATCCGCAGTCTCTTCGAACTTCGCGCGATCGTCGAGCCTGCCGCGGCGGCGCTGGCCGCCCAGAGACGCGAGCGCAGCGACCTCAAGATCATGAAGGATGCGCTGGCGGCGATGCGGCGGCATACCTTGGCCACCGAAGCCGGCCGCGCGGCGGACCGCGAGTTTCACGATGCGGTACTGACCGCGACGCGCAACGATGCATTGATCGTACTGAGCGCGAGCATCGGCGCCGCGGTCGGTTGGACCACTCAGTTCAAGCAGCGCGCACGTGCCCTGCCTCGCAATCCCATCCCGGATCACGCGCTGGTCTACGACGCGATCGCTTCAGGCGATGCGAACGGTGCCAGCACGGCGATGCGAACCCTGGTCGATCTGGCGCTGGAGGATACGAAGCTGGCGATGGCGGGCTGATCGCACGCCACCGTCGTTTCGGCTTCCTTTGCTCTGACTAACCGGAGCCTGGTTAAGCTGAACTCTGATTAAGGAACGGGAACGGGATCAGGCAGCGCGTCGGTCACGCGCGACCCCCATACCGCGTAGAACAGGATATAGAGTTCGCACACGGCGGTCAGCAGGAACGAGATCTGCAACCCGTAGGTGTCGGCGAGCCAACCCTGGACGATCACTAGCGCGCCGCCGGCTATTGCCATGATCAGCAGCCCCGACCCTTCTTCGGTCAGCGGCCCCAGGCCACGGATGCCGAGAGTGAAGATCGTCGGAAACATGATCGAGTGGAAGAGCCCGACCGAAATCAGCGACCACATCGCGACATGGCCGGTGGTGAAGGTCGCGATCAACATGACGACGAACGCGCCGATGCTCGCCACCGCCAGCACGCGCTCGGCGGGGATCGTCCGCATCACTACGCTGCCGACCAGTCGGCCGACCATCATACCGCCCCACAGGACGAACAGGTAATGCGAGGCCTGCTCGTGCGTGAGGTTGCCGATGTCCGGCTGGCTGACGAAATTGATGAACAGGTTGGCGACGCCGATCTCGGCGATAAGATAGATGAAGATCGCCGGAATGCCGAGTACGAGGTTGCGGTGCGACCACAGGGACAGCCCCTTACGCTCCGCCTTTGCCGAGCGCTGCGTCGATGCGCCCATCGCCGGCAACGGGAAGCGCGCGATGACGATCGCGAGCACCACCAGTACGCCGGCGACGATGAGATACGGCAACACCACCGACTGTGCGTCGGCGAGCCGTTCGGCCGGCGTGAGGACTGCCGTTGACCCAGCAACCGCGGTACCGGAGGTTGAGCGGCCGAGGATCAGATATCCACCGAACAGCGGCGCGAGCGTGGCGCCCGCCGAGTTGAACGCCTGGACCAGGTTGAGCCGCGACGAGGCGGTCTCAGGCGGGCCGACGACGGCGACATACGGGTTGGCGGCGACCTGCAGCAGCGTGATCCCACTGGCGATCACGAACAGCGCGAATAGCGTGACGCCGTAGGAGGGCAGCCGCGCGGCGGGTACCATCATCAACGCTCCAACCGCCATCAGACCCAGCCCGAACACCATCGCGCGCTGGTAGCCGACCCGTTCGATCAGCTTGGCCGACGGGATCGACGCGAAGAAATAGGCGATGAACCAGACGCTCTCGATCAGCGTGGTCTGTGTGTAGCTGAGGTCGAACACGCTGCGCAGGTGCGGCAGCAGCGTGTTGTTGATGACGGTGATGAAGCCCCACATGAAGAACAGACTGGCCAGCAGCGTCAACGCGGATCGGTAGCTTGGCCCCCCGCTTGGCGGCACTTGTGTCGCAGCACCCTCAACCTGTCGTTGCATCTGTATCGGCATCGCCATAATCGTTCATCCTCCGTGCCATGTCGGCGACTGATCGACGGACTTTGGTCGATCGTCTTTTCCCGCACGGCTTGCCCAGAAATATATTGTCTGACTATATAGCCGCATAAGGCGCGTCAACGGCGCCGAACGATTAAGGACGGGATGCGCGCAATGATTAAGTCGGTGTCGAAGTCGGGGATCATACTATCAGTCGCACTGGCGGCGCTGACGGCTCAGGCCGCCAACGCCGCGACGGCCAAGCGCGGTGCATTCGGCACCCTGCCCGACGGTACCGCGATCGAGGCGGTGACGTTGACCGGCAGCAACGGCGTCAGCGCGAGGATCATGACGCTCGGCGCGACGCTCCAGTCGTTCAGCGCGCCCGACCGCAACGGCAAGACGGTCGACATCACGCTCGGCTATGACGATGCTGCAAGCTATGTCAGCGCACCGAACTTCTGGGGCCAGACGGTCGGACGCTATGCCAATCGGATCGCCGGTGGCCGTTTCGAGCTTGACGGCAAGGCGTATCAGCTCCCGCTCAATGACAAGACCAACAGTTTGCATGGCGGCACTACCGGTTTTGACAAGCGGGTCTGGAAGATCGTCTCGGTCACGAACGGCGCGCAGGCGAAGGTCGTGATGACGATGACCAGCCCGGCAGGGGACCAGGGCTATCCGGGCACGCTTGCGGTCAAGGTCGCCTATGCGCTTGACGACAAGGGCGGACTGACGATCGACTTCGATGCGACGGCCGACGCGCCGACGATCGTCAACCTGACCAACCATGCGCTGTTCGACCTCGCCGGCGAAGGCTCGGCGACCGGGATCTACGGCCAGCGTCTGACCATCCGCGCCCGCCGCTATACGCCCGTCGATGCTGCGCTGATCCCGACCGGCGAGTTGAAGCCAGTAGCCGGCACCGTGTTCGACTTCACCAAGGGCCGTGCGCTGTCAGATGGCATCCGTGACGGCCGCGATCCGCAGATCGTCATCGGCCGCGGCTGGGACCACAATTTCGTGCTCGACAAGGGCGCGAGCGCGGAGCCCGGCTTGGCCGCCCGCGTCGAGGACCCTGCATCGGGTCGCGTGCTCGAAGTATTCACGACGGAGCCTGGCGTGCAATTTTACTCGGGCAATTTCCTCGACGGCTCGCTGGTCGGCAAGTCAGGTCACGTCTATCGGATGGGCGACGGCCTAGCGCTCGAACCACAGAAGTTTCCCGACACGCCTAACCAGCCGGCGTTCGGCTCAGCGCGCGTCGACCCGGGCAAGCCCTATCACCACCGCATGATCTACCGCGTCTCCGTCGCCCGCTGACCCCC
>Ga0308157_10009733_pt1 | contig 10581 bp, 9 predicted proteins | sample PhyBR1_FD_201035 | JGI IMG/M metagenome (GOLD analysis project Ga0308157, IMG submission 201035) | Phyllosphere microbial communities from UC Gill Tract Community Farm, Albany, California, United States - DLSLB.R1 | ecosystem: Host-associated > Plants > Phyllosphere > Unclassified | place: USA...
TAATAATTCGATAACCTGAGTATATCTTACCTGCCGCCAACGTAATTTAAGCATTGTAAACGCCAAACATTGAGCGGCAAGTGATTTCAGCTAGAAAAATCATCATTTCCGGAATAAACTTAAAGTTGACGAAACCAAACTGGCGGGTTTCTTTTTTGTTCTATCAATTATATTTGATGGAATCAAAAGCTTATTTGATATATCAAGGCCTGATGACTCCACGGCATCATAGAAATTGCTTAAAGACGATATATATTTAAGGTGGAATTCTTCAATTGCCTGCTTTGTCAAATATTTTTCAACAACACCTACGACGCCCAGTGAGCTAAATTCCTCCAAATCGCACGAAGGTATTCCGTGATGGTTCGTCAGCTCTTTAACACGAGAGTCAGAATAAAGCACTATAGCAGGTCTACCTACCTGCATAGCAGCCACTCCTCCATGGATGCGGTCACCAATATATAAATGATGTTGTGCAGCAGCTACCCTCCATGCAGATGATTCAGTGAAAGAAAAATACCTTCTGAACGGCATTTCAACACCTAAACGCTCCGATAGATACTTACTCACTTCCATTTTATCGATTGTCTGCGTAGCTTCGTTCCACAGATCGGGTTTATCTAAAAGTTCAGTATAATGTTTAGGCTCCCCCTGAAAAACATAAGAAGGCTTATAACCACGAAAACCATGAATTAATGTTAAAGCGCGCTTCTTCTGCGAGTTTCCTGTTAATAAGTGGCCAGCAGTCAGTATAAGATCATTAGTCTGTGGTGGCTTTATACTGAGAATATTGCGCGGATATGCGAACATACTCGGACAGCCGATAGCTTGGGCTTTGTTAAAGCCAATTGAGTTCAACCAATTTTTAGTGACATTGCCACGGACACCGAACAGAGATGCTTTATCCTCAACGACTCGCATCATATCCATAACGCTTTTACTAATGTGCGATGCATCTCCAGCTTTCATCGCATTTTGGATGCCGGCCCCCACCACGTAGAAAGGGATTTTCAAGTTATCAAGTAATTCCGCCATTCCTGGCTCTTCGGCATCAGGACGGAAAATATTTGACATAGTTATTACCAAGCCATCAAAATTACGCTCGAGGTGCTCCGCGGCTTTCTTCGCCCCTCCCAAATCTTTCATCACTCTGAAAAGATTTATCTGTGCAGATCCACTACGATCATACGACAATGCTTGCAGCATTGCGGCACGATGGATCATGTTGCCGGAATTGCCAATAGAATTGAAGGCAGACATATGGTCACTTATAGTCGAACCAATAGAAGGAAGCGTGCCTGTCGAATGTAGATTTGCGGACTTTACGGTATGCTGGGTTTGAGCTTGACGAAAGAAGGCTAAACGTTTTTGCATTTTTGTACACTTATCTAGTTGACATTAGTGTTTTATATACGCGTAACAATATAAGTCAATGCATCTAGATAAAGTGGCGATTCCATTTGAACATAAATTTCACTATGATCAATCGAAATTTATTTCAAATACTTACATCCTGACCAAATGACTGTGGCCTAACCATTTCTTTTTCGTGAAAATTAACTGCATCTTCAAGTTTATCAAAGTACTGTAGAGATCCATTGACTATAACTGCACCAGATCGACAGAATTCTTTCAGTATTTTATTGCTATGCGAGACCATAATAACAGTGGCCTTTTTGCGCTTTTCTTTAAGGGTTTCGCGACATTTTTTCTTAAAATTAGTGTCACCAACAGCAATAACCTCGTCTATGAGATAATAGTCAAAATCTATGGCCATGCTAAGTCCGAACGCAAGCCTCGCACGCATACCACTAGAGTATGATTTAATAGGCATATTCATGTACTGTCCGAGCTCCGCGAACTCGGTGACATAATCAAAAATAATTCTCGCGTTCTGTTCATATATTCTTGCTACAAACAGAATATTTTCTTTACCAGTTAAAGAGCCATGAAATCCTCCAGTGAACCCCAAAGGCCATGAAATCCGACCTTTACGTGTAATTACCCCACCATCAGGGAGTTCAGTACCAGAGATTAACCTAAAAAGTGTAGACTTTCCCGCGCCATTTCTTCCAAGGATGCCAATATCGTTACCTTTGTCGATAGTTATACAAATATCCTTAAGTACTTGGCGTCTACCATTCTTAATTGGATAAAATTTATCGACATTTTCCAGTTTTATCATTGCTGCACCATATAATATCTATAATATCGATCGAGTAAAAGTCCAAACAAAATGCATATGAGACTGAACCCAATAACGTAGTTGCGATTAAGTAACGGATCATAGTCTAGGTAAATAGAAAACCGCATCCATTCCACGCAATTTAAAACCGGATTCCACTGCAAAATAGCTTGTGCACTCGGGGGTAGAGATTTTGGTATATAAAATATACCTGAAAGTATCAGCATAGGGAGGCTGAATAGCCCCCATAACCTTTCCCAGCTTGGAAGCAGAGTAGCCAGCACTGCGTTAAAAATTCCAACACCGAAACTTAAAAAGACCGTAGCCAAGATGGCGACAGCAAAGCGATCTGGATATTGGATTACACTTGTATTGGATAAGATACCTAGAAGTAAAAAGAAAATAAAGAAAACAACTAACATTGTTGCAACTTCCAAACAAATTCTAGCGAGAATTGCGTCTATTGGCTTCACTTGAGGATAAGTTAACAATGCCTGGTTCGCGCTGATGGCATTTAGCGCGCGGCTTGTCACTGACTTAAACATACGAAAAACAAGCAATCCACTTAATATAAATAGAAACAGGTTCTCTCCGAACGGAATATTCATATGTACAACACTTCTTATCATAAGAAATATTAATATATACGAGCATGGCTCGATTATAGCCCAAAGATAACCTAATTTGTTTTTACCAAACCTCGTCTTTGTTTCACGCAATATTATAGCGACAATAACATTGCGCATTATAGCCAGCTTCATTAAAAAACGCTCGTTAAACGGCATGATCGCGCACCGACTGTATAACGAGGTAGCTTATAACCCAAAGCACTAAAAAACCAGCAAATGTCAAGAGAGTGTTGATGAATGAGCGTGGATACATAGCTGCATCTGGCTGGGTTGGTTCGACAACAATAGCGAAATACCTCTCTTGCTTCCTTGCCTCAATTAAAGCTTGCTCAAGTGCTGTTAAAGCTGCGGTATAGGCTTTCTCCGCAAACTCTTGTTCAAGGAGCAAACTGCTATAAGCTGTATAAATTCTGCTTAAATTTTGTTTGTCACCAGCTGGTTCAATCTGGTTAGTAATTTCTCCTCCTGATCCCACCCTTTTCTTCTGATCCACGATTTGGGTTTCAATCGCCACTATTTGGCGGTCTAAAACTCGCAACATTGGGCTGTCATTTGTAGTTTGAGCCAGTGCGTTACGCCGCGCCTGAACTTCCGCTAATGACACTTGTAGTTCTTTAATAATTGCTTGTTCCGACTGAGCCACAAGCGTAGGATCTAAGGCCTGCTCCTTATTGCGGAAATCTTCAACGGAGTTGCGGGCTGTCCTCAACTTTGCCTCAGTACGAGAAACCTCGTCATGAGCTGTTGATATAAGTTGCTTCCGTGCGTTATCAGAAAGCCTGTTTACAAGTTTTTCAGATACAGCGATTACAGCTTGGGATATCGCGTGTGCATCTTCGGCGGAAAAAGCCCTTATTCTAAAAGTTGTTATTCCGGTCGTAGAATTGAATTCCACCGCCGATCGACTACGCCAATATTCTACAAATTCTTCAAACGGCATGTTAGCATTTATTCTGTAGAAAAAATCAATGCTTGGTTTAGAAAAATACTCCCGAAGGTCTACGCTTCTCTCGTTGAGAACATCTAAGACGATTTGTGTAGACCTTATATAGTCTGAAACGATGTACGAATCGCCGGATTGCACATTGGCTCCGGGTAATGCTGAAAGGCCTAAAGCTGAAAGTGGCGATGTCGTTGTCCCTCGTACTGCGAATAACGTTTCGGACTGGTACTGATCTGTCGCAATAAAGGAATAATAAATGCCCACCAAGATAGTGGGAATAACAACCATACAGACGAAAGATGCAGCCGTTATCGACATTTGCCATCGAAGTTTTTTCTTCGCAGCCAGTGCTCCGACTTTTCTGATAACGTGATTCAAAGGAATTCTCTGCCTCGTAATTTTAGCATATTCACCGATCCTCATACATGAAACAGTGGCAGACGGACAACAACTTCCTGAATTTAACAGCTAACTGTTCGTTAACTCTTTCAACACCTTCAAAAATATGCCACGTGATTGCGAACTATTAAACCCGAGTTTGCAAGGTCTTGTTAATATCCTACAGGCTAATTGTGACTGATTCAGTTTTGGTATTAGGTGGGGACGTACTCTATGATGAAAGCTAGCGCAAAAAGTGGCGTTATTGCGCTTATGCTCAGTTTAGCTGGTTGTGGTGCGGTTCCCACCGATGGCCCCCTAAAATCTGATGTCATTAAAGATGCGACCAAAGATATCTCCACAAATTCATTCGTTTACGATGTCGTAGATGTCGACCTTAGGATAGCCAATTACGTCGCGAGTTATAAGCCTGTAGCCCTCGAAAAGATGTTTGGCTTCGGTGGACCCGCTTCAACTCCTGTTATCGGTGTTGGCGATGGACTTAGCATCAACATTTTTGAAGCTGGTCCGGATGGTTTGTTTTCATCAGCGGAACAGAAGCAGGTCACAATTGGCGTAGTCGTCCAACCTGATGGTTATGCTGCCATCCCTTATGTCGGATCGTTTAAGTTCGCAGGAAAGTCCTTAGAAACCGCGAGGCGAGGCATCAAAGCTGCGCTTGAAGGGAAGGCGGTCGAACCTGACGTTATAATCACACTTGCCGGCAACTCATCCCGAACAGTATCAATTAACGGCTCAGTTGCAACAGCATCCGTTGTGTCTCTGGGGTTGCAGGGCGAGCAATTGACCGAAGTAATAGCGAAAGCTGGCGGTCCTACGAAAGCGCCTTACGATTCGTATGTATCGCTGACGCGCGGGAAATCGACCAGCAAAGTGCTTTTTCAGACGCTTATCGATAATCCACGTGAGAATATATATGTAAAGCCTGGCGATCAGATTTATGTAAGCTACGATCCACAGTCGTTCACCGCCTTGGGTTCAGTTGGAAAAGTTGGCCAAGTTCACTTCAATGCAGCTGATCTGAGCTTGATTGAAGCTGCCGCTTTGGCCGGCGGTAGCGACGGGAACTTGGCTGATCCCCAAGGCTACTTCGTATTCCGTTATGAAAATGAACGTATTGCGCGATTAGTTCTGGGTGAAACGCGTTTCAATCATAGCCTTCAGCGAGGAATGTATCCTAATCGTGATGGTCACTATCCGATTGTGTATCGAATTGATATGACGAAGCCTCAAAGCTATTTGCTCGGACAGACGTTTCCAGTCAACAATAAAGATGTCGTGTACCTTTCGCGGCACCCTGCTACCGATTTGCTTAAGTTCCTTCGAATGGTTTCAACACCTCTCGGCGTGGCTCGTAGCGCAAGTTCTTTCTAAGTGACCTTACGTCGCCTTTTACAGTTGGCATCAAATTTCAGCGATCGTGGCTCTGCTTACGAACCAATGATGGGTGAACGAAAGGTCATTAAGCTCCACAGAGGTATTCGCAAGCAAAGGCAGCTTTGCCGCGTACTCGAACTGATGGGATGGACAGCAAGCTCCGCCAAATTTGGCGCAGACGCTTACGGCGGATGGGGACGAAAGCCGTCCGGACTGAATGCTCTGAGACTAGCCAATCAAAAAAATCGACCGTTTTTTGCTCTCGAGGATGGTTTCGTTCGTTCAGTTGGTTTAGGCCAATATGGCGAACCTCCTCTGAGTATCATTATGGATGCTAACGGCATTTATTATGATGCCACGCAACCTTCCGATCTTGAATTACGCTTGAACGATTCGAATCGCGCGAAGAACTTCGACGCCCAACGCGCCAGCGCAGCCATGAACGTTTTGAAAGCTGAACGGATATCAAAATACAACAAGACTGGTAGGGATGCCGGTTTAGGCGTGAAACAAGAAAGCTATGTTTTAGTCGTCGATCAAACAAAAGATGATCCATCGATCACTTATGGCTTAGCCTCATCCAAGACGTTCGCCGATATGCTAATCGCAGCTAAGCGCGAAAATCCGGGTCAGAAAATAGTTATAAAGGCCCATCCAGGAGTGTTGGCAGGAGTAGCCAAAGGACACTATTCTCCCGACGTGGACCAAGTTGAATTCCTAGTCGACGAAATTAATCCTTGGATTCTTCTGGAAGGCGCGTCGAAAGTTTATACGGTCACATCCGGTATGGGTATGGAAGCGTTGATAGCGGGAAAACCTGTTAGGTGCTTTGGAGCTCCATATTACGCGGGTTACGGCCTCACTCTTGACGAGCTTGAACTCAGCCGAAGATCCAAGAACGTTACACTTGAGAGCCTCTTCTCGGCCGCCTATCTCGAATATCCGACTTATTACGATCCTTACAGAGACGAAGTTACCACCTTCGAGCGGACCATTGAGACGCTTGCATTTTTACGTGACGAAAATGAGCTAAACCGAACAAAGACTTATTGTTTGGGAATGAGCAAATGGAAACAACCGAGCGTGGCAGCGTTCTTGCGCTCCACACATCAAGAGCCTACGTTTTTGCGATCGCCATCTAAAGCTTTAGAAAAAGCAAAGGCGAGCAATGGCAGGTTGGTGATATGGGCATCCAAAAGTAAGAGTTCTTTTTCAGAACAGTGCCAAGCTGAAGGCGTCAACCTGTTAAAGATGGAAGATGGGTTCTTACGTTCGAAGGGATTGGGTTCAAATCTCATCCCACCACTTTCACTCGTCCTGGATGATGAAGGAATTTATTATGACCCGACCCGATCTTCGGAATTAGAAACCATTATCCAGCAGGGGCATTTTAAAGAAAGTTCGCTCATTTCTGCTGCCGAAATACAGCTTGAGATTATCCGATCCGGTTTGACGAAGTATAATGTTGGAGAAGGTCGAGTAATTGAAAACCTGCCTTTGAAAGGCGAAAAATCTATTATTCTGGTGCCGGGGCAGGTGAGTGATGATGCATCGATCCGCCTTGGTACATCCTTGGGTCCGGTTAGAACCAACTTGGAATTGTTAAAGGCTACTCGCCTCGCTAAACCGGATGCTTTTATTATCTATAAACCGCATCCCGATGTCGAAGCGGGAAACCGTTATGGCCGCATCTCATCTCACAACATCCTTGAATATGCCGACTATATAGCTAGCGAAATATCAACTAGTTACGTTCTGGATATATGTGACGAGGTTTGGACACTGACATCGCTGATGGGTCTGGAAGCTCTCATTCGTAAGAAAAAGGTCGTTTGCTTCGGTTTACCATTCTATGCGGGATGGGGACTGACCGACGATAAAATAGTATGTAATCGTCGAACACGCAAAGCATCGTTAAACGAAATCTTTGCGGCTGCTTACCTAGTTTATTCGAAATATATTTTCCGTGGCTTAGATGGTTATATGCGGATGCCAGCTGAGATGGCACCCGCTATTCTCAAAAAATAAGCCGTAAATCCGGGGACGGCTTAACTAGTAACCTTTCACGCACCGATCAATCGCACGGATATCACCCAATAGAGCGCTCAAGTTGTTGATTGGTATCATATTTGGGCCATCACTCGGCGCATTATCGGGATCTTCGTGAGTTTCGATGAAAACGGAGGCAACTCCAATCGCAACAGCCGCCTTGGCAAGTGAACCTACAAACTTTCTTTCACCACCACTCGACGTGCCGCGTCCGCCAGGTTGCTGTACGGAATGTGTTGCATCAAAGACTGTTGGATACCCCATCTCCGCCATGATCGGGAGGGCTCTGAAATCGTTTACAAGCGTGTTGTAGCCAAACGATGTGCCTCGCTCGCACAAGAGAATTCTTTCATTGCCTGTTGAAGCAATCTTTGCTGCAACATTTGACATATCCCATGGAGCCAAAAACTGTCCTTTTTTGACGTTGATTGCTCTCTGTGTTTCCCCAGCAGCTAAAAGAAGATCCGTTTGACGGCACAAAAAAGCTGGAATTTGCAAAACATCTACAACTTCAGCAACAGTTTTACACTGAACAGCATCGTGAATATCTGTCAGAACAGGGCAGCCGAACTCAGCCTTGACGCGCGCGAGAATTTCGAGGCCTTTATCTATACCAATACCGCGTGCCGATGCTCCAGAGGAGCGATTGGCTTTGTCGAAACTAGATTTGAAAATGAACTCAATTTTCAAATCTTGGCAAATCTTTGAAATTTGTTCAGCGAGCATCAAGGAATGATCTAGTCCTTCGATCTGGCATGGCCCAGCTATCAAAACGAATGGAAGATCATTAGAAATTGTTACGTCTTCAATTTTTACCGGCTTCATTACGCTAACTTTCACGCTTTCGACTACAATGCGGCTTCAACCCGTTCGATATCCCACGGATTATTAACTTCCCAAAACTCCTGCTTGTCGTCTTGCATTTCGACACACAGTATAGGAAGTCCGTTTTCAAGGAACCGAAGCTGTTCCAGTCCTTCAAGCTTTTCCAGAATACCTTCTCCAAGTCCCGTATATTTTTGGAGGGCATCATACCGATATGCGTAGACACCCACATGGTGAAAGACTGGAATAGGATCAAAAGTCTGCCCCGGATTTCTGTAAGGAATTACTTCTTTGGAGAAATAAAGAGCGCGCCCATTCCGATCAAAAACGCCAGTTGTTCCGCCCACAGACCCGTTTGACCTGTCTTCAACAAAACGAGATAGCGTCTCGGAATTGCATCGCAGAACAGGAGTGGCGACGTCCGATGCGCTATCGTCCTTTAAGCCTTTTATTAGACGATCTAAGAAGAAAGAAGGCGTGAGTGGAGCGTCCCCTTGGAGGTTAACAATGATTTCAGGGCTGATATCAAGGTTCTTAATAGCTTCGGCACAACGCTCAGTGCCGTTCTTGCAACTGCTGCTAGTCATAACGACCTCAGCTCCGAAGCTTTTGGCGGCATCTGCAATACGATCATCGTCAGTAGCAACGTAAACGGCGCTAATGTCTTCTACCGCCAAGGCTTTTTCCCAAGTGCGATGAATGAGTGATTTAACTACTCCATCCTTGCCACGCAACCCGACAAGCGGCTTACCTGGAAATCTTGAAGATTCGTATCTAGCTGGGATTATGATAACGTTTTCAGACATTACTGCACTCGCGCTCTCAAGCAATCATGAATATGGATAATTCCGGGACAATCGTCAGCCCCATTTTCTACAACAAGACACGTCACGCTCTTGGCCGTCATTAATTCAAGCGCTTCAAAAGCATAGCAATCCTGCGAAATAGTCAGGGGCTTACCAAGAATCATATCTCTCGCGCGACTGGTCCACAATTCACCAGCACGTCGCCGCATATCCCCGTCTGTGATTACGCCGGCAATGCCTTCCGGAGATGTAACAATAGCGATACCAAAGCCTTTTTCAGACATCTTGATCACAACTTCATTCATGGGTGTGTCAACATCGACCAAAGGCAAAGCATCACCCAGATGCATCAAGTCGCGCACTCGCAACAGTTTTGCCCCAAGTTTGCCACCTGGATGATATCTGCGAAAATCTTCAGACGTAGCCCCTAAAAACTCGGCAATCCCAACAGCTAATCCATCACCTATCGCAAGTGACAGAGTCGTCGAGGTAGTGGGAGCCAAGCCATTTGGGCACACCTCTTCGACTTTTCCATAGGCGATGGTGTACTTGGCGCACTTTCCCAGCGTACTATCTTTTGAAGCTGTCACAGCAACAATCGGGATACTATGCGCTTCGCAATAAAAGATCAGATCTGACAACTCTGACGTTTCACCAGAATTCGAAAAAACCAGACAGGTACTGTCTGAACCAACTAATCCCAGATCACCATGGCTCGCCTCTGAAGCATGAAGAAAAACTGACGGTTTTCCAATTGAGCGCAAAGTGGATGCAATCTTACGAGCGATATGTCCTGACTTACCTATCCCTGCGACAACGACATGCCCTTTTGCACTGGCCATCAATTCAACTGCTTTTGAAAAGTCATCGTTGATTTGGTCTGCAAAGTTACAGACAGCTAGTCCTTCAGCCTTAATAGCATTTTTGCAAACATTCATTAGTGATTCTTTTGAAGATCCTTCTACGCTCAAAGTAATCATGTTCTCCACGCTCATCCTCGTAAGACTTTCGATTGTGCTTTGTTCTTGTCGTAATAGCTGCTTTGATCGGGAAATTTAACAATATCTCTGTTTGTTAATGTTTCAACATCGAGAAGCTTATTCTCGGATATCGTATCTCCAATTATTCTTTTCACTTCCTGAACTGCCATTGGAAGTCCTTCACACGCATAAAAATCACCCTTTTTTAAAGAGTTCGTCTTCAACCATGAAAGATACCGCGAGCACAACGCTCTGTCTGGATTAACACTCTCTTCCCAGAAGGCGTCGAAATCATCATTTGTTTTAGCAGTTTTTGTAAGAATTGTGCCAGAATAGATAGCTTCTCCGGTTACCAGTAGCGGTATAGCATGGGCAATGGCAGATAGAC
>Ga0308157_10009736_pt1 | contig 10578 bp, 9 predicted proteins | sample PhyBR1_FD_201035 | JGI IMG/M metagenome (GOLD analysis project Ga0308157, IMG submission 201035) | Phyllosphere microbial communities from UC Gill Tract Community Farm, Albany, California, United States - DLSLB.R1 | ecosystem: Host-associated > Plants > Phyllosphere > Unclassified | place: USA...
GAAGGACATCAAGGCCGATGCGATCCTGGTCGGCACGCCGCCGTACGCGCTGCCTACCGAGCAGGAAAATGCTGCCCACGCGCTGGCCATCGACGCGGCCGCCGGCTTGCCGATCATGCTGTACAACTACCCGGGACGCATGGGCATGTCGATGGGCCGCGCGTTTTTCAACATCGTCACGGGCGCGTCAACGAACTTCAAGGCGATCAAGGAAAGCTCGGGCCAGACGGCGCAACTGCACATGCTGGCGCGCGAGTTTCCGCAAATTAGCCTGTCGTGCGGCTGGGACGACCAGGCGCTGGAGTTCTTTGCCTGGGGCGCGCGCAGCTGGGTATGCGCCGGTTCGAACTTCCTGCCGGCCGAGCATATCGCGCTGTACCAGGCTTGCGCCGTCGAGAAGGATTTCGACAAGGGCCGCCGCATCATGTCCGCCATGCTGCCGTTCATGGATTATCTCGAGGGCGGCAAGTTCGTGCAATCGATCAAGCATGGTGCGTCGCTGGCGGGCCTGCGCCCGGGTGGCGTGCGCGCGCCGCTGCAAGGGTTGACCGATGAGGAAAAAGCAGCACTGCAAAAGGTCGTGACTGCGCTGAAAAGCGAAGTGGCCGCCATCGTGGGAGGACAAGCGTAATGGCCACCCAATTGCTCACCGCTGGCCAGTACGCGGACCTGGCCGCCAGCATCAAGTTGCCCACCCAGGCGTTTGTCGATGGCGGCTTCCGTCCGGCGCTGTCCGGGAAAACCTTTGAGACCACCAACCCGGTGACGGGCGCGGTGCTGGCGCAGATTGCCGCGTGCGGTCCCGAAGACGTCGATGTGGCCGTGGCGGCTGCCGTGGCCGCGTTCGACGATGGCCGCTGGAGCCGCCTGGCGCCCGGCGCGCGCAAGCACATCCTGCTGCGCTTTGCCGATCTGCTGGAACAGAATGCGCATGAACTGGCCGTGATGGAAAGCCTCGACAGCGGCAAGCCGATCCGCGAATGCCAGAACACCGACGTGCCCGAGGCGATCCACACGATCCGCTGGCACGCCGAGCTGATCGACAAGATCTACGACGCCACGGCGCCGGTGGGCGAGGGCGCGCTGGCGCTGGTGGTGCGCGAGGCCATCGGCGTGGTCGGCCTGGTGCTGCCGTGGAATTTCCCGCTGCTGATGCTGGCCTGGAAGATCGGCCCGGCACTGGCGGCCGGCTGCCCTATCGTGGTGAAGCCTGCCAAGGAAACCACGTTGACCGCACTGCGCGTGGCCGAGCTGGCGCACCAGGCCGGCGTGCCGGCCGGCGTATTCAACGTGCTGCCCGGTGGCGGCCGCGAAGTGGGCGCGCCGCTGGGCCGGCACCGCGACGTCACCATGGTCAGCTTTACCGGTTCCACCGATACCGGACGTTTGTTCCTGCAATACGCGGCCGAATCCAATCTCAAGCGCGTGGTGCTCGAGTGCGGCGGCAAGAACCCGGCAGTGGTGCTGGGCGACGTGACCGATCTCGACACCGTGGCCGGCCACCTGGTCAATGGCGCGTTCTGGAACATGGGCGAGAACTGTTCGGCGTCGTCGCGCCTGATCGTTCATGCCGACATCAAGGACGCGCTGCTGGAGCGGATCGGCGTCCACCTGCGCGAATGGAAAATGGGTAATCCTTTGGACCCGGACAACCGCCTGGGCGCCATGGTCAGCAAGGCCCACTTCGACAAGGTGCGGTCGTACCTCGACGTTGCGGCGGAAGAAAAACTGAAAGTCGTGTTCGGCGGCGAAACCGAGCACGGCGCCTATGTGCAGCCGACCGTGATCGACGGCGTGGGCCAGGACAGCCGGCTGTTCACGGAAGAAATTTTCGGCCCGGTGCTGTCGGTGACGACCTTTACCACGGTGGACGAAGCGATTGCGCTGGCCAACAATTCGGTGTACGGGCTGGCGGCCTCGGTGTACACGGACGACCTGCGCAACGCCGTCAAGGTGGCGCGGGCCATCCGTGCTGGTGTGGTCACCATCAACTGTTTCGGCGAGGGCGACGTGACCACGCCGTTTGGCGGCTACAAGGAATCGGGCTTTGGCGGGCGCGACAAATCGCAATGGGCGCACGACCAGTACACCGAGATCAAAACCATCTGGATAGCCGCATGAGCGCCAGCCGGTCGTCCATCAGCACCAGGAAGGCGACCATGATCGGCCTGGTGGCCGTCTTGCTGTGGAGTTCGATCGTGGGACTGATCCGCAGTGTCAGCGATCACCTTGGACCGACGGGCGGGGCCGCAATGATGTATACTGTCGCCTCGGTGTTCCTGCTGCTGTCGGTGGGATACGTCAAACTCAGCGCATTTCCGCGGCGCTATCTGATCTGGGGCAGCTTGTTGTTCGTGACTTACGAGCTGTGCCTGTCGCTGTCGATCGGCTATGCCAACACGGCCCAACAGGCCATCGAAGTTGGCATGGTCAATTACCTGTGGCCCACGTTGACCATCGTGGCGGCCATCGTGTTCAACCGTCAGAAGACCAACTGGCTGATCGTCCCCGGCTTCCTGCTGTCGGTCGTCGGCATTTGCTGGGTCCTCGGCGGCGAGCGCGGCTTCGATGCAGCCGGCATGCTGGCCAATGTGCGCGACAACCCGCTCAGCTACGGGCTGGCGTTTGCCGGCGCGCTGATCTGGGCCGCGTACTGCACCGTGACCGCGCGCATCGCCGGTGGCGCCAACGGCGTGACGCTGTTTTTCATGCTGGTGTCCGCCAGCCTTTGGATCAAGTATCTGCTCGGCGGCGGTGGTCACATGGACTTCAGCGGTGAAGCGATCGTCTACCTGGTGCTGGCGGCAGCGGCCATGGGCTTCGGCTATGGCGCCTGGAACGTCGGCATCTTGCACGGCAACGTGACGGTACTGGCCGGCGCATCGTATTTCATCCCGGTGCTGTCGGCTGCGCTGTCGACCTTGCTGCTGCGGGCGCCCTTATCGCTGGCGTTCTGGCAGGGGGCGGCCATGGTGTGCGGCGGCGCCATCCTGTGCTGGGTCGCCACGCGTGCCCGAACCGATGGCAGGAACACCAGTGACGCCAGCGTCACAAGTACGACACCCGTGATCGACTGAGGTGCGTCCTTCAAGTTTAGCAATCCAGATTTCGGCATCACGCCGGGCAAGGTCCACTGTTACCCATTGAAGCGACGCCGCAGAGCGTCCGGGTAAATCTGGCAACCAATACAGGAGACATCATCTTGAATCGCAATCACACCTTGCTATGGGCGTGTGCCGCCCTGGGCGCGCTGTCCGCAGCCGCACCCGCCAGTGCACAGTCTTCCGTCAACATCAATGGCATGGTCGACCTCGGCGTGTTCCGGGGTTTCAACGGCGTCACGCAAGTGGGCACGGTCCAGCGCAGCAACGTCGCCATCACCGGCGTCGAAGACCTGGGCAACGGCGTGCAAGTGCTGTTCCGCCTCAGCACCCGCTTCGAGGCTGACACCGGCGCCAGCGAAGGCGCCGGCTACAAGCCGTTCTGGTACGACGAATCGACGGTGGGCCTGCGCGGTCCGTGGGGCACGGTGCGCTTCGGCCATGCAATGACGGCGCTGTGGGCCAACGACTGGAAATTCGACCCATGGAATAACTTCAACCGCATCGCCTCGCCGGCCTGGCAGCACTGGCATTACCTCACGCCCAGCGACCCGTTCGGCAACAAGGGCACCGGTGAATACGGCCGCATCGACAACGGCATCTTTTACGACAGCCCCACCGTGGGCGGCGTGACCGTGCGCCTGAGCAGCTCGCCCGAACTGCAACGCGAGACTGGCGCCACGCGCCGGCCAGTGTCGGCGGTGCTGGAATATGGCAAGGGTGCGGTGGCCGCCATGGCTGCAGTCGAACGCAACAGCATCGGCGACCGCGTCACGTTCTTTGCCGGCAAGTACACGTTCGGCGCGGTGGCCGTGATGGCCGCGTTCGACGACAGCCGCGCGTTCCTGACCGCAGGCCGGTCGCTGTCGACCACGTTGTCGGCCACGTACCGGGTCAACCCGTCCGTCATATTGAAGTCCGGCCTGAGCCGCCAGCGGTTGAATGGCGACGCCAACCAGTTCGCATCGCTGGGCGCCGACTATGCGCTGTCGCGCCGCACCACGCTGACGGCCAGCCTGGGACGGCAGTGGGATGCGGCGTGGAGTCCGCATGCGTCGTTTGGCGTGAGCATGGCGCATAGTTTTTAAACGCCTTGCGGCGAACCTGCCTTGAACCCCGGCAAAAAATAGCCTGGCTTTCGCCTCGCAAGTGCGTTCAACCCCCGGTGCTCGAAGCGAAAGCCGCCCCCGGTTTCATCATGCGCACCCGGCGTCGCTTCACGACCTGCACCGGCCTTGATCAGGGGGGTACGTTGGCGCGCACGGCCGCGATGAGGCATTGAGTGTTGCCCGATCATGGGTTACCATTTGACTGTCATAATTTAACCAAATGGGTGTTGATATGGCCGTAACAAGTGAACGAACTGTGACGCAACGCGGCCGGGGAAACGCGGGGAAATCGGCAACCAAGCGCGTAGCGCAGCGTGCGCAACCTGCTGCACGCGAGATACATGTTCTATTGACCAGCAAAATGTGGCAGACAGGTATTGCCGGCAAGACGGCGCTGCTGCAACTCAGAGCGCTGGTGGAGCGGGTGCGCGAGGCGCCAGGCATTGAGCTATACGACGCGGTAGAAGCGGGGGTGCCAACCGATGTGGTCAAGATGATTGCCAAGGCCACAGGCGAACCCGCTTCCGTCATCATGGGGCTGGCTGGTGTGTCGCAGACCACTTTTGTGCGCAACGAAGCGGCCAACAAGCCGCTGCCTGACGTTGCCGGGCATCGCATCATGGCCTACCTGCGCTTGCTGGCAACTTTGCGCAGGATGCTCGATGAGAGCGGCGACCCGGAGCAGATGAAGACCTTTGACCTGGAAGGCTGGTTTGCGCGCTGGGTTCATGAAAAGCTGCCTGAACTGGGGAACAAGACCCCGGCGGACATGTTACGCAATCCGGAAGGGCAGCGCGCGGTCCAGCAAGTACTGGAGCGTATGCGCGGGGGACTGGCAGCATGACGGTCAGCCTGTGGCGCATCGCTTCGGACACCCCCAACTATACGGCGGAAGACATGGCTGGCAAAGGAGCGGCCAGCGGCGGGGCGCGATGGAACAATGCTGGCGAGCATGTCACCTATGCTGCGGCGTCGATTTCGCTGGCCGCGTGGGAAACACGCGCCCATATCGCCAAAGGAGCAATGCTGCCATGGAACCGTATCCTGGTGCGCATCCAGGTGCCGGACGCGGTGTGGGCAGCGCGCATCGTCACGCGCCATCCTTTGCCAGTTGGCTGGAATATAGTTCCCGAAGGCATGATCTCTCGATCCATCGGCTCAGCTTGGCTTGCGAGTTATGCCTCAGCACTGCTGGTTGTACCGTCGGTGATCATCAACGAAGAAGATAATGTATTGATCAATCCGGCCCATCCCGATGCTGCCTTGATCACGACCGACCGCGTTCGGCAATTCGTCTACGGCCACCGGGTCTAGGGCAAACGCATGTCACGCGGCATAAGTCAACGCCAACCGGCACGGTATTGCAAGGGACTGCCGTGAGCATGCCCGTTGCCAGCAGCGCGGCCATGCCGGTTAACCGTGCCAGGCCGCGCCGCCTATCCACCGCAGCGCGCTCAGCGACGGCATGAACAGGTATTCGCCACCGCGCAACTGGTTGAAGGTGGATACGCCATCGATGCGCTGGCGCACCGGTACGCGCGGTATGGTGAACGTGCCCGGCGTCTCGTGCAGGCCCACTACCGGGTCGCGCTCGGTGCCCAGGTCGATGAAGTTGCCGCGATTGATCCATTCCTGCTGGAAGAACTCGATGGTGTCGTAGGCGCGCGCGCTGATGAAAATGAAGAAGATGCCGCGCTCGCCCCCGTCGTCTTGCGCCGTCAGGTCCCGTTGCCACTTGGGGCCGAACGTCGATGAGCGGCGGATGATGCGGTGGATGTTGACGTCGGTAAGAATGGTCAGCTGGCTGTCGCGCGGGTTCAGGCGCCGCATGTGGGCGGCGTGCGGGCAGGCCAGGCCGCGCGGGTCCTGCGAGAAGTCGAAGTCGTTGTTGCGCTGCGGGTCGGCGCCCAGCGCCGGGTCGTCGTGGTCGGGCGTCAGCGGCAACGGCGCGCCGCTGCGCCAGCGGCCCACCATCTTGGCGGCCAGCAGTTCTTCCGCTGCTTCGCCTTGCGCCTGGCCACGGATGAAATCGTTGAACGCACCCACCCGGCTCTGGTACTTGCGCAATACCACGAACGAGCCGTTGCGGCCCAGTTCCGGCGGCTCGGGCATGGCCACCGGTTTGCCCGTTTCGCTGTTTTCCCCGAGGATGAATTCGCCGGCGGCAATCGCCCGTTCCTGTCCGGGCAACGCCGCCACGCCGCTGCCGGCCACGGTCGGCTGCGAGATCGAGTCGCGGAAGCCGAACGGATTCTTGGCGTCGGCATCGGCGCCGAACGCGTGCTGTCCCATCAGGGTCACGCCGTGCGAGCGGTCCAGCTCGCCCATGGCCTTGTCCACTGCGACCGCCAGCGCCGCGTCGTCGCGCGCGTAAATCGTCAGCGCCACGTGGCAGGTGCCGGGCTGGAACGCGGCGTCCCAGTGCTCGGGCGCGTTGCTGCCCACGTCACGCAATTGCTCGGCGCGCTGCGCCATGCCTTGCTGGAACGGCAGCGGAAAGCTCGACAGCGAGGCGTCCGGCACGCCCAGCGCCTTCAGCCCCTCGAAGCTGAGCGCCACGCCCATCCACGCATCGCGGTCGTCGGTCCAGCCGGCGGCTGATGGAACGTGCTCGGCCATGCGCAGCAGCAGCGCGCGGCCGCCCTCGGCATCGTCGATGTGCAGCATGGCGTGCAACCCCACGTACGGTTCGGGACGCGAGCGCAGGATCAGCGCCTGGATATCGTCCAGCGCCAGGGTAACGTGTTCGCGGGTAAAGCGCGCCTTCAGGTCGGTGAGGAATGCCATCAGTAATCCACTCCTTCCGGTTGCGCCAGCGCCTGGCTCAGCTGGTCGAGCGCCTGGCGCGTGGCGGCGTCCTGCGGCGGGTTGGCGGCCATCTGGTCGAGAAATACGGTCAATGCTTTATCCATGCGCTGGAAGCGGCGGGTATCGACCACCGTTACCTGCGGGTTGGCGACAAACCAGCCGGCGGCGTCGATCTGGTGGCCGGCAATAAAATCCTTGACGGCCGGGCTGTCGATGCCGGGCCAGCCTTCGATGTTGGCAAACAGCAGGTCCATCAATTCGGGAATCTTGGTGGCAAAGTCGTTGATGTAGCTGTCCCAGTCGCCGTCGTACGTGGTGGCAAACAGGATGCGGGTGTCGTCGTCAAAAAATACGAAGCGCATGTCGTGCAGGGTGGACACGCGCTGCGCGCCATCCATATTGCCGTTGGTCAGATCGAAGATGCGGCGCAGGCGCTCGGCGCCGCCCGGTTTCAACGGCGCAATGGCCGTCAGTTCCGATACATTGCCCGATTGCTTGCCCACGCGGCCGGCCGAATTCGCCGTGCCCTTGAGGTCGGGATTATGTTTGCGCACCATCGCTTCGAGCGCGATCTTGGCCAGGTGCGGAGCGTCGTGGGCCACGGCGTCGATACGGCGGCGGATCGCTTCCAGCATGGTTTCGTCGGCCAAACGAGGATCGGGAGCGGCTTTGTGGTCGGTCATGGTAATTCCTTTTTTAGTCGGGGATATCGTTGGCGTGCGATGGTTCCACGCGCGGCTGCGCGTTCATCGCATGGCGGTAGGCGGTGGAGCGCTCGTAGGCGGCGCGGCGGATGCGCATGATGCCGCCCAGCGGCTGGTGCGCGGCCACGCCGTTCCACGGGTTGAACGACAGCACGTCGTCGCCGTAGACCTGGCGTGCCGGATTGGACGTGGCTTGCGGCGCGAAGCGCAAGGTGGCGATCGGCTGGTGCGGCGACAGGTCGGTGCGCCAGGCAATGGCCGCGTCTTCCACCGGCATCGCGGCCAGGTCGGTGCATAACTGCGCGGTCAGCGTGTATTCCGCGCCGTCGGTCGCAAAATGGGTGCTGACAGCGTCGCGCAGGCCGGCGTAGCCTACGTCTGCCACCGGCTGGCCGGTGAGGCTGCGCACGCTGTTCGATGCCGGGTGCAAGGCCAGCTTGGCGATGTAGTCGCCGAAGCGGATCGCGGCTTGCGTATGATAGGTTTCGCCAAGCGGGTGGTGGTTGTCGCGCGCCAGGCCGTCGAGCGTGGCGCCGGCCGTGCCGCCCAGGCTTTCCACCAGCTGCTTGGCGCCGTGCGCGGTACCGGCCAGCAGGCGCTGGAACGTGTCGGGCGCATGCGAGTTGGCTTCCAGCAGGGCCAGCATGCGCTGGTACTTGGCAATGGTGCCGAACGCCAGTGCCGGAAAGTTCACCATCAGGAAATCCTGGTTGTGGCCGCCGATTTCGGGCGCCAGCCGTGCGCCGTCCACGCCGATCAGCTTGAGTGCAAAGCCGCGTGCGGCCGGGATTTCGTCGGTATGGATGTCGCTCGGGGCAGACGATAGCCGCGCCACGACCTGGTACGTGCGCGGCTCGGCAAACACGCCCTGGCGCAAGGCGGGCGGCAGGTCGGCGTGCACGGTCAGTTCGCCGGTCAGCAAGCCATTCGACTTGGCGTGGGCGTCGCGCAAGGCATGGCGGTGGCGCTCGAACGCGCAGCGCTGCGATGCGGCCATGGTGCCGACGATTTCGCTGATCAATTGCGCTTCATCGGGGGCGGCGGCTTCGATGTCGGGGGTATAAGGTATTGGGTGCAATGGGTCCTCGCGGTGCAGAAAATCGAAATAAAAGAACGATGGTGCTTTTTTATATTTATTAAAATACCATTGTTCTGCTGGGATCCTGCGGACGATTGAACGCTAGCGTGGCCGCGCCGGAGGTTGCAAACGCTGCAACAGCTCGACGAAACTGGCCACGCTGGCGCTGCGCAGCGGGTGGCAGGCAATGCCGTGCCGCGCGCACGTCTGCCTGGCCACGTGCATGGCGTTGTGGCCGATGCAGTCGACCGGGAACACCACGAGGTCGGCGCCGGGCAGCATGGCTGCGAGCAAGCCGCGGCGGTCTTCGATGCCGCCGTCATGTGCCAGCAGCGTGCCGCCGGCTGCGGCCACCATTGCGGCCAGCAACGTGGTGGTTCCGGGGCGACCACCGACATAGGCGATGGTTTTGCCGTCGAGCGCGGGCAGGGCGCTGCCGTGCGGGCTGCCGTCCGCGCTGGCGTCCAATGTTTGCATGAACGCCTGTTCCAGCGCTGTCAGTTCGCGGTGCGCGGTGTCGGCTGCCGTTTGCGCCAGCTGGTGCGCGGCGTGCAGGTCGGTGACGCGCTGTTGTTGCGCCGCCAGCCGTTGTTCGGTGTCGTGGCGGCGGGTCGTGTGCAGCGCCAGCTTCTCGTCGCGGTCGGCCAGCGCGGCGCGTAATTGCGCGACCTCGTCTTGCAGTTGCGCGGGGACGGCCGGTTGCTGCCCGTGCTGGGCGGTCAATGCCTGTACTTGCCGGCGCAGGTCGTCCACAGTGGCGCCATGCTGGGCGGCCATCTCGTGCAAGCGGTGCTGCTGGTGCGCGCTGTGTTGCCGCAGCCGTTCGCATTCGTCTTCCAGCGCGGCCAACCGGCGGATGTCGGCCCGGTTCGACGCGCCGACCAGGTGCGACAACATGTGGACGTCGCCGAACGCCAGCGCGCGCAGGCCGCTCGTGACGGCGGGATGCGTCATGAGCGCCCAGTACGCTCCGGGCACCTCGCCGCTGGCCAGCGCTTCCTGCCACAGCCGGGTCAATGCCGGCTCGTCGCTGGCCGCACGGAATTTCTTGATGGCCAGCGCGTGACGCGTATCGAGGGCCTTGTTGAGCTCCTTGGCAACCGCACCGCCGTCGGTGGACAGTTCCACCGCCGTGTGGTGGATTTGCAGATCGGTCGCGTGCTTGCGGTCCAGCAATGGCGCGTGGCGCGGGATCAAGCGCCGCAGTTCGGCGGTCGTCAGGCACGTGCCCACGATCGAGCAGTGGACGTTGGGATCCAGGTCGGCCAGCCGTGCGCGCTGTTTTAATGGTAGCGGCGGCGCGGGTGGCACCGCGCGCGGCGCAGGCGCCGGCGTGCAGCAGACATCCCACAGCGGCTGCTCGGGGCGGGGCAGGCGGGTGCCGATTAGTGGCGGCTGCTCGCGGTGGTCGTGCGGCTGGGCGGGGTGGCGCTGCATTGGTGGATTCCTGTCAAAAGCGCTATATAGTGAGGAATATAGCGCATTGTGCAACAGGGTGTGGTTACCGTAGTATAGTTAACTATATAGCGAAACTTGTAGACGGAATAATTCCATGACTTTTTTGATCCGCGCCGCGCTCGTCGTCCTGCTGGCCTGCGGCGCAGCACATGCCCATGACGCGCCGCCGCCCGCCCGGCCCGAGGCCGCTCTACGTGTTGCCGTCAGCGGCGCCGTGCAGCAGCCGTTGTCGCTCGGCGTGGATGACCTGCGGCGCTTTCCTGCCGACCAGATCGTGACGTTGACCTTGCCCGGACGCCAGGCCGGCGCGCCGTCCAGCG
>Ga0308157_10009737_pt1 | contig 10578 bp, 8 predicted proteins | sample PhyBR1_FD_201035 | JGI IMG/M metagenome (GOLD analysis project Ga0308157, IMG submission 201035) | Phyllosphere microbial communities from UC Gill Tract Community Farm, Albany, California, United States - DLSLB.R1 | ecosystem: Host-associated > Plants > Phyllosphere > Unclassified | place: USA...
CGGGCCAGTCATGTCTGTGGGATTTGCGCGCGAACGCCTTGGCGCCCACCACGATATCGCGTCGTAAAAACAAGGCGGTCGCGCGCGTCCGGCACAGGCAATACTGGCCCGAAACAAGCGTAGGAGCGGGTTTACCCGCGAAGCGCCGCGCGGGCGGCGCTCGGTCTCGCAGGCGCTGAAGATCTTATGGCGAACACCTGTCAGCCCTGATGCCGTCCCCGACCATGCCCCCAGCAACCTACAACAATTCCAGACTCTTCCTACGTCTCAGCACTGGAAACTCCACCCCCTGCGAAATACCCTACAACCTCTGTCGACACGCGTCTGATTGTTCCTGCAAATCGCGCCCTCTAGGCTTTGCCTGTCGCTGACGGTTCAGCGATCGGGTGTGGAAACCTGCAGCAAGCATTTCAGGTTATGTCGTTCATGGCGGCTGTACCCGGGAGGCCTTGTGCCTACCGAGTTTTCCCTGAATGCACTCGGGTTTCCACCCCGTGTACAGCCGCCACCCTTCCTGTGGAAACGGAAGAGGCGGTCAATGAGCAATCAGGAAAATCCATGACCGACGAAACCAAAACCACCCCCGGCGTCACCTACTTCTTCCAGGGCGAAGGCCAAACCCACCCCCTGTTCCGCATCGCCGAGGGCATCCCCTGCCGCAGCGCCCGTGAGCAGGCCTCTGAACTGATGGGCTATGCACGCGATCTTTCGCTGATCGGTTTGATGGATGGCGACCAGCAGATGATGTGGGCATCGCATTACTTCGCAGCGATGGCGAAAGCGCTGTTGGATGATGCCGAGTTGGGTTTGATGCGCTGACCTTTTTATTGGCTGGGCCGGCCCTTTCGCGGGCATGCCCGCTCCCACAGGGATCGTACTTCGTTCAAATTATGCACAATTCCTGTGGAAGCGAGCGTGCCCGCGAACGGCGGTGTAGCTGGTGCCGTCTTGTCTTTCGAAATTTATCTTCGGCTGACTTATTTGGGCGGACTCTCATCTTAGTGGCTAGCTGTATATGAGGTAAGTTATGCCAAGCCAGACTGCGCCTAGGTAAAGTAGCCAGTTACTGATTCGTAGCTGTATTCTTAAATGCTTCGGGAAGTTGTCAGTATCTTTTCGGTCTAGTTTTTTGTGACGGATGTGCAGGTTTTTATTGGCCAGAAAAGTATGGCAGGTACGACGCCTACTAACTGTAGTCGTGAGCGAAGATTTTGTTTGCCCCATATGACAATATTTAATTTCAGCCAGTAACTGCTTGGTATTGCTGAAATTATTTTTTCTAGAGCTTTCGCTTGCGCCAAGCGAATATAGAATGCCAGTCCGATCATGATCATGAAGCATGACGTCGTCGCCATGAAAAATTTCATGGCTTTCGCTGAACATTCCATAATATTCTCACCTGTTCTGTATATTACCTGCGACGGTCAGTTCCCCCATACATTCTTGAAATGTGATGCAGCGCGGAACGATGTAGCAGCCAGGCATCTTAGGAACAAGCTCATGTACCCTTGATTGCCCAGCACAAGCGACTGGGCAATATCCAATTAGGTACAATGTCGAACAATGTTGCTTGTGAGTTATAAATAATTCAATTTGATTAACGTGGCGGCTACTGTTAGCCATAACAAGCTTGTCATCAGTAGCCAGAACGAAATGCGCATTCTGACCTTCAGGTAGTAAGGAAATCTAGACGCATCTGTTTCATCAAGAAGGTTTCTTTTCAAGAAAAACTTAGGGTGCAATGCAATGCCGGTCAGGGTGGAGACAATTGACATTCGAGAATGAAAGCTTTTATTGCTCCATATTGCTGTTGCAGTTTTTAGGCATGAGCTTCTTCTCAAGGCTTGTTCTAATATTCGGTAGTTTTGGATGCGAGCGAGATTTGCTGTCATGGCTAGTCCGATCAGTGCAAGTGCAAAAGGTGTCGCGACAAAGGCAAGGCGCCATATCAATTCCATATGATCATTCGTGCTCGATAAATTCATATAGCTCCTCGCCGATGTACTCCCCAGCGTTCATGCCTGCGACACTTCCGGCAAGAGACCCGCTCGCCTCTTTTTTAAGGTGGGAGCCAGGAACCTAGCAGGCTGTGGGTGGGTATTTTTGAGGCGGGAAGGGTTTAGGAAGAGCCCTACAAGAGATAGAGATTTGGACTGCATGTTTTTTTGACGGCAAGGCCGGCCCTTTCGCGGGTGAACCCGCTCCCACAGGATTTGTGCATAGCCTGGAAGATGCGCAATGTCCGTGGGAGTGTGGGGGGCGCTGTGAGTCCTCATGCAACGCTAGGCAACGCGAGTTACTGTATTAATGGCGAATAAGCCGATATGAAACCAAATAGAGCGGAGATTGGTATCCAGCAGATAATCAACCATTCAACATTTGCCCAAGTTGGTTTTGAATTTTCGAACCCGCATCCATCACCCTCGCAAACATTGGCTGACTGTTGTATTTGCACCATTGCGACCGAGAAAAAGGTAGTGTAGAGAAGAGTGAGTATGATCGGAATCATGGTGAAAAACGAGAGTGGCAGGCTATCAAAAAACTTTTCGGATACATAGAATTCCCAGCACGCTATCAATAGGATAGGTGTGTAAAGCATCAGAGTGACACCGATCGCACTCCCTTCTACTGGCTGATTTGCTTGAGTACAGCGAGCGACGATTTTTTTCATCAAGAAAAATATTGTGAAAGCTCCGAATATTGTACAAAGCAGCGGGATGAGTCTGAGGCCATGCTGACCTCTGATGAGTAACCAGTGTCGATAGTGCCAGTAATAGAGGTACAGGCCCATGGACAAGGAAGCCATGATTATGAGTTTTGAGATAGAAACGACATAAAGCTGTGGTTTTTTGCAGGGTGAGGTGGTTAGCGATTCCGGATGGTGTTACTGGTCTGAGTTCATAGTGTGGTTTCTCATTTTATTAGCTTCATTAGGTAATATATCGTTACCCATACAATGCCAATGGTATTTAGCGAAGATGCAATAAGTATTTTTCTTCTTAATTGTCTAGGGAATTGTAAGTGGTCTTGCTCATCCAATAGCCCACTGCGAATGCTTGAGGCGGGAGAACCAATGGCGCCAGCGATTACAGAAATAACTAGAATCCTGGAACCTATTTTGTTCTCTCCCCACATGCTGGTCGCAAATGGAAGGCAAGCGCTCCGTTGGAGCGCTGAGGTCATTTCTTTATATTGGTGAGAGCAGGCGATGTGAAGGTCAGATGCAAGCCCGATTAACGCGAGGAATATAGGAGTGCCCAACAGAAATAGTCTTAATTTTACGTCAAGGTGGTCAATCATCTCCAAAGGCCTCGAAGATTAATTCGCCGAACTCCTCGCCAGCCTCCATGCCACCTATGCTACCGGCCAAAGCGCCTCCACCGGTGATTACTACTCCGCATACTAGGGCGTAGGGGCCGGCTCTCCAGCAAATCTTCGCAGAGATTTCGCCTCCAAGCTTTCCTCCCAGCCACCCACCAGCTAAGCCACCGGCGAAATTACCTGCTTCGGTAACGCTGACTTTTTTACAGGTATTTGTGCTGCCCTCTTTGCATACCTCAGAAATCTTTAGAGCAGATCCGCCCGCGCCGGTAGCAACGGCAATATATCCTCCGGCTTTTAAATATTTGGCCATCTTGGCCAGCTTATCCAAATGTGTCGAGTAGCCGGGGATGTGTGTCGGCCCTCCAGCTTTACTCCAATGGTGCACTAAGCTTCTCGACGAGATTCCCAAGTCCCGGCGCAGACTTTCATAATTACCGAGGTTGAGCCGCTTGTTCAGAACGGTTGCTTTCAGGTTTGAGCTCAATTGCTTAAATAGTTTTTGACGCTCTGCAAAAAAGTCAGGGTGCCTAAGATGCCCGTGTTTGATGAATTGATTTTTATGCAGGTCTTCAATTTTTCGCAATATGTGGCTGAGTTCATCCAGCGACTTGCCTACCATCGCCTCGCTGACCCCCATCGCCAGGCTCACATCGCTGAGCAACCCGGCGATCTCAGCCTGATGGCGCATCATGAAGTCGGCTTCCTCCGGTGTCAGTTCCGCTAACGCTTCCCTAGCCTGTTTCGCCGCACTCATTGCAGACAGTTCCTCGCGTGTACACACCGGCCGCCGCAAACCATCACCAATGACAAAAATCTCACCTGCCTTGAACCCACGCTGATACGTCGGGTTCAGCCGCTCCAGAATTGACCGAGGCAAGTTGGCCTGCGGCGCGCCCAGTTCAGCCAGTACTTCTTGATACGTCATGCAACGCGGAACGATGTAGAACCCAGGCTCCATGCCTGGTGGAGTGGACGAAGGCTGAGCCACTGCTGGCTGATAGGTGCTTCTGCTCGGGCTACGCGCCTGAGTCTGCGCGGGGGCCTCACGAACAGGCTCAGGTGCTGGTGCCCTGCGCGACGCCGGCGTTGCAGCCCCACCTGCAACCACGCGATTGCTGCCCTGTGGGCACCCGCATTGCACCAGTGCGCCGTCCAGAGCCGTGGGAATACCGTCCTGCCGCCAGCGGGACTCGCCCTCGACAATGGTGCCCGCTTGCCCACATAGCGGGCAGGGCGTGGTCGGATCGCCTAGCAGCAGCCAATTGCGGCCATGCACACGGCCCCTGGCCTGGCTGGCAATGCAGATAGCGCCTGTGGTGGTGTGGTCGCCGTCCAAGCCTTGGTATCGGCCAAAGATGTTCATGCGCAGGCTCATGGCTCGCCTTTTTTCGAGGTGGGAGCCATGAACCTAGCAGGCTGTGGGCGGGTTTTTTGGGGGGGGTGGAGGCTTTAGGAAAGCGCCTACAGTGAATAGGGAATCGGACTACATGCTTGTTGGGCGTGGCGCTCCCGCTGTAAGCCGGGGATGGGCTGACAGGTGTTCGCCGAGATATTTTTAGCGCCTGTGAGATCGAGCGCCGAAGCGTTCGCCGCGACACTTTCAGCGCCTGTGAGATCGAGCGCCGCCCGCGCGGCGCTTCGCGGGTAAACCCGCTCCTACATTTGTTTCGGGCCAATCATGCCTGGGGGATTTGCGCGCGAACGCCCTGGCGCCCACCACGATACCGCGTCGTAAAAACAAGGCGGTCGCGCGCGTCCGGCACAGGCAATACTGGCCCGAAACAAGCGTAGGAGCGGGTTCACCCGCGAAGCGCCGCGCGGGCGGCGCTCGATCTCGCAGGCGCTGAGTGTGTCGAGGCGAACGCTTCGGCGCTCGATCTCAAACGCGCCGCAGATCTTATGGCGAACACCTGCCAGCCCAGATGCAGGCTCAAGACATGCACCTGCAACCCATGCCCCCACCACCACACCTTTAGTCACGAATGCCACTTTGCCAACCCCGCAGGCAGTGCTTCACTGGGTCTCTCAAGCCTACCCGGATCCAGGAGCCCCCGATGAACCTGCACCAGTACGCTGAAACCCACGAAGTCACCAACCAGCCGCCATCCCTCGACGGTGCCAACCTGTACCGCCTGGACCTACCGCTCCAAGAGTGGTCACGGCGTTTCGGCGCGGGCTGGGCCGAGTCGCGGATCGATGCCTACGGCGCCTTGGCCGGGGGGCCGCTGATGCAGGCTGGCTTTCTGGCCAACGCGCACAAGCCCGAATTCAGCAGCCACGACCGCTACGGCCATCGCATCGACCTGGTCGAGTTCCACCCGGCCTACCATGAACTGATGCGCACCGCGATCGAGCACGGCCTGCCGTCGCTGCCATGGGCCGAGCCGCGCCCCGGGGCGCATGTGGCACGTGCATCCATGACCTACCTGCACAGCCAGGCCGAAGCCGGCAGCGGCTGCCCGTTGACCATGACCTTCGCCGCCGTGCCAGCCCTGCGCTTGCAACCCGAGCTGGCCGAGTACTGGCTACCGAAAATCCTCGCCTGCGAGTATGACCCGCGCAATGTCGGTGACCGGCACAAGGCCGGGGTCACCCTGGGTATGGCGATGACCGAAAAGCAGGGCGGCACCGATGTGCGGGCCAACACTACCCGGGCCTACCCGGTCGGGGCGCCGGGGCCAGGTCAGGCCTATGAGCTGGTTGGCCACAAGTGGTTCTGTTCAGCGCCGATGTGCGATGCCTTCCTTACCCTGGCACAAACCGAAAAAGGGCTGAGCTGTTTCCTGCTGCCGCGCCACCGCCCGGATGACAGCCGCAACCAGTTCTATATCCAGCGCCTGAAGAACAAGCTGGGCAACAGCTCGAACGCCTCCAGCGAGGTGGAGTTTCGCGGGGCGTTGGCGTGGATGATCGGTGAGGAAGGCCGTGGTGTGCCGACCATCATCGAAATGGTCGCCATGACCCGCTTCGATTGCATGGTCGGTTCCAGCGCGCTGATGCGCCAGGCGCTGACCCAGGCTACCCACCACTGCGCGTACCGCAAGGTCGGTGGGCGCGTGTTGAATGAGCAGCCGCTGATGCAGAACGTGCTTGCCGACCTGGCCCTGGAGAGCGAGGCTGCGCTGGCCCTCAGCCTGCGCATGGGGCAGGCGCTGGAGCAGCTCGATGACCCGCAGCAGGCGCACTTCGCCCGCCTGGTGACGGCAGTGGGCAAGTACTGGATCTGCAAGCGTGCGCCGGCCATGATCAACGAAGCCGCCGAATGCCTGGGCGGTGCCGGTTATGTGGAAGACAGCATCCTGCCCCGGCTGTACCGCGAAGCACCGGTGAACTCGACGTGGGAAGGCTCGGGCAATGTGCAGTGCCTAGATGTGCTGCGGGCCTTGTCCAAGGAACCGGGGGTGCTCGATGCTTTGTTCGCCGAGCTGGGCGATGGGCATGGCGACCCACGTTTGGCGGCGCATATCGGCAACCTCAAGGGGGCGTTTGCCGATACTGGCGACATGCAGTACCGCGCGCGGCAGTTGACCGAGGACATTGCCTTGGCGTTGCAGGCCAAGCTGTTGCTGGAGGCGGGCAATGCGCTGGTCAGTGATGCATTCATTGGCAGCCGGTTGGCGGGGGGCGGCCGAGTATATGGGGCGTTGCCGCGGGGTGTGGATGTGCAGGCCCTGGTGGCGCGGGCGACGCCAGCCTGGGCGAATTGATTCGGCTTCTTCGCGGGCATGCCCGCTCCCACAAGATCTTCATGGATGTTCCGGGCGGTGCCGTACCTGTGGGAGCGGGCGCGCCCGCGAAGAATCCAGCACCGATCAGTGGGGATGTATTTAGCCAAGAAGGCAGGCAAGATGGTTCACATGCATGTCCAGACAGGAAGCACAGTGTGAGCCACGCTTTTGTAGTCGTTGATACCCCCGAACAGGCCGTCGATCGTCTGGCGGCCCTGCATGAACAAGCCACCGGTGCTCTAAGCCTTGCGCTCAAGCGTTATCTGAAAGACCGCACCGAACCCGACGCCGAGCAGCGCGACCTGTTCCGCTACCCGGCCCTGCGCCTGACCTACTACAGCCATGGCGAAGTCGCCGCTACCACGCGTGCCTACGCCAAGGTGCAGGTGGCCGGCACCTACAGCGTCACTGTCACCCAGCCCGCGGCGTTCCGTGGTTATCTGCTGGAGCAGCTGCGCCCGCTGATGCACGACTACACCGTTACCGTCGAAGTGGGCGTCAGCGAACAGAATATCCCTTACCCCTATGTGGTCGACCAGGGTGACGAACTGGCCGGCAGCGGCATCACCGCCGCGCAGCTGGCGCGGGTGTTCCCCAGCACCGACCTGTCGGCCGCCACCGACAATATCGCCGACGGCCTGTACGACTGGGACCATGCCGACGTGCTGCCGCTGGCACTGTTCGATGCCGCGCGCGTCGATTTTTCGCTGCGCCGCCTGGTGCATTACACCGGCAGCGACTGGCGCCACATGCAGCCGTGGATCCTGCTGACCAACTACCACCGCTATGTCGACCAGTTCATCAGCCATGGCCTGGAGCAGTTGCGTGACGACCCGCGTTTCGTGCGCATGGTGCTGCCGGGCAACGTGGTCATCGAAAAAGGCATGGACCATGGCGAAACCCAGGCGTTGGTTGCCAGTGTGGTCTGGCACCGTTACCAGATGCCGGCCTACCACCTGATCGCCGCCGACGGCGACGGCATCACCCTGGTCAACATCGGCGTCGGCCCGTCGAATGCGAAGAACATCACCGACCATCTGGCGGTGCTGCGCCCGCATTGCTGGTTGATGATTGGCCACTGCGGCGGCCTGCGCCAGTCGCAGACCATTGGCGACTATGTTCTGGCACACGCCTACATGCGCCGCGACGGCATTCTCGACCGCGTGGTGCCGCCGAATATTCCGATTCCGGCCCTGGCCGAGGTGCAGTTGGCGCTGCAGGAAGCGGCTGCGCAGGTGACCGGTGAGCGGGGCGAACAGTTGAAGAAGCGCCTGCGCACCGGCACCGTGCTGACCTACGATGACCGCAACTGGGAGCTGCGTTGGGCCCAGGAGCGGCCGCTGATCAACCTCTCACGTGCCGTGGCGGTGGACATGGAAAGCGGCACCATTGCCGCCCAGGGCTACCGCTTGCGGGTACCGTACGGCACCTTGCTGTGCGTGTCCGACAAACCGCTGCACAGCGAGATCAAGCTGCCAGGTTCGGCCAACGCCTTCTATAACCGGGCGGTCAGCCAGCACCTGAAGATCGGCATTGCCGCCCTCGACCTGCTGCGCACCGAGCTCAACTCGTTGCACTCGCGTAAACTGCGCAGCTTCGATGAGCCGCCGTTCCGCTGAGGATCCATGTCACTGCCACCCCGTAACAAGCCGCGCCGCCCCCAGGCGCGGCCTGCCGCCGGCCCACGTCGCCAGGCCAAGGCACCGCCGGCCGAGCCCCGCCTGATTCTGTTCAACAAACCGTTCGACGTGCTGACCCAGTTCAGTGACGGCGAAGGGCGGGCGACGCTCAAGGACTTCATCGACATCCCGGGCGTATACCCGGCCGGGCGGCTGGACCGTGACAGTGAAGGCTTGCTGTTGCTGACCAACGATGGCGGGCTGCAAGCGCGGATTGCCGACCCTAAGCACAAGCTGGCCAAGACCTACTGGGTGCAGGTGGAAGGTGAGCCGAGCGACGAGCAGTTGCAGCGTTTGCGTGACGGTGTGGAGCTCAACGATGGGCCTACCTTGCCGGCCGAGGCGCGGCGCCTGGCCGAGCCCGCGTTGTGGCCGCGCAACCCGCCGGTGCGTTTTCGCAAGAGCGTGCCCACCAGCTGGCTGGAGCTGGTGATTCGTGAAGGGCGTAACCGCCAGGTGCGGCGCATGACGGCAGCGGTGGGGTTGCCGACCTTGCGCCTGGTGCGGGTACGCATTGGTGACTGGGCGCTGGACGGGTTGGAGCAGGGGTGCTGGCGCGAGGTTCCGGCAAAATTGCAGCGCTAGTGGGGCCGCTTTGCGGCCCATCGCGACACAAGGCCGCTCCTACAGAACCGCGCAAACCCATGCCTTGGGTCGCGACCCCCGCATTCCCAAGGCCTAAACGCCTTCAAGAAACCCCACCACCACGCTCTTGATGATAAAGGCCAGCACCCCCAGCCCCAGCACGAAGAACAGGATCAGCGTACCGAACTTGCCCGCCTTGGACTTTTTCGCCAGGTCCCAGACGATGAAACCCATGAAACCGATCAGCACGGTGACCAGGATGATCATCATCCACTCTTCGAATACGGCGGGATCCATCGGTGTTCTCCAGGCAGTTTGAGCGCTCGAGTATACGCCCGCAGGGGCGGGCAATTACCGAAGGTGGGTCAATGGCAGCTCGGTGCTGGCCAGCACCTGGTTCAGCACGAAACTCGAACGCACGCTGGTGACGCCTTCGATGCGGGTCAGGCTGCCGAGCAGCAGTTTCTGGTAGTGGTCCATGTCGGGCACCACCACCTTCAACTGGTAGTCGGCATCCATACCGGTGACCAGGCTGCATTCCAGTACCTGTGGCAGGTTGCGGATAGCGGCCTCGAAGGTCTCGAAGCGCTCCGGCGTGTGCCGGTCCATGCCGATCAGCACGTAGGCGGTCAGGCTCAGGCCCAGCTTTTTGCGGTCGAGCAGGGCGACCTGGCGGGAGATGTAGCCGTCGTCCTCCAGCTGCTTGACCCGACGCGAGCATGGCGAAGGCGACAAGCCGATGCGCTCGGCCAGTTCCTGGTTGGAAATGCGCGCATCGCGCTGCAATTCGGCGAGGATGCTCAGGTCATAGCGGTCGAGTTTGCTCATGGCATTTGCCTTTTCTGTTCGGATTGCGGCGAATTATCATTCCAGGGTGAAAAATTGCGCAAGTACTATTTATATGAGCAATCTTAGCAATCCGCTGCCGCCAGCTGTCCGGTATCTTTATCAACAGAATCACTGCCCGGACATCAGTCCACGGCGACGCGCCCTAGGCGGGCGGTCGCGGCCAGCCATCCAACCGGATCCGCAGGCCCCCGGGCTACACAGCTTCCAGAAGACGCTGTGAGGTGAGCCGGCGCCACAAGTGCCGAGCACGGACGACAATTCCTGAAGGGAGGCCCTGCGGCCTCCCTTTTTTCATGGTGCGCCAGGCATGGCGCGTTGCGCGATAGCGCAACCAGCTTGGCTGTGGTGGCCTCGCTGGTGACTTGGGGGTGAAAGTCCTCTACACACCCGGCAAGGGGAAGTGTTAGCCAGAG
>Ga0308157_10009738_pt1 | contig 10576 bp, 10 predicted proteins | sample PhyBR1_FD_201035 | JGI IMG/M metagenome (GOLD analysis project Ga0308157, IMG submission 201035) | Phyllosphere microbial communities from UC Gill Tract Community Farm, Albany, California, United States - DLSLB.R1 | ecosystem: Host-associated > Plants > Phyllosphere > Unclassified | place: USA...
CCCTGAACGGGAATCGTTATAACATTCGGCCAGAAAATGCCGATACAAGAGCCACAGCGCATCCGCACACTTGGCCAGAGAAGCCCGTGACTTCCCGCTGCGCGTAAATCTTTTCCCTCAACATGTGAAGCCTCATAGTCAACCGGATCAAGCACGCCCGGAACGTCGCTCACATCGTCCAGTTCCCGTTCAACACTACCAATCAGCACCCGAAAATCGGAAGTCCAGCCGGGTTCTTCACTTGTTGCACGCATGAATTTTTCATGGTGATGGATGGTTTCCGCAACTGCCACATCTTCGCGATCAGCGGCATAATAAATACCGTAGCTGCCATCGCTGAAGCGTCCCGGACGAGTTGTCGAGCAATGCACAAAGGGTGCCATGACATAGGTTGCACCCTGCCCGGCAACGCGCCGATTGGCAGGCACCTTGCCAAGATCGCCTATCTCAAACCGAATGCGCGGGTTTGTCTTTTCCTCGACCGAAGCCAAGGCCTCCCAATCACGCGGATCAGCAATATCTTCAAACAGGTCGATTGGCGGATGGATGGAGCGGATGATGCGAAAAGTCTGCGGCCAGTGCACATGCCGTTTTACGGCGAGACCACTTACCATGCACCGCGCTCCGCGTTGAGCCATTCTCGCAGTGCAGCAAGATCTGAAATTTCACCACGCAACATGAGATCGAGCGCCGACAAACCGCCGAACGCGCCATTCGGCTTTCTGATCCACGCATAGCCGCGCGCGGCATCGCGGAACATATAGCGCAGCCCTTTATGAACACCCATCAGATGCGCCATGCGCATGCGCAAATCGCGGTCGATGCGCCCGACAGAGCCATCTTTCCAACGTGCCCATGTCCGCGCAGACATATCGCCTAACAATGTGCAAGCTTCCGCATCAGAGAGCTTCCAGACCCTCAGCAGATTGACCGTTGTGCGTGCCAAAGCCCCCGCTTCTTCCTCGGTAATCGCATTCGTCAGAGTGCCTGCTGGCGTGATACTAATCGGCTGAAGTTCCATGTCACACCTTTCTTATGGCGGAAGGATAACATAATTTTGCCAAATGGCAAACCAGCCCACCGTAAACCACGTCGTTGCTAGACTTTTGGAGGCGAGTCTGTTTGTGTCAGAGAGATGGGGCCTCCAATAATCCGGTCAGGCCGAGTATTGAATGTTGGGGCAAGCATCGATGGATGATCCGATAAAATCACTCGACAGGCCTGGCAACAAATCCGCGCAGGCACGCTATGTATTCTTTGCTGCGCTGACTGGAATATTGACCGGAACTGTCGGGTCTTATTTTCATCTGATCATTGATACATTGATGACATGGCCGCAAAAGCTAGGCCAATACATCACCGGAACATCGCTTATCGTTGCGGCAGCACTGTTTACAATGTGCTGCACAGTGCTTGCGGCTTTCATTGTTCGTCGTTTTGCACCCGAATCCGGCGGCAGTGGCGTTCAAGAAATTGAAGGCGCAATGGAAGGCTTGCGTCAAGTCCGTTGGCGGCGCGTTTTGCCAGTGAAGTTTCTCATGGGCATCACATCAATCTCATCCGGCCTCGTTCTGGGTCGTGAAGGCCCGACCATCCATATTGGCGCATCGCTTGGTGCCGCTATTACGGATTTCTTCAAAGTCAGCGAAACCGAGCGACGTGGGATTCTCGCGGCTGGTGCGGCTGCGGGTCTTGCTTGCGCCTTTAACGCGCCGTTGGCAGGTGTTTTGTTCATAATTGAGGAAACGCACAAGCAGTTTCCTTACACATTCCGCACCTATATGGGCGTGATCGCTGCGGCTCTTCTGGCAACCGTTATGACGCAGATTATCGGCGGAACTGCACCCGATATGTCGATGCCGGATGTAAAAGCAGCACTTCAACATCTCCCCGCGTTTGTCGTGCTCGGATGTCTGCTTGGCTTCGTTGGCGTGGCGCTGAATGGTGGCATCATGTGGGCAGTGGATTTTGCAACGCGTATGCACAATCGCGTGCCTTATCTTTATCCGGCGATTATCGGGCTATGCGTGGGCGCACTGTTCATTGTACTGCCTTATTCGGTTACCGGCGGCGAGCATATTATCATGGAGCTTGCACACCAGAAGACCGGCTTGGCATTGCTGCTTCTGCTGGCGTTTGCGCGCTATTTCACGATGGTCGGCAGTTATTCCACTGGTGTTCCGGGCGGTATTTTTGCACCAATGCTCACATTAGCGACCTGTGTCGGGCTGGCATTTGCGGGCATCATCAGCGTTCTTCTGCCTGATGCCGGCATCATGCCGCTGGCTTTTGCGATTGCGGCTATGGGCGGGCTGTTTACGGCATCGGTTCGAGCACCAATTGTCGGCGTGGTTCTAACGCTCGAACTCACGGGCGCCTATGGCATGGCGATGCCGCTGATTGCCACCTGCCTCACCGCCAATCTTGTTGCACAATGGATTGGTGGCAAGCCGATCTATGAACAGCTTCTCGACCGAACATTGGCGCAAGCTGGCATCAAACCGAAAGACAGACCAGAAGAATCACAGACGGGACTTGCCTGAAACGAGGTCTGAGTTCACTCAGACCCACTCAAGCCTGTTGTTCTCGAATTTAAGAATCTTATCCTGCGGTATCGAGAGATTAGCGGCAGCATGGCCGTCCATATCGCCGTAAAGATAGAACAGCGTGCGAATGCAGCCGCCATGCGTCACGCAAACAGTTGGCCATTCAACTGCTTCGACCCAGCGGCCTATACGCTGCGACAACCGCATATAGCTTTCAGCAGTCTCGCCCGGCGGTATGAAATTCCATTTATCCTCGGCACGTGCTTCCAGAAGATCTTCGCGCTCTTTGGCGATGTCTTCCATCATGAAGCCCTGCCAGTCGCCGAAATTCACTTCCATCAATTGCGGATCGGTGCGGAAATCATAAGGGTCGAGGCCCATGCGCAGGCGAATGCGTTCCATGGTTTCACGCGTACGGCGCAGCGGGCTTGCAACAAAATCGTAACCGGCGCCATCGCCGATGAGAGATTTCAGCATATCGCCATTCCGGTCTGCCTGCGTGCGACCATGAGCATTGATATCAATATCAAGTTGCCCCTGAATGCGCTGCGCAACATTCCAGTCCGTCTCACCATGACGCGAAAAATAGATGATCTCGCGGGCCAAAATTACACCTCTGTCTGCCATCAGTTTAATGTTTGATAGCCCCTTCCATGGTGAAGGGACAAAGAAAAATCCCGAAAAGTCGGTCAACTTTTCGGGATTTGGAAATTTTCAGCTCAGTCTTTGACGACGGAGATGTCCGGCGCGTCAACCGCCTTCATGCCGATGACATGATAGCCGCTGTCTGCGTGGTGAACTTCACCTGTGACAGAACGCGAGAGGTCGGAGAGGAAGTAAAGGCCAACGTCGCCCACTTCATCAATCGTTACAGTGCGGCGCAGCGGTGCGTTATATTCGTTCCACTTGAGAATATAGCGGAAGTCGCCAATGCCCGATGCTGCCAGCGTTTTGATCGGGCCTGCAGAAATCGCGTTGACACGAATGTTCTGCGGTCCAAGATCAACAGCCAGATACTTCACACTTGCTTCAAGAGCTGCCTTGGCAACGCCCATGACGTTGTAGTTCGGCATAACTTTTTCAGCGCCGTAATAGGTCAGCGTGAGAATCGAACCACCATCATTCATCAGCTTTTCCGCACGACGCGAAATCGCTGTCAGCGAATAAACCGAGATAAGCATGGTGTTCTGGAAATTGGCTTCTGACGTATCGACGTAACGGCCCGTCAGTTCATCCTTATCGGAGAAACCAATAGCGTGAACGACGAAGTCGAGCTTGCCCCACCTCTTTTCCAGCGCTTCAAAAACAGCATCAATGCTTGCACCGTCAGCAACATCGCAATGTCCGGCAACAAAAGCATCCAGTTCTTCAGCCAATGGCTCAACGCGCTTTTTCAGCGCATCACCCTGATAGGTGAATGCAAGTTCCGCACCCGCTTCACGGGCTGCCTTGGCAATACCCCAGGCGATGGAACGGTTATTGGCTACGCCCAGAATCAATCCGCGCTTGCCCTGCAACAAACCAGACTTTGCGGTCATTAAGGGTCCTCATCGAAATATAATCAACTAGATGCCCTATCGCACAGCCTTGCACCGGCTTCAAGCAATTGCGCATAAAAAGCCGGGTATTGTGACTTTATCGTATCAGAGCATGTTGAAGATGCTCTGATACGGTTCATAGCCCTGTTTGATCTTAGTCGGCTTTGCGCTTGCGCAAAAACTCTTCCAGCTCTTTATCGCCACCTTCAGGCAGCATGATACGAACATGAACATAGAGATCGCCGTGACCGCCTGCTTTTAGAGGCAGCCCTTTTCCCTTCAAACGCAATACCTTGTCGGAACTTGACCAGGCCGGGATCTTAACTGCGATACGGCCACTCAGCGTCTCGACCTCCGCCTTTCCACCCAGCACCGCGTCAGCAAGTTCGACTGGCAGATCGACATGCACATCGCGCCCCTCAAGCTTAAAACGCTGGCTCTGCTTGAAATGGATCGTCACAAGCGCGTCGCCAGGCGTACCGCCGACAACATGCTCACCCTGACCTTTGAGCCGGATGGTCTGACCATCTTCGACGAACTGCGGCAGCTTGATTTTCAGGTGCTTGCCGTTTGGAAAAACTGCCTCGACCTTGTCAGCACCGGCAGCTTGTTCAAGCGTGATACTGATCGACGCAGACAAATCGTCGCCTTTTATGGGACCGCGCTGACGCGCACCGCCGCGACCAAAAGCACCACCGAATATATCGTTGAGAATGTCCTCGGCACCGCCGAAGCTACCTTGTTGAGCACCGCCACGCTGACGAAAGCCTGCAAACGGATCGCCTCCGCCTTGGCCACCAAACCCGGAATGACCACCCTGTCCAGCAAACCCCTGAAAGGCTTGCTTGCCTTCGGCATCGATTTCACCACGGTCAAACTGACCGCGTTTATCTTTATCACCGACGATTTCATAGGCCTGATTAATTTCAGAAAAGCGCTCCTGTGCCTTTGGATCATTCTGGTTCTGATCAGGGTGATATTTCTTGGCCAGCTTACGAAAAGCCGACTTTATCTCTTCGGACTTCGCCGTTTTGGCGACGCCCAACACGCTATAGGGATCGCGCATATAAAATCCTCATTCAGGAAAATGACTGAATTATCAGCCGTTAGATTCGTTGCCCTTAATATGCGCACGAAGCTTAAAAACTTCCAGAGTTACCAGGGGCCGATTTTAAAAAAGCTTAAAGCGCATCCCGAAAAGTGTGAAACGGCTTTCGGACAAAGATGCGCGTTCAAAAAAGTTCAGATCGAAGTGGACTCTCAAAGCGGCGCAAAAGATGTCAGGGTCCACTGACCGCCGCGCTCCATACAGGTTTCGCCGCGATAGATAGAAACGCCGTCAAAAGCCTCGCGAGAGGTTTCAAACTGGCGGCACAGTGTGTCGTTCGCCTTGGTTTCGGCAACCGTGGTAATTGTGCCCTGACTGCCAGTATCGGGGTTTGCCCATGGCACAGGCTTCTTGCCCCATTGCGTAAAATTGAGAGCTGAAACGATACCCTTGATCGTCGACTGGTCGGAGAGCTTACCCGTATCCGTCTCGGCTTTTTGCGGCGTTTTTATTGAGCCTGTGATCGTGGACGAATCTGGAACTGCTTTTTCGATGCTGAAGCCGCCCATTGCACAGCCTGCCAGTGAAAAAACAAACATAACGAGAGACGCATGGCGAATTATTCCCGTGCGAAGAAAAGCAGAGTCGTCATGTATTTCGCGGCGAGCGGATCGAGCGGCCAACGGTCTTCCCTTAAATACATCCTAAAGATGTAACGAATATGGGGGATATGGAGTTAACAAGCAGTTTGCGCTCAAGGTAAACAAATCGATAACAAAGGACAACGTCCAAAATCTTAGAGAGTTTCTTATTTTGATTGAAGCATAGGAAATGCTCTAAATATTTGTTTTGTCGCTTTATCCTACGCAAAACCGCTATGCACTTTTGCTGGATATGCTCTAACTGTTCAAAGCGATGGACAAATCGCAGGATATGGAAGAAGTTCGCTTCCGAGATCTTAAAAACACTTGAAATGACCGGACATGACAGACAATAGCGACGACTTCACCCAAAGCTCCGAACCGTTCCGACTTTTTGCAGAATGGCTGAATGACGCCACCAAAAGCGAACTGAACGATCCCAATGCTGTTGCACTTGCAACCGTGGACCCGGACGGATTGCCCAACGTACGCATGGTTTTGCTCAAGGATTTCGATGAGCATGGCTTTGTCTTCTACACGAATTATGAAAGCGCCAAGGGGCAGGAAATCCTGTCTGCGGAAAAAGCTGCGATGTGTTTTCACTGGAAATCGCTGCGCCGTCAGGTGCGGGTACGCGGTCCTGTAGAGAAAGTCAGCGATGCAGAAGCCGATGATTATTATGCATCACGTCCGCGCGGCAGTCGCATCGGGGCATGGGCGTCGAAACAGTCGCGCCCGCTTGAAAGTCGCTTCGCGCTCGAAAAGGCTGTTGCAGAATATACGGCTCGTTATGCGATTGGTGAAATCCCGCGCCCTGCGCATTGGTCTGGCTTCCGTATTCGACCAGTCTCCATCGAGTTCTGGCATGATCGCCCCTTCCGCCTTCATGACCGCGTGTTGTTTACGCGCGACACACCAGAAGGCGACTGGCATAAAGATCGTCTCTATCCATAAAATGAAAAGGCCGCTGAAATCAGTGGCCTTTTTAATTTCAAACCATCGGCTTTAAGGCCACCCAAAGGCTGCCCAGCACGAGGCCTAAGAAAATCAGCCATCCGACTGTATTGTTCGACTTGAACAGACGCAGGCACTGATCAGGATTATCGATGTCGAGCACGATGATCTGCCGATAAAGATGAACACCAGCTGCGAGTAGCCCCGCAAGCGCTGGCATTGGCACCTGCGCCACAGCAAAAGCCGCTGCAAAAAAGCCAATCGCACCGCCATAAAGCACCAGCAGTGCCGTCTTGGTATGCTTACCAAACAGCCGCGCTGTCGATCCAACACCAACTAGCGCGTCGTCTTCCTTGTCCTGATGGGCATAGATTGTGTCATAGCCAATCGTCCAGAGGATCGCGCCGATATAAAGCAATACCGGCGAGAGTGAGAGCGAGCCTTCGACAGCCGCCCAGCCCATCAGCGCACCCCATGAGAAGGCAAGGCCAAGCACCAGCTGCGGCAAGTTCGTAATGCGCTTCATGAAAGGATAGGCCGCAACGATCACGAGAGATCCAACGCCAAGGCCAATCGTGAACCAGTTAAATTGCAGCACAACGGCCAGCCCGACCAGAGCCTGCAAAACAATGAATATTTTCGCCTGTTTGCGCGTCACCTGACCGGATGGCAGCGGGCGTGAACGCGTGCGGTCCACTTTATCGTCGATGTCCTGATCCGCGAGATCATTATAAGTGCAACCCGCGCCACGCATTGCAACCGAACCAACGAAAAACAAAACAAGATGCCAAATAGAAGGCACGACCGACCATGCATCATTGCCCGGCTGCGCACCTGCACCCGCCACAAGAGCCGCCGACCAGAAGCAAGGCCACAGCAAAAGCTGCCAGCCAATCGGACGATCCCAGCGTGCAAGCTGCGCATATGGCCACAGAGATGGCGGAAGCACCCGATAGACCCAATGGCCGGACGGTGCATCTTTCACGCGACCGCGTGCATCGCGCGACTGAACATCTGAATTCGGCCCCATACCGGGCTTTGACTGCTGCATAAATGCTTGCTTTCCTGAAACTGTAACGGTGCAACCGCTTTTTATCCAAAAATTGCGGTACTACCCTTGCCCGCGCACGCGTTGGGCAATAGAGACCCGTATCAATAAACACTTACTTATCTCACGCGCAGGGAGCAAGGCATGAAAGTTCTGTTGATCGGTTCCGGTGGTCGCGAGCACGCATTGGCATGGAAACTTGCCGCTTCCGAAAAGCTGACAAAGCTCTATTGTGCGCCGGGCAATCCCGGCATTGCCGAATATGCAGAACTGGTGACGCTCGACGTGACTGATCACGCGGCTGTCATAGCTTTTGCCGAGCAGAATACGATTGATTTGGTTGTCGTTGGCCCGGAAGCGCCGCTCGTTGCAGGTCTAGCCGACGATCTGCAAGCCGCGAACATCCGCGTTTTTGGTCCATCCAAGGCTGCCGCTCAGCTTGAAGGCTCCAAAGGCTTTACCAAGGATCTCTGCGCAAGGTTCGACATTCCGACGGGCGCCTATGGCCGCTTCAACAATGCACCAAAAGCCAAAGCATATATCCGAGAAATGGGCGCTCCAATCGTCGTCAAAGCCGACGGACTTGCCGCAGGCAAAGGCGTGGTCGTCGCGATGACGCTCGATGAAGCGCTCGATGCCGTTGATATGTGCTTTGAAGGCGCATTTGGCTCTGCCGGTGCAGAAGTCGTCGTTGAAGAGTTTCTTGAAGGCGAAGAAGCAAGCTTCTTCTGCATTTGCGACGGCAAAACCGCTCTGTCGCTCGGCTCAGCACAGGACCATAAGCGCGTTGGCGATGGCGATACAGGCGTGAACACCGGCGGCATGGGTGCTTACGCCCCTGCCCCTGTGATGACGCCTGAAATCGTCGAGCGCACGATGCGCGAACTGATTGAGCCAACCATGCGCGGCATGGCCGAAATTGGCGCACCGTTCTCAGGTGTTTTGTTCCTCGGTCTGATGATCGGCAAGGACGGCCCAAAGCTCATTGAATACAATACCCGCTTTGGTGATCCTGAGTGTCAGGTGATGATGATGCGCCTTGAAAGCGACCTGCTCGACCTCATCAATGCAGCCGTTGATGGCAAACTTGATGACGTGACGCTCAAATGGAAAAATGACCCGGCGCTGACCATCGTCATGGCCGCAGAAGGTTATCCGGCCTCACCTAAAAAAGGCAGCGTGATCCACGGACTTGAAACGCTTGATGGCGTTGACGGCCTTAAAGTTTTCCATGCTGGCACGGCAGAAAAAGACGGCCAGATCATCGCCAATGGTGGTCGCGTGCTCAACGTAACTGCTATCGACACTACGGTCGCAGCCGCACAGGCCAAGGCCTATGACGCCATAAAGAAGATCAACTGGCCGCAAGGCTTCTACCGCTCAGACATCGGTTGGCGTGCGGTTGAGCGCGAACGTTCGGGCCAATAATTAAAGCTATAAGGGGCGATTGCGAATCTTAAGCGATATGGACGCGATTGCGTCCGGCCTTCTTCGCCTGATATAGCGCCGCGTCTGCACGGCGCATCGTCTCATAGAGACTTTCTTCGTCCACCTGTTCGGCCACGCCGAAGCTTGCAGTCGGACCCCAATCAGGTGATTTTCCAGCAAACCGAAGCAAGCTTAGAGCCTCGCGCAAGCTTTGCGCCAGGCTTTCTGCAGCCTGCATATCTGCATCCGGTATAAACACGACGAACTCTTCGCCGCCCATGCGCGCAGCAACCGCTGACTTGGGAAGTTGCGTATTGAGCAGCTTGCCAAATGCTGCGATCACACGATCACCGCCATCATGGCCATAAGTGTCATTCACACGCTTGAAGAAATCCAGATCACTCATAATCACCGAGTAGTGAATCCTTGCGCCCTTGCGCGCCAACACGCGTGAGACGTGACGATCAAAGCCGCGACGATTATAAATTTGCGAAAGTTCATCCACTTCAGACTGTTCGCTGGCTTCGCCTACCATATGTGAAACGGTGGTTAAAAGCAGGAGCAATCCACGCACGACATGGACGAAAACGCCGACGGAAAGCGATATAATAACGTGCAGCGTGTTCGCCTGATCTTCAGGACGCACATCGGCCCCCGGCCAGGTGATGAGAAACGCTTTAGACAAATAGTGAAGACATGCAAACACCGCCATCGCCATCATCAACTTATCGATCAAACGCGGCATGCCAGAGCGATAAATCACGCGAATCATCAAAATCTGTGCAAGGCAAAGCGGCAACTGGTATAGAAAACGATGCAGAAACGATGTGCGTGGCAGCTCAAAAATAAGCATATTACACGCTATGGCAGCGACGAAAAATCCGCTGATCAGTTTCCAGTCGATCTTTTGACGATAAATGCTTTGCAAGCCGATGATAGCCGCGAGAAACGCGGTCATAGAAAGCGTAAATGAAACAAGCACAAGCAGACGCGGATTTATTGCCACTGGAATCCAGTAACCGAACATTGACACAAGAGCAGCGGCTATCGCCGCGAGCGTGAACCAGCGCGGAGCGGAATAACTCCGCTCCTGAATGGAAACGAAGGCAAATGTCAGGATAAAAACGCACGATACCGTGAGATTAACAGTCAGAAAATACGGAACGAGCGTCATGTATCGACACCTTTGAACATTTGCATACTCTAAATCAAAGCGAAAAAAATTCGTTAAAGGTCAGGATCCCCTAACCTCGTCAGTAACGCGATGGTCTTCTAAGGGCCTAGGCCGTGTGGACGATTATTTTTCGGGCGTGGCGTGAGACGGATTTTGTTTCTGAACAGGAGAACAGACCGCCGTGGAGTGGTTCTCCAGA
>Ga0308157_10009741_pt1 | contig 10572 bp, 8 predicted proteins | sample PhyBR1_FD_201035 | JGI IMG/M metagenome (GOLD analysis project Ga0308157, IMG submission 201035) | Phyllosphere microbial communities from UC Gill Tract Community Farm, Albany, California, United States - DLSLB.R1 | ecosystem: Host-associated > Plants > Phyllosphere > Unclassified | place: USA...
CCTCGCTAACGTAAGCAACATGCGATGCAAGTTATCTAGGTTACTGGTTAAAAAGTTCTCGTGTAGATATGCATCGATATTGTTTACAACATTACCGTACGTATAAGTTTGAAAGTGGTCAACAAAATCATTTTCATCTCTCAGCTGAGAAACCTGGAATGAAAATGTATATAGTTTTCTTACTTCAGCGAACATTAAAACTGAATTTAAGCGGTAACGCAATTACTATTTATTTCATTAATTACCTGTCCAATTTCCTTGGTTTTCTCTTCTCCAAAAAGATTAATTATGCCTTGTGAATCGATGTTGGAAAATGGTGGTTGGAATAACTGCTCGGTCTTCATTACTCCATTCACAGCAAAGAAATCAATGATGAGATTCATAAATTGAATTTGTTTCGCATTGAAACTACCTTGGTTCGAAATTCTAGCAAAGGCATTTTTCGCCTCGGTTCTGTCTAGCCCCACAACAGATCTTATGAACTCGCCTAATGGTTTCCCATCATAAGCTTCCTCAAATACCATCTTGGACCCCAAACTACCCTGCTTAAACAGTAAATTTTCTAGATAATTTATATCGCTCTGAGTAACCTTAATATTCTTTCTAATTTTATCAACGGTCAAATCGTATTGATGCTCCCTGATAAATTGTTCAACCTTCTCCCTATAGGCCTCTTTATTAAAAGTATTAGTTTCATAGATTGTGGGTGCATCCTCAAAAACAGTGACCTCGTCCTCGATATTTGTATAGATAATCGGACGGCTTTCCAGCTCCAAAAATTTAATAAGATCTCTCAGCTCTATCCTAAGCTGATCTATCGCAGCAGGTGCAATCTCAGCCCAGTAATCAGCATCTGAAATACTTTTGAGTAAAACCATTTTATGGGCTACCTGTGGAATATTGGTTTGCTTCTGAAGTTTTTTTGATATTGTAGTGACCCTTTGAATTAAATTCACTTGCTTTTTCTCCCCATTTATTCGACTCACGATGAGATCAAACATCATTAAATCGAACATTTTCGCTGCGCTGTCGACATCAGTATCAAATACTAACTTTCCAATTTTAGTCACCAGCTCATGATAATCAGACTTTGAAATTTGATTCCACACAGTTCTATCCTGATACTTTTCTATTAGCTGTAGATGTGGCCGAACAATAAAGCTGTCCTTTTCCAACGTATAGAGATTTACGACCTTGTGATGCAGATAATCCACCAAGCTCTCCCCTAGCTGTTTGTCTGCATCATCTTCCTGTGCAATAAGCAACTGGCTCAACTTTAGTCTGAGAATAAATAATTTTTCATTCAGAGATTGTGGATTGCTAGTTTCCACACCTTTAGGGTTTAGACTGAAAAATTTAAAATTTTCACAAAAATCTAATATCAAAAACTCCTTTTTATCCTGCTCGTAACCGAACAAATTTTTGCATAAGCGGGTTCCTCTACCAATCATCTGCCAGAATTTAACGGAACTTTTTACAGGTTTAAGGAACACTAGATTCACCACTTCGGGCACATCTATACCCGTATCAAGCATATCAACAGAACATGCGATCTGAGGCATCTTATCCTTCAATTTAAAGTCGTTGAGCAGGTCATGCTTATATTCCTCCCGATAATCAATTACCTTTAAAAATTGATCTTTTAAATGCGGGTAATTAAAATTGAACCTTTCTCTGATGAAGTCGGCATGCTGATGCTTTTTGGCAAAAATTATGGTCTTGCCCAGCTTATCTCCACCTTCAACACGAATTCCTTTCTCCATTATAGTGGTAACTATCTTATCTGCAGTACCAGTATTATAAAGCCAATTATCCAGTGCAGAAGCTTCAACTTCATCTGGTATTTCACCAGTTACAGGATCGCCAAACTTTTCCTCATACTCTAGCTTTTCTTCGTCCGTCAGGTCATTATAAACAATACCATCCCTCTGAAACTTAGTGAGTACATTTTTTGATAAATATGGAACCAGATAACCATCCGAAACTGCCGTATCTAAGTCGTAGTTATAAGTGGGATTCCCTGGAGTGAGACCAAAAAGCTCATACGTATTTTTATCAGTAGAGTCTTTTGGCGTGGCCGTTAAGCCAATTTTATAACCATCAAAATAGTCAAAGACCGCCTTATATTTGTTGTAAACTGACCTGTGTATTTCATCGAAGATAATGAGATCGAAGTGCCCTACGCCATATTTCCTGGCATTGTCGGACTCGGCATTGTCGATGAGGTTAATCATCGTCTGATACGTGGAAAACACGAGCCTGCTCGTTGTATCTTCTTTCTCATTTAATAAATTGACGGATGGGAAATTCGGCAAGTAATCATTTAAATTATCTTTAGCCTGACGGACCAATGCTGTTCGGTCAGCTAGAAATAAAATCCTCTTAGCCCAGTTCGCTTTAGCAAAGACGTCAATGATAGAAGCTGCCGTTCTGGTCTTTCCACTTCCCGTGGCCATCACCAAAAGGGCTCCACGATGTTTCTGTTCAAAGCGTTCTGAAATAGCTTTAATAGCAGCAATCTGGTAGTATCGGTCTGTGATATTTGGATTAACTACGATATCCCCAAGATTTAATCTTGAAGTCCTCCTTTGAATTACTAGCTCCAGTTCATCTTTTTTATAGTATCCCTGAACTTCTCTTGCGGGATAATCCCAATCATAGAAATGAATATGGTAGCCATTGGTAAGGAAGACACACGGAAGTTGACCATAATGCTGTTCAAGATTTTTTGCGTATAATTCTGCCTGATGCCGACCCGCTTGCAAATCTCTACTTGTTCTCTTGGCCTCTACTACAGCTAAAGGTTTACCATTATCACCCCAAAGAACATAATCTGCATAGCCCTCTTCTTTATTGTTGGGCATACCAGGTACACGAAATTCTCTCACGTTTGGTAGCGAAAGATCCCAACCCATCTCCTCGAGCCTACCGTCTATTAAATATAGGCGGGTTAGAGCCTCATTAGGATCCTTTGGAGGTAGAGTAATGTTCTGCGCCTCCTTCCTGCTTGCCTCTAAAGTTTTTTGCTGCTCTTCTGCTTTCTTTACCAGCTCAGCCTTCTCTTCATTTTCCTTTTTGAGCCGTTCTATAATCCGCTCCTGCTGCTTTTGCTGGATATGCTGTGCCAGAGGAATTTTTTCCTCATCAAACACAGGAGTTTTTACATAATCTCCCTCATTATACCAGTTGATAAAGAAATAAGAAATTCCATGCAACAGTTTTAACCCATGAACTATTTCTTCGATTTTTATTTTGGATTTACTTGGATGCACCGCCTTATTCCCAATAATACGAACCGCATTCATCTGGTCTATCATCACTGAATTACGAACTATATCACTTAAATTAGGTTCGTTGATGAGATTGTTCAGAGATTTATCAAATGGAATTTTAAGCTGCGGTTCACTTTCGTAAATAAAGCCCACCCATTTTTCCAACGTTTTTCTCATGAAAAAGCCTGCAATTTCGGGGTTGTCATATACAAATTTCTCAGCCTCAATTGCGGAGTGCATGAGGTTCTGAAAACCTTGTGGGATAGATGTAAAATTGCTCATTTGTGGGCTTAGTTTAGTTGTCCTTTATTGGCAGAAATCCATTTTGATCTAATATATGCATTACTCCCCTCAAAAGAAAGTTGTTTTCGAATCTTAAAATATAGCGTCTGGCACCCGCCTCTTCAGGAATCAGCATTTTCTTATCCACCAGCTTTTTAATTTCCCTTGAAATCTGTGAAGTACTTTTATCAGTTAGTACCTCTTTCAAATCTTCATTCTTTATAATCTGAAGGTCTGCAGCTTTTTTAAGAATTCTGCTTTCTATGTTTGTGATATACTTTCTTTCCAGGGAAAAACTTATTGCAGGTAGCAGGATCTCGTTTTTCAGATAGTTATAATCCGAGAAGCGGTCTATCTTTTCTATCTCTTCTTTTAAGCCCTGCAGTACGTAAGTGCACCATTGCAAAATATCGTTGTCCTTCCCCGAATCAGCTATAGCCAACATGTCGTAATAGGTGTTCCTATTGCTACAGAAAACAGCGGTGGGATTGATAATTCGACCCGAATTTAAATTCAAACCATTCTTTACTAACATAGCATAGGTAAATAGCCGCACTGTTCTGCCATTACCGTTACCAAAAGGATGAATCCACACAAATCTATGGTGTGCAATCGCTGCTTTCAGCAAGTCGTATTTGGTTGAGGTTTCTGAATTAATAAAGGCAAACAGCTCTTCCATTAAGCTGTCAATAAGAAGTGCATCAGGCGGTATGTGCTCTGCTTGCAGGATTTTTATATTGTGCGTCCTGTATTGGCCAGGTGTTAGATCTCCCTCACCACTGGGTGGTGGAGGCAGATTCTCCACTACCAATTTATGAAGTTCACTCACGAAACTTTTATTTATCGGATAGTCTTTCACCGTATCCTCAATAAATTCCATGGCGCCATCGATATTGTCAATCTCCAGCAAATTTGGATTTCGTACAACTGGAACTCTGTCTATCTTGGTTTCCACATACTCTGCGATGGTGGTGTTATTCCCTTCAATTCTGGCAGAACCCAGACTCTCCAACCAATGAAATATATTTCTCAACTGAAAAAACACCTCAGGATGAGTTGATCCACCTAAGTCTCTTTTACGCAAATGCTCAAGCTCAATAATCAGGTCAGTGAGTGGCGAATCAAAGTCAGGTTTTATTAACTTTAAGTCATAAGGGTTGAACTTAGGCATGGTCCAAAAGATTTGCTGAAAGATAAATAATTATTTGCAATATGGCAAAAACTTATTTGCAAGCAAACGCTATAAAACCCATTGCTTAAAGGAATTACGCCAAAGGGATATTTGGGAACATTTGCACCATAAATAATAAACAATTGCAACAAGCATTTTACTTATTTGTTGGTGTACTGATTAAAGAAGAAAAGGTGTACAGACAATAAACATCAAATTTTTCCTTGACAAAACCTGAAAAAAAACATTACAGAAATCTAATCTTTTTGTTTTCATGATACGCAATTTCCTCAAATGATTGACCTTCCGCTACACGTATAATTATATTGAAGACTATTTAACTCCAGCACAGCTGAGAAATCATTATAATCTAGATCTTCTAGCTCCAGAGGAAATTATTTCATTGGTTACCCTATCAAAACGTTTAATGTGCAATTTGAAGACATCTTCATCTCGGTTCATTTGTCGCTTTCCTACAGTATGTTCCCCAGAAGTAAAAGGGAACTTAGACAGTTGGGAATACAAAAGTCTAAGGACAATGGTTTTGCCTGTATTATACTGCCCTCTAAGAACAATTACTTTCATCGCTATACTAATTAAAACGACTTAACTAAAACTCTCCTGCAACAAACTCTGGAACAGGTTTTCGCTTTCTGCTGCCTGCTTACTTAATAAAACTTTCTGAGCTTCTATGTTTTCTATGATTATAGCAAATTTTTGCTGAAGAGGAAGTGGAGGATTAATTACCGTGAGATTCCGCAAAATTTCAAGGTTAATATTCTTTTGTGCAGATTCAGGAGCCTGATCTTCTAGAATTTTTTGAAAGAAACTAAACCAAAACTGAATAAATTCCACGTTACTTTTTTCATTTGGAATAAAACCTACAATACTATCGGGGAAGCAAGCATCAATTTTCAATATACCAGTTTTGGCAATATTAGCAGCAATAGTAATGCATAAAGCTCCAGCATTCCACAACCTACTTTGTTTTAAACCAATTTCCGAATATGTCTGTGAATATGATGTGATATAACCTCCTGAATTGGCCACTTCGCCAGTTTGAATTAATGGATACTTTCCACCTAACAATTCTGGCGCATTACGAGGTCTATGTTTTGATTTACCTCTTTCCAAGGTACCTAATAGACTAAGATTCATTTCTTCCCAACCCCTCTCATTTCTCACCGGATCACCAAACATTTCTATAAAAACAGATTGTGCCAGTTCATCATAGAGTTTCAGCAATTGCTGGTCTTTTTTTCTTAAGGCATCCGCCTTGTCCAGTTTTTCGGCAATGGCTTTTTGGGTGGCGAGTGGAGGGAGAGGGATTTGCATTGCCTTCAATTCAGCACCGTTCACGTGGGGAATTGTTGCGCCCGTTCTTTTCGATTTTATTAATTCAAAATTTGAATAAAGATATCTATAAAAATAACGTGGATCAAGTTTATGTTGAAAAGTTGATTTCATTTTAATCTGAGCCAAAGTACTTCCTATTACGCCCTTAAAACCGACACCCACGAGTCCTGCATTAGCACCGTCCCAAGCAATTAGCGTATCACTTTCATCTACAAAAACTCCAGAATCATCTGTAAATTTCGAATCATGTTTTGAGTGGAGATTTTCAATCGTTATATAATTGAATTTTCCAGCAATTTTCTCTTCAACTTTTTTTCCCTTTCTGATTGAAAAAGCATCGTTAATTTTAACCTTCTCTCCCACCATCAAAACATTTTTTCAAGTTCAGTCATTAATTCTTTTCTATGTTTGTCTAAATCATTGATTTTAGAGATAATTTCAGATGGCTTCGCATATTCTTTCTGATCATATACCACCTCTTTGTATCGGGAGATAGACAAATCATAACCATTGTCTACAATTTCCTTTTTATCTACCAGAAAACTCTGTTCTGTTCTGGCTCTATTTGTTTCGTGCTTGCGGTTTTTGTAACGGGCAATTATATCTGGAATATTGTTGGCAGATACTACATTTCGCTTATCGTCTAAACTATAACCATCAGACTTCATATCATAAAACCAAACTTTATCAGTACCACCTGCATTGGTTTTTGTAAAGACCAACACCGCTGTACTCACTCCTGCATAAGGTTTAAAAACACCTGAAGGCATAGAAATTACAGCTTCCAGAACTTGGTTCTCTACTATTTCTTTACGGATCTTCTTATGTGCTTTACTGGAACCGAAAAGCACTCCATCTGGAACAATAACAGCAGAACGGCCTCCAATCTTTAATCCTTTCAGAATAAGGCCTAAAAACAATAATTCCGTCTTTTTGGAATCCACCATAGCAAGAATCTTTTCGTCTACAGATTCGCTGTTTAAGCTGCCTTTAAAAGGAGGATTAGCCAAGATAAGACTGGCCTTTTGATCAAAATCTGCATTAGCTTGTGAAAGGGAGTCTACATCATTAAGCTGGGGATTCTCAATACCATGAAGGATGAGGTTCATGGCTCCAATTCTAATCATAGTTGGGTCAAACTCCATTCCCAGGAACATTTCATTCTGAAAATGCTTGGAGACTGCAGGTTTTAAAAGTTCGTCCTTAAAATTCTCACGAAGGTACTCGGAGGCAGCAACCAGGAATCCAGAACTTCCCGCAGCAGGGTCACAAATAATATCATCGGGCGTAGGCTCCATCATTTCTACCATCATCTTAATGATATGTCGGGGAGTACGGAATTGACCATTGGTTCCAGCTGTAGCAATTTTGCTCAGCATGTATTCGTATGCATCCCCTTTGGTATCCGAGTCGTTCATGTCGATCTTATCCAGCATATCTACCACCTGTGCCAAAAGACGTGGATTTGGAATCATGAAACTTGCATTCTTCATGAATTTACTGAAGGAAATACTTTTGCCTCCGTAGTTTTTCATGAATTCGAACACCCCAGCTTCCTTTTGAAACAGCCTAAACATGGTTTCTGGATCGAGATTCTTAAACCGACTCCAGCGAAGATCCATATTGGCTTCCGAGTAAATAGGATTTTCGATCACTTTTCCTGTGAAGTTTGCCTGTGCCTCTGCAAGTGCTTGAAGTTCATCTAATCTTTTAATAAACAGGAGGAATGTGATCTGCTCGATCACCGATATGGGATTGGAAATTCCGCCACTCCAGAAGGCGTTCCACACTTGGTCGATCTGGGATCTTAGTTCTTGTGTAAACATTAATATATAAAGTCTTATTAAATTTTAGGTGCAAGATAATTATATAATACCCTGCCCCCAACTAATTTCTTATCCAAAAAAAATCAGCTTTTCGACATTGATCTATTGAATAATATATACCTCGCTCCCGTACCTTTGTCATTAACTATAATTTAAAAAAGCACACCAAGTTTTAATTTCTGCTGAAGAACCAAATCATGCTCAAAGTATTCCTGTAAAGTAATTTCCTTCTTTAGCAATGCCTCATCTTTTCTGAATTTCCAGAATAAATTTGGAGCACTATGTGTAAGCATAAATATTAATTTGTGGGAACCATCGATTTCAATGGTATGATTAACTTCTTTAACATACAAATTATTAAAACATCTAGCGAAGAAAGGCAGTTCAATTCTATCACCAATATTGGGGATATGTAAAAGCCCTTCCATTTGAAAAGAAAGCACTTTGTCTTCACTCACATATTCAAAGACACAAACCGTTTGGTTTACTTTCATAGGTATTTCATTAATTGAAACAGCTTCGAACAGCTCTCTCAATAACGAATGAAACTTTTTGCTCGATATTCCTATTTCTTTTATAAGAATCTGCAAAGTTGGCAGGGCAGCTATGTAATCATCTTTGTATAAAACCTGAAGAAAAGCTCTGTATCTTTCATCTGTGAAATGTTTGAGAACATATGGCTTGCAACTCTGTAAATCCCTTAACATCTCCTTTGGAGTCAATGTACACTTATACATGGTCTATAATTTTCCAGTTATAGCAATTTTGGCTTTTGCAACATCGAAATTTTTAAGATATCCCTGAGTCACTTGTAAATCTTCGTGTCCCAAAACTTGCTTAATGTATTCGATATTCACTTCACCTGCTTTGAGCGTGTTTGACATGGTATGCCTAGCAACGTACGAGGTAATGTTTGTATCTATTCCACAAATAATCGCAATACTTTTCAAATCAGAATTCAATTTCTTAAGACATTTAGTGGACCTGTTATGCTTTTGTTTCTCTGTCTTATGGAAATCTGACAAATACGGAAATAAATATTTATCACCTAGCAAAAGACACTTATCCAATATATCTAAATACTTATCTACTTCTTCCAGCCTAGGTAAAACCATCTCTTTGGAAGTCTTTTGCCTCACATATTCAATGGAATCCGATTTTAAACTAGATTTTGTAAGCCTTACAATGTCTCTGAAATTCATACCGAAAGTATAATATGAAAACATAAACGTACAATAAGAAAGAATTAATTCAGGATGTTTTGCATACTCAAAATTCTTCAGTTTTGTTAAATCTTCCGTATTTAAAAAGTCATACCCTTCCACGATTTTATTACTGATCTTAACTTTAGAAAAAGGCTTTAAATCATCACCTAAGCCTAGTTTTACAGCTTCATTGTATCTTGCTTTTAAACTTCTCAATCTGGTAGATGGGTTTCTGGAAGTTTGTTTTAAAAACTGCTCATACTTGTATACAAAAGTGGAGTCAACATCCTTAAATTTGAGTTTTTCGAATCCAAATCTCTTTAAGGTATTAATGGTATCGTTTGTAACCTTTGCATTTCCTGGGTTTGTTTCCCTTTTACTAGTAACCCATTCAGTAAGATACTGGATAAAATCAAACTCATTTCGTTTGATCTCACTTCGTTCCTCTGCAATTTTCTGCTCAAAGCTCAATTTGACATCCTTACTTGAGTATAAAGGTTTCGATGACTGGAGGATGTCAATCTGCTCGTAAATTCGATCTTGAAAATCATTCAAGTATGCTTTAATTTTCTTGTACTGAGGATGCTTTGTATTGATCATGTTAGTTGCTACACTCCATTCATTCTTGGCCACATAAAGCTTAGAATAAATTTCGGAACTTTCATTTTCATGATAGATCCTAAATACAATAGGATACTTTAGGTCAGCGTTTTGCTTATTTTTAAGCGCCAATTTTACTGTAGCCATAATACCGAAGGGGGTTAACGTTAATTTGTAGGTCAGTTACTAGGTCAGGGCTGGGGTCAGGTAAGCTGGAAATAACCAGTAAAACAAAGATACAAAAACTATATCACTCTTGCATTATATAGTTTACAATCAATGAATTATAAAAATAGTAAAAAAAAGAAAAACACTAGATCCCTGCCTTCTAAGCAGACGGTCCCAGGTTCGAATCCTGGCGCGCTCACTTAAAAATTGACTGAGATTTTTCTCGGTCTTTTTTTGTTTAATTAAATCAACTCCAAAATGTATTTCTGTTACATTTTATACTCCAAATCTCTCGATCAATTTTATATCGGTCATACGGGTGAGGAGCTTAAAGAAAGATTGCGCCGACATCTTTCAAATCACAAGGGTTTTACAGCAAAAGCGAAGGACTGGTTTGTCGTGTATTTTGAGAGTTTTGAAAACAAAAGCTCAGCATACCGGAGGGAACTCCAGATAAAATCTTGGAAAAGCAAAAAGAAAATCAGGGAATTGATCCGAAATTGCATAGAGCATCCCGATTTTTAGTAGGGCCGGTCCCAGGTTCGAATCCTGGCGCGCTCACTTAAAAAATAGACTGAGATTTTTCTCGGTCTTTTTTTGTTAAAATAAGTCATCCCAAAATGTATTTTTTCTAACTGAATTTAAAGATAAAGCGACAGCTTCGCAGCGTTTATCACTACTTTTTTCTTCAA
>Ga0308157_10009742_pt1 | contig 10571 bp, 10 predicted proteins | sample PhyBR1_FD_201035 | JGI IMG/M metagenome (GOLD analysis project Ga0308157, IMG submission 201035) | Phyllosphere microbial communities from UC Gill Tract Community Farm, Albany, California, United States - DLSLB.R1 | ecosystem: Host-associated > Plants > Phyllosphere > Unclassified | place: USA...
TGTCAGCCGAGTGCTGCTATGCGATCTGGCAGTTCTGCGCCAAACTGCGCAGCAAATGCCTCACGCACATTATCGGCCACGACGGCACGCAATGCCTCACGATCCGGCGTTTCGACAACCTCCATCCCTTCAGATTTGAGTGTTTCAAGGCTGGAAATCTCGCGCTCAGCGTTCATTTTGCGTTGCTTGACAGCTGCTTCACGCGCAACCGCTACCAAGGCTTCACGCAATGCCGGGTCCATTGCATCAAGCTTCGCCTTGTTTGTGACCAATGGCGATGTGGTGAACGCATGCTGAGTGAGTGAAAGGTAACGCTGCACTTCGTTGAACTTCGAATTAAGGATCAGTGTGGTGGGGTTTTCCTGACCATCAATCGAGCGCATCTCAAGCGCTGTGAACAACTCGGTGAAAGCCATGGGTGTTGGAACGGCTCCAAGCAGTTCAAATGCTCTGATATGTGCCGGGTTCGGCGTGGTACGGATTTTAAGACCCTTCAGGTCTTCCACACCCTGAACGGGGCGACGGCTGTTGGTAACGTTACGCCAGCCAGTCTCCCATGTTGCCAGCGCAACAATGCCTGACGGTTCAAGCTCTGCACGCAGCTCATCACCAATCTCTCCGTCCAAAACCGCTGCAACATGGTTACGATCTTTGAACAGGAATGGCAGATCAAGCACATTGAGCTTTGGCGCAAGTCCGGTGAAAAACGGATTTCCTGTCACCATAATATCAATCGTGCCACCGCGCACCGCATTGATCATGGTCGAGTCGTTACCGAGAATGCCGTTTGCAAATACCTGCACGCCAAGCGCACCATCTGTACGCTCACGCAGCGCTTCATTCATCCAAAGGCCGGCATCCTGCCAACTATCAGTATCCGGGTGTGGGTGCGCGAGACGCAGCACCTGGGTTGATTGCGCGCGACCTATTGCAGGTGCAGCCAAAAGGGCAGCGCCCGAAGCCATGACGCCCATGAAACGGCGACGATTAATGTTCATGATCATATCTTCCTCCCAGATGATCTTTGTTATATGCGCGGCTTGTCAGCCCCGAAGAAAAAAGCGTCTTGCCAAAGACGAAGCTGCCAAAGAGCACTTGTCTCGGGAATTTCGAGGTCAGCAATCGTAATTGCATGTCCGGCTTTGACTGAACGCTTAAGCGTCTTGTTCGCAGCCAGATAAAAAGGCGCAGGAGCTTCGCCAGTCAAAGGACGTGCTGGCAATATTGCCGATGACACCCCAGATACCGAATGGTGATGACCTCCCATTTCAAGGACATGCCCAGCTGCCAGATCAATATCAGCGATCGCAACCAAATCGACATGATGCGCAGGGATAATTGCGCCTGACGAAAGGCCTTTCATACCTGCTTCAAGAACCGAAGTTGCAGCTTCCAAACCAAGCAGATGACGCGGGATGTAAACCATCGCGCATTTCAGGTCACGGCTAACGACATGACCTTTTTCTTCAAGCATTTTCCACGTTGCAATATCGTCGCAACGAATAATGACAAAGACACCGCCCGCGAAACTGACTTCACCCGGATTTCGCAGGCAATGAAAAACATCGAGAGTGCCAGTTTTTTCGAGAATTCCGCCTTCTGATTTGGAGCACAAGACCGAAGGCACTTCACCAATACGTGCAATGGGGGCATGAAGCGCGGGAGCATCAACGCTCAGTCCAAGCGCATTTGCAACAACGCTCAATTCGCACAGATCAGGCACAGCGCGTTGCGGCAACTCGGAAGCGGCCAATGCACGACCGGCTACAACATCTCCAATTTTACGACTGGAAAACTGCGAGAATTCGCGAAAGCCGGGTGCGTCGACAGTCACACCATTGCTTGTGAGCTTACCCGTTTCAGCATCGAAGACGAAATCATATTCACTGGACTTTCCAGCTGCAATAATCTCAAATCCCAGCAATTGCGCCCAAGTAATAAGCCCGATAAGCAAACTTGGCTGATCGCCATCAACTGGCGTTACAACCAACCGCTTTTCTCTCGCCATGGCAGCTAGGCCCGGTCCGATGACGCTATCAACCTCTTTCGAGACAAGTGCTACGTGGTGACCGGCTTCAATAGCCAAATGTGCATGACGCGCACCGGCCTCTGGATGGCCAGTCGCTTCAACCACCACGTCGAAAGGGAGATCTGCAACAAGCGCAAAATCATCAACAGCGATATATTGGCCCGCATCCCATGCCGAGCGCGCCGCTTCAATGGTATCACACATGCTAACGCTATCAGCAGCCACGCCAGTTTCGATAATTGCATTCGCAGCAACTTTGGCACAAATATCAACGGCTACACGCACACGCATCAAAGGTACTCGTAACCCTTGCGCCAGAAAACTGCGGCCAAAACCTCCCGTACCAAGAATACAGGTCTCAATGGGGCGGTGGCTGGCATCGAAATAGGCGTGATAATTCATCCGGACTACATCTTTCGCAATCATTCTCCATCACATCGCCATCAGCCTTGTATGCAATAATTGCAAACAACAGGCCAAAAGCGACACGATGTACGAGACATCGTCATTCTGTATGCAATTTGACCGGATCAGGCAGTTAAAACTGCTAAAATAATCGATCTCCTCACCATTTCTGGATTAATTGCATGCAAAATAATATGTGTCAATAATGTTGCAGGCTTATTGCAGAACATTTAAGATAGATTGCATGCAAAAAGAGGTTGCGATGGATTCTTTAGAGAATGATGAGTTATGGCCACGCGGACAGCGTTCAACCTTTGTAACCCAACATATCCGGGATATGATTGTTTCTGGAGAACTGCCCGGAGGCGACAGGATCAATGAACGCATTCTCACCGAGCAATTGGGTGTGTCCCGAACACCGCTTCGTGAGGCTTTTAAGATCCTCGAAGGCGAAGGCCTAATTGCCATCTCACCAAATCGCGGCGCAACAGTTGTCAGCCTTTTGCCTTCAGATGTAGAGGCCGCGATAGATGTCTTGATAGGACTGGAGAGCGTTGCAGCCGAGCGCGCTTGCGAGAAAGCCAACCGTGTAATGATTACGCATATCGAAGATTTACATCAGAAGATGGTCGCGAGCTTTCGCGCTCAAGAACTGATGGAATACTTCCATATCAATCAGACTATTCATCAAAAAATCGTCGATTGCGCGCAAAACGCGACGCTATCGCGTGTCTACGCAGCTGAAAGTGCCAGAATCCGACGTTATCGTTATGCGGGCAACAGAAGACCAGAGCGCTGGGAGCGTGCCGTATTTGAACACGAACAAATATTAGATGCACTTAAGCAGCGCGAAGGGCCATTGTTACGCGAGGTTTTACGTGCTCATCATTTGAAAGGATGGACTGTCACACGAAGCGTGCTCGAAAGCTAAATTGCAGTTCCATGAATGGATCGCTCATGAACAGAGAATAAGACTGTAATTGATCAGGATATAATAACAGAGGTTCGCTAAATTTTGCTAAAGTCCCACTGCGAGCTTGCAGGATGCTTTTGTTTATAAATCAACAACGTTTCTGACAGGTAAAAATGAATCTCTTTCCCTTTATATAAATACGAATTTACGACCAGTTCTTGGAGATCACTAACGTGATCGAATGCCTTTTACACATAAATTCCATCGACACTCTCTACACCATTATTTCGATTTGATCACATATGGCAAAATTACGTTTTTGCCATATGTCAATTTTCTGGATTACTGATGCCTATCTCATTTCTTTAATTCGGAACTTAAGCATCCATTGTTTTTCAAGACCTGCTTGTACAATTGTTTTCACATATTTATCTGGTGAAGTCTTTTCGATAGCACCTCGACGAACAAATTCTTGTAATATTCGCTTGTAGGTATCTCTATTTCCACGCGAGTATTTCTCTAGTAGAGCAGGATAGACGTAGAGGTATTCGTTCTCTTTGTCATTACGCCTGAATCCATTTGGTACTTTGCTTTGACTAATTTTGACACCTTTCGTAATAAGTGGAAAATTCTTGGCAACATTCACAAAATCGATAAAAGCATCAATATCTATCAGTATATCAGTTTGTGGCTGCATCATATTGATAACCGCAATGCCGAATAGATGCTTCATTGTATTGTAATATAATTCTGGAATTATTTTATAATCGCTAGCTAAGCGAGCAGTTGCAGCCAAAAAGGCAAAGGATTCACAGACTCGCATATGCTCAGGAGCCAGCTTTTTATCCCTGAGCTTTTGCTGATTACCTGCATTAGCTAGGAACATCCATTCCTGTTCTTCGATGAATGACTTTATTTTGTTTTTGCCTTGTTTCGAAAGGAACTCAATCCATCTAGGGATTAACCGGCCATAATTACTCTCAATCGTGTTTTTGACCTGATTAAATAGATCTAGAGACTGAATGCCGTGCTTTTCTTCAAGTAGGTCAAAAATCCCATTTTCATTATCAGGCAAAGGTAAGTCGACGAGCCGCACCATATTCCCATTTTCAAAACTAATCTTTGGTGAGCTAAACATGTCCTTTAACTTTTTTCACTCGAGAACATTTGGATCGAATAAGCTGGGCTAGTTGAACTCGATGATTGAGTTGTGTGCCTTCGTGCGCCATCATGATTGTTGAAAGTTAGAAGCTTCAGTTTTCGAAACACTTCATTTTCATCGCCTTGAATGAGCTTCAGATCCGCAAATGGGGTGCAAACGCCGCCAAAGGCAGACTGATTGGAAGCCGAAAATACGTCTGAATTATCCGGGTTGATCAACTCGGACTCCGACGGATTGGTAACAGTCGATAAGTTCAGCCGAAGGGCTAGAGTTTTCCCCCGGCTTGACTCACCGGAAATATTAAAACTCACGCCCCCTTCTCGACCCAGATAAGCACCCAAAGGTGCAGCAAGCGCTGCCACAAGTGATAACCGCAGATACCGGGAGTACTTCAACGGTTCAGCAAGACCATCCCAGTATTGACTGGTTTTACCTTTTTGAGAAGCTGAATGGCGCAGTTTGCTGTCAGGGTCGAACAGAACTTTTCCGCTGACTTTCGCTTTCCTGTCGTAAGGAAAGAATCCATAGCGACAAACAAAACCGTCACCTCGCCATGATGCAGTTTGAACGATCGTGACCGTCTCCACATCTGTTTGTCGTAGCATTTTGTCAACTTGCGTCTTGAAGTCGGCTATAGGCGACAATCCTTTGTTCATTAACTCTTGCCTCAATTTAGAGTTGCTGTCTAATAGGCCTCGTTCTACGCGCACCCGTGCCGACCCGTCGCCGAATGATACTGGGAATTCAATCGTCACCTTCACATATCCGGTCGCTTCGTAGATTTCCTGACGCACCATTTTGATTTCGGTAGTTAGATTTTCGATTTTCATTTTGGTATCCTTTAAACCTGTGCACCTGTGCACTCCTTGTTAGAAGCGCCGCTTTTCAGCCAAGTGCACAGGTGCACAGGTGAATATTTGCTGTGTTGAATTTTTGATTTGTTCGCGTTTCGCCTTGGATGACACTTTTCGTATGTATAGTGTACGGCCATATACCCCACACCCAACACTAGTCACTGTTTCCTTAGCTTCACTCGCCTAGCCTTAGCTTTACGAATGATACGCTTTACCTTGTTTTCAACCCTGAGCTTTATTCTGTCATCGAGGTGGAACTTCGCATCAGCGTAATTTATGCCAATAGAAAGCCAACGATCACCTGTTACGATGTCGCCATAGTTTGCGGCCAACTCGTCAATATGGCGTATGTATGGAAACTCATTAGCGCCGTATCGAGGGGCCAGGGCACTGGTCTTACGGCGCTGTTGCAGCGGCTGCTTACAGACGTAAGTGGCCGCGCGAAGAAATGAGCTAACTGACTTTCCGACATGACGCACATCGAGAGGCTTTTCGGCTTCATGACAAAGTATGCCGGTTCCTTTTATCGCCTCGCCAATAGCTGTTTGAGCTATGCCAGAAACCAAGAGATGGATGTGAAATGGTTTAGCGTGTGGCTTATTACTGATGAGTTTGTAGACGGTCTCAACGCTGCCAAATGCCAGAACGGGCGTATTTGTCCCTGCAGCTGACAACGCTTTCAGGATCTTCGGCACAGCAGAACCATCACGATAATCAACAAAGGCCTCGAGTTCACCAGGCGCGACATTCCAATCTTTCACGATAATTGTAACCATGTACCATGATAAGTTCCGCAGCTTGTTGCGCGTTACAAACCGCACAAGACTGAGACGAAATTGTCGCTCACAAACCGGACATAGGCCAGACATGCACCTGTTTGATTTCGAACAGGTGTCAGGAATATTGATTGTTTTTGCTAAGTCGTTTGGTGATGAAGCAACAGCATTGCAAATGTGCTTGCGTTGTCTGCGCGCGCTTACAAGCCTTTCGAACCTCTCGGGCACCAAAGTTCCGCCAACACGTCGAAGCGCGCGCTGACTAAGAAGTTTCAAAATTTTGGAAAAGGATTTTTCAACCTGTTTGACAAGTTTTACATCGTTAAACGCTGCCAAATAATCTATAAGATCGCTTTTAGTTTTAACGATTTTCGCACGTTGGTATTTATATCGAACTACTTTTTTCATCGTAACTTCCTTTTGTTTTGCTTGCAAAAGGAAGGAGTTCGGTACGAAGAAGGCAGAGGCTTCATGGCGTATCGACCCACAATCCCATGCAAACTGTTGCATTTGATTGATGGTCGAAGCACCAACTCCATCTGCGACGCCCTCAGCGCGTCTATTGCGGATGAAGCAGCGTGTGAACTTGGCTAAGGTTATCAAACCGTCGCGCTCACACAACTTGTGCCACCATTACAGTGGCTCGTTGTACCTCTCAAAAAGTCATCACTGAGTTATAGATGACTTAGATAATGGATATATGGTTTGCCGTTGGATTGTTGTCAATCCGGCAGCTAGGCTATTTTTCAATATTATTTCATGACGAATTCGTAGCCTTCAACAGAATGACGCTGCTTGACTGGATGTGTGACCGGCGCTCACGCCGATCAACGAATTCCTTAGGCTGCAGGCTCATGATGGGTAAGTGCTTGATACGCTCACTGTCGAAGAGTTGCGCTTGTTTGTCATCAACTGCCGTGATGACGGACCAGTGGTTTAGCTTTCCATAAATGGCAGCCAGTGCTGCCGTGTTTGGTTGTTGCAAATGGCGGCTGATGCTTTCAATGGTCTGATCAGCTTCTATTGGTTTTTTGATTGCAAAGGGCCGTCTGAACAAAAGCTCGATGTGAAGTTCGTCGCTGACATAATCTCTCGCTATATGTGTGAGGCCAATCGTAGCGTAAAGCGAAAGACCGCTTGTCGGCAGATCAAGGTGGCCCATCTCTTTGACTGCATGGTTTGTCAGCCGTCGAAACAGCTCTTCCCAATGCATGCCCTTCGCTGAAGCCAATTCATTTCGTAGGGCCCAGCGAATTGCGTTGATGAGGGCATAGATGCCACAAAGTGAATCGAGGTTGCCCTGGAGATATGGCCGTAGCTGGACTGGCTTCAATTCAGACATCCGCTCCACCGTCAATATTCATCAGCAAGCATGATGGTGAGTACGCGCAAAGTCACATCTGGATTGGCTGGATCGGGTGAATGCATTGAGAGAGCTTCATCGTAATAGTCGATTTTCCAAAGCACGGGCAGTTGAGCAGCTTCAAGCAAGCCGAAGTCATGTTCGGCATAAGGATCGTTCACCTCGTCAAACACGTTGAACGATCTGACTGACTGCATGATTTTAGCAATTTCACTTTGCTCAAGCGATGCAATGCCACGGGTCAGCACGATACGCCCGCCAATCCCTGTCATTCGCAGCTTGTCATTCAATTCAGCGATGGTTTTGGATTTATCAATGTTCGTGCTTTGTTCTTGGTTTAAGGTCATAGCTATTCCTTCCGCCGTTAAGCAGTTTGTTTTCAGCTGATTGTTGGGAGTTTGGTTTAGTAAGTTTCGTTGGCTAGGTTTTAAGGCTAGATCAGCCGCACCAGGCGACGCTGGGCATCACTATCCCCGTCGATATAGCGCTGAGTGGTGGTGATTGAGCGATGGCCAACAAGCAATTGAACATCGCGTAGTGATCCGCCAGCCTTATGAACAAGCCGAGCAGCTTGGGTGACGAAGGTGCGCCGTCCTGAATGTGATGAACATCCTTCAAAGCCTGAAAGCGCATATATGTGCTTGAACCAGTTGACGACTGACTTTGCTGACATGGCGCTGCCCCGTTCACTCAAAATCACGGGGCCGGTACGATCAGCATTCTTGGCTAGCTTTTGTAAGGCTTTCCTCAAATCAGGATGCACCGGTACGCGGCGAGCATGGGCATTTTTTGTGATACGACCCGGCAGGTTAATGGACGTGCCGAGTTTGTTGTTGGCGTCAAGCAGCATTGACCACTCAAGCTGAGCGATTTCGCCTGCACGAAGTCCTGCCTTGAAGCTCAATAGCAGCATGGCTTTGTTTCGGTCAGGATGTCGGAGGGTATTTGCTGTTTGAAGCGCTTGTTGTATTTGAGTTGTAGTCACCGTGCGGGCTTGCCGGTGGTGTGCCATGATGGGCCTCGAGTTGACAAACGATGTTGGCATTTAAGCCTAAAAACCATCGCTTGTCAAATCGGTATTGAAAATAAGATATATAAATCAATATCTTAACTTTATTCACTCATTGGAAAACCACCCCATTTAGCGTACACAATCCTGCGACATTCTCGTTGTTGGCCATCACGAAATAGGTCAAGGTTTTCGTGTCAGGACGGTAGTTGCTGTAAAAGAGCGTAAAGCCAGCATAAGCGCCAAATTGATTTTTCGAGTTCACAAATCCACACACCGTATAAGTTCCGTCCGGGAATTCTGCTGCTGCAAAGTTACGAAAGCGAGCAGAAGTCTCGTCAAGAAGTTGCAATCCAACCAGCTCTTTCACCGCGTTTTCGTCAGTTGAGCTCAAGGTGATCGCTTTGCCTTTCGGTACATAATCTGCTGGGTGTCGGTATTGGGTTGGCTCAATACTGCTGTCACGATTAGTACCGGTCTGAGCGTTGCTCGGTGCATCTTTTTGAGCATTTGTGCTATCAGCGCCAGGCGTTTCAGTATTTTCCGTCTGTGCGCTTGGCAGGCGGCTCGATTTGGTGCTTTGATTAAGATTGGCTTCCACCGGTTGGGATGCTTTTTTAAAGTCCAGCATGCTGCCAGGCGCATCATTCGAATAACCGACAACCTCGCATTGGTCCCAAAGCGGAGCTTTACCTGTCAATCCAAAGCCATTCTCGCAGTTTTCATCACAAAAGCCGCTGACAACATAAGGTGCAGGTTCACACCCTTGTTTGTAAGCATAGGCAAAACCCGTAACGCCCGACGACGAGATACTGCCTCGAAACACCACAGTGTTATCGGCATTGCCAAAAGCTTTTGGATCTTCAGCAACGATGACCCCGAGTGCTGGATCCATTAAAACAGGCAAATTGTTATACGTCAGCCGTTTAAGCGGCGGTTTGCTCAAAACATGTAAATCGAGTTTTGTTGAATTGTCCAAAATACCATACGGCCATCCGCTTGGGCATAATGCCATCCACTGTTGCATAATGGATGTACCACCATCGGCATTCCCCATGCCTATTTCCTCACCAGTCTCAGCATATCTGAAACGAAAACTCCCCTTCCAGACTGGATCAATGCCCTCAAGGCCATTGAAGAGTATCACATCGCCTTCGACATCCTTCATAAAGCCAGTCGAACAATTGGCCGACGCCTTAAATGTTCGATCACGTTCAGCTTCCATGTCCGTGATCTTGAGGCACTCTTGTAACGTGTCGTTGGGCCTCCAGTTTTCACACCAAGCCTTTAGCTCGTTTTCACCGGTTTTAGCGATAATTTGGGCATCATCTGTACCGAGCCCTCTCGCCTCAATAATGCGGGGCACCGGCATTTTTGGATATATCGGCAAATAATCAATCATGAATTCTGTCGTTGAAACTGGCTCACTTTGTGAAGAAGCGTCGATCACATCATGCTCGATAGGTTCAATTTGGTTCTCTGCACATTCATAGAGCAATTTCATTGCGGTAGATGACCCCTTCAATGAAACGTCCAAATAGCTTTTCTCGAAGCTCACCCTCACATTTCGAGAGCTCTTGATGCGTTCTTCTAAGCCAAACTCATTGGCATCTCCGGCAAACAATATGGTGTTTACAGATTCAAGCGTACCGGGCAGAGGAATTGGCTTCCCACCGTCAAAGCTCGCTGAACCTGGCGTTCGAGTGCCAACCATGAGGTTCCAAAGAGGCGATGACACGCCAATAGCGAAACGGCCCTGTTTATTTGCATAAAGGAAAAACCAAACATCCTTTATCACTTGCTTGGTGATACCACAGCCAGGAGACCCTACACCTTCGCGTTTGAACCCAATCCAATCCAGATGACGGAAATCATCTTGTGCTAAAGCCTGACTGCTTACGAATAACGACCCAGCTAAGGCCGCAAATAATAGGCGTTTCATCACGTTGTCCTTATGGTTGTAAATTTGATTAGATGGCGTCAAACCACGTGAGCAATTAGGCGTGTTTGCTAACAAGCCGCTGAAGAACAGGCGCTTTCAAAGCTGCATATTCCTCAGC
>Ga0308157_10009744_pt1 | contig 10570 bp, 14 predicted proteins | sample PhyBR1_FD_201035 | JGI IMG/M metagenome (GOLD analysis project Ga0308157, IMG submission 201035) | Phyllosphere microbial communities from UC Gill Tract Community Farm, Albany, California, United States - DLSLB.R1 | ecosystem: Host-associated > Plants > Phyllosphere > Unclassified | place: USA...
ATGAGAGGTGTGACAGCCCGACCATCGCGACAACCCAAACTATGAGGGTGGCTGAGTTTTCGAATATAGATGTTCCGATCCCGAAATAGGACATCGCGATAAGTATCGCTACCTGTATCGGAAAGTGCCACAGGTAGGACGAGTACGTTGTGTCTCCGAACCACTTGAGCGGCTTAAGCCTAGCCTGAGCGGACGGGCTGAAATCCAGCCATCCAACCAACAGAACGATTGGCGGGAACAGGAAAAACTGAACGTTGTAGAAGCGCATGTGAGGAACAAGGCCACTTCCGACGTAGTAGGCGAACATTCCCAGGCTCAGCACCGCCGGCGTAAACAATACAACGGGGTTGTTCCTGAATTTCACAAGCCAATAGTACAGGATGCACCCAGAGAAGAAAAAGAATGCGCAGATGTGGAAATTGTTGATCGGTGACTGCTCATTCAGGAGCAGTGACATTGAAACTACCATGAACGCCGATGTAAGCAGGCCGAATGCAAAGATGCGACGCGCCAGCACGAAGAAGACGGCATAGATTGCCAATTCCACCGAAACTGACCAGATCGGGCCATTGAAGTTGACGGCCTCCGTGAAGCCCCAGCCAGCAATGAAGAAAAGATGCCGCACGAAATCGGTTCCCGAGTTTCCAGCAACCATCGTGTAGTGGCCCAAAAGATTGAAGCTGATGATCTGAAACAGGCCGATCGTCACAAGCGTAATGAAGTGAAGCGGATAAAGGCGCGCGAAACGAGCCGCGACAAAGTCTGAAGCTTTCGCGCTTTTTCCGCTGTAGACATGCGAGAACACGAACCCTGAAATCACCCAGAAGCCGCCTACCGCCCAATATCCATATTCGTAGAATGGCATGAGAAGCCAGTAGAGAGGCTGGTCGGTTCGAACGAACGCGGGATTGTTGTTGAAGAAGTGATTATAGTGCCAGACGAGAATTACTACCGCAGCAAAGGAGCGCAGGACGTCCATACCGTAAAAGTGGCGTACTTTCGCGACCGCCGCATAGTCGGCAGCAGATAGCGGGCGCAGCAAAGAAAAATCGGCAGCTACGCTACGCTTCCTTTGAAAATTCACAGCCTCAACAGACATCAATCCCCCCTGTATCTGAGTTTGTTCGAAAAATCAGATACAACCGGTAATGTCAATTATTTTGCTTTGCTAATGCAATTTTAAGGCGACGAACACCGCCAGCGCTTGGCCGGTAGCATCTTGAAAAGAATAGCGCTGCAAGTATTGTAACACTGCTATTCAACGTTGCCGGCTTAAGAAAGATGAACAACGGTCACCTGGCTCTTTTCTATCTCGGCATTGCTTTGCTTGTCAGCGGCTGTGCGACATTTCTAGGTGGTTTAGGTTTTCTCTTCTGGCTAATTTTCAGTGAACCGACCATCATCACACACGTGATCACCACGCGTGTCTCCACGCACCAGCATTAAACGCCGACATCTTCGCCGGTAGCGTAAGCCGGCGCTCCGAAGCGGGATGCTAAAAGAGGCTCGCACGGGAACCGGGGAGTGTTGAGTGCGAGCCTCAGTGCTGTGTGCAAATCACTACACGGCGGCAGAGAATTCATGACATCTGAAATAGTTCCATGATGAAGAGGCCCGCCACTTCTCGTAAGCGCCGGGCCTCCACACCGCAGCGATTGGGATGGCCACGGCGGCGCGAGTGTGGTCCTGTTGATTGAGAAGCGCCACCAGAATCTTTGAAGAGGCCCGCCACTCCGCCAAGCAGCGGACCCCAACGCCGCGGCCCGTTTCAGGGCGCGTACGCCGGCGCCGCTATTAAAGCCCTAAGCGCGTTTTCACAACTTACAAATTGTTCATCTCTTCCGGGCCGCCAAAAGAAATAGAGGCCCGCAGGGCCGGGGGGCAGCTGCGAGCCTCTGTCAGGTCGCTGGGCGGAGCGACCACGCGCAAGGTGGCTTTTGGCGCGTGAACGCCAGATGAACAAAGCGCCCCGGCGGCGGGCGAGAAACAACCCCTAAGAATCAGGATTCCAAAATGCCAATCACCAAAATCTCCGCACAGGGGAGGGCTTTCGTGCGCCTGCACGAGGGCAATCCGCTCACCGCCTATCTTGACCCCATCGGCATTCCGACGATCGGTACGGGTTTCACTATGCGCAGCGATTCCGTGCGCCGCGAGCTCGCCAAGGTCGGCATTGCCAAGCTCGTGCCAGGCAAGACCAAGATTACGGCCGCACAGAGCGATATCATCCTCGACGCCGTGCTTGCTGCTGAATACGTGCCTGCCGTGGTTGCCGGCTCGCCTGAGAACCGCAAGCAGCACGAGCTCGACGCGGCAGCTTCGGTCACGTTCAACCTCGGCGTCGGCGCCATGAATTGGACCTGGGCCGACTACTGGCGCAAAGGCCAGATCAAGAAGGCTGCGGCTCATCTCACTGCCAACTACAACACCGCGAAAGGCAAGAAGCTGCCCGGCCTCGTTCGCAGGCGCAAGGAAGAAGCCCTGCTCTTCGAGAAGGGCATCTACACCGGCGTAGCCAGCGCAACGAAGGAAGCTACCGCCGAGCCGCCCGCACAGCCTGATCCGGTTGTGAAGGAAGCGCAGGAGCTGCTGACCGCGGCTGGCCTCAATCCGGGCGCCATCGACGGCTGGATGGGCGAGAAGACCAAAGACGCCGTGATCGCCTATCAGAGGGCGCACCCGCATCTCGTAGCAGACGGCATTATCGGTCCCGCCACGCTCGCTCAGCTTCGGCGCGACGCCTTGGCGGCGAGGGAAGCCTTGACTAAGGGTGTTGGCTCAGCTGCGAGCTCAGGCCTGCTCGCTTTCGTGGCCGGCCTTCCATGGGGCTGGATTGCTGCGGGCGTGCTTGTTGCAGCCGTCGGCTACGTGGCCTATCGCAACCGAGACGTCGTTATCCGCCGCTGGAATAGCTGGCGGGGCAAGGAGGTGACGGTTTGATCCTCCTGTGGGCAAAACTCAAAGGCTACCTAGCCGCAATCGGCACGGCGCTCGCGATCCTCGCGGGCGTCTTTCTGTATGGCCAGCGGGCAGGGCGCTCCGCGGCAAAAGACGAACAGGCCGCCGCTAACGCCAAGGCCATCAAGAAGGCCGGGGATATCGAAAATGAAATCAGAAATCTGGATGACGCTGGCGTTGATGACGCTCTTGGCAAGTGGATGCGCGACAAGCGGTAGCTACTGCGATATCGCGCGTCCGGTGCGCCCGTCCGTCGATGACCAGATGACGCCGGAGACAAAGCGGCAGATCCTCACCGAAAACGAAAAACTGCAGAAGCTGTGCGGGGTGAAGCCGTGAGCGGCGCCGAGATTATGGCAGTTGCTGGCTTCTTCGTGATGCTCTTCGGCTTTCTGTTCGGCCTCTGGAAGTACGTCGACGCCAAGATCAGCGCAGCAAAAACAGAAGCTTCTGGCGCCGCGTCAGCTGCGGCGGCGATGGCATCACTGGCAAGAGAAGAGCTTGCTGCTCACCGCCTGCACGTGGCAGAAACCTACGTCTCGAAGTCTGGCCTTCGCGAGCAGACGGAACAGATCATGGGAGCGATCGGCGCAGTGAAGGATGCCGTCGACAAGATGACGCTGCGCGTCGATCGCATTGTCGAAAATCAATCAAAGCCGCGGGCGACGCGGGCAGGGTAGAAACAAAAAAGCCCGACACTGAGGCCGGGCTTTGCTTGCTTATGGGGAATAGCTATCAGAACTTTACGCCGATGCCGACGCGGATTGCATGCTGGTCGACATCCGCGTTGATTGCAGCGCCACCGAAGTTGAAATCCTTGTCGCCGAAGTCGGTGTAACGATACTCAACGCGTCCGAACACCATGTCGGTAAACGCGTAGTCGAGACCAACGCCGACGGTGTAGCCGTTGAACGTTTCCTTCACGTCGGCAACGCCCGGAACTTCCGCGTAGCCGCGAGCATAGGCCCAGCCTGCGGTACCATAGACCAGGGCACGGTCAAATGCGTAGCCGACGCGGCCACGAACCGAACCCTGCCAGTCGAACCCGTAGTCAAAGCCGGTGCCAAGGATAGTGGCTGAATCATCGCCCCAGTTCTTTTCGAAGTCAGCCTCAAGGCCGACGACCCAGCTGTTGCCAAGGTCATAGTTGAAGCCAACGAAACCACCGGCGAGAGCGCCGTCGAAGTCTGCGGACGTTTCGCCGGGAAGGCCCACTATCGAAGCGTCATTATTATTCCAGGAATATCCGCCCTGCACACCGGCGGTAAACCCGGTCCAGCTGAACAGCGGCGCAACGTCTGCAACCGGTGCAGCGGGCACTTCAGAAACCGCGTCAGCAGCCATAGCGGTGGACGCTGCCAAAACAAAAGCCAGGGTCGCGAGTGTCTTTTTCATGGTCTGAACTCCTAAATTTGAGCATTCACTAAATAACAATTCCCTGAAAAATGCTGTAGCGCACAGGCAACACTCGCAACCCAAGCGGATCCAAGGCGAGATGTTGCTCCTCAGGGCTGTTGAAATAACGCGGACGTGTATCGTTTGCTGGGATTAGGCTCGCCGGATGATTATGGACCCGACGACGACGAAGTTGGCATCTAGGCGGTCAGATCGCCTTGAGCCTATCCCGCTGCGGATATTCCAGAGCAAAACAAAACCCGCCGAGTGTGGCGGGCTAGTCTGGGAATGCCGCGCGTACTGAATACATTTCGCGCTTGGTTTTAGCGTGCCACAGCAGCGTAAACGGTTGGTAAAGGGCAGCTGCATGAGGCGCAGGGATAACCCTACCGCTTCTTCACCTCGTCCCGTTTCAAGGACGCCCTAATACTCACATATGCGTGGCATAGGAGCGATACGAAAAATCCTACGAAGGCCAGTGACGAATAGCCTATTATCCGATTGGAAACGTTGTGCCAGCCTGCAAGCAAGGCGCCGCCGTGGAGCAGCATCAAGACCAAGAAGGCGATTTGGAAGCACATGGCCGCTTTCCAGAAACCTGATGCATTCGCAATGTAACTCGCCAGCCAAGATGAGCCTTGAGTCTTTTTAGTTGGTTCAGGCACCGCTCACCTCTCCCTCTTCACCCGATCTCCCAAAATCTTCCACCGCCCACAAAAACGGCGCCGCGCGCTCCGCTCTGAACGTCTTGAGTTCACCATCACCGTGACGGCTACTTGTGCGGATAATGCTCCCAGCAATGCCAGGACGACTTCTCTGCTTTGCTCCGGCTGTAACCAAAGCCACCCCATTTACGACACCCCGGATGCTCACACCAGTGGTTCTCGTGAATGCCGTCGCCGGCTTTGTTGGTCTGGTCGCTCATTGACTAGTGCCCCTTGCGAGAGTTTCGCGGCGGATCGTACGCCGCAACGGGTGATCCATCACCGCCTTGCATCTCCTTCGTAAATAGGTGCATTGCTTCGGCCGGTGAACTGGCCTTAATCCAGAGAATTACAGGTCCCGACAAAGCGGGGTCGAGATAGAGGATGCCCGCCAGCGACAGTGAATCACTGAACAAGACCTGCATTGATGCGCCGGAAGCACGGGTTTCGTCATCCCAGAACCTTTCCGCTCCAGCATAAGCATAGACGTCGCGAAAACCCGGTTTGGCGGCAGCCTGTTCGATGAGCTGAGCATCGATGCTTTTCAGCTCAATCTCGTCTATGTCCATGTAGTCTCCATCAGCCTGTCGGCCGATCACTCGTATGCCATGCTTCTTTAAAACCTTCGGCTTTATCAGCATGCGCTTTCTCCTTATCCGAACAGATCGGCTGGCTTGCTCTCCTCATCGACAGGGAGCAGAACTAGGCCGTCATCAGGCAACGGACGCTGAAGCTCTTTCGCTTCCTCCCATGGCGCCGTCAGCCACATCTCCACCTCATCCTTGTTCGTCAGAATGACCGGCATAGCCTTCGGGTGGATCGGCTTCACAATGCTGTTCGGGTCCGTCGTCAGGAACCCGAAAAGCTGATGCTCTCCTTCACGCGGGTTCTTCATCGAACCGCGGACACCGTGCCAGTCTGTCCAGATACCGGCGAAGAAGGCGAGGGGTGTTTCCTCATTGATCGCAAACCAGCGCTTCGTCTTTCGGGGCTTGGTATCTTCCCATTCGCAAAAGGTCGTCCACGGAACCACGCATCGGTTCTCGACCCGAAGCCACCGCCGCCAATGTGGTGATGTGACGTTGCGGATGTTGGTGACGCCTGTGTCAGGCTTGCCTTGCGTGACGAACTGAGGCGAGGGCATGCCCCACGTCAGTCCGACCAACTCCCGACCGCTTTCACCATTGCGCACTACTGGCGCCGGCCGATTCGGATAGACTTCCACGTCTGGCTCCAGGTTAAGCCGCTCTTGCATGATCCCCGCGATGTCGCGGATCGATTCCTGATTGGTTTTCACGCGGTACAGATTACACATGCTCACCTCGGCAATTTTGCAATTGTGATGTAGGAGCCGCCCTTCTCGCCGCACTTCCGGCACTTCAGACGGGGCTGTAATTCCTTGAGGGGCATATTGCCCCCGACCATCTTTAAGAGCTTCCAGCGTGGTAACTCCGTCACATGCTTGCACGATCCACAACCTGCCACAACAACTTCCCAAGAGCGTAGATCGAACACTCGCACACCGGCAGACTCTTCTTCTTGCGCCGCTTTCGCTGATCGTTCCTCAGAGGTCCAATAGTAGCTCATCCTGCATCGCGGTCCGAAGTCTTCCTTCGATTTCGGGCAGCCTATAAGCTTCTGTGCGATCATACGGAGAGGGCTTGGGGCAGGGGTGGCCGCAAATTCCGTTTTTATCGCGTTGCCATCGAATGATCTAAGAAGTTCACAGTCCTCACAGATCACCCATATCTTCTCCCGCTCAAGTTCAGCATATCTGTAGCCGTTGTCATTAGCGGTCGGCGCGTTCGTCATTGGGAACCCATCCGCGCGTAAATCCTCTGCCCATTGCGGCGGTCGCCAGCGCAAGCTGCAGTCTCAAGTGCTGGATGTCTTCCATCAGTGTCTCGATGGCCGCCCGGCTGTCGCCGTCGTGCCATGCAATGATGTGGTCAACCGGATCTGCTTCCGGTTCTCTTGGTAGTGGGCGCACTTTCTCATTCTCCTGTTCCAGAGTTTCAAAATCTTTCCCTGTTTTGAAAGGCGCGCGCCCTCGCGCCAGTAAATCAGTCTGGCATCAAATCGGCAATTTGCCCGTGCTGCACCAGCAGACGTGGGTTTGCCATGGTGCCGCTTTCCTCATCCACGGTAACGGCATAAGCCGCAACGCCGACGTGACGCGGCGCCATCGCGCTCGCGATTTTCTCGGCGGATACTTGGTTGGAAGCTTGTCGCATTTCGCCTGGCACAACACCGCCACGGCTGTTTTTGAACTGCACGACAATAATTTTCTCACCGTCTGCCATTTTGCTTACTCCAGTTTGTTCTACAAATGTTCTCATTTTAGGGTGGAGTCAAGCGGGACTCTTTGCGCGGCCCCGATAGAACAGTTATTCGCGCGGAAGTCATTCCTACGGGGTAATAGCCTGATTGTCCTCTTCTGTTATGGCCATGGCCGCGCCAGTTTCAATCAATTTACTTGTGAGATTTAAAACATTTGTAGTGGTTAAGACCATTTGCAGGGAGGGGCTGACCCTTCCGCCGTAGGATGAAACTTTTTGCAAAAATGAATTTATCAAGAATCGCTCGGAGCCCGTTGTCGAAGTAAATTTCACCCATTCCTTTGAGCCGCCGAAATGCAATTTATCATTGACCGCCGCTTCCAACCTACCGCAGACAGCAATAAAAAATCTAACGGGATCGTCGGGGGTGCTAGCGGTAAGGTAGCCAATATCCCGCACACCGACCTGGTAACCTTCGTTTTGAGGCTTCATTAGCCTGAAGTTGTGCAGTATCCAGTTCTGAAAGACGCCCAGAAATGCTCTCAGCTCGTCGTCCGTCTGGTTTTGTTTGAGAATTGAAGTTTGGGTCCCCACGAATTCAGCCTGTCTATGAGCTTCGCGCGCCTGCTCCTGGGAGACGGTCCTGTTGTCCCTCATTTCTTGCCTCGTTGCTGCTAGTTCCTTCCGCTGAAGCCTGAGCTCGTCCGATTGAATCAGTACTGCTGCCACAAGCCAAAGGAATGCGATCGGAGCCGACATCCCGGCAATGTAGTCGCCCCACTCATTGGCGGTAAGGCAGCCGAAACTTACAGCGCACTTGCTGTGATCTTCTACGCGGGCCATGAATCCGATAAGGCCACCGATGAAAATCCATCCCAGAGTCAAGTAGAATGCGATTAGAAGTGGTCTTCTAGCCAAAAGCCAGCGATGGATGAGTATAACGCGCAGTCGCTTTCTACGAACAAGTCGGCGAACATGCCCGATTGAGCTAGCAATAACAGACCTCGTCTTCCGCCACATAGTCACCCCTAACTCAATTCCAGCCGCGACTCGATCAAGGAATATGCGCAATTTGGATATACGTCATCAACCGTGCATGAATTTCAGGCAGGTTGAGCATTTCTACAAACATTTAGCGTTTTGTTTTTGCCAACGTCTACGTATTGTCTCTCCGCAAGTTCTGAATAGACGTGACGGGCGAATGATCGCCACGGCCTGACTTTGCAAACGTCATCTTCCGCATAGCACTTGCCGCCAACTCAGCGCGCCCGCCCAAATAGTGCATATCGAGGATCGTCTCGACGTCCTTCAAACTGTGGCCTGTAACAGCGGCAATCTCTGGCACGGTGCATCCAGCCAGCGCCATCCTGGTAATCGCGGTTCCACGAAGGTCATGGAAGGTGAGATTGGCGATGCCAGCCTTCGCGCAACATTTTCTCCAAGAGGTGTTGAACCCATCGCTTGTCCAAGCTGCGCCGCGGCTGTTTCTGAGGATGGCGCCATTGCCTCGCTGAGAGCTTAGGACATTAGCCAGTGGGCCCATGGGCACCAAAACGCGCGCCTTCGTTTTTGACTGGGTGAACCGCAAATTGGAACCGTCAAAATCGCTCCAGGAGAGGCGCAGAAGGTCTCCTTTGCGCTGGCCGGTCCACAACGCCAACTGAATGGCTAAACGCATGTGTGGAGGCGCCACGGCCTCAAATGCCGCTACGTCGACATCACTCCACGTCCGATCGCGTCTCGTCGAGCAGTACAATCGACCGCCTCGTTCGGCGATGTTGACTGAGATCATCCCGCGGTCTTTTGCGAAGGATAGGACACGAACCAGCACCATCCATGCGAAGTCAGCGCTGCGCGGCTTGTCGGCCATCCCATCGCGCCACTCCTTAAATGAGCCGCGGGTCGACGGTTGCTGTAGTTCCTCAAGCGAAAGGCGGCCGAACTCCATCCGGATCTTGTCGAGATATCGATCGTATTCCTGGCGGGTGACAAGCTTGGTGCGGCGGAAATCTGAAGAGCCTCGGTAGATGGTGACCAGCGTCGATAGATTTGTGGGCGAAGGTGCTTTGCGCTGCTCGTGAGCTAACCTGTAAGCCGCCTCGATAACGGGGTCGCTTGGCTGAATAGGGTCGCCTTTGTCGTTCTTCAGGAGCGGTCCGCCGCGCCAAGCGTAGCAGTAGGTGATGGTCTTGCCGCTGGCGAGTGTCTTTTTGACCTTAGCGAGGCCTTTTAAGCTTGCGTCACGCATCGCTCCACCTTTTATCGAGGGACTATCTGCCGCCGGCACTAATGCCGAAAGCGTTCATAGTCTCCTCATGTGGTGGTGCGCGATCGGTGGTCGCTAAGGTAGGCTAGGACGGACCTGTTTGACGGTCAAGACAAAGCCTAAATTGCTCTATGTACGACCGATCCACGCTCGGCATCCGGATGACCGCCAATCCGTATCCGCACTCCGTCTGGTTCAATGAAATCCGCGAAACGCCATCGACCAGGCTCGATCTCTTCGCCAATCTCGAGGGCCGTTTGAAGAAGATGGACGGTTGAAGTCTTGGCATCCGAGCCATTTTCGATCCGCGTTACAGTGTTGGCGGTAACGCCTGCTTTTTCAGCTAGATCACGCACACCCCAACCGAGTCCGACGCGGGCCATTTTAAGCTGAGTGGCGTTCATTTTTGGTACCCTGTACAAATACATGTTGACACGGTTAATTTCGTGTGGCTTCATGTGTACACAGTACAAACGCAGCGACACAAAAGCAACACGGAACCGAAACGATGGTTAACGCAACGTTACCGGCGAACGCCGAAGGAATGCATGAATTCCCTAACTTGGAGGCTGAGGTGTGCGACGTGTTCAACTCAACACGGATTGCGCTGGACTACATCTGCGCTCAGTTGGTGGCTCACATGGACCACGACGACGCAAACACCGCGGCTTACATCCTTCATGACGCGGCGAACCGCGCGGCTGACCTAAAAAACAAGTTCTATGCGGCGATGGACGCGTACCACGCGGCGCGGAGGGTCGCACAATGACCGCGGTAAGATATCTGGCCGAAGACGCCATGAAGCGCGTCATGATCCTCCACAACCTGATTGAGGATATGTACCAGAACGTCGAAGCTTTGAAGAAGCTGACGCGGTTCCCAAATGATTTGAGAATCGATCACGACCTCGTTGTCTACCAGTCGATGGAGGTGCAGGACATCATGCGCGACATGCTTACCGCCATACC
>Ga0308157_10009746_pt1 | contig 10569 bp, 8 predicted proteins | sample PhyBR1_FD_201035 | JGI IMG/M metagenome (GOLD analysis project Ga0308157, IMG submission 201035) | Phyllosphere microbial communities from UC Gill Tract Community Farm, Albany, California, United States - DLSLB.R1 | ecosystem: Host-associated > Plants > Phyllosphere > Unclassified | place: USA...
TTATGATCCGGAGGTTTCAACAAGAAGAAGTACAGGCTTAACTCCAGGGGTTGACTACTCTGCTTATCCAAGAAGTAGATCAATCATATTCGGTTTAAATGTTAACTTTTAATTCGAAACGTAATGAAAAAAATTAATTATATAGGTTTATTTCTAGCCGTTTTAGTGATGCTAAGCGGTTGTAAAAAGGTGTTAGATGCACCTTTGAAATCTTCGATTGAAGATAAACAATTGTACTCTACGGTTCGTTTAGCAGAGGGTGTAATTACAGGGATTTTGCAGACTTTTGCAGAAACCAACTCTTATAGGGGCAGGTATATAGCGCTTTACGGTTCTAATACAGATACTGAAATTCTATCTGGTGTTACTTCCTTTACTACAGAGAAATCTCGTATGGGAAATTACAACACCAATGTAAATAATACCCAAATGAATGCTAGTACCAACGTTTATGCCATGTTATATGCAGGTGTAGAACGTGCTAATTTAGCTGTTAGAGGTTTTAAAACTCATGGAGATATTGAGAATAATCCGCAACTAGCACAACTTTATGGTGAAGTATTAACTTTAAGAGCATTCATTTACATGGATTTAATCAAAGGATGGGGAAATGTGCCTGCTCGATTTGAGCCTGTAACAAACGCTACCTTAAACTTGCCTAGAGCTGATATGGATGTGATTTACAAACAAATTCTTGCTGATTTAGCTGAGGCTGAAAAATATTTAGCTTGGCCGAATGCTAGCCCAAGAACTACGTCGGTAGAGAATGTGAATAAAGCTTTTGCAAAGGGTTTAAGAGCCCGTATTGCTTTAATGGCTGGTGGTTACAACATGCATTTAGATGGTGTAATGCGTATGAGTACAGATCCTGATTTATCAAAAGCTAAAATGTACCAAATTGTTAAAGACGAATGTCTAGCTTTAATTAATGAAAATCGTGGAACGTTAATGCCTAGCTTCCAAACTGTATTTCAAAATCTTTGTAAAGAAGTATTAACTGCTGGCCAGGAATCTATGTGGGAACTTCCATTTGCGGAAGGTAGAGGTAGAGTTATTTTTGATTTAGGTGTTAACCATGCAAGTGTAGATAAATATACTGCCCAAGCTCGTGGTGGTTCTGTATTGGCAAATCCTGCAGTATGGTACGAGTATGATAAAGAAGATACACGTAGAAATGTAAGTGTTACGCCTTATGGATGGGGTGCAGCTACGCAAACTACGGCGGTACAAAGAATATCTACATTAAGTACCATGTATTTGGGTAAATATCGTTATGAGTGGATGACCAGAAGAGTGACTTCTACAAATGATGACGGAATTAACTGGATGGTAATGCGCTTTGCAGACGTGATATTAATGGCGGCAGAAGCCATCAATGAAATTGATGGACCAGCTGCTGCACTTCCTCAATTGAAGAAAATTGTGGACAGAGCTTATGGAAGCAATACTGCAAAAGCAGCAGAGTATATGACCTACGCAGCATCGTTTGGCGACAAACAACAGTTCTTGGAAAATGTAATCATGAAACAGAGAGCCTTGGAATTTGTTGGCGAGATGGTCAGAAAACAAGATTTGATCCGTTGGAATAAGTTAGATCAAGCGTTAGCTACCAATAGAACAAACTTAGAGGCTTTGCATAATAAAACTGGTAACTATGCGCAGTGGCCTACTAAAGTTTATTGGAAACTAAATGCAGATGGTGAAACTATCGATATTTATGGATTAGAAAAAGGACAAACAGATGCAATTGGTGCTACCATGACTGGTTATACACCAGTAGATTGGAAACTTTCTGCTACCACTTCTGGTACATCTAAGGAAACCTGGAACGCACTTTATGAAAGACAACCTAGTAAGCAGCCTCATTGGCCTATTTGGCAAGTATTCTTAGATGCTTCTGATGGTAAATTAAACAACAGTTACTTAGGACTTTAATCTGATTTGCAATGAAAATAAATTTTAAAAATATATTAAACTTAGGGTTAGCAGTCATATTGCTAGCCTCAGGTTGTAAAAAAAATGAGCTAGAGGAAGTTGAGCCAACTTTTGCTAGAACATTTTCTGCAAGTGCACTAAAAGTGACCGTGCTAAGTAAAGTTAATGCATTGTTTAGTTGGGATAAATCTTCCAATGCCAAATCATATACCATAGAGTTATTCGAAACTGCCGATTTCTCGGGAACTCCAAAGAGAACAGTAGCGGGTATTTCTGGAACAGCCCTTCAATATACCGTAACTGGATTAGAAGGAGACACGAAATATTATGCTCGTTTAAAAGCAATTGGCACTGAGACTACTGGCGATTCTAATTGGAAAACAATTGAGTTTTCTACTGATCCGGAGCAACTATTAAATGCTGTTGATCCTGCAAATATCAAGTCTACAAGCGTAACCATTACTTGGCCTGCTGCTACAGTTGCTACCTCTTTGGTATTTACTCCAGGTAACATCACACACACTTTAACCGCTACTGAAATAGCGAACGGAAGTGCTACGGTTACGGGGCTTACACCAGAAACAACTTATACAGTAAAGCTTATTAATCTTGCTAAAACAAAAGGAACTATAAGTTTTAAATCAGGTTTAAATCTTAATGGCTATACAGAAATTAGCAATGATGCCGAGTTAGCGGCTGCACTTTTAGCCTCTGGCCCGCAAAGATTGGCATTGTATGGCGGTACTTATACACTTACCGGTAATATAGTAGTAGATAGAAATATCACGATTACGGCGGCAGACCCAGCACGTAAGCCAGTTTTAGTTGGAGCAGTTTTTAAAGTTTCAAATAGTGCAGCTTTAACGTTATCAGGTTTAGTTCTTAATGGTAATGCTACCACTAGTAACATGGTAGAATATCCAACTGCTAATCCGGCGCTAACTGGCGCACTTGTGATAACTGGTTCAGAGATTTACAACTATACTAAAGGTTTGGTTTACATTGCTGTAGCATGCGTTGTAGAAAGTGTTACCATCAATAATAATATCATTCGTGATATGAGTTGTACAGGAGCCTCTCTAATAGACTATAGAAATGCGACGGGTGGTTTTGCTAAAATTACAGATATCAATAATAACACTTTTTATAACATCACTACTGCGGATGCTCAACGCGATTTAATTAGAATAGACAACGTAACCAGTTTTCCAGCACATACTGGCAATGTCTTGAAGATTGAGCGTAACACATTTAATAATGTATTGAGTTATGCTAATAGTAGATACTTATATGCGAGATTAACTTCGCTAGGGATAACTGTTAACAATAATATTATTGCCAATAGTTTAGCTTATTATAGTGACCAAAGTTCAACAACGATAGCTCAAATATCTGGTAATAACTATTTTAATGCGGCATCTTTCTACGATATTACTAAAAGAAAATTTGATGCAGCAGGCAATTACACGACGTTAGACCCAGCGTTTTTAAATGTTGCTAGTGGTAACTTTACCGTAGGTAATGAGTTACTTAAAGCGTCGAAAACAGGTGATCCTCGATGGATTAAATAATATATTTTGGTTTGTATAATCTAGATGGGGGAAACCCCATCTTTTTTTTATCCGCTATGAAGAAAACTTATTTAACTTTTATTCCCCTTTTATTGATATTGGTCGCTTTTAACCTAAAACGCGATAAAGTAACCCTGTTCATCATTGGCGACTCTACAGCCGCTAATAAAGCTGAAAGAGCTTTTCCAGAAACAGGTTGGGGAATGGAAATTGGTAATTTCTTCAATGATAAGTTAACCGTAGATAATAGAGCCGCTAACGGACGTAGTACAAAATCTTTCATCAATGAGAAGAGATGGGAAGCGGTTTTGAAAGATCTTAAAAAAGGCGATTACGTATTCATTCAGTTCGGGCATAACGATGAAAAGATTGACAAACCTGCAGTCGGAACTTCATTAGAAGAATACAAGAGCAACTTGGTGCTGTATGTAAATCAAACTCGAGAAAAAAAAGCCAATCCAGTATTACTGACTTCAATTATGCGCCGTAGTTTTAAAAATGGCATATTCACGGATTCGCATAAAGGCTATCCAGCAGTGGTGAGAAAAGTAGCTGATTCCTTAAATGTGCCATTGATAGATATGCACAAAAAAACAGAGAAATTGCTAGTTGGTCTCGGCGAACAGGCTTCTGTAAAACTATTTAACCACTTAGATAGTGGCCACGTCAATTATCCAAAGGGTGTGAAAGACAATACGCACTTGAGTAAAGAAGGTGCAAAAGAAGTTGCTGCTTTGGTTGCAGAAGGAGTGAAAGAAACGAAAATTGGTTTGGTTAAATTTTTGAAAAAGTAAGATGAATAGAAAGTTAATATTTGGATTATTAATAGTAGCAGCAGCGTTTTCTGCATTTAAGCCTTTTAAGAAAGTAACAACTATTTATTTGATTGGTGATTCAACTGTAGCAAATTATCAGTTAGAAGCCGATTATCAAGAGAAAAGACATCCCGTACACGGCTGGGGGCAGACTTTCCAATCTTTTTTCAATAAAGCAAGCATCAACGAAGTTAAAAATCTAATTAAAACAGATAGCGTTATTGTAGATGACCGAGCAAAAGGTGGAAGGAGTACACGCACCTTTTTTCAAGAGGGAAGGTGGCGAGAAGTTTACTCCCGTTTAAAAAAGAATGATTTGGTGATGATGCAATTCGGTCATAATGATGCTGCTGTAGACAAAACAGAAAGATACGTTAACATAGAAGGCTACAAAGAATTTTTACGTTTGTACGTTAACCAGACGAGAGAAAAAGGAGCGATCCCAATTTTATTAACGCCAGTAAACAGAAACTATCCTTGGAAAGATGGAAAGCTATCCAATGTTCACGGAGAATATCCAAATGCGGTGAAAGAAATAGCTAAAGAGCTAAACGTGAGGCTAATTGATTTAACACAGCTCTCTATAGACGCTTTTACGCTTAAAGGGCAAGAATATGTGACGAAAAATTACTTCATGAACTTAGAAAAAGGCATTTATAAAGCATACCCAGAGGGACAAAAAGATAACACACACTTTCAAAAAGAAGGTGCACAAGCTGTAGCTCAATTGGTATTTAACGCAATGAAAGGTTTATAGAATGAAGAAGATATTATTGAATTGTTTTGTTGTTTTATTGTTGAATTGCTTTTTTGTTCAAGCATCTAGTCTTGATACTCGATCATCATCTCTCAATACTAAATATGATTTCGTAGTCGCTCAAGATGGCTCTGGAAACTTCAAAACAGTACAAGAAGCCTTTAATGCAGTTCCAGATTTTAGAAAAGTAACCACAACTATTTTCATCAAAAACGGGACTTACAAAGAAAAGCTGAATCTATCTGCTTCTAAGCAAATGGTTACTATTATCGGTGAAAGTTCAGAAAAAACTATCCTTACTTACGATGATTGGGCACAAAAGAAAAACATTTTCGGAGAAGACAAAGGCACCTCAGGTTCTGCAAGTTTTTACGTTTACGGGCCACAGTTTACAGCAGAAAATATTACGTTTCAAAACTCGGCAGGTCCAGTTGGGCAAGCTGTAGCCTTATTGGTAGCAGGGGATAAAGCTAGATTTATCAATTGTAAAATGCTTGGTTTCCAAGATACGCTTTACACATGGGGCTATGGCAGTCGACAGTACTACTACAAATGCTACATTGAAGGTACAGTAGATTTTATTTTTGGTTCTTCTACGGCGGTATTCGAAGATTGTGAGGTTTTCGGCAAAAAGTCGGGTTACTACACTGCTGCATCAACTCCAGACAGCACAAAATATGGTTACGTTTTTATTAACAGTAAAATCCATGGCGACGCTCCAGAAGCATCATTTTATTTAGGAAGACCTTGGAGGCCTCATGCAAAAACCGTGTTCATCAAATGCGATTTGGGTAAGCAAGTTAAACCAGAGGGATGGAACAACTGGAATAAACCAGACGCAGAGAAAACCACTTTCTACGCAGAATATAAAAGTAAAGGAGCAGGTGCCAATGATGAAGGTCGTGTAAAATGGGCGCACCAATTAACTGAAAAAGAAGTGAACGAAAACTTCACATTAGATAAAATTTTTAACGGTTGGAAACCTAATTAAGGTTAATTATCGAATTGGTTAACTGGTTAATCGCGGCAAGGTGTACGATATAACCGCTTATATGAACTTATATTCCTTAAATGGTTCAAAATAAAATGAAAAAGTTAATATTCTTCCTGTACTTCCTATCAACTGTCGTATTTTCTTACGCACAAGATTATCCTAAAGAACTAACCGTTGCACAAGATGGAAGTGGTCAGTACAAAACCATTCAAGAAGCAGTAATGGCGGTACGCGATTATAGCGATGTACAAGTTAATATCTACATTAAAAAAGGTGTTTATAAAGAAAAGCTTGTCATTCCAGCACAAAAAATAAGAATTAGGTTGGTAGGTGAAGATAAAAACAAAACCATCATCACCTATGATGACTACTCGGGAAAAGGAAAAATAAGCACCTATACCTCGTATTCAGTTCTGGTACAAGGAAACGATTTTGTGGCAGAGAACTTAACCTTTGAAAATTCTTCAGGCCCAGTTGGTCAGGCGGTTGCATTACACGTGGAAGCAGATAGAGTTGTCATTAAAAACTGTCGGATTATAGGTCATCAAGATACCTTATTTACCTCTGCAGATACGAGCAGACAGTATTATGTAGATTGCTATATTGAGGGCACTACAGATTTTATTTTCGGTGCAGCTACCGTAGTTTTTGAGCGCTGCCATATCCACAGCAAGAAAAATTCATACATCACGGCTGCATCTACAACACAAAATCAGACGTTTGGCTTTGTGTTCTTCAATTGTAAATTAACTGCAGAGCCAGAGTTTAAAAAAGTTTTCTTGGGCCGTCCGTGGCGACCATTTGCTAAAACGGTTTTCATCAATACCGAAATGGGCGACCATATTTTGCCGCAGGGTTGGAGCGTTTGGAACAAAAACGATAACCACAAACAGACTTACTACGCAGAGTACGGTTCTTTCGGCCCCGGTTTTGTAAAAGAGCAGCGTACAGAATGGTCGCATCAACTAACCAAAAAGGAACTGAAAAAATACACACTGAAAAACATCTTTTCTGGTGGGAATAAATGGTTACCGAATTAGAGTGAAATTATGAAACCATCATGATTTTACCCAAACTCAAAAGAGAATAAATAAAATCATGATAGCTTCATCACCATTGAAAACAAAATTTATACAGATGAAAAGAAACAACCTATACATCCTCTTAGGAGCATTTATTTTATTAAGCTGCTCTAAAAAAGAAGGAACACCAACTAAAGATACGGGGGGCGGTACAACGACAGGAACTGATAAACCTGTGCAAGTCCAAGAAACGGCTTACGCTTTTCCGGGTGCCGAAGGTTTTGGCAGAAACGCAACCGGCGGTCGGGAAGGAAAGGTAATTAAAGTAACTACCTTGAACGATGCCGGTGCGGGAAGTTTAAGAGAAGCCATTGCCGCTAGTGGAAAACGTATCATCGTATTCGAAGTTTCTGGAAATATTGTATTGGCATCACCACTTCGTATTAATAATGGAGATGTAACTATTGCTGGTCAAACGGCACCTGGAGATGGTATTTGTATTCAGAACTACGAAATGAATGTAAATGCAAATAACGTAATAATTAGGTATATGCGTTTTCGCATGGGCGATTTAACCCAAAATGAACAGGATGCATTATGGGGCAGATACAAAGAAAATATCGTGATTGACCATTGTTCTATGAGTTGGTCTATTGATGAATGTTCATCATTTTATGCCAATAAAAACTTTACCATGCAGTGGTGTATATTATCAGAAAGCTTGAATAAATCTTTCCACGGTAAAGACGACCACGGTTATGGCGCCATTTGGGGCGGTTCGAGTGCCACTTTTCATCACAATTTATTAGCGCATCATAACAGTCGCAACCCACGTTTTGATGGTGGTAGCCGTTCTGGTACAGGTAACAGTCCGTTTGGAATTGATAAAGTTGATTATCGCAACAACGTAATTTACAATTGGGGCGGCAACAGTAGTTATGGTGGCGAAAATGGCGAATACAATATCGTAAACAACTACTACAAAGCTGGGCCAGCATCTACCAATAGAAACCGCATCATGCAAATTTCTATGGAAACAGATAATCCATCCACCTATTCGCCTGGCTATGGTAAATTTTATGTAACTGGTAATATTGTGACCAATAGCGCACCTGTAACTACAGATAACTGGAATGGAGGCGTAAATGCAGGGTCTGGGCTAAGCACTGCTAACTTCAATTTGGCAAAAATGACTAATCCTTTTACAGCCCAAGCAATTACAGTACACACGGCGCAACAAGCTTATGATATGGTGTTGTTGTATGCTGGCGCAAGTTACAAAAGAGATGCAGTAGATGTTCGTGTAATTAACGAGACAAAAAATGGCACCAATACTTTTGCAGGTTCCAAAACTGGCAAGTTAGGTATCATAGATTCGCAAACTGATGTAGGTAGTTGGCCAACATTAAACCAAACCGCAGTATTAAAAGATACGGACGGTGATGGCATGCCCGATGAATGGGAAATAGTTAACAAATTAGATCCGAATAAAGCAAATGCAAATAGTCGCGATTTGAGCTCTGCTTATGATAACATTGAAGTTTATATCAATAGCCTAGTAAAGCCAATAACCGAGGCACAGTATAAATAAAATTGATTTGTGGATGCAAAGCCTTAGCGGCTGTTTAAATACCTTACAAGGTGAGTTTGGTGAGGACACCAAAAACTCTAGCAAATTCCTATGGGCGGGTGTCCTCACCCGCCTAAGTGTTTTATTTTATTGAAATTTAAACCAGCTCTAATAGTATGTATCGACATTGCAAGCGTACAGCTTATTCCGATTAGTCGGAGAAACAATCTTAAAAGTATAAAACAAATTATAAACGCTTATGATAGTCAGATTTTAAACCTATTTAATCAATTTTTGAACCTGAATTTTTTAGGTGTCGGCTAAGTTTGTAATGTTCGCTTGAACAAATAAGAACCATTTATAAACCATTCTGAGCGTTGCTAACGATGAAGAAACTACTTACGATGTTGTTTTTGCTTAATGCAGTTTTGCTGCAGGCGCAAATTCCGAGATCTCCGCAAATTCCAACGCAAATTTACAGCGTAACTGCATTTGGTGCCATAGGCGATGGCAAGATTTTAAACACCGAAGCTATACAAAAGGCGCTAAACAAAGTAGCTGAAACTGGAGGAACCTTAACCGTTCCAAAAGGAGAATATCTTTGTGGACCCATCGAGATTAAAGGCAAAACACATCTTATTCTAGAAAAAGGCACCGTACTTAAACTTAGAAATGATATTGCTGAATATCCTTTCGCCAATGAGCGTTATCTAAATTTCATCAATATTAAAAAAGCAAGCGATGTTAAAATTAGCGGCGAGGGCGTGATAGATGGACAAGGACAAATTTGGTGGGATAAGTTTACCGCAAAAGAAATCACTTATCGTAGGCCACAGTTATTATTTATTGAAAATTGCGAACGCTTGGAAATTGCTGGTATTACCACATTAAATCCGCCAAATACACACATTTCCCTAAAAGGATGCAAAGAAGTTTATATTCATGACATGGTGATCTCGGCGCCCGAAAAGTCTAGGAACACAGATGGTATCAATATCTCTGCAAAAAACACCTTGATAGAAAGATGCAAAATAGCCACAGGCGATGATAACATTGCTATTAATTTTGGTAGTAAAAATCAAAAACCGGGCGAAGCCGAAGTAGAAAATATGGCCATTCGCAATTGCGATTTTGGTTATGGGCACGGTTTATCGATAGGTAGCTTCACTTCAGGAGGCTTGAAAAATTTAGTGGTGAGCAATTGTAAATTTGATGGTACTACATCCGCTATTCGTATAAAAACAGCTAGAGAACGGGGAGGTGTGGTAGAAAATGTTGTTTATCAAGATATTGAAATTAAAAACGTAAAATGGCCAATTTTTATTTCTGAATATTATCCAAAGGAGCCAAAAACTATTTTGGAAGAAGTAATGCAACCGTTTGCACAATATACACCAGTTTATAAGAATATCTCACTAAAAAATGTTAATATTACCAATGCTGAGATTGCAATTAAGCTATGGGGATTACCAGAATCACCGATTGAAAATGTAAAAATGATTAATGTAAACATTGATGCGAAGAAAGGCGTTGAACTTTACAACGTTAAAAATATAGATTTTGAAAATTGTAAAATATCCGTAGCTACCGGAGAAAAAATAAAAACACATCGTACACAATACACGGGTTTAAAATAACCTAATCGTAAACCGAAAAATATATATTGATGAAAAGAACTCTCGTTACGTTATTAGCCGCTCTTTCGCTGAATGCTGTACACGCACAGCAACAAACTGTTTCTAAAACATGGGTATCCGATTTAGGGAATGGAACTTATAAAAACCCAGTGCTAGATGCAGATTATTCTGATCCAGATGCTATTCGTGTAGGCGATAAATTCTACATGATTGCGTCTAGCTTTGATGCTGTTCCGGGACTGCCGATTTTGGAATCTACAGATTTAGT
>Ga0308157_10009748_pt1 | contig 10565 bp, 10 predicted proteins | sample PhyBR1_FD_201035 | JGI IMG/M metagenome (GOLD analysis project Ga0308157, IMG submission 201035) | Phyllosphere microbial communities from UC Gill Tract Community Farm, Albany, California, United States - DLSLB.R1 | ecosystem: Host-associated > Plants > Phyllosphere > Unclassified | place: USA...
AACGTAGTGAAGAGATAAAGGCGAAAGCAGGAACCCATATTAACTAACACAAAACCATAATTCGCTTAAAATAAAAACCAAATTGCCTATTCAAATTAAGACAACTCTATGAAAACATGCCTCGAATGCGCTGAGAAAATTGTAGGCCGGGAAGACAAAAAATTCTGCTCAGACAGCTGCCGTAATGCCTACAACAATAAAATAAACAAGGACAGTACCAATTTTATGCGGAATGTAAACAACAAGCTGCGTAAAAATTACCGAATTTTGTCTGAATTAAACACAGAAGGAAAATCTAAGGCAACCAGGGAAAAAATGCTCAATAAAGGTTTTGATTTTGATTTCTTTACCAATATCTTGCAGACCAAAACAGGTAATACCTACTATTTTCTATACGATCAGGGATATAGGTCTTTGGACAATGATTATTTTATGCTCGTAAAAAAAGAAATTTAATACCACAATATGAAAAAAAATCCTACTTCAATTCTGGCTTTCTTAGGAGTCTTAGGAATTCTGGCCATCATTTATGCCTCAATGATGCCCCAGTATATCTCTAAAGATGAAGAAGCGCTTGCTGAATTCTCAACTGAACGAGCACTAAATCAGGTTCAGATTATAGCCCAAAAGCCCCATTTTGTTGGCTCAACCAATCATGAACTAGTTGCCAATTACCTTAAACTGGAATTAAACAGAATTGGTCTCGAAACCTCGGTTCAGGAAGGTTTTACCCTGAACGACAAAGGTCTTTTGGTAAAATCCAAAAATATTCTGGCGCGTATAAAAGGAACTGATAGTTCAAAAGCCTTATTGTTGCTTTCGCATTATGACAGCGCACCGCACTCTTTTTCTAAAGGAGCGAGTGATGATGCTTCGGGAGTTGCTACAATACTTGAAGGTGTTCGAGCCTTTTTATACGCTAACGAAAAACATAAAAACGACATTATTATCCTTTTTTCTGATGCTGAAGAATTAGGTTTAAATGGCGCAGCCCTATTCGTCAATAAACACCCATGGGCAAAAGATGTTGGACTTGTCTTAAATTTTGAAGCAAGAGGCTCTTCTGGCCCAAGCTACATGCTGATGGAAACCAACAAAGGAAACGAAGGACTTGTAAAAGAATTTTCGAATGCCAAAACAAAGTATCCTGTTTCAAACTCCCTGATGTACAGCATTTACAAAATGCTTCCAAATGACACCGATTTAACCGTTTTTAGGGAACAGGGAAATATTCAGGGTTTCAATTTTGCTTTCATCGATGGCCATTACAATTACCACACGCAGCAAGACGATATTCAGCATTTAAACAAAACCACATTAACACACCAGGGATCTTATTTGATGCCACTTTTAAAATACTTTTCTAATATTGATTTAAACTCTACTCACACAACAGAAGACAATGTTTATTTTAATGTTCCATTCGGATTCTTTATAAATTATCCTTTTTCATGGGTTTTCCCAATGAGCGTTATTGCTTTAGGACTGCTTGTTTTCTTTATTTTCGTTGGAAAAGTAAAACATCTCATTTCTTTCAGGGAAATTTTTAAAGGATTTGTTCCTTTGTTAGGTTCCATCATCATTGCCGGTCTGGTAACCTTTTTGGGATGGAAAATCATTCTGCAGATTTATCCGCAGTATTCTGATTTACTAAATGGCTTTACCTACAATGGGCACGCGTACATTGGGGCATTTGTAACACTTAGTATTGCGATTTGTTTTGCTTTTTACCATCATTTTTCTGAAGAAAAAATTACGATGAATCATTTCGTAGCGCCGTTATTGTTATGGATTATCATCAATATTGTTTTAGCCAATCAATTAACGGGAGCAGGCTTCCTGATTATCCCGGTGTATTTTGGAGTTCTTTTATTGGGAATTTTTGTCTTCACTCATCATTACAGCGTTGGGTTGAATTTATTATTCAGTATTCCGGCTCTGGCAATTGTGGCACCGTTTATTGTGATGTTTCCAATTGGTTTAGGTTTAAAAATCCTTTACGGAAGTGCCGTACTAACTGTTTTACTTTTCGGATTGCTGCTTCCTGTATTTGGATCTTTTGTAAGAAAGGGAATCTGGACCATGCTTTTCTTCATCCTGTCGATCAGCTTTTTTGTATATGCGGGTGTAAATTCAGATTATGAACCTGGAAAAGCAAAATCAAACAGTTTATTATACGTTTATAATGCCGACAAAAATTCTGCTGTATGGACTACTTATGATACTAACCTCGACGACTGGACCAAATCATATCTTGGGAATATGAATCAGAAAGCAGTTGGTTTGAACGGTCTTCCAATAGCCAGCAAATACAACACCCCTTTTACTTACAGTGCTGTTGCTCCTAAAATAGAAGTTCCAAAGCCAACTATTTCCTTTGTAAGAGACAGTGTAATAGGAAGCAAAAGATATCTTAAAATAAAAATTACACCAAACCGTAAAGTCAACCGTTACGATATTTATGCCAATCCAAAAATGTCTTTTTATAATTTTAAAGCCAATGGCGTTTCGGCTTCCGGAGAAAAAGGAAACCTTTTGGAGAGAAAGGACAGCAAAATCTTATGCTACTATGTGGTAGGAAACGAACCTCTTGTAATGGAATTCATCATCAATAAATCATCTGTTTTTGATATGGATATGATTGAAAGCTCTTTCGATTTAATGACCAATCCGTTGTTCAATATCAAACCAAGAAGCAACTGGATGATGCCAACACCTTTTGTTCTGAATGATGCTGTTTTGGTTCAGCAGAAAATAAAACGATATTCACCGCCGGTAAAACCTATAGAAACCGCTCCTGTAACAGACAGTGCAACCGTTAAAATAGATAGTCTGCCACCAGTAATGAAAATTAAGAAAGAAGTAATCAATCAATAGTGATTTCTAAAAAGGAAAGGCAGACTTATCAAAACAGTCTGCCTTTTTTATATTTAACAGGCACATTCAATCTTCAGTCCGCCTTTCACTCCTTCTGAGCCTTCAGTTGCATATCCATCAAGCTTCCACCACTCCAGTCCGCCAATTAATTCTTTTACCTTAAAACCTAATCGGGTCATATTTAAAGCTCCTTTTGTCGAAGCGTTGCAGCCAATTCCGTCGCAATAGGTCACGTATAAAACAGTCTTATCCAAATGCTGTGTGGTTTCTAAATTCATTTCACGATGCGGAATATTAATCGCATTCGGAATATGTTCTTTCTCATATCCAAAAGTTCTTCGGGCATCGATTACAACTATTTTTTCTCCATTGTTCAGGGCTTCAAATAAATCTGACGGATCCATTTCAAAGGCCAGCTTATTTTCGTAATGCTTAATTTGTGCTTCCATTATTTTAGTATTTTAAAGTTTTTTGTTTTTCAAAATTAGAATGGTTTACATTCTTATAAAAACGAAAAGAATTCATCAATCTCATTACTTTTTTTCATACAAAAGCCAGTCTAAAATTTTGTTTCTTTGTGTATCAAATAATTAAAAATGGAAATACGTCACTTAAAATTGATAAAAGCAATTGTCGAAGAAGGAAGCATTACCAAAGCTATCGACAAACTTCATCTGACACAATCTGCACTAAGTCATCAACTCAAGGAAGCAGAATATCAATTAGGAACGGCCATTTTTTTACGAACCAATAAAAAACTGGTTTTGACCAAAGCAGGCGAAAAAATCTACGATCTCGCCAACGAAATCCTGAACAAACTCACAGAAACCCAAACCCAGATTAAACAAATGGTTTTTGGGGAATATGGCGAAATTAGAATCAGTACGGAGTGTTTCTCTAGTTATCATTGGCTTCCGTCAGTTTTGAAGCAGTTTCATCTTTTGTATCCGAATGTGGAACTGAAAATAGTGATTGAAGCAACTCATATTCCGTTGCAGAAACTTTTAGACAACACCATTGATATCGCCATTATAAGTGATCCGATTAAAGACAGCAATATAAAATACACCGAACTTTTTCAGGACGAGGTTATGATGGTTGTTTCTGAAAATCATACCTGGGCAGATAAAAAGTATGTTGTGGCAGAAGATTTTATCAATGAACATCTGATTATTCATTCGCTGCCGATGGAAACCGTTACCATTCATCAGTTTCTTTTGGCTCCAGCCAAAGTGACTCCGAAGAAAATAACCCCAATGCCTTTAACAGAAGCGTCCCTTGAAATGGTAAAAGCCGATATGGGTGTAATGTCAATGGCAAAATGGGCCGTTCAGCCTCACTTAAAATCCAGTCCGATCAAAGCAATTAAAGTTGGAAAAAACGGCTTAAAAAGGAAACATTTTATCGCCACAAGAGCAAATGAAAATTACCCGGACTATTTCAATCATTTTATTAACTTTCTACAAAACGAAATCAATCTGCAATGGAATATTTAATAAGAAACTGCGAAATAGCCGATCTGCCAAAATTAGTTGTTCTCTGTCAAAAACATGCTGAATTCGAGAAAGCCGATTATGATCCTGAAGGAAAAGAAGAGGGCTTGAAAAAAGAACTTTTTAATGAAAATCCTAAATTGTTTTGTTTAGTTGTTGCTGCAAAACAAACAATCGTTGGTTATGTATCCTATACTTTTGATTTTTCAACCTGGAGTGCCGGATATTATATGTACATGGATTGTCTGTTTTTAGAAGAAAATGCCCGAAATTTTGGAATTGGAGAGGTTCTCATCCATAAACTAAAAGAAATCGGAAAAGAGAAAAATTGCGTGAACATGCAGTGGCGTACACCCCAATTTAACGAAAGGGCAATAAAATTCTACCACAGAATTGGTGCAAAAGGGAAAGATAAAGTTTGTTTTACTTTAACTTTGTAAAATATTAATCTCATATTTTTTCCCGCAGATCGAAAAAGATTTAAGCTGATTTATGCAGATTTTTTTTTAATCAATCAGCTAAATCTGCCACTCGAGCAATAGCGAACTGGCGAAGCAAATCTGCGAGAGATAAAAAAGCTTTTTATTCTGGATCTCAAAAAATGACAAAAATAAGTATACTTGGCTGTGGCTGGCTCGGACTTCCTCTGGCAAAAAGATTAATTGAAAAAGGAAATTCAGTAAACGGATCCACAACTTCAGAGAATAAACTTCCGATTTTAAAAGAAGCCGGGATAAATCCGTTTTTAGTTGCGCTTGAAAGCGAAAGTGTTTCTGAAAACATCAATGCTTTTTTAGCAGAAAGCGAAGTCCTGATTATTGATATTCCACCAAAACTGAGAGCTGTCAATCCGGATTCTGAAAAGAAATTTTTTGTCGAAAAAATCAAAAACCTGATTCCGTTTGTAGAGAAATCATCCGTCAAAAAAGTGCTTTTTATAAGTTCAACTTCAGTTTATGGAGATGCAAACGATTTGATTACGGAAGAAACAACTCCAAATCCGGAAACTGAAAGTGGTAAACAATTGTTTTTGGCAGAGAAAATGCTACAGAAAAATCAAAGTTTTGAAACCACAATTCTGCGTTTTGGCGGATTAATTGGAGAGAATCGTCATCCTGTTACTTCATTATCCGGAAAAGAAAACTTAGCAAATGCAGATGCTCCCGTAAACCTGATTCATCAAAACGATTGTATCAACATCATTGAAAAAATCATAAACCAATCTAAATGGAATGATGTTTTTAATGCGGTTGCGCCATTTCATCCAACAAGAGAAGATTACTATACGCAAAAATCGAAAGAACAAAACCTTATTTTACCGAATTTCAGCGCTGAAAAATCTAAAATTAAAAAGGTTATTTCAAGCAAAAAAATTGAAACCGTTTTGGATTATCTATTTAAACTGGAAAATTATTGAACCATATAAGTTATATAAGTTTATATAAAGCAAAGTTGCATAAAGCTTAACTGAGCTTATATAACTTATATGATTAAAAAACATTTACGAACTTTGTGTTTAAACTAAATTCATGGAAACAGCTTATATCAATTCGCCTCTCGGTATCACCAAAATTATTGGTGATACAAATGGTATTTCAGTAATTTCTGTTTCAGATGTTGGCACAAACGAAGTCTCAGAAACCATTCCTGAAGTTCTGAGTGAAGCTGTTTCGCAGTTAAACGAATATTTCGAGGGTAAAAGAACCTATTTCGACTTAAAACTAAACCCAAAAGGCACTGAATTTCAACAGAAAGTCTGGAAAGTCTTGCTCGAGATTCCATACGGAAAAACAGTCAGCTATATGGATCAGACTAAAAAACTCGGAGATATAAAAGCGATTCGGGCTGTAGCATCTGCAAATGGCAAAAATCCGCTTTGGATTGTGGTTCCCTGCCATCGGGTTATTGGCACGAACGGCTCCCTTACGGGTTACGCCGGAGAAATATGGCGTAAAAAATGGCTTTTGGAGCACGAAAGCCCGACTGCACAGCAAAGTTTGTTTTAGTTACAATTTATAACCCATTCATTATGGCAAAAATTATGGAAAGCTGGAGAGAAGGTTTAAAAGGAGTTTCACTTGTAAAGTTGCAAAATGAAATATTAGGATTAGGTTTGAAAGAAGCTAAAACTAATTTAGATAATCTTTTAGATGACATTCAAATAATTCTGGAAATTGCTGATGAAAATTCATCTAAATATTTCTTAGAAGAAGCAGATAAGCTAGGTGTTAATTGTAAATTCATAAAATAAATTTAATAATAGTAAGAATTTTACGCATATTTGCAAAAAGAATCTAAGAAAGTCTAATAATCTAAATATCTAAGAAGTCTCCAAAAATGATTGAAAAAATAAACCTCAACAACATTTTATTTCTTGATATAGAAACTGTTCCTGAAGAAGAAAACTTCAATTCGCTCGATCCGGAAATGCAGTCCCTTTGGGATTTAAAAACACAATATCAGCGAAAAGAAGATTTTACCCCAGAAGAATTTTACGATCGCGCCGGAATCTGGGCTGAGTTTGGAAAGATAATCTGCATTTCAGTTGGGTATTTTACAATTCGTGGAGATATTCGGAATTTCAGGGTAACTTCTTTTTTTGGGGATGAAAAAAAGATCCTGAAAGATTTTAATAATCTGCTGAACAATCATTTCAATCAGCCTCAGCATCTTTTATGCGGACACAATGCTAAAGAATTTGATATACCATTTATCGCACGCCGAATGATTATCAACCAAATTGCAATTCCGGACAAACTGAATTTATTTGGCAAAAAACCATGGGAAATTCCGCATCTGGATACTTTAGAATTATGGAAGTTTGGTGATTATAAACACTTTACTTCTTTAAAATTACTGACCAAAATCCTCGGAGTTCCTTCTCCAAAAGGTGATATCGACGGAAGTCAGGTCGCACATGTGTTTTATGTAGAAAAAGATATTGACAGAATTGTAACCTATTGTGAAAAAGATACGATTGCTGTCGCGCAGATTTTCCTTCGCTTACGCAGGGAAGATTTATTGATTGAGGAAGAAATTATTCATGTATAGTTTATTTGAGATACTAAGCTACTAAGATTTTGAAATGCAAAGTTTAAATGAACTTACATAACTTATATGGTTTAAAAAATGTTTCAAATGACACACGAGGAAATTTCAAATCTTAGGCTTGCTTCCCAAAAATTACACAAAACCAATGCTTATTCGCCAGAGGAAATTGTCAGGCATCTTGGTGCCATACAGGCTCAGGATTATGCAATGGCGAAATGGGCGATTGGTTCCAGGTGTGATGCTACTGAAAAGGAAATCGAAGAAGCCATTAATTCCGGAAAAATAATCCGTACCCATATTTTACGGCCAACCTGGCATTTGGTTGCTGCAGAAGATATTTACTGGATGCTCGATCTTTCCGGACCACAGGTCAAACGTATTATTCTTGCCGAAACGAAAAAATATGGTTGTGACGAAAAAGAATTTGACAAGATTAACTCGGCAATAGAAAAAATACTGGCCGGAAACAATCATTTAACCCGGGAAGAAATCATAAAGGAATTGAATGTCAAAACGTTTTCCGGCGATTATAAATTAAGTCCTGTTCTGATCATGATGTATGCAGAATTAGATGGTTTAGTATGCAATGGCAAAATAAAGGGCAAAAAAATGACGTATGCGTTACTGGAAGAACGAGTTCCTAAACCAAAAAACAAATTAACCAAAGAAGAAGCTTTAGCTAAACTTGCACAACTTTATTTTGAAAGCCGTGGTCCGGCAACAGTCTCAGATTTTTCACATTGGTCCGGTTTTTCTGCAACAATTTGCAAATCCGTAATTAATACCATTTCGTTGCAATTGAACAGTTTCGCTATTGATAATCAGCAGTATTGGTTCGGAAAAAATTACCCTAATCCCGATAATTTCCGCGAAAGCATCCATTTTCTTGCTGCCTTTGATGAGTATTTGATTTCGTATAAAAACCGCGAATCTTCCATTTTATTAGAGCATCAAGCAAAAGCTTTTACCAAAAACGGCATTTTTAAACCTTCAATTGTAGAAAACGGAAAAGTAATCGGAACCTGGAAAAGAACCATCAAAAAAGATCATGTCAAAATTGAAACCGACTTTTTTAATCAAACCGAAATGAACAAAAAGCAACTACTTTTTGAAGGAATAAAATCTTTTGAAAATTATCTGGAAACGAAAATTTTTATTGAATAAAATTCATAATGATTTAAGTAACTCATTTGTTTTGACTGCGAAACTACTTTTGTAATGCTCTTTTATAATTAATAGAATTGTTAAGATTTGACTCTTTTAGAATGGTTTTGTTATATTTGAATTTAAATAGTAAAGCTTTTAATTATATTATATCCTAACAAACTACTTACAAAAATAAATACTAAATGAAAAAATCAATAATTGCATTTTTATTCCTCTTAACGAATATCTACACTATGACTGCTCAGGAAGATCCTTATTTATGGCTGGAAGAAGTTGACGGAAAAAAAGCATTGGATTTTGTTGAAAAAGAAAACAAAGCCACGTTAGACGTTCTTACTAATCAAAGTGAATATCAAGATATCTACACTAAAAGTCTTGCTGTTTTAAACGATACAGATAAGATTGCTTACCCAGGAGTTTTTGGAGATTATATTTATAATTTTTGGCAAGATAGCGAGCATGTTAGAGGTATTTGGCGCAGAACAACCAAGAAAAGTTACTATACTAAAAATCCTGTCTGGGAAACACTTTTAGACATTGATGCTTTGAGCAAACAAGATAATATTAAATGGGTTTATAAGGGTTCACAAGGTTTGTATCCAAAGTATGACCGCTTCTTAGTAAGCCTTTCTAATGGTGGTGGTGATGCTGTTGAGGTTAAAGAATTCGATGCAGTTACCAAGAAATTTATTCCAAATGGGTTTTCACTTCCAGAATCTAAAAATAGTGTCAGTTACTTTGATGCAAATACTTTAATTGTCGGAACCGATTTTGGCGAAGGAAGCATGACCTCTTCTGGTTATCCAAGAGTTGTTAAATTATGGAAAAGAGGAACCAAATTATCTGAAGCAAAAACAATATTTGAAGGAGATGTTGCCGATGTTTCGGATAATGGATACTTAATTCGGGATGGTGAAAAGAGTTATCTTTTTATTGGAAAAGGAAAAACATTTTACACCTCAAAATCTTTTGTAATGGTTAATGATAAATTGGTAAAACTGGATATTCCTGATGATGCTAATTTTAGTGCAATATTAAATAATCAGGCAATAATAAATTTAAAATCAGATTGGACAGTTAATGGCAAAACCTTCAAGCAAGGTTCTGCTATTAGCCTCAATTTTACTTCATTATTAAAAGGAGAAAAAGACTTGCAGCTTATTTATGAACCGGATGCTTACAGTAGCATTTCGGAAATTTCAAGTACCAAAAACTTTTTGTTAATGAACATTTTAAACAATGTAAAAAGTGAGCTTTATTCTTATTCTTACACAGATGGTAAATGGAATAGAGCCAAAACCAATGCTCCTGAATTTGGAACAATCGAAATCGTAGCAACTGATGAATTTGGTGATGATTACTATTTTAATTATCAAAACTTCCTCACTCCTACTTCTTTATTTAGTGCTAATGCAAAAAACAATACAGTTCAAAAGGTAAAATCCCTTTCTGCATATTTTGATGGCAGCAAGTACAAAGTGGAACAATTTAAAATGAAATCGAAAGATGGTGAAATGATTCCATATTTTGTGATTGCGGGAAAAAACATTAAATATGACGGAAATAATCCAACTCTACTAAACGCTTATGGTGGATTTGAAGTTTCAGAACAACCTTTTTATTCTGGCGTTATCGGCCAAGCCTGGTTAGACAAAGGAGGCGTTTTTGTATTAGCAAACATTCGAGGTGGTGGAGAATTTGGACCAAAATGGCATCAGGCAGGATTGAAAGAAAAAAGGCAAAATATTTACAATGATTTTCATGGAATTGCCGAAGATTTAATTGCAAAAAAAATTACATCCAGTAAACATTTAGGCATTATGGGAGGCAGTAATGGTGGATTACTTATGGGAGTTGCTTTTACCCAGCGTCCTGATTTATACAATGCAGTTGTATGTCAGGTTCCGTTGTTAGATATGAAACGTTATAACAAATTATTAGCCGGAGCAAGCTGGATGGGTGAATATGGAGACCCTG
>Ga0308157_10009750_pt1 | contig 10563 bp, 9 predicted proteins | sample PhyBR1_FD_201035 | JGI IMG/M metagenome (GOLD analysis project Ga0308157, IMG submission 201035) | Phyllosphere microbial communities from UC Gill Tract Community Farm, Albany, California, United States - DLSLB.R1 | ecosystem: Host-associated > Plants > Phyllosphere > Unclassified | place: USA...
GGCGGCTTTTTTCTTGCCCGGCTTCCGGGCTTTACCCCTGAAAGGCCGATATGCAATTGCCAAATAACATCGCGTTCGCAGTAGCGTCCGCATTCGCCGCTGCCGTCAGCATCACCGCGATCACCAATGCCACCGAGGCTGTGGCCACCGCGACGAATACCTTCGCAGCCGGCGACTACTTCGAATACACCGGCGGCTGGAGCAAGGCCAACGGCCGCGTGTTCCGCGCGAAGGCGGCGTCGGGCACTTCGTTCACGTTCGAAGGCCTGGACACGAGCGACACCTCGCTGTTCCCTGTCGGCGCGGGCGTTGGCACCGTGCGCAAGATCACCACCTGGACCCCAGTCACCGGCGTGGTCAGTGCTGACATCTCCGGCGGCGATGGCAAAAACGTCGAAGTGCCGCTGCTGGACAGCGACATGCCGGTCATGCTGCCCGACGGCTTCACCGCGACCACCGTCACATTGACGACCGCCGACGACAAGTCGCTGGCGCATCACGCCGCCCTGAAGAAAATCTCGGATGGCGTCGCGCTGACCTGCTTGCGCGGCATGCTCCCGGGCGGCGGCGTGCTGCTGTACGCCGGCTACTGCTCGTTCAACGAGTCGCCGAGCCTGGCCAAGGGCAGTGTGATGGCGGTGAAGTCCGTCTTCTCGCTGCAGAACAAGGTCGTCCGCTACTGATCTGTGTTGCCAGCTGGCGCCGAATGGTCGGCGCTGGCCTTTTCCAAGCCCGCGGGGTAGCGCCTCGCGGGCCTTTTTTTATCCCCACCTGAAAGAAAAATATCATGGCAAAAGCAAAACTCACTCTGGCAGTCGCCGCTACCTTCAAAGCAACCGTGTCGGTCCCGGTTGCGGGCGGCAAGTCGGCTGACGTCGAATTCATCTTCAAGCACCGCACGCGCGACGACTTCAAGGAGTTCATGGAGACCCTGGCTGGCGCCGATGACGTCGATGCGCTCATGGACATCGCCAGTGGCTGGGACCTGGACGAACCGTTCGGCAAGGACGCTGTCGAGAAGCTGGTGCAGCGCTACATGGGCTCGGCTCGCGCCGTGCTCGACGTATACCTGGCCGAACTGACCGGCGCCCGCGCAAAAAACTAAGGGACGTTGCCACCGCCATGTACGAGGCCGTGCCCACCGACGCTGAACTAGCGACCGCGGGCATGACTCGGGATGAGGTGACAACGTCTGTCGAAATCTGGCCCGACAACGTGCAGGCCTACAACACCTTTTCCGGGCTGCGCAAGCAGTGGAATTTCGCTCCGATGGGCGGCCCGATCGGTTTGAATTTCCTCGTTGCCTACAACCGGATGGACCGGATGGGGCTGACGGTCGAGGAATACAACCAGCTGGACGAAGATCTCCAGGTAATGGAAGACGCAGCGCTCACTGCAATGCGAAGCTCGGATTGAATGCAGTGCCGCCGCCAGGCGGCTTTTTTATGGGCGGCGAATGAGCACAATCACCAACGAAGCAGTAATTAAGGTCACCGCAGACGCCTCTGGCGTCGAGGCTGGCCTGCGCCAGGTAGAAGCCGCCACCACGCGCACCGGGAAAAACCTGGAAAATCTTGGTGCTACGGCCCAAAAGGCGGGCAAGTCGCTGGAGAGCCTGGGCGGGTCGACTAGCCTGCGCACGGTGGGGGAAGGTGCGGGCACTGCAGCCGGCCAGGTCGACCGTGCGACGAAAAACATGGCTGATTCGATCCAGCGCGCCACGGCTACGATGAATGCCGGCGCGAAGGGAAGCTCGCAATATTATGCGGCGCTGGCCAACTCGCGCGGCTTAAACATGGACGTGCTGCGTCCATACCTCGACCAACTCGATGCTGTCGCGCGCAAGACGGCTCAAGCCGCAGCAGCGCAGCGTCAACTCAATGCCGGCAGTGATTTCCTCGCTGGCCTGCGCTCGCAGGCTGATGGGATCGGTAAAACCGCGTCGCAGCTGGCCGCACTGCGCGCCGAGCAGCTGGGCGTCGCTGACGACGCACGTCCACTGATCGAGCAGCTTCAGGCTGCGGAAGAGGCCGCCGGGAATGCAGGCAGTTCGATAAGCGGGTTCGGCGCGGCACTCGCCAGTGTGGCGTTTGGTGGCGGAATCGCCGCTGTCGCCGAGCTTTCTGACCAGTACGGCAAGTACCTGGCGCAGCTCAAGCTGGCCACGACCGGCCAGAGCGAATTTACGAATGCTCAGAACGCTGTGCGCAGCATCGCGACGTCAGCGCAGTCCGACCTGTCGGCTACCGCGTCGCTGTATGCGAACATCACCAAGAGCACGCGCGACTTAGGTCTCGCCCAATCCCAAGTAGCCGGCATCACCGAATCGGTGAGCCTGGCACTGAAGGTCTCAGGCGCGTCGACGGGAGAGGCATCGTCGGCAATCCTGCAGCTGTCCCAAGCATTCTCGTCAGGCGTGTTGCGCGGGGATGAATTCAATTCAGTCAACGAAGCTTCGCCGCGCCTGATGCAGGCGCTGGCCGATGGCATCGGTGTGCCTGTCGGCGCGCTGCGCGCGATGGCGGAGCAGGGGAAGCTGACTACTTCGGTTTTGGCCGACGCACTACCACGCGCGCTTGGCACGCTGCGTAATGAGGCGCGGTCGGTCGAAACTATCGGCGGTGCGATCACCGTCCTCAAGAACAACGTGATGGAGATGGTTGGCGCCACCGCGCAGTCGAGCGGTGTTGTTGCCGCATTCTCGGGCGGCATCAAACTTCTTGCCGATAACCTGGTGCTGGTCGGCGGAGCCATGGCAACGGTCGCCGCTGTAAAGTTGGCAACCATGCTCGACGTGGCGGCAACGAAGACTTGGAATAACGTTGCGGCGAGCCGTGCGCTGGCCGCCACTAATCTCGCAACCGCCCAATCCAATGTTGTCGCTACGGCCGCGGCATCTGCGACGGCTGCAGCTCGAGTAAATGAATTGCGCGCTGCGGTGTTGGCCGCAGACGGAAACGTCGCTTTGGCGATCACGGCGAACGGTCTCGTTCCGGCGCAAGCGCGTGCTGCCGCTGCTGCTTCCGCGCATGCGGCTGCGTTGAGTGCTCAATCAGTTGCGGCGCGAGCCGCGTCGAGTGCAAGCGTTCTGGCTGGTGGCGCGATGGCAGCACTCGGCGGCCCGATTGGCGTGGTGACCCTTGCGCTTGGTGCCGCAGCAACGATCTGGGCAGTGTGGTCCAGCAAGGCGGATGAGGCAAATAACAAGGTCGTCCAGTCGACCGAAGAGTCCACTGCTGAAATGATCGTGCGGCTCGACGAGCAGATCGCCAAGCTCCGTGAGCGCAACGCACTGGCCGCCTCCGAGCCTCGCATCCGAGACTTGAGCGGTGTCAGTGAAGTGGACAAGGATGGCCTGGCACGCGCCAAGGCAGCACTCGACGCGAACAAAGCGGCGCAGGCGTCCGCAGGCACTGATGCACGAGCGCGGATGATGTTGCAGCTCGAAGAGGTCGAGCTGTCAGGTAAGTACGAGGCTGCGCTCGGTCGCGTGAAAGCGCTGCAGGGAGAGGTGGCCACCGCGGCATTGCGAACTCGCGGAGAGCGTCTGGATGAGTGGTACGCAAAGAACGGATCCGGCGCGCAGCGCCTAGCCGCAGAACTTGCTGAACTGAAAAAACAGTTCGGGGCCATCCCTCCGGAAATGGAGAAGCTGGTACGTGCGAAGTATGCGGACCCGGCTTCAGCTAAAGCGATCAAAAGCCAAGCGGCAGCCGCTAAGGAATATGCCGACCTGGTGGACCGCATCAACGGCAAGAGCGCAGGCGTCGATCCAGACTACCAGGACAACCTCCTCAAACTGTCGGCCGGTTATAGCGCCGGCAAACAGTCACTCGAAGCCTATCGCGCTACCGTTGAGGCATACATCGCCCAACAGCCGTTCGCAAAACAGGCCGAGGAAGATCGTCTCCGCGCCTTGAAAGAGGTGAGCGACTTCCAGGACAGCTATTCGAAAGGCCTGGAGGCGACCAGTGGCATCTACGCGAAGCGCGGCCAGGACGCCGAGGCCGAAGCTGCGCGCAACGAGGAGCTGGCCAAGACTTACGGCTTGACCAAGTCGGCGGTTGAGCAGCTGGAAATCGCCGAACTCGAAGCGCAACTGACGCAGCGCGCTACCCTTGGCCTGCAGCTTGACCAGATCGAAAGCCTCGAGCAGCTGATCGATGCAAAGAAACGCAACGCATCGGCCGTCGCCGCGATGGAGCAGGTTGACGCAGCGAAGAAGGCAGCGGAAGAATGGAAGCGGGCGTCGGACTCGATCGAGGATTCGCTGACCGACGCGCTGCTGCGCGGCTTCGAATCGGGCAGCGGCTTCGGGAAAAACTTCGTCGAGACGATGAAGAACATGTTCAACACGCTGGTGCTGCGACCGGTAATTTCCGCCATCGTGAATCCAGTCGCCGGCACCGTCGCCGGAATGACGGGCAACGCAGGCGGCGCCGTCGGCTCGGCCGGTTCGAGCGCAGCAGGGTCGGCCATCAGCTCGGGTCTTGGCCTGAGTGGCACGCTGGGCGCAATCGGCGCAGGTTCGTTGCAGACGGCAGGCGCATTCCTGACGGGGCAGATTGGGTTCGGTAGCACGCTGAGCGCGGGCGCTGCGGCAATCGGCACCGGCAGCATGGCGGGCATTACCGCCGGCCTGTCATCCGTCGTCGGTGTGCTGGGCCCGATCGCGCTGGGCATTGGTGTCGCAGTGAAAGCGTTCGGGCGCGGCCCTAAGGAATACACCGGCGACCAGACGCTCAACGGCTCGCTTGGCGCTGGCGGCTTTTCAGGCACGATCGATGCCGAGTGGATCAAGAAGGGCGGCTGGCTCCGTAGTGACAAGGAGGGCTTCGACAAGAAAACGGTCGGCGCCGAAGTCTCGGCCAGCCTGACGTCGGCGTACGATGCGATCAAAGCATCTTCAGCTGATTTTGCTGACGTGCTCGGCCTGAACGCGGCCAGTATCGCCAGCCGTTCGCAGGCCATCAAAATCGCCCTGGGTAAGGACGATGCGGCGAACCAGGCCGCGATCGCCGAGTTCTTCGTCGGCGTAGCGAACACGGTGGCGGCTGAGCTGCTGCCGGAAATCGGCAAGTTCCAGGTGCAGGGCGAGCAGGCGTCGGCCACGCTCCAGCGCCTGGCTGTGAATTTCAGCGCGGTCGACCAGATCCTGATGGTGATGGGCTCCACTTCGCTGGCGGCTTTCGGCACTGTTGGCAAAGACTCGATCGAGGCGCGCGAGCGCCTGGTGGCGCTGGCCGGCGGCATCGAAGCGCTGGCGGAGAAAACAACCTTCTTCAACGACAACTTCCTGTCGCAGGCCGAGCGGGTAGCGAACGCACAGGGTCCGCTGAACGAGAAGCTGGCAAGCCTGGGGTTCGCTGGCATCACCACCAGCAAGCAATTCAAGGAGGCGGCGCAGGGCCTGGTGAAATCGGGCGCGCTGGCCAACGAAGCCGGCGCCAAGATTTACGCTGAGCTTCTGGCGCTGGGCCCGCAGTACAAGCTGGTGTCGGATTACTTGAGGGAGGCCAGCGATACGGCAGCTGAAGCGGCGGCCACCTTGGCGGCCAGCATCCTGCAAGAGCGTGGCCAGCTGCAGGACGAGCTCGACTCGCTGACCATGACGTCGGTCCAGCTGCTGGTCAAGCAGCGCGCCGCGCTTGATGAGAGCAACCGGGCGCTGTTCGACCAGATACAGGCATTCAAGCAGCAGACTGCAGCTGCGGAAGCGGCCACGGCGGCTGCTGCCGCTGCGCTGCAGGCGACGAAAGATACGGCAGCATCGCTGATGGCCAATGTTGACGGCGCGTTTTCCGTGCTGCAGCGGGTGGTCGATCGCCAGAAGAAGGCGATGCAGGAAGAGATCAGCGTGCGCACGGCTTCGGTTCAGAAAATTGAATCGCTGTCGCAGGCGCTGCGCGGTTCGCTCGACAGCATGTCGGCGACCGGGTTCGAAGTGCAGGACCGCCAGGCGGCACAGGCGCAGATTCAAACTGCCCTGGCCATTGCGAAAGCGAGCGGCGTACTGCCAAGCGCGGACGACCTCAAGAGCGCGCTGTCGGTGTTGGGCCAAGATTCGTCGGGCCAGTTCGCCACCCAGGCGGACTACCTGCGCGACTTCTACGCGACCAAGAACGGCATCACCGACTTGGCCACGATCACCGACAAATCACTGTCGGCGGAAGAGCGGAGCCTCAAAGCGCTGGAAGGGCAGGTCAAGCAGTACGACCAGATGCTCGAGCGCGATCAGGAGCAGATCGACGTCCTCAAGGGCATCAGCACGATTGGGCTGTCGATCGAGCAGGCCGTCCTGGCACTGCGCGGCGCGATGGGTGCGGCGGGTGCAAATCCGTACAACTCGGCCACTAGCCAGATCAGCGATGCCTACAAGTCCAATCTCGGCCGTGCGCCGGATTCGGCCGGCATGAGCTACTGGCAGGACAAGGCAGCGGCAGGGGTTTCGACTGAGTCGATCATCGGGTCGATCAAGGCTTCCCCCGAGGCGCAGCTCCAGGCGCTCTACAAGGACCTGTTCGACCGTCCTGCTGACGAGGATGGGTTGAACTTCTGGCTGCAGCAGATCAAGGCAGGCACAAGCCTCGATGCTGTGAAGGAGGCGATCAAAGGCGGCGATGAGGCCAAGAAGCTGCGTGGCTTCGCGGTGGGTACGAACTATGTGCCCGTCGACATGCCGGCGCAGATCCACCAGGGCGAGCGCATCATCCCAGCGGCTGACAACCGCGAGCTGATGCGCCGCCTGGCCAGCCCGGCAGGCGATAGCGACGCCGTCGTGGTCGAGCTAAGGATGCTGCGCCAAGAGGTCGAGGGCCTGCGTGCTGCTGCGCTGCGCACGGCAGATTCGTCGGATCGCACTGCGAACAGCACCGAACAGTTCGCTGACCAGTTCGAAAACGTTACCGACGGCGGAAATATGATGCGAGTGGAGGAAATGGCATGACGGCAAGCGCTCGAGTGATGGTCCCAATCGACATCACGCCCAGCATGATCAAGACCGGCACTTCGGTGCCGGAGACGGACACAGCGAAAGGGGAGGTGGCCTGGGTATCGGGCGCGAACTATACGACCGGCAACCTGCGCAACTTCAGCGGGTCGGTGTGGGCTTGCAGCGTGGCTCACACCGGCCGCACCGCGACGCCTGACACCGACCCCGGCTTCTGGTACCGCGAGGGGCCGACGAATCGCATGGGGCCATTCGATGACTATTCGAACACGAAGGTGGCGTCGATCGGGTCGCTCACCTATGTGATCCAGGCGGGGTTCCTGAATGGCCTGTCCATCTACGGCATCGAGGCCGCAACCTACAGCATCGTCGTGAAGAATGCGCCGGGCGGCACGGTCATCCGCACATGGTCAGGCGATCTGTACAGCCAGGCCGCAGGATTCTACGAACTGCTTTTCTCGGATCTGCTGCTGACGACGCAGCTGTCCTTCGACGGGATCCCGCTCGCACCGGCGGCCGAGGTGACGATCACATTCACCTCGGCGCCGGGCAAGCGCGTAGCGATCGGCACGATCAAGCTGGGCGACTGGCGCCAGTTCATCGGCAACGGCTCCTGGGGTGGCGCGCAGTACGGTGCGGAATCGGACCGTAAGAGTTACACCCTGCGCCAGTACAACCAGGACGGCACGTACAAGATCGTCCGGCGTGCAAGCAGCCGGAATGTGTCGTGCGAAATCGTGATTGACCCCGAGCAGGCGATGTATGCCGACTCGATCCTGGACGAAATTTCCGATGTAGCCGTGCCGTTCGAAGCGAGCGGGCTACCGCGCTACGGGTACCTCAACACGCTGGGGTTCGTGACGGCCAGCATGCGCGCTGACTCGTTCGGGAAAACGTCTATTAAATTGAAAGTCGAGGGAAACATCTGATGGCAATTACTCCGGTACCAACGTTGACGGACATTCCGTCATTCCCGGCACTGGCCGACCGCGCGGCCGGCACCTATAACTCGAAGGCCTACGAATTCGGCTCGCACATGGCCGACAAGTTCAATGGCGAAATTGCGGCCGTGGCAGCAAACGTCCGCAACAATGCCTTGGAAGCGCAGCAGAGCGCTCAGGCTGTCGGGGCTTCTGCAGCAAGCGCGGCAACGAATGCGACCAATGCCGCCCGCGATGCGGCGACTGCGGCCAGCGCGCCCGGCACGAATGCGACGTCGGCCACCAGCATGGCAATCGGCCTCGGCACTAAGACGTTCACGCTGGCGCAGACGGGCAAGCTGTTCGGCAAGGGCAACACGGTCACCATCGCCGCGCCCACCGGCGACAACTGGATGTCGGGTCCGATCACCGCGTTCAACTCGGACACCGGTGAAATAACGGTCAACGTCACGAACATCAGCGGCAGCGGTACGTTCGCCGCCTGGACGGTGTCACTGTCGGGCGCGGCCGGCCTGACCGGCGTGGTGAACGAGCTGCGCGCAGCGAACATCGCCTCTGCTGCAACGGTCAACCTGACCGCTGCGACGGGCAACCTGGTGCACATCACCGGTACAACGCCTATCAACACGTTCATTCTGACGCCCGGTGCTGAGCGGTCGGTCATCTTTGACGGCGCCCTGACGCTTACCAACAGCCCCGGCCTGCTGCTGCCCGGTGGCTCGAACATTATCACCGCGGCCGGTGATCGCGCGCTAATCCGTGGCGACAGCAATGGAGCCATCCTGACCCACTACCAGCGTGCAAGCGGCCTGGCGATTCGGTCGGGCGCGGTGGACCTGGTGGGCAGCGCGGTGATTTCATCGGCTGTTGCGAACATCGATTTCTTGAGTCTGTTCACGGCCGATTACGACAAGTACGTGATCGAGATCGGGGGGCTACGCCCTTCGGCCGACGGCACCCTAGTTCTATACCTCGCAGTTGGCGGCGCAGTGGATTCCAACGCAGCGAACTACGCCGGGGGCACCGCGTACTTTCCAGTTACTGGAGCGCAGGCCCAGTCGTCAACAGATAGCGCGGGAGCGGCATTTACACTCTCCATCAGCAATGTGCAGAGCCTAATGCGAAAGCTTATAGTTTCTGATGGTGTATTTAACGGAACGGGCGCGGTACAGATTGCTTCAGCAATTTCTTTCTACAGAGGTACGAATGTGATCAGCGGATTCCGACTCGCGTATCTCGCGGGCGCTAACGCCACCCAGGGCGTAGTCCGGGTGTACGGATTCAAAAACACACTGTGAGGATGAATATGGACGTAATGGATAACGGAGTTATTCGCAAAGCAACGGCTGAAGAAATAGCGGAGATCGAGAGTCGTAACGCTACGCCCGAGCCGAAGGTCATTCCGCAGCTAATCACCTGCGGCCAAGGCCGGGAAGCACTCTACAACGCCGGTTTATTCGGCAAAGTTCAATTAGCCATCGACGCCATCGAAGACCCCGATACCAAGTGGCGTATTCAAAACGCATGGGACTACCGCCCGGCATGGGAGCGGCAATCGCCGTTCGTTGTCACGATGGCCGGCATCCTCGGGCTGGACGAAGTCGCGCTCGACGAACTCTTCATCACCGCTGCACGGCTGTAATCCTCGCGGCCCACCCGGGCCCGGTCACAAACCGCAAGACACAGCCCGCCACGGTGGGTTTTTTTTCGTCCCATCGAAAGGCAGCAATGAGCATCAGCAAGACCACCCCGCCGGAAGTCGGCAGCTACGCCGGCGCCGCAGTAACGGTCGCCACCTCCCTGACCCTGACGCAGGTAGGCGTCATCGTCGGCATCCTCACCGCGCTGCTGACGTTCCTGCTGAACGCCTGGTACACGCACCAGCGCAACTCGCGTGAGAACCGGCTGGCCGAACTGGAGTGCCACGAACGGGAGGTGCGCCTGGCGCAATTTCTCGCGCAGCTGCAGGCCCCGGAAGGAAAACCGCATTTCCCTCTACAGGAAAAACCATGAAATTCATCGAAGACGCACGGGCGCAATTCCCGAAACTCTGGTCGGTACGCTTCGCGCTGCTGGCCGCCATCGCATCGGCCATCGAGGCCGGTATGCACCTATATGCCAGCGGTACCGCGCCGATCCTGGTGGTGGCCGCTGGCCTGACCTCGCTCGGCGCTGCGCTCGCGCGCGTGGTGGCGCAACCGTCGGTGACCGGCAATGGTTAAGGGCGCACCAACCCAGCGGCGCGGCCTGGTCGCGCTGGTCGGCGCCGTGGCCGCGACGGCGCTACTAAGCTTCACGCCCGCGTTCGAAGGCACGGAGCTGTCCACCTACCGCGACATCGCCGGCGTGCTCACGTACTGCACCGGCGCCACCGAGAACGCGGCCTGGGGCAAGACGTACACGCCCGCGCAGTGCCGCGCGCAGCTCGATCGCGACTTGGAGCGGCACGCCGCCGGCATCGCCATGTGCATCCCGCTCGCGCGCCTGAGCGATGGCCAGAAGGTGGCCTTTGTCGACGTCGCCTACAACATCGGCGTGAGCGGCTTCTGCGGCTCGAGCATGGCGCGGCGCGCGAACGCTGGCGACATGGTCGGCGCGTGCAATGCGCTGCTGGCCTGGAACAAGGTCAAGGTTCTGCGGCCAGTTAAAGGCCCCGACGGGAAGCCGCTCAAG
>Ga0308157_10009751_pt1 | contig 10563 bp, 7 predicted proteins | sample PhyBR1_FD_201035 | JGI IMG/M metagenome (GOLD analysis project Ga0308157, IMG submission 201035) | Phyllosphere microbial communities from UC Gill Tract Community Farm, Albany, California, United States - DLSLB.R1 | ecosystem: Host-associated > Plants > Phyllosphere > Unclassified | place: USA...
CAACGATTTGTGCTTCCTGCTTGTGCATTTTAGCATTCAATACGTTGTGTGCAACTCCTCTCATTTTAAGCATACGGCTTAATAATTCAGAAATCTCAACTGATGTTGTACCAATAAGTACTGGCCTTCCCGCTTTTGATAATTCAGTTACATCTTCGATTACAGCATTGAATTTTTCACGAGTTGTTTTATAGATAAAATCCTCTTTGTCAATACGTGCAATTCCACGGTTAGTTGGGATTTCAACAACATCTAATTTGTAGATTTCCCAAAGTTCGCCAGCTTCAGTAACAGCTGTACCGGTCATACCAGCCAGTTTGTTGTACATTCTGAAGTAGTTTTGTAATGTGATCGTAGCAAATGTTTGAGTCGCAGCTTCGATTTTTACATTTTCTTTAGCTTCAATCGCTTGGTGTAATCCATCTGAGTAACGACGACCATCCATGATACGTCCTGTTTGCTCATCAACAATTAAAATTTTGTTGTCCATGATTACATATTCCACATCTTTTTCAAAAAGAGTATATGCTTTTAAAAGCTGAGTCAAAGTGTGAATACGCTCGCTTTTTACTCCAAAATCCTGGAATAACCTTTCTTTTTCTTCAGCTTCAGCGTCTTTGTCTAGTTTTTTCTTTTCGATAGCAGCGATTTCAGTTCCAATATCTGGAAGAACGAAAAAGTCAGCATCCGTATCTCCTGAAAGCCATTTGATACCATTATCAGTTAAACTTACCTGATTGTTTTTTTCTTCAATTACAAAATACAAAGCTTCATCCACTTTTGGCATTTCGCGGTTGTTGTCCTGCATGTATTGATTTTCGGTTTTTTGAAGCAATTGTTTAATTCCTTCCTCACTCAAAAATTTAATTAAAGCTTTGTTTTTAGGTAAACTTCTGTAAGCTCTTAATAATAAGAATCCACCGTCTTTAGTATTACCTTCTTTGATTAATTTTTTTGCATCAGCAAGAAAACCATTTGCTAATTGACGTTGTAAAGCTACTAAACTCTCAATTTTTGGTTTTAATTCGATAAACTCATGACGGTCTCCCTGAGGAACTGGCCCAGAAATAATAAGTGGAGTACGGGCATCATCAATTAAAACAGAATCGACCTCGTCGACAATAGCGAAGTTGTGTTTTCTTTGAACTAAATCTTCTGGCGAATGTGCCATGTTATCTCTTAGGTAGTCAAAACCAAATTCGTTGTTGGTACCATAAGTGATGTCAGCATTATAGGCATTTTTTCTGGCTTCGGTACTTGGTTGGTGATTATCGATACAATCAACAGTCAATCCGTGAAATTCGAACAAAGGCGCTTTCCAGGTGCTATCACGTTTTGCCAAGTAATCATTCACAGTTACTAAGTGAACTCCGTTTCCTGTCAAAGCATTAAGGTATAATGGCAAAGTAGCAACCAATGTTTTCCCTTCCCCAGTTTGCATTTCGGCAACTTTACCTTCGTGCAATACCATTCCGCCAATTAATTGAACGTCATAGTGGATCATGTCCCAGGTAATTTCCTTTCCGGCAGCATTCCAAGAGTTTGCCCAGATAGCATTGTCACCATCAAGAGTGATGTAACTTTTTGTAGCCGAAAGCTCTCTATCTTTTGCGGTAGCAGTTACAGTGATTTGAGGGTTTTCTTTGAAACGTCTTGCAGTTTCTTTAACTACTGAAAAAGCTTCCGGAAGTATTTCCATCAAAGTTTTTTCAGAAATATCATAAGCTTCTTTTTCAAGAGCATCAATGGCGATATAAATATCTTCGCGTTTGTCGATGTCTTCAATACTTTCTACTTCTTGTTTAAGAGAAGCGATTTTGGCATCTTTTTCGGCACGAGCTTGTTTTATTTTTTCTTTGAAAAAAACGGTTCTAGCTCTTAATTCGTCATGTGACAAAGTTTGTAAAGTGCTTTCAAAAGTCTTTATTTTATTTAAATACGGTTGTAAAGCTTTGACATCTTTCTCAGATTTATCTCCAACAAAGATTTTAATAATACTGTTTATGAAACTCATGATTTGTTTTTATTTCTATTTTAATATATCTGCGTAAATTTAAACAAAAAAAAAGCCTCTTTTGAGACTTTTTCTTGGTGTACTTTTTTAATATTCATCCTCGTTCCAAAGATAATCTTCGTCCGTAGGATAATCTGGCCAAATTTCTTCCATTGATTCATATATCTCGCCTTCATCTTCAATTGATTGAAGGTTTTCTACCACTTCTAATGGAGCACCAGCTCTAATAGCGTAGTCAATAAGTTCGTCTTTGTTAGCAGGCCACGGTGCATCGCTTAAATACGATGCTAATTCTAATGTCCAATACATATCTTTCAATTTAGTTTGTGCAAAAATAATTTTTTTACTGAAAAAGGCAAGTAAAAAACGATTTATTTTTTATAAAGTTAAGAACGTCCTTTGAGACAGTAGATTTAGGGTGTCAGATTCCGGATTGTATACCGAAAATCTTTTCTAAAGTAACTCCAAACTGCCCCTGTTAAATGGTAACTGAATACTATTTTCTAGGTATCCATTTTACTTCATCAGCGTTCAGATCAAATGACAACTTTCGTGCCAATACAAAAAGGTAGTCAGAAAGTCGGTTTAAGTATTTAATTGCAATTTCCGCAACGGGTTCATTATGACTTAAATGTACCGCCAGACGCTCAGCGCGACGGCAAACGCATCTTGCTATGTGACAATATGACACAGTTTGATGTCCGCCAGGTAAAACAAAATGAGTCATAGGTGGAAGTTTTTCTTCCATACTATCAATTTCATTTTCTAATAATTCGATATCATCTTCAGTTATTCCTAAATTTTTCAATCGAAGTTCACCGTTTTTCATCACTTCTTTTTCAGGAGGTGTAGCAAGGATTGCCCCGATGGTAAATAACCGGTCTTGGATTTCGATTAAAATTTCTTTGTAATGATTGTCAATTTCCTGGTCGCGAATAAGTCCTATATAAGAGTTTAATTCGTCGATAGTGCCATAACTTTCTATTCGTATGTGGTCTTTTGGTACGCGGGTTCCACCAAAAAGAGCTGTAGTTCCTTTATCTCCTGTTTTGGTATATACTTTCATTCTTTTTAGTTGCTAAAATTCTAATTTGCAAGTTATTAGTTAATGTTTTTGTAAAATATAATAGATCATTACATTTTAGTAGAATCGGTCTCTATCAATCCGTCTCTTAAACGGATTACTCTATGAGCGTAAGCGGCAATTTCTTCCTCGTGAGTTACTAATATGACAGTGTTGCCCTGAGCGTGAATATCACCAAAAAGTTTCATAATTTCCAAAGAGGTTTTGCTGTCGAGGTTTCCTGTTGGCTCATCAGCAAGAATAATTGAAGGTTTATTTACCAATGCTCTGGCGATAGCCACACGTTGGCGTTGTCCACCTGAAAGTTGGTTAGGTTGATGATCCATTCTGTCAGCAAGATTTACCTGCTTAAGAACATCGGTGGCGCGGACTGTGCGTTCCGATTTGGAATAACCAGCATAAATCATTGGCAATGCAACATTATCAAGAGCGGTTGTTCTAGGCAAAAGATTGAATGTCTGAAATACAAAACCAATTTCTTTATTTCTAATTTCAGCTAATTCATCATCTTTCATATGGCTTACATCTTTTCCATTCAAGATATAATTTCCGGATGTCGGAGTATCTAAACAACCTAATAAATTCATTAGCGTAGATTTTCCAGATCCGGAAGGTCCCATTAATGCAACATATTCTCCTTTATTAATTTCTAAATCAATACCTTTAAGTACATAAACGATTTCGTTTCCAAGTACGAAGTTCCTTTTAATATTGGTAATCTTTATTAGTGGGTTTTCCATCAGAATTTTGGATTGTATGTTGTTGAATTGTTTTGAAATGTACAAAACACTTTTTAATAAGATATAAGTAGGTAAGGTTGTTTTTTTGTTACAATTTATTGATCTAAATAAATTATAGTATGTCCGAAAATGATATTGTGTGTATTATTAACAAATTTGTAAGTTTAGTATTTATAAAATTTGCATAATATGTATTTCATCGATTTTAATTTAATTTTAACGATTGTTTTAAAATAAATGTATTATGTTTGTACCATAAAAGTTTTAGGTTTTTATTTGGTTAGTAATAAGTAAGCTTTTATCGTTGCAATCAATTTTATTTGATGCAATAATTAAATCTAATATTAAAACAGTCATGGGGGTGACTATTTTAAAAAATTATTTAGATTATAATAAAAAGACAGTCATGGGGGTGACTGTCTTTTTTTTGGTTAGATCTTTATTGTTTTTGTAAGAAATTAACCTTTATAATTTAAATAAGTATGTATTTCATCGATTTTATTGTAATTTTAACGATTTATTTTTTTCTTGTTTGAACTTAATAACGTATGTTTGTATTATAAATTTTAAGTTTTTGTTGGTTAGTAAAAGACAAAAGTTGTTTTCGTAATCTTAATTTAAATTAAGGTTGGATTTTTAAAAAGCAAGTCATGGGGGTGACTCTTTTTAAGTAAAATTAGGTTGAAAAAAAGACAGTCATGGGGGTGACTGTCTTTTTTTTTTTGATTTCAAATTAATTTGAGATTTTATAAATTTTGGTAATCCCTTTAAGAATCTCATCAAAGTTGATGTTTAAGTCAATTAATTTACCGTTGTGAAGATCGAATATCCAGCCATAAACTTTTAAGTTTCTCTCTTTATTGGCTTTTTGGACTTCGGCAGTTTTAATGACATTGATGCATTGCTCCTGCACGTTTAATTCTATTAGCTTTTTGTATTTTTCTTCCTCATTTGTAATGACATCAAGTGTTTTTTGATGTATTCGGTAGACATCACGTATGTTTCTGAGCCACGGATTTAATATTCCCAAATCTGATTGTTGCATTGCAGCATAAACGCCACCACAGCCATAATGACCGCAAACAACAATATGATTTACCTTTAAATGAACTACGGCGTAATTGATAACTGACATAGAATTTAAATCGGTGTTGGGAACCATATTGGCGATATTACGATGTACAAAAACCTGCCCAGGCTCAAGTCCCATTAATTCTTCGGTAGAAACACGACTGTCTGAGCAACCTATGTAGAGAAATTCTGGAGACTGTCCTTTTGCTAGATTTTTAAAATAATTATTGTCGCCATTAAGTTGTTTGGCTATCCAATTTCGGTTGTTTTCAAAAATTTGTTCAATATCCATGAAGTATATATTTTAAATTTAAATCTATGTTCTTATTATAAAATGTTGTTTGGGCTGTTCATATCTGAAGAAAATCAATCCCCACTGAAAAGTATCGATGCTAACAGTAACTTTTGGATGATTTTTGATTATTTCCCAAGCCTCTTCCATATCTGCAGACCAATGGATATCGTCAAAAATCCATACAGTTTCATTGGTTATGGTAGGTAATAATAATTCGAAATAATCCAAAGTGGCTTTTTTGGAATGATTTCCATCAAAGTAAATTAAGTCGAAAGTCGAAGGTCGAAGGGCAAAAGATTTTAAAAACTTGCTAAACTCGGTTACTACACATTCTACATTATTACAATTGAATTTTTGTAATTGTAACTGAGCATGCTTTGATGTCTCAGGACAACCTTCTAATGTTGTAATCGCTGCTTTTGAATTCCCCAAAGATAGGGCAGAAGTTGCCAATCCGAGAGAAGTTCCAATTTCTAATATAGTTGCGGGTTGGAAATAGTTTGTTGTCCTATATAATAACTCAGCCCGCTTTGGTGAAATTCCTGCTGTTTTAGCAATCTGAGCAATTTCTCTTGTATTGGATTTGAAAACACGAGAACCTGCACCAAAATCGGTGATTTCTATTGAGTTTTTATTTTGCAAAAGGTCATTTCGATATTCTTTTAAAATAATATAATCAGGTTTGAATTTCTTGTCATAAAAACATTTCGTCAATAAATTAAAGACAAAAGGAGAATGAACAGCATGCTCGTTTTTGGAATGCCAAAGAAATTGTAAGTAAGATTTAATTTGAAAAAACATAGAGATTATTTCGCAAGTTGGTATTTCGCAGAGATTCACAAAGCAGAAAGCACAAAGATACACAGAGATTTTATTTTTTTAAACTTAAATAAAACTTTGCGATTCACTTAGATTAGCTCTGTGAATCTTTGTTAAATGGCTTTTTATTGAACTATATTTGCGCCCTTGGAATTCACACCAAGAACAGCAATGAATATTATGTAATGATGAAGGAAGTAACTGAGTCTAAGAGGGCAATAACATTGGAAGAAATAAACCAATGCATTGCCATTTTATCCGAATTAAACGCTGATACAGATCAGATTTTTGAGATACCAAAAGAGCAAAGAACAGCTTTGATTAAAGCGGCTGGCCAATTTGCGCGTCCAGATCGGGACGAATTAGTCAAAAGAAAAAAAGACGCAAAAGCCATTGCCAAACGCAAACAGGAAAAGAAAGACAGAACTGCCCGCAAGGAAACAGGAATCCGTTCGGCTCGTGAAGCGGTTGTATTTGTTGCTCCAAAGCTTTTGGCGATGAATGATTTGGCGAGTAAAGAACAATTGGAATTGGAAACTCCAAGAAAATGTTATGTGTGCAAAACGGAGTTTACCAAATTGCACCATTTCTATGATTCGATGTGTTCGGATTGTGGAGATTTTAATTATGCCAAACGTTTCCAATCAGCTGATGTAAATGGACAAATTGCGGTGATTACAGGTTCTCGTCTAAAAATTGGCTACCATATTACGCTAATGCTTTTGCGTGGTGGCGCAACTGTTATTGCTACGACGCGTTTTCCAGTAGATTCAGCTTTGCGATTTGCGAAAGAAGATGATTTTAATGAGTGGGGACATCGGTTGAAAATTCATGGATTAGATTTAAGACACATTCCGAGCGTGGAGATTTTTTGCAATTTCATTGAACAAAAATACGGGCGATTAGACATTTTAATAAATAATGCAGCCCAGACGGTTAGACGTCCTGCGGGATTTTACACCCATTTGATGGAAAATGAAGAAAGGCCAATTGGTTCATTACCACAGCAAGTTCAGAATTTATTATTGGATCATACCAATTGTCTGGATGAACTGAAAGTATTGACAGCAGGCGCTTCATCCAATCAAAATATGCCTGTTACTTGGCATGGACCTGAACCTGGAATTGGGTTAAGGGCTTCTGCCAAATTATCTCAGATTCCGTATTCTTTTGATAACACTTTAGTGGCTCAGGAAGTTTTTCCAGAAGGTGAATTAGATGCCGATTTGCAACAAGTAGATTTGAGAAAAGTAAACAGTTGGAGATTAAAACTCGGACAAATAGAAACCACAGAGATGATTGAAGTGCAACTGGTAAATTCGGTTGCGCCTTTTGTGTTGTGTAACCGCCTTTCCGAAGTGATGAAGAAAGACAATACTGGAAAAAAACACATCATCAATGTATCAGCGATGGAAGGGAAGTTCTATCGTGATTTCAAAGAAGACCGTCACCCGCATACCAATATGGCGAAAGCTGCCTTGAACATGCTTACCCATACTGCCGCAGGAACATTGGCCAAAGATGGAATTTTCATGAATGCCGTTGATACCGGCTGGGTAACCGATGAAGATCCGGCTGAATTAGCCAAAAGAAAACAAGAAGAGCAAGATTTTCAGCCACCACTTGATATTGTCGATGGAGCGGCCCGTGTTATGGATCCGCTGTTTGATGGTATAAATACGGGGAAACATTGGTGCGGCAAGTTTTTGAAAGATTACCGACCAATCGCCTGGTAGTATAAGATTATTATTTTTGTAAATTTAAAGTCACAACTGAAAATTAATTTTTGTTGTGGCTTTTTCTTTTTTACAATAAAGAGTAACTTTTACATCTCCTCACTTTCATAATCTAAATTTAATTTCTTAATAAACAATCGAATTTAAATTTGTGATAATTTTAAGGGAAAGATTGTTGTTTTTTGATTTACATCAGATTTTCACCTTTCAAATAATGATTTTTTTTGTAAAAACAAATGATTTTTATTATTTAATTACTTAGTGGTTTTAGGGAACTTTGTGGGAATAACCTATTTTCTGCTTTAAGTATTATAGCAGAATAAAACTTAAATAGATTTTAACATGAGCGTAGAAAGTAACATTAGTCCAGAGCTATTGAGACAAAGAAAAGATACTGTAAGGTATATCAATCTTCAATTAGCCTCTCTTGGTCAGCCTATTTATCAAGACGATGAAAATGCAGAAATTCCGTTTTGCAACCCCAAATTTCAAGAGTTAACGAATGGTTTGATAAAGAGCTTTCGCGAAAAATCAAGGTTATTATCTAATCATCTTTCCCCAGCTGATACCCGAATTCAGAATTTTTTGAATGATTATCTTAAAGAAGTTCCTTTTGATAAATCCTATATTTTACCAAATGATACTTTAATTTTAACTCAAAAAGGGCATGCCAGAGAATTAAGTTTACCGCCAAATGGAACCACTTTTGTGAGTGATGATGTTACTTCTTATAGAATTAAACAAGGGATTTTAAATAATCCAACCCAAGATAAAAGAACCACAGTTGGTACTTTTCATATAGTAGAAGGGAATTTGCCAGCGCCATTGGACAAAATTGAAGTGCCTAAAATTGCTTTTGCACATTTTCTAAACGCAGCATTCAATCCGTCGGATGAATTAAAAATATTGCCATTTACTTCCAATCAGGAAGACAAAGCCAAAGTAATGGTGTCAATGTTATTGAGACCAATGGTTTGTCCTGAAGTAAAAGGAGTAATTTCAAAAAAATCAATGGAGGTTCGTTTTTATGCACCGGGAAATTTGGTGAGTAATTTGGATTTCGTGGAATCTATTTTTGGAAATGCGGGCGATCCTGGACTTGCCCAAAATGATGCCGCATTAGACATAGAACATTGGACAGGCCACACTGGCTGTATTGTTCTGGCGCCACAATTGCGTACGCTGAAGAAAAAAGATATTGGCTTGCCACATTATGATGATGCAACAGACCGTCAGAAAAAAGATGGAATGTGCTGGAAAGATGAAAATGAATTGTATAATGGAGGAAGCGCTTTTAAAGTAACCTGTAGAGACGATAGAGGAGTAGTGGTGACTCTTATCGCTGATAATTATTATGGTTATTCTAAAAAAGAAATCAAAACTCAAATCAGCTATTCGGCTAATTTATTTGGTCTGGTAGAAGAGGAGCATTCTGGAGGAGCTATTGCCTATCCGCGAGGTGTGATGGGGGATATTGTTAATGGAACTGCTTTTTCAAGAAGATTTGGAAACCAATATAATTTTGAAGAAGCAAAATCTTTGTTGGGTGACCGAATTGAAGTGAAACCAGGCAATTATGCCGTGGATAAAAAATATCCAAACTTAATTTATATTCCAGAAAATGCATATATCAACACCAATACCAACAGCATTACTTGGGACTATGATAACAAAGAACAGAAATTAATTTTATCTCCAAATAAAGTTTACATTCATCCAACTGGAAATAAATTTAAATTAGAAAAACACAATGCAATTTCGTTGTGGAGAATTGTAAATACTACTCCGGAAGGTGTTTTTTGCCATAAACCTTGCACGGTTTCTGGCGGAGGTAAATCGGAGATTTCTAAGTCGATGCAAAATGCGATTACCTATAGTGCATTCAATATTTTAGATATTGATGAAGATTTTAAAAAGGCCGATGAAATAATTGAATATAATTATTCTAATAGATGGAAAAATAAAGACCCAAAATTACCACCATCGAGATCATTCTTGGATCAAAACAGAACTTTAGGATCTGCTGTAAAATTATTGACACCTTCCAATGAGAATAGTGATGAGTTCAACGATTTTATTAAAAACATTCCGGTTCATATTCGGTCATTAGTATTATTTGTAAAAAGATTGTACAGACAAGATCATGGTGCTTTGAACTGGAAAGATTGTATGTCGGTTGAAATCATGAACGGTAAAAACGGTACTGGTTTGCTGTATAATAATACGCCAGTTGTTGGTAGTTATGTTCGAATCGGATTTAATCAAAAAGGAACATGGTTGTTGAATAAACTGCGATCTGATTTTTCTGCAAGTCAAAAAATCCAAATGGAAGATGATATTTCAGCTTCAATTACTTTGCCGAGTAATCAGTTGAAAAACTTAAATCCGCAATATTCTAATAAAAGTTTAAAAGTAGTTGCCAACTGTGAATCTTATTTGTTCCAAAGACCTGACGAAGCTATTATTAGAGGTTACGACAAAGGAGCAGAAAGAGATATTGTAAGCGAAAACGTGTTTTTAACAAACTATGAGCCTTTAAGAAAAAAAGATGCTATAGAGATTTTTGAAGACACTATCAATTTTGATAAATATACACAGCCAGTTAAAGATTTAATTATAAGTATTGTGAACAGTCCTGATGAGGAAGTATATTTCTCCTTGCCATCTCATACAAGAATTGTAAAAGGAGAGCCAACGAAAAATCCGCGTTACCTTGAGCCAAATATTTTTATTAATGAAACCGAAGCTAGTTATTTAGGCGAGATTGGTGTTCGTTTATTTAGAAAAATAAAATCAGAAGATCC
>Ga0308157_10009752_pt1 | contig 10563 bp, 9 predicted proteins | sample PhyBR1_FD_201035 | JGI IMG/M metagenome (GOLD analysis project Ga0308157, IMG submission 201035) | Phyllosphere microbial communities from UC Gill Tract Community Farm, Albany, California, United States - DLSLB.R1 | ecosystem: Host-associated > Plants > Phyllosphere > Unclassified | place: USA...
TTCAAAACCTAAGCGTGGCAACTTAAACAAGCACATCCCCCATCGCGACATATACTCTTTGATGCGTTGCCCTTTACTGATACGGTTGCAACCAAAAAAACGAAACCGTCAGCATAAACTAAAAAAACAAGGCCTTACATCGTCGCGCTAACACTACCATTTTGCGAATCAGCACAATCACTACGAGGCCTGAAAGCTAACTACATCCCAAACAACAAACTTCCTGGCCTGTATAGCAAAATGGCTTAACCCAGAACTTCTTTCTATTCACTAACTGACTAACCACTTTCATTGTGCTGCTGAGTACTAATTTACTTATTTGAGATTTGCGGTCAATACTGTTTTTTAAAACATGTTTTTATTAACAGCGATAGTGACTGTGCTGCATCCCGCTATTCATTGTATCGATGCTTCTGGCACAAGGCTGCCGTTGCAGCCCTCACCACCGGTTTACTCAGTCTTGCACCTATCTGCCGCGATGCAGCATGTGTATTTGGAATGCAGTAACTCGACTTAATCAATATTCATCCGTTACTTTTCAATGCATTTGCCCGGTACACCGCCGCTTTCCGCTAAGCCGTATTGCCCCCCCTGTATTGATATATCGCGGTCTACCTTAACTACTGCGCCATGAACCTCTAAGAGAACATTCTTTAAGTGACTTGCATTTTGATAGTTACTATGTCAATTTGCTTCTGAAAGCCACCAATTCATTCAGGCCTGCCCATGAAAAATGAACCACTTTTTCACGCTCCCTGCCCCATCGCCCGTAGTCTTGGCCGCATCGGTGACAGTTGGAGCATAATGATCCTGCGCGACGCCTTTGCGGGCTTTACCCGCTTTGACGAGTTCCAGAAAAGCAGTAACGTCGCGCCCAATATTCTTTCGCGCCGCCTGAAGTCACTGGTAGACGATGGACTACTGGAGAAGATTTGCTACAGCAGCACACCGCCTCGTTACGAATACCACCTCACGCAAAGCGGCCGCGATTTTCGCATAGTGCTGCTGGCGTTGGCGGAATGGGGTAACCGCAACTTCGCACCCGAAGGCCGTCAGATGCAATTGGTGGAAAGTGAAACCCTGCGGCACGTGGAGCCGATCCTGGTCGATAAAGCGACCGGTGAAGAGATTATCCCGGATAAATACACCATGGTGCCGGGACCCGCAGCCTCGCCGATGATGAAATACCGTCACGAATATTTGCAGCGCAAACGCGAAGGTTATAGTGGGCAAAAATTCCAACCCGAGTCTTATAGAGATGCCAGCGATGAATCCGGCCAGTAACAAAAGAGCCTTCATCATGATCGTTTTTTGATTGCCGTGCTGCTGGTTCTATTGATGGAAATACCGCCGGAACACTAATATTACAGGAGAGTTGATTATGGGCGTTTCAGTTAAACGCATTGTCATAACCGGGATGGGGATTGTCAGCCCTCTGGGGTGCGGCGTACAGCATGTCTGGCAATCTCTGCTGGCAGGGAAGTCAGGTATTACAAAGCTTAGCGAGCAGTTGGTCGCGGATATTCCCTGCAAAGTGGCTGGACTGGTTCCGTCCATCGAACACGATGCGTTGCACGGCTTCGATCCACTAGCGATCATCCCGGCCAAAGAGCGCAAAAAGATGGATCGCTTTATCGAGTTTGCGCTGGTTGCCGCGCATGAGGCGCTAACGCAGGCCAGGTGGTCGCCTGAATCAGCGGCAGAACAAGAACGCACCGCAACGGTCATTGCCACCGGGATCGGCGGGTTCGGCGAGATCGCCAATGCGGTACATACGACGGATGAGCGCGGGCCGCGTCGCCTGTCTCCGTTCACCATCCCCTCTTTTCTTGCCAACCTGGCCGCCGGACATGTGTCTATTGCCCACGGTTTCCGTGGCCCCATAGGCGCGCCGGTAACCGCCTGCGCGGCAGGCGCGCAGGCCATTGGCGATGCTGCACGGATGATCCACAGCGGCGAGGCAGATATCGCCCTCTGCGGTGGTGCAGAAGCGGCAATTCATCGTGTTAGTCTTGCCGGGTTTGCTGCAGCAAAGGCGCTTTCCAGCTCCTCCAACGACCAGCCGGAAGCCGCTTCCCGCCCCTTTGACCGCGACCGCGATGGTTTTGTAATGGGAGAAGGTGCCGGGCTTATCGTGATTGAGTCGCTGGAGCACGCGCTAGCGCGAGGCGCCACGCCGCTGGCCGAGCTTGTCGGCTACGGCACCAGCGCTGATGCTTATCATTTGACCGCTGGCCCGGAAGATGGTGATGGCGCACGTCGGGCCATGGAAATGGCCATTCGTCAGGCGGGGATCTCAGCAGAAGAGATTGATCATATCAACGCTCACGCCACCTCGACTCAGGTTGGAGACAAAGGTGAACTTGCGGCGATTAAAAAACTGTTTGGCGCGCATCCCGTCGCCATTACCTCGACGAAATCAGCAACCGGCCATCTATTAGGCGCAGCTGGCGGAATTGAGGCTATTTTCACCATTCAGGCGCTGCGCGACCAGATGGTGCCGCCGACGCTGAACCTGCATCACCCCGATGAAAACGCGGAAGGTCTGAACCTGGTGGCGCTGGTGGCCCGCCCACAGAAGATGCGTTATGCGCTTTCGAACGGTTTTGGTTTTGGCGGTGTCAACGCCAGCCTGCTGCTGAAACGCTGGTAATAATAGTTCAGCTCCCCCTCTGGAAAGGTCGGTGGGGGACTTCCACCAGAGCAAAATATTCAGTCACTGATTTCCAACTAATACTCAGAAATGTATCCTTGAGAAAACATAAAGAAGTTCGCCTGACCAACTGGCGACAGGTAGCTAAGATCATTTGATGAGTACACTACGATCCCCTCGTCAAAACAGACAGGCATTCGTCCTGTCGAGACATGCATCAGTGCATTGACAAACCTATTGAAACAATCATTTTTAGAGAAAGGACGTTTATGAGTCATTCCACAGATATATCAATCGGTCTGCTCCTGTTCCCTGCTCTTACTCAGCTTGATTTGACTGGTCCATATGAAGTCTTTACACGGGCTCCAGATACAAAGGTTCATCTCATCTGGAAAAACCTGGACCTTGTGGTTTCAGATCGTGGTATGGCGATTCAACCAACCACCACATTCAATGCGTGTCCCGCACTGGATATAATTTGTGTCCCCGGAGGGCCTGGCCAGATAAACCTGATGGAGGATGAAGAAGTCCTTTCGTTTATCCGGGCTCAAAGTAAACAAGCAAAGCTGATAACCTCTGTTTGCACCGGAGCGCTTGTGCTGGGCGCCGCAGGGCTTCTGGATGGATATAAAGCGACGACGCACTGGGCTTCACTGGGGCAACTGGAGTTGTTGGGCGCAGAGCCGGTAAATGAGCGCGTAGTACGTGACCGCAACCGTATCACGGGCGCAGGAGTGACTTCAGGTATCGATTTTGCCCTTAATGTCGTATCAGAAATATTCGGACCTGATATTGCACAAAATATTCAGTTGCATATGGAATATGACCCAGCCCCTCCCTTTAACTGTGGCTCGCCCCGCTCCGCATCTGAAGAACAGCTAAAAAAAGCCCAGCAACAAGTTGCGCCATTTATTGAAAAGAGGCTACAGGCTGCGTTGAAAGCAGCAGCCAAACTTCATAAATAAGGGAGTAGCGAAAGGCGTTTTCCCTTTTCATTCTCAACGTCTGCGTCTGGCACAAAGTGGATGCATCTTTCACACACTTCCATATAGGGTTGTGAGCAAAATCATCATCTACCGCACTCTTTCTCAGCAAAAAATTCCTGAATACGCTACGCAAATCAAACAAATACCCCAAGCCGAGCTATACCTGCCACTTTAATCTCAAGCCACCACTACTTAAAGTGCTCGCACTGAATACACGAGTTCCATTTTCACGGTCATGTAGAAACTGTAATTTCATCGTAGTTTCCACATTGTCAACTCACCTACCACCAATAATGTTTCCAGTCTGGAAACAAGGGGCAAGGATATACGTAGTTCAAGAGCGCCTTTCGACGCGGCCACCAGACAATTTCCTAATCAAGCACTCACGCAGATTATGACAAGCTCACGGACCTCTACCGGAGAACGAAAGAATGAATTATGCAGCAGCCATCAAAACGGCAAACGATCTGACAAGCTAGCTCCCTTTCCTGGGCTCAAGCCCGTCGCGTCAAGATTACGATGATGCTCTGGGATTGGTGGAGTATCTGATTGAGCATGACCCCGATAGCCCGCTGGTAGAAATGCTCACCGCCAAAATCGATAAATATGAAAACGAGTTTTCAGAGTTTGCAGAATTTAACGCGCGCGTAGCCAGCATTCCGCCAGGCGTTGCGTTATTGCGAACGCTGATGGACCAGTACCATCTCACTCAGAGCGATTTCGAGAACGAGATAGGCAAGAAGTCTCTGGTAAGTCGGATCCTCAACGGACAGCGCACGTTAACGCTGGATCATATGCGCGCGCTGGCGAAGCGTTTTGGCGTGCTGGTGGGGGTATTTGTGGGGAATTGATTAGGATGGAATTCAACTAGGTGTTAAAAAAAAAGTGACATAGCTATTCTGTTCGCCGTTGAAGTTGGCTCAACAATTTTGCCATCTGCTCGATATGGCTCAGCATCACCATAAGTAATATAAGGTTGTGCATCAGTTCCTGGGGGCAAAGCGCGTATCGGATCTGAAAAATTTCAATAGTCACCGTTCAATATTAATAAACCTGGCATAAGCCGGGTTATAAATCTATAAACTCTAAAATTAATGACTGAACTTAAATATTTTATACAGACTCTGGCTTTGAGTTTTCGATAACAGCAACCTCACTGCCGAGAATTTTAGAAACAGCCACTTTACTTTCAAGCAAACAATTCTTCTATAAATTCCGAGAACGAATCAGAAACCAATTCAACCTCTTTATCATCCATCAGAAAAATAAAAACCTTCCCTAATAAATCATCCGACTTGAGAGATAATAGAAAAGAGTTCCCCCCGTCATCATAAGCAAAAGGAACCATATTCCTCAACTTTCCTCAACTCACCAAACGACTCGATAAGATCATGATAGAGATGCTCAATCGGCAGGTCACCATATTTTATAGGGTTAAAACCGCCAAACATAAAGGGATTGCCACCTTCATTATTATGAGGATACCCGCCATTATTTTTTAGATAAAATTCAAGAAATGACGCGGGAAGATGATTATCAAAACTCGAATTGAAAGCATTTATTTCGTATACAGTTAGTTTATTTTCTGAATCAGTAAGATACATAGTAATTTCACCCTAACGCATCTATAGATGCGGATTTTTGTAAAGGTTCTGCACGTATTAAATTATACAAAAGGACTGAGTTCGCAAGTTGGTTTAATACCCACCTCACCACAACAATTTAGGAAATTATTTCTTTCACTATTTTTGATATTGTTTCAAAAAAAATACATCCAACTCAGTAATATATAAATTATCACCAGACAACGCCATCAGATATCATTCCAAAATGAAGTATCGCTCGCCCCTGTTAACTTGATAATTTCCGATAAAGGGCATGTTTTTAAAACATGCGAACCAACACCTCTGATAAATAGCTCAAAACTATCAGCTATCGATTCCCATCCATCAATAGTTTGCTCACTTGTAATAGCATAAGCTTTGCCATCATGAGTATTAAGTAAAATAGTATAAGGATCTGATATTGCAACACATAACACACCATCTGGTCTATGCTCGCCAATCCACCAATGGTTAAACTCATCATTGTTAATACTGACTATTTTCTCCAAATAATCACCACCATGGCCGAAAGATATATTCCCCAAAGAGAAGTTATCAACATCATAATTATTTACAAATTCAATAAAATCCTTTTGGAAATTTACACGAAGTCTTTCCTCAGAAAGTTTGATATTGTTTATAGGCAACATTCTTTTTTTCAAAATAAAATCATCCATTTCTCCATTAAAAGGAGAGAACTTCTCATTTAATTTAACTTCAATTTCATTTATTGTTATTAACACAATTATTACTCTCAATTCGTATGCCAAACATCGCCATTGCCAACATGAGTACGTCCAGGTTCGGGTATAGCATATGTTCCAAAATCGACATGTTAATGTATTATTGCATCTCCTTTATAATTCACATGCTCAGGAAATACTTTAATCCATGTTTCATCTATTTTCGGTAACTGTCCCACTTCTTTTTTTCTATATAACTTACTTTAACCTAAGGAACCCAATGCATATCAGATTATTGACTCCAAAATTCTTGGTATTTTCATATATCGCAATTTGAAATAAGTATTCCTGACACTAATGTTCTGGTATCTATTGATAATGCATGATGTGGTCTTCCGGGATAATGAGGATCAACCCGCGTCTGGTATGGATTGTTACCTCTGACTTCATATCCCCTACATAACCCAATCGGATCCTGTACAGTAAACCGCACAATCTGCGGGTCGTAGTAGAGGATGGATTATTAATTATATGTTTGTGGTTCAAGAAAGGATTATATCATATCAAAGCCGGGGGAATTTCTCACCCGGCCTTCACTCTTTTAGCTTAAACAGTTTATTACTAGCGAGTCTAACTCTATCCATGCATCTTCTAATTTAAAAGCCAAATCTGGTTTGTTTTCCACTTTTTCAAAACTAGCATACGCATTTCTTATCATTTGAGGTATTGTATATAAATACAAAGCTAATTCTTTATCTATGAATTGATTGTTTTTCAAGAGGTTAGCAAGCATCTCTAAACTAGAGACCAATTCATTATACTGTTCATCATTGAAAACCATATTAATTCTAACAATATTAACAAAATTATTATCAATTAATTTTTTCTTTACATCATTTAACATAAATGACCTATTAAAATATTATGTTTTCGTGAGATTCCTCACCAAAATTAAGACTTTCTGATGCGCCGCATCAGCATTTCGAGTAAACGGTATTTGTAAATTCTCTGCTGATGCCTGGCTTCTGGTGGAGGAAATCTAAGAGTCACGCGAATGCGGAGCACCTACAATATGTTAGGCCGGTGTTATTTTATGCTAAAGTGTTGTTCTTATTGTTTTTATCCGCTCACATACTTTATCGTTTTCAGGCGTCACAGTTCTTATGACAGTACTACCATTACATAACCTCCACGGAGCAAACCATCCCAGCGGATTCAGCGCATACTGATAAAGATCCCACCCACCATTCAACCCAATCGGATCCTGCACGATAAACAGTCTATCCGAGGAACGTAGCAGTTATATTAAAATTAATAGGTAAAACAAGCCGGAAAAAAACACCTTTTCCCGGCTCGTCATTTATTGTGGGAACTTCCCACCTTTATACGAAGACCATAGATAACTGATGGCCCAACTATTATCCTTTCCAACAACAACGCTTTTAGCAATTAATTCAAAATCATCTGATATGCGTGATGATATTTCAGAATTATTAATTACTCTGAATGATAGCTTAAATGCTTTTTCTCGCAAGGAATTGATATGTTCAATATCATCCGCATCAAAATTTTCATTTTTCAATGAGTTAAACTCTTTCATCCATGCATCATCGAATTCTGGCTCATCTCTAGAATCCAAGGCGCTGTCTGCATCTAATGTTTTGAGAAAATCAAAAACTGATGCAGGGGACAAAAAATTTTCAACTTCAGCTAACTTATTATTACTCATTACATTAACCCTTGTTCTTTTAGCCAGACCTCTATTAAATCAACGGCTTTAACTGGCGTCACATTAGTACCTAACGAATAGGTTCCGTTTGGAGACTTAACATCAACTTTGATATCATCTAATTTGGAATACGCTCTCCTGTAAGCATCAAACAACTCTTTATCTGAACCAGGAAAATCACCTTGTCTTGGCCCTATTGTATCTCTTTCCGCATCATGTAATCGCCAATGATCATGTTCTGGGTTTTCTCCCCTAGGGAATAATGTAGGACGAGTTTTATCTGATCTAGAAATTTCAAATGGCCGCCCTTTTGATTTGCGGACAGCAGGTACATGATGACCAGACTCGCTAACGCCCATGCACTTCATTAAGCCTAACGGATCTATCCATTTGAGAGGGTTTGGAGCATATTGGTAGAGATTTAATCCCCCCGCTAACCCAATCGGATCCTGCACAATAAACCGCCCGACCTGCGGGTCGTAGTAGCGGAACAGGTTATAGTGCAGCCCCGTTTCACCGTCAGCGTACTGCCCGGCATAGCGAAGCGGCTGGTGTGCCATCGCCGTGCGATTCACCAACCGTGAGAACCCTTCGCTCTGATGGCGCACCTCGCCAAAGCTGCCATACTGGCCGCTCCAGCGCATCGCACCGCGCTCGTCGGTCACTTCCAGCGGCGCGCCGTTCAGGTCGGTATTGAACCAGTAAATCTCACCGCTGCTCTGGTCACGAAGGTGATCCACCCGCGCCAACGGGCTCCAGGCTTCATTCGGGTCGTAAATATAGGTGCTGCACAGCCCGCTCTCCTGCTGCTCCTGCAGCAGGCGGTAGCCCTGCCACAGGAAGCGCGTTTCTGTGGTGCCGTGCGTCGTGGTGACGATTTTGCGCGTGCGTCGGCCCAGCGCGTCGTAGTGATAGCGCGCCTCAAACCGCCCTTCCGGCCCGGTTCCACGGGCGGACACCAGACGGTTCTCGGCGTCATACGCATAATGCTGTTCATACAGCCCGTTGCGGCGGCTGACCAGGTTGCCCCAGTGGTCGTATTTCATAAACAGCGCCTGCCAGTGCTGCAGGCGGTTATCCGTGACCGGTACCGCATCGTCACTGGCGGCGAGGTTATCCGCGGCGTCGTAGCTGAACTGCGCGCGGCTGTGCCCCTGTCGGGCCTCGTAGTGCTTCAGCAGACGCCCTTCGGCGTCGTAGCCGTAATCCACCTCACCGCGCAGGGTGTCGCTGACGCCGGAAAGCTCGCCGCGCGCGGTGTAGCGATACAGGCGTTCCAGAATCGCCTGCTCCGGCAGGGTCACGTCCGTGCTCAGTTCGCTGCGCTGCAGGGTGCGTCTGCCGAGGCTGTCATACTGACGGAGCTGCTCGCGCGCGCCCTGGGTGCGGCGCACCTCACGGTGCAGGCGGTCGCGGGTGAACTCGGTCACCATCTGCTGCCCGAAGCGGATGGCGCTGACGTGGCCGGAGCCGTAGTGCAGCCAGGCCAGCTTTTGCTCGCCGGGCAGCGTCAGGCCGGTCAGGTTGCTCAGGGCATCCCATTCGTAGCCCACCGCGCCGTTAATGCCGGACTCGCTCAGCACGCGCCCGGCAGCGTCGTGGCGGTAAGCGATCTCATCGCTTTCAATACCCAGGGCAACGCCTTCGGCGGTTGGCGTGCGGCGGATGCGGGTAATCTGGCCGCTCAGGTCGCGGAAGTAGCGGTACTCCGCGTGGTGCTGAGTGCGCCCGATCAGCAGCCCGCTGTCGTCATAGCTGAACTGCTGGACGCGACGGGCGATGCCGCCGTCGGCGGAAGGTCGGCCGTTTTCTTCGAGCGCGCAGAGGAACCCTCGCGCGTCCCATTCCATATGGCGCACGGTCTCGTCCGGGCGCGTTTCGCTGAGCGGGCGCCCCACGGCGTCGTAGGTGAAGCGGTATTCCGCCCCGTTGCCGTTATCGAGCCGCAGCAGGTTACCGCGCGGGTCGTAGCGCCACTGGCGCACGCGGCCGATACGGTCGGTAAGGCTGACCGGGAGGCCGAGCGCGTTGTAGGCCCAGCTCACCTCGCTTTCCAGCGGGTCGCGCCAGCCCGTGAGCTGGCCGCGTTCGTTCCACACCAGCGACTCGCGGCTGCCGTCCGGGTGGATCACGGCGCTCAGCAGCCCGGCACGGCTCCACTCCCGGCGCGTGATATTCCCTTCTGCATCCTCGCTGGCAACCAGTTGCCCGAAGCGATCGTAGGTGAAGCGGGTGACGCTGCCGGAGCAGTCGGTGCGCTGCGTCAGCAGCCCCTGGTGGTTCCAGACCAGGCGCACCACGCCGCCAATGGCGTCGGTAATGCTCTCCGGCAGGTTTTCTTCATCATCGGGATAGTGATACGCGGTGGTGCTACCGGCCGGATCCGTTTCCGACAGCAGGCGACTGCGAAGGTCGTACATGGCCTGCGCTGAGGTGCCGTCCGGGTACACCGTGCGGGTGATACGGTCGGTCAGGCGATGCCAGTGATACTCCGTGCGGCGGCCCGCCGGGTCCGTCTCGCTGGTCATGCGTCCGTATTTGTCCCACGTGCTGCGGCGCATCGCCCCGCCGGGCAGTATGACGTCGCAGAGCTCGCCGTCGCGGTAAACAAACGTCGTCTGGCGACCGTCGTAATCCGTGAAGCGCGCGACGTTGTCGTCGTCATCCACCAGCCAGTGCGCCTGCGCGCCGTCTTCGCGGGTCGCGCGGCGGAGGCCGTTATCAAAATCGTATTCGAACGTCAGCTGTTCGCCGCCGCTGTGGCGGAAACCGACCACGCGAGGCAGGCCGTCAATCTCCCGCCAGCGGTATTCGCTCAGCAGGCCGTTGGCGTCCTCGTGGGCGCTCATCAGCCCGTCCTGCCAGCGGAAGCGTCGGCGCACGCTACCGCCCCGGCCGGTCACGGAGA
>Ga0308157_10009753_pt1 | contig 10562 bp, 10 predicted proteins | sample PhyBR1_FD_201035 | JGI IMG/M metagenome (GOLD analysis project Ga0308157, IMG submission 201035) | Phyllosphere microbial communities from UC Gill Tract Community Farm, Albany, California, United States - DLSLB.R1 | ecosystem: Host-associated > Plants > Phyllosphere > Unclassified | place: USA...
AATTTCGAGCAAGATTGTCGAAAATCAGGAAAACGAACAAAATAGAATCGCTAGGGAAATCCATGACGGAATCGGACAAATGTTGACCGGATTAAAATTCAGTCTGGAAAGTATAGATCTAGATGACAAAGAAAAAGCAGCGATAAAAGTAGAATATCTAAAAAAGCTATCGCTCGATATTATCAAAGGTGTCCGCACGGCGACTTTCAACTTGATGCCTCCGGAATTGAGCGACCACGGTATCAACTCAGCACTCACGAAGCTCACTCAGGAACTTTCCAAACTTACGGGAAAGAATATTCTATTTTACAACAAAACCGATTTTAACGCAAGATTGGATTCTTTAATCGAAATCAATATTTATCGATTAACGCAAGAAGCCATCAACAACGCCATCAAATACGCCGATTCTACACATATAATCGTGCAGCTTTCGCATAGCGCAACACTTTTGAGCATCATCGTAGACGACAATGGAAAAGGTTTTGATATTAATGCCGTTGAAAAAAAGAGAAACAGCGAATCTGGTATGGGCATGCTTTTTATGAAAGAGCGAATTCAATATATTAATGGCCGTGTTTTCTTCAATTCTATTCCAAATGAGGGAACTAGAATTACTTTTAATATTCCAATTTAATAATCGTTTGTTAAGTCATTGCGAGGAACGAAGCAATCTCATCGCGTATATCTGTAGTTGGCAGTTATTATACCGCTGAATCAAAAAAAAATGAAAATTTTACAAAAAAAATGAAAATTTCAACATTTAAAAAATTAAGCAGAAGTTTTACGTTTTTGCTGTTTCCTGTAATTGGTATATTTTTTTTATATCACCAAACACAAAGACCAAAAGTAAAAAGTGAAAATGATTTGATATATATCGATGGAAAAATAAAAGATTATTCATTCGCATATCAATCTGGCAGGTCAACTTCAAAAATTTTTTATATCTGGATTGAAGGTTATAAATGTAAGTTTCAAATTATTGCAGATTATATCTCATATTTTGAAAAAAGTAAATTTGAAGAAAATAAGAAGTTAGGAGATTCACTTAGCATATCAATTCCAAAAGAAAATGAAACCGAGCTTTATAAAAATGAAAAAATAATTGCAATGTCAATAAATGATAATAAAAACATTTACTTATCAGAAAAAGATACAATTGCAGAAGAAAATAAACACTTTGATATTTATGCAGGAATTGGTTTCTTAATTCTTGGTGGAATTGTTTATATTTTATCCAAAAAAGGCACATTAAAAATAAAATAACTACTCCAAACGGTTAAAAGAGATTTGGGCATTTGGCTAATTTAAAGATGGTTTTGTACTTGTAAAATTTGTGCATAAAGGAAAAATCTCGCTTCTTTAATCGCAAACCTCTTGTAGCGCCAGAACGTTTTTTAATGTTAATGCAATTGCTTCTTTTCGAATGACTCTTTGCCGATAATTCACAAAGCATAATCCTAAAAAAAAGTGGATTCCAATTTAAATTGAAATCCACTCGAGTGTTTTTATTGTTAGTATATATCCGTGGAATCTTTTCTTACTTTCACTTTTCAAGTGCCCATTTATCTAATACCAAAGTCACCAGTACATCATCCCATTTTTCATAATGTATTTGATTTGGAGCGACAGGAACTACGTCAGTTGGTATCCATTTATTGACACCAACAATAAACATTACAGCATTATAAGTTAACTTTTTGTCAAATGGATTTTTAACACTCAAAGTCGATCCTAAACTTTTTTGATCTTTTACATCTTGATTCAACTCAATAGTAATGGTGTTTTTTGGATTTGTAATATTCTTAACCACTTTCATTGAATAAATGGTGTCATTTTTTAATTCAACCTCAACATTTAATTTTTCTGAAGAATAAATTTGCAATACCTTTTTATTTATAAAATAATCTCCTTTTTTTAGATCCATTACATATGGCTCATTATTATTAACAATAAGATTCAATGTAAAGGGTTCACGTTGTGGGACTTCATTTTGGGAATAGCAAATTGCATTAATGACTAATACAATCAAAAAAATTAACTTTCTCATCACTTTATTTATTTTAAGATTAAATTGTAACTAGCTAATTATTAATTAGTTTACGTAATTATTTGTCGCTAGCGAAATCGAAGATAGGAAATTCCTATTTTCGACAATTACAAAATCTATAAGTGATTTGAAATAATTGTTGAAATTAGTATTCGACGTTTTTTTATAATAAAAAAGCTACTTTTATTAACAAAAAAAGGAGTTTAAAATTAAATAAAAACTCCGATTTTCAATATTGTAAAATCAAATTATGAAGTTTTTGCAGCTTCGGTATTTGACGCTTCACCAATTTTTCTTTTTTCCTGTTCGTGAATGATTTTATTTAAGTAAGGCGCAATGATTTCTTTAATTTCATCTCCCGAAATATTCAACGCTTCCGGATTATTGACCAATTGCAACCAAGGTTTTGGTGCATCAAAATCATACATGCCAAAAACGACCACCGGAGTTCCATTGAATTTTATGTTCTCGTCATTTTCCAAAACCCATTGATCTGCCCATTTGTACAAAAATTTAGCGTCCTCTTCCTGTAATCGCATGCAGGAATGTGAGGCAGGATAGCCCGGCAATTCATATTGATGAAAGCCGACCCCTTTTTTATTTTCTACATTAAAATTCCATTTCAAGTTCCATTCATCATTGAAAGTACTTGTTGTTTCCTCGGCTTTCCAATTTGTGAAGAATAAACCGGTAGGCGTCGGATCTTTTTTTCTACCCATATTAGTTTGGCCAGAACGGATCAGAATACCATTTTCATATACACCAAAAGTTTGTGTTGGATAGGAAAATAAAATTATTTTATCCACAGCCTGTAAAGCTGTAACCTCCAAAGGAAAAGGAAGGTAAAAAACCAAATCTCCGCTTAAATCTTTTGGAATTATAACAGAATCTAATTTGGTAAAATTATTTTTATCTGTTCTGTTAACAGCATACACCACTGATAGATCCTTTACATTTTTGTGCGTTTGCAACCATTCTTTAGCGTTTTCTAAAGTATAGGCAACACTTTTTGGTTTTACACGCTCAGGATTTTTTTTAGTAGTGGAATTTTTTTCTGATTGAATTTTGTTCTTATCTTCATTTTTACAGGAAAATAGCGTAAGAGCAATAATTCCGAATATTACAATCAATTTTTTCATAAATTCTAGTTTTTGTAAAAATGAAAGAATCTAGGAAATAAACTGTTATATAATTATTCGGAAATATTGCTTTTTTTACACCTAATTTAAAGATTCTTATTTTCTGTAAATCATAGTTGGTGCTGATTGTGCTTTGGGATAAATAGTAACATCTGCAATTGTTACTCGGTCAGGAGCGTTTACTGTATAAAATATTAAATCGGCAATATCTTCGGGCAACAAAGCTTCGTAGCCTTCATACACTTTTTGAGCTCGTTCTATATCGCCTTTAAATCTCACTTCCGAGAATTCAGTTGCTACGGCGCCTGGAGCGATATTAGTAATTTTAATACCATGTTCAGTTAAGTCGAGGCGCATTCCTTCGCTGATTGCTTCGACAGCTTTTTTAGAAGCGCAATAAACAGTTCCGTTGGCATAGGTTTGCTTTCCGGCAACTGAACTAAGATTAATAATATGTCCTTTTTTTCTTTCCACCATTTGCGGAATTACGGCTTTTGAAACATATAATAAACCTTTCACGTTGCCGTCCATCATGGCATCCCAATCATCAACATCTCCAATGTCGATAGTTGAAAGTCCATGGGCATTTCCTGCATTATTTATCAAGATGTCAATATCTTTCCATTCTTCTGGCAACGAATTGAACTGAGTTTCTACCTCTTTCCTATCGCGAACGTCAAAAATTAAAGTGTGGATTTTTACATTTTTTAATTCATTTTTCAACTCTTCCAGTTTTTCTGAACGCCGTCCGCATAGGATTAAATTATATCCATTTTGAGCAAATTTAATTGCAGTCGCTTTACCTATTCCTGAAGTGGCACCTGTTATTAAAGCAATTCTTGTCATTTTCGTTATTATATTAATCAAAAAGAGTTTCTTTTAGATACTCTAATTTGAGATTTTTAAATGATTATTCTACTGTCACAAATATAAGAAGAGCAATACTAACTTATCTTTTTTTGGTTGGCTTTATTTAGAAGATTTATCAGAACAATTTTATTATTCTATATAAAATCCTGCACTTTACCGATGAATATTTCAGTTCATCCACTTATTTATTTTTTCAATTGATTTCCTAAAAAACGTACTATATTTTTTTAAAAATTATAAATTTGCATTTCTTAAAAGGCTCAAAAACTTTTAGATATAGCTGATGGTGAAAAATGGATATACAAAAAACATGAATGGTTGTGAAAAATTTAAACAATTTGTCAAATCTTTTATAATTATTTGTTCATTATGCTCATTTACAATTAGTTTAGCTCAACAAACTAAAGACACAGTACCTGTTTGCAAAATAAAGGACTTTCCAGATTTGTTCAGAAAAAAAGATTCAGTACATCTCGCTAAACCTCCCAAAAACAACTTTTTGATTCTGATTCCTTTAATAGCCTCGCAGCCCGCGACCGGATTTTTGTATGGTGCGATAGGCCAATATACATTCAAGCCAAAACAAGAACATGCCAGATATTCTTCGGCTACTATTAGTGGATCCTATACCACAAAAAAACAGTTATTGATTAATGCGAAGAACAATTTAGTTCTTAACGACAACAAAGTTTATCTTGCTGGCGATTGGCGCTTTTATATATTTTCTCAGGATAATTATGGTCTGGGCTCGGATATTATTCCTCCACCTTATCGGGATCAGGATTTTGATTTAGAAAGTTTAGCGCAACCTATGACTTATAAGTATTTTAAATTTCATCAGACATTGTCTTATGGATTTTTTAAAGATTTTTATATAGGTGGCGGGATCCATTTGGATGGTTACAGTGACATTAATGATTCTTATTTAAATGTTGCAAATGAACAATATACTGCCCATTATTTATACAGCAAGAAACATGGTTATAGTGATACAAAATATTATGTTGATGGATTAAGCTTTAACCTGGTTTATGACTCGCGTGATAATCAGGTAAATGCTAATCATGGCTGGTATGGAAATATTAATTATCGGGTAAATCCATCATTTATAAACAATCAGGCAACAAGTACGGTTTTGTACACAGAATACAATTATTATGTGCCTTTAAGTAAAAGGAATTTACAACATGTGCTAGCTTTCTGGGCATACGGTCAGTTTTTGATTAGTGGAAACTTGCCTTATCTGAATTTGCCTTCCATAGGTTGGGATCCTAGCAGCAGAGGAGGAAAAGGTTATACGCAAGGTTTATTTCGAGGACAAAACATCGCTTATTTTGAATCAGAATATCGTTTTCCAATTACTTGCAATCAATTGATAAGCGGAACGGTGTTTGCAAATTTCACTTCAACCAGTGATAAAGACCGCGACATACGAATATTTCAATATATTCAGCCTTCTTGCGGAGTGGGATTACGAATTTTAATTGATAAAGCGTCCCGTACTAATTTTGTATTTAATTATGCCTGGGGTCGTCATTCTAAAGCATTCTATCTTAATGCTGGAGAGACCTTTTAATAGTCATATCTTACACGAACATAAAACATTTTTTTATTTCTAACCACTAAGACTATTAAGCTTAACTTTCTTAATGTCTTAATGGTAAATTTTAATATTTAAAAGGTAGTTTAGGTAGTAAAAAGATAAAAGTGTATGTTTTTAAATTTAAAGTTTCTCTCAATTTCTTTAAGGTTATCCTTTACTCTTCAATAACGAAATTTGGGTTGTAATCCACAATCCATTCGATGCCGTATTTATCTCTAAACATTCCAAAATAGGAACCCCAAGGACTATCAGCAATAGGAACTTCAACAGCGCCGCCTGAGGAAAGTCCATTAAAAATCTTCTCGGCTTCTTCACGAGTGGCTGTGTTAATAGCTATTTTGGATCTGTTTTCATTTTCATTTACTCTACCCATGCTTTCTGGAACGTCATTGCCCATTAAAATGTTTTTGCCAATTGGCAACGCAATGTGCATCAGCTTATCTGCTTCCTTTTCTGAAATTGGAGTTTCAGCACTGGAAATATCTTTAAAACGTACAATGTTAGCGAATTCTCCGCCAAATACTGATTTGTAAAAATTAAATGCTTCTTCAGCATTTCCATTGAAGTTAATGTGCGGATTGATAAGCGCCATAATTTTTATTTTTAATTAATTATTTGTTGTTGGTTTAAGCTCTTCATTAAGAAATTTTTCAATCATTGGAATCACAAGTTCACTTTCTTTAAAATCAGGTTTTAGTGTTGTGATTTCTCCAATGTATTCTCCGTGTCCGCCCGGAATTATGGCTAATTCTGAATTCTCGATTTGTCTGTGTAATTCAAGAGCATGTTCAGGAGTGATAATATCTTTGTCGCCAATAATAATCAAAGTCGGAACTTTTATAGCCTTGATTTGCTCATCCGGAATGTCTTTAAATTTTAGCATTCGTTTCGCATCCCTGTCGTGCATTATTTGCAAACCATCAGGGTCAGGAGCTACTTTTTTGTAACCTTCTTTAAGTTGTTCGGGCATATTTTCCAACTTGGCTTGTTCCATAAAACCCCAAAACCAGTCTGGAACTCCATTTCGTTTCGCAAGTGCCGAGCCTAAAATGATTTTGTTCACTATTTCTGGGTGACGAATTACAATTTGAAGCGTAGTTGTTCCACCATTGCTGAAACCAAAGAAATCTGCTTTGTCAATTTTTAAGTTTTTAAGAAGTCTGGCAACATCGTCTGAATCTTGTTCAAAAGACGACTCGTGATTTCGGTCACTGGTTCTTCCGTGGGCTTGCAATTCGACTGCGATTATTTTTCTGTTTTTGGCAAGCAATGGAATGGCTTTTCCAAAATTGGTCTGAATAGTTGAACCTCCGCCATGAATTAAAACCAGTGGTTTCCCCTGACCGTAAATTTCATAATACATTATAATTCCGTTTACTTCTGAATATCCGCTTTCCATTTTTATTTCTTTTGTTAAGGAAGTTGTCATACTGCTTTTTGGCTTATTTTTCTTTTGGCTGTATGTATTCAAAGTTAAAATTATTAGTGCCAAATATGTAATTTTTATTTTCACTTTTGATTATAATTTTTTCTGTATTTGCCAATAATGTCCAAAAGGATCTTTGAACATTCCTTGCCTGTAACCATAATCGTGATCTACTACAGGATCGATCTCTACAGCACCAGCCAGAATAGCTTTCTGCATTACCTCAGCAACATCTGGAACAAACAATCCTATAACTGTTGTTACTCCTTTGGCACTTATAGGCTCAAAAGCATCACGACGCATTGTTTCATGAAGGTAAAAAATAGCACCGTTGAAATCTAATTCTACAACGTGAATACTCCCATCATCATTCCGAAGACAAAAATTTTCAGTGGCACCAAATTTTATATAAAAATCAATATTAAATGTCCCGTTAGGAATATAAAGTTCGGGTGCAAAATAAGTCGTGTTGTTAATTGTTGTCATTTTATATCTTTATCTATTTACCAAATTGTCTCAGATGATGATCTATATGTTTGTAAGCCAAGTAGCCAATTTGCTCTCTGGTCATTTTTCCAAAAAACGGATGATTAAATTTATCATCGGTAAAATCAGCATATTGTTCTACAATAGCCATCCATTTTATTCTCTCATTGGCAATATCTCCATTTGTTTCTTTAATAATAAAATCTGGTATAGAAGACGAATTTCGGTTCAATGGATTTTCATCTTTTAGAACATTCATTAATGCTTTTTTGCCAAATAAACGTCCTTCGTTGACCCTTTTATACTTCTTATTTCCAATAACCATTTCGTCCCATAAAATGCAATGCCTAATCATTTGATAGACATTCATTGTTCCCCACTCAGCATTACTATTTTCATTGAGCAAATTAATTCTGGCAATCAATTCATCTCTCGTTGATTTGTCAAATGTTGATTTCATATACCTGTGCGATCTGGATTTTATTTAAAGTTTATCTTTTAACATTTTGAAATTGATGTAATAAACTCGCTCATGGCGTATAGAACATAGCACTAAGTCGGGTTGACGAAGGTCAAAGCTTATCTAAGCTAAAATACAAATAATTGTTTGAAAATCAGATTATTATACTTTAGTTTTTTTTTTAATAAATGATATAGAAGTTCTAAAAAAATATAATTAAGTTATTGATAGATTTATTTTCCGCGAGAAGGATAGAAGTAAGCTACCGAAGTAGCACGGATAGCCTGACAGCATAAAGGAAATGGGCCGACTCACCGCAACGATAAGTAGGCCCATTTTCTTTATGGTGGCTCGCCCTGATAATTTTTATTGCACTGCAGTTTCTAACACTGGAACAAAATCGCTTTTTGGTGCTTCGCAAAGGGAACAGCAATAATCTTCTGGTAGATCTTTGAAGAGCGTCCCTTTTTCAATGCCCTGAATTACGTCACCGTATTCTGAATTATAAACGGTTAAGCATTCCTGACATTGATGAATATCGAGTGTTTTGGTTTCTTTTTTGGCTTTGACATTTTGAAATTCTAGTACGCCAGTTCCGAGTTCTTCAAAATATTTTTTACTTAATTCAATAAGAATGTTGGGAAGCTCCAACTTGTCGACATCCTGCGCGTGAACGAGGTATTCACGAGTGTTGGGATCGAAATTTTTGGCATGCAAAACATTGAAAGTATCTCTGATTTTGATAGATTCCAGATCCTTTGGCGATTCGTTTCTTTCGATTACTATCGAAGTGAAATAATGCCCCTCGCGATTGTAATCGGATAAGCCGAACGTAAGTCCGTATGTGCTGATATCGAATTGATCGAGGGTGCGCACCAGAAAAGTTTTTAGGTTTAACGCCCATTCCATCGCTACCGGCAAATGCCAATTGAGTTCTAACAACGAGTGACGCACGTTGATCCCTTTTTTGCCTAGGAATTTTTCCCAATCGAGTTTGCGGTCTTTTGGAATTCCTTTTACGATAAAAGATTTCCAAGGGGTGATACATATTTTTCCGATTTTGCAATCGAAACATAGATCACACATTTCTTTTAGGAATTGCAAATCGTAAAGATTGTTACGCCAATAAAGACCCAACCAGTATTGATCGATTCCGAGTTTGTTCATTCCTTCGTAATACGGGAATGGGTAAAACGAAATATTCAACGGCTGATCGATGGTTCTGTTATTAGTATCCAAATCGCTGATAAGCTGGAAAATCATATCGACATTATCAGGTTCTTCCTGAAGAATTTTTTCTATTTCGTAGTATACTTTACCGATATCCCAGCTATAAATCAAGACTGGGAAAAGCTCCATTTTGTCCCATTTTGGCAAACGGATATACAGAAACCAATAGTCTTCGTGGTGCGAAGCTATGAAATTTATTTCTCCAGTAAACAGAGGAACTAGCTGCTGTTTTGGATCGGTTATATTGACTTTTAACTTGGGTTGTTCTTTGAATTGCTCAAGAATATAAAGGAATTTATTTCCGGTAAGCCAAGGAGTATTACTTAAAATATCGGTTGCAACATAGGAAGAAACGATATTGTTTCCGCTTTTTTCGTTGGGATATACAAAATGATATTTTCCAATTTTTTCTGCAGAATTACTTGTAAATCCTTTTGGAAAAATGATGTCTTGTCTGGAGCCAAAAGAGATGGCGTCAAGACCTTGCTCCAATCCCATATTTACAATATCACGCAATTCTCCTGGAGAAATTACGCCGCCTTTTACGATGAGTCTTGTTAATTCCATGTTCTTGTTAGTTTATCGTTGGCAGTTAATGGTTGTCAGTTGTAGGTTTTAATCTTTCTAATAACCATCAACTTTCAACTATCAACATTTCACTTATTTACATTTCGCTAATATCTCTTTCACTTCGGTTTTACAACTGCCGCAGCCTAATCCTGCGCCAGTGGTTTTGCATAATTCTGTAAAGTTGGTTACCCCGCTTTTGATTGTTTCTTCGATATTTCCTTTTCCGACCTGACTGCAGGAACAAACAAGTTTTCCTATTACAGGCTTGGCTTCAGAACCACTTCCTCTTAGTAAAGTATTTCGTTTGTCGGCCAATTCGATTCTGCTTTCGATCATCGTTTTGAATTCGGCAAACTCGTTTTTGTCTCCCATTAGAATTGCTCCTACGAGCAAATCATTTTTGACAATACATTTTTTGTAATAGCGTTTTCCTAAGTCGGCAAAAACAATTTCTTCGTACGAATCATCATTTTCGGGCACTTCAATTTCGCCTATGCTGCAAAGATTGATGTCTTCCAATTTAAGAATATTCATCAACACCGAACCTTTGTAATAACTACTGATATCACCTGCAATGAAGTTCGCCAGAATATCGGCTTGTTCTTCAGCTGCTGATGTGATACCGAATAATTGATTGTTGAATTCGGCAATTTCTCCAATCGCAAATACATCCGGATTCGATGTTTGCAAATACTGATTTACTTTGACACCGCGCCCGCAATTAAGAC
>Ga0308157_10009754_pt1 | contig 10561 bp, 9 predicted proteins | sample PhyBR1_FD_201035 | JGI IMG/M metagenome (GOLD analysis project Ga0308157, IMG submission 201035) | Phyllosphere microbial communities from UC Gill Tract Community Farm, Albany, California, United States - DLSLB.R1 | ecosystem: Host-associated > Plants > Phyllosphere > Unclassified | place: USA...
TAAGTCGAGAGCTTTATTTTACAATTTGTCCATACATTAGTATCTATCACACACGTACAGTAAGTTTTTATGAGGGATTTTCAATCGGCTTTTAGCTTTAGAATAGGGATTTTAGTTGTTTTGTTTTTATTGGTACTGCATACAAATAAAGTTTTTGCCCAAACCCGCCCATATAATAAAGGTCTAGCCTTTAATAAATTGGCAACAAAATGGGATGAAGGAATTCCACTAGGAAATGGGATGTTAGGTGTTTTAATTTGGGAAAGAGAGAATAAACTAAGGCTATCTCTGGATAGAGCAGATTTATGGGATGAAAGGAAGGCCTTGGACATTTCTAAATTGAACTTTACGTGGGTAGAGGAGCAAGTATTGAAAAATAATTATGGAGCAGTACAAAAAATAGGGGACTACCCCTATGACAATTCTCCTTATCCAACAAAATTGCCAGCGGGAGCGATAGAATTTAACATTTCATCATTTGGTAATGTATTGTCTAATAAGTTGGATATTAAGAATGCATTAAGTACAATCATATTTGAAAATGGTACTGTTTTTAACTGCTTTATACATGCCACTAAAAATGAAGGTTATTTCAGCTTTGATAAATTGAGTTCAAATGAAGTAGCGCCCGAGTTGATTATTCATAATTATAACAGTGAGAATATAGTTAAGAAAGATAATAGTCACTCTGGCGTGGGCTTGCAAAAACTAGGCTATTCAAAAGGTAGCATCATTAAAAAAGATGATATTGTACGTTATCGTCAACCAACGGATAATGGTAATTACTATGAGGTGTTAGTTCGGTGGAAAAAAGTAGGATTGAATAAAATTACAGGTTCTTGGACGATTACTTATAACGAAATAGCCACTTTGCCAATTAAACGCAATAATGCCTGGAATACGCATGTTACTTGGTGGGAAAATTTTTGGAGTAAGTCTCAAATATCTATTCCAGATACTTTGATAGCTAAGCAATATGCTATGGAAATGTATAAGCTAGGCTGCGTAGCAAGAAAAAGTGCGCCAGCTATTACATTACAGGCAATTTGGACAGCAGATAACGGTAGCTTGCCACCTTGGAAAGGCGATTTTCATAATGATTTAAATACTCAGTTAAGCTATTGGCCAGCATACACCAGTAACCATTTGGCAGAAGCCGAAACATTTACAGATTGGTTGTGGAAAATTAAACCAAAGAATTTAGCATATACTAAGCAGTATTTTGGGGTAGACGGTTTGAATGTTCCTGGTGTAGCAACCCTAAACGGCGATCCGATGGGTGGTTGGATACAATACTCTTTATCTCCAACAGTTAGTGCATGGACTGCTCAACATTTTTATTGGCAATGGAAGTACTCGATGGACGAGTAGTTCTTAAAACAGAAAGCTTATACATATTTGCACCTTTCTGCCACTTACTTAGAGAATATTACTCGTTTGAAAAATGGTGTACGAAAATTGCCCTTAAGTTCTAGCCCAGAGTATCATGATAATAGTATTAAGGCTTGGTTTTTAGATTGGAGTAATTTTGACCTGTCATTAGCCAAATTTTTATTTAAAGCAGCTGCCGAAGTAAGTGCCGCAAACGGAAAACCAGAAGAGAGTAAACATTGGCTAAGCATACTCAATCAGTTGCCAGAATTTGAGGTTAATGAAACTGGCTTTACCGTTGCGCCTGGCGAAAACTTAACTGCAAGTCATCGGCACTTGTCTCAATACATGGCAATTTACCCTTTAGCTTTATTGGATGTCAATCGAAAAAAAGATAAAACTATCATAGAAAATTCGCTAAAAAGGATCGAGGAAAAAGGAACCAAGGCGTGGGTTGGTTATACATTTGGTTGGATGGCATCAATGTATGCCCGTGCTTACCAAGCTGATAAAGCCGTAAATCAGCTGAAGATTTTTGCTTCAAATTTTTGTTCGCCAAATAGTTTTCATTTGAATGGTGACCAAAAAGGTGGGGAACATTCAAATTTTATTTATCGACCTTTTACGCTAGAAGGAAACTTTGCATTTGCTCAAGGCGTAAACGAATTGTTGCTTCAAAGCAGATTCGGTTATATTCAGGTATTTCCGGCAGTACCTAAAAGCTGGCAAAATGTATCATTTACTAATCTAAGAGCTGAAGGTGCATTTCTAGTAAGTGCACTTAGAGAAGAAGGAAGCTACATAAACGTTAAAATAAATGCAACGCAAGGAGGTGTGTTGAAAATTAAGCTTCCTTTTAAAACCTTTATTCTAAAAGGAAACCAAAACCAAGGCATAAATGTAGATGATGACGGAGTTGTAGCGATAAAGCTCAAAAAAGGACAAGTCATAACGTTCGAAAACGGATACGAATAGTCTAGGTATTGATTTTTTATCTTACAATCTGTCCGTACAAGTCAAAATCTTCGGCTCTGTCTACTTTAACATTTACAAAACTTCCGATAGCGGCATAACCAGAGTTGGCATCAATTAAAACTTCGTTGTCTACCTCTGGAGAATCGAATTCTGTACGCCCGATAAAGAAATCTCCTTCTTTTCTATCAACTAACACTTTATAGGTATTACCTACTTTTTCTTGGTTAATATCAAACGAAATTCCTTGTTGCAGTTCCATAATAGCATCTACGCGTTCTTGTTTCACTTCCTCAGGAACATCGTCTACCAGCTGGTGTGCATGAGTTTTTTCTTCGTGAGAATAGGTGAAACAACCTAATCTGTCGAAACGTGTATCTTCAACCCATTGGTACATTTCTTCAAAATCGCGTTCCGTTTCGCCTGGGTAACCGCAAATTAAAGTGGTACGCATAGCGATGTTGGGCACTTTAGCTCTAATATCGTTTACAATGTCGATGGTTTTTTGTTTGGTTATTCCACGGCGCATTGATTTTAGCATATTATCTGTGATGTGCTGTAGCGGCATATCTAAATACTTGCAGATGTTCTCACGCTCGTTCATGGCATCTAAAATCTCCATAGGGAAACCAGAAGGGTAGGCGTACTGGAGCCTAATCCATTCAATACCATTCACATCAGAAATACGACGTAAAAGTTCGTCTAAATTTCTTTTGCCGTAAATATCTAAACCATAATAGGTTAAATCTTGCGCAATTAAAATGAGTTCTTTGGTTCCGTTAGCTGCTAATATTTTAGCCTCATTAACTAACTCATTCATATCTCTAGAAACATGCTTGCCACGCATTAGCGGGATAGCGCAAAAAGAACATGGACGGTTACAACCTTCCGCAATTTTAAAGTAAGCAAAGTGCGATGGCGTAGTCAATAAACGCTCGCCAATTAGCTCATGTTTATAATTTGCACCTAAAGAATGTAAAATGTTTTGAAGATCGTTAGTGCCAAAAAAAGCATCTACGTTAGTAATTTCTGCTTCTAAATCTGGTTTGTAGCGTTCAGAAAGGCATCCAGTAACAATCACTTTCCCTACTTTACCTTCCTCTTTAAGCTGACTGTACTGTAAAATAGTATCAATAGATTCTTGTTTGGCATTGTCTATGAAACCGCAGGTATTAATCACTACAATATCATCTTTCCCCAACTTATTCGATTCGTGCTCTACATTAAGGTTATTGCCTTTCAATTGTCCCATCAGCACTTCGGAATCGTAAGTGTTTTTAGAACAACCTAGGGTAATTACGTTAATTTTAGGTTGCGCAACCTTTACTGTAGTTTTATTTTTTGTAATCATTTTTCTTTGAGATGATAGCTAGGGGAACAATTTGTAGATTTCCTTACGATGAAGAACTCTTTCGAACGTGAGCAACTCATCTTCAAGTTTTACACCTACTCTGTAATTCCCAAATCTAATCTTATAATAATACTGGTAGCCTGATAGCTTTTCTAATTTGTTTATCTCGGCAGAGCTATTGTATTGATTGATTTCTTCAAATACAAAATTTTCTATCTTTTCTCTGTCTTTTTTCGGTAAAGCGGAAAGGTCTTTCAGAAATCTTTTGTTGTATTGAACAACCATTATTTCTTTCTAATAGTATGATAATAAGCTATGGCGTCCTCTTTAAGCAAGTTATCCTTTCCATCATTCTGTTTCATTAATTCAGCAAAGTTTACATCTTCTTTTTCTTCCTTGCTTAGAATCTGAGATGATAGCCCCATTTTCTCAGCCAATTCTTTCAGTAGCGATATATCTTTCTTATTATCAGTATGTATGATGATGCTTGCCATAATGCAAAAATAACTATTTAAACAACGAGTTCACAAACTCTTTCTTGTCGAACAATTGTAAATCGTCCATTTTTTCTCCAACACCGATGTACTTCACCGGGATTTTGAATTGGTCAGAAATGCCAATAACTACACCGCCTTTAGCTGTACCATCTAATTTAGTAATGGCTAAAGCATTTACATCTGTAGCTTCCATAAACTGTTTGCACTGCTCAAATGCATTTTGGCCAGTAGAGCCATCCAAAACCAACAAAATTTCGTGTGGCGCATTTGGGATAACCTTTTGCATTACATTTTTGATTTTGCCCAACTCATTCATTAATCCAACTTTGTTGTGTAAACGACCAGCGGTATCAATAATTACCACATCCTCGTTATTGGCAACAGCCGATTGCAATGTGTCAAAAGCCACTGAAGCAGGATCTGAACCCATTGCCTGTGCTACTACGCGTACACCAACACGTTCTCCCCAAAGTTTAATTTGGTCTACAGCGGCAGCACGAAAAGTATCTGCAGCACCAAGCACCACGCTTAAACCTTCTTTTTTCAATTTATGAGCAAGCTTGCCAATGGTAGTTGTTTTACCAACGCCATTTACGCCCACTACCATAATTACATACGGTTTGTGGTCGCCGTATTCAAAATTTCTGAAATCGTTGCTGTTATTTTCGGCAAGTAATAACTGAATTTCATCCTTCAATAAACTGTTAAGTTCGGAAGTTGAAACGTATTTATCCTTTGCTACACGCTCCTGTATTCTTTCAATGATTTTTAATGTAGTAGTAACACCCACGTCAGAAGTTACCAGCACTTCTTCCAGGTTGTCTAATACATCATCATCTACTGTAGATTTTCCAGCAACAGCTTTAGTTAATTTGCTAAAAAAACCTTCTTTAGTTTTTTCCAGTCCTTTATCTAGCGCTTCCTGAGCTTCAGGTGCGGTTTCTTTCTTTTTGAAAAAATCGAATAAACCCATAAATTGATAAAATAAAAAAAGCCCTTCCGCTTAATACGGAACGGCTCTTAAGCTATTCTTAAATATTGTTATTTGCCGTTTGTACCAGCAATAGCATCTTTAACGTGATCATTGTGAACAATTGCTTCTTTGAATGAATAAGCACCAGTTTTTGGAGACTTAGTCATTGTGATCACTTTTGAATATTCTTTACCTGTACCTGTTTTAAGGGTTGCAACTACTTTCTTTGCCATGTTTTTTTAATTTAATGATTGAATGAGTGATGCTAAAATAACTTTATGAATTACCTTAACCTTCAGTCAATCTAACCTTCAACTATTTAATCTCTTTGTGTACGGTTACTTTTCTTAAAACCGGATTGAATTTCTTCAACTCTAAACGCTCTGTAGTGTTTTTACGGTTTTTAGTAGAGATATATCTAGACATACCAGGCATACCACTTGTTTTATGCTCTGTACATTCTAAAATAACTTGAACTCTGTTACCTTTTTTTGCCATTTTTTTATCTTTTTATGTCGTAGTTACGACAAATGTTATTACAAATATCCTTTTTTCATGAAACGATTAATCGCTTCAGAAACACCAATTTTATTGATGGTTTTAATAGCCGAAGTAGATACTTTTAGCGTTATCCAACGATCTTCTTCAGGGATATAAAACTTCTGAAGTTGTAGGTTAGGATAAAACTTGCGCTTAGTTTTAACGTTCGAGTGAGAAACGTTATGTCCTTTCATCGCGGTTTTTCCTGTTAAATCACAAACTCTTGACATGACTTTATTTTGTTATTTGTTATTCGTTGCTTAATTCTTTTTAAGAGCCTGCAAATATCAGAATAATTTTTCTAACCATCAAGGGGGCTGCGAAAATATTTTGAGATAATTTATTTGAGCCTTAAATTAGTTAAACACTTAGCTGTTAAGGTTAAAAAAATAACTGCATTGAAACCGTAAAACAGGGTGGTTTATGTCGAAATACTAAGTTTTAGGTATTTTATGGTATAGCAACATAGCTTATTTTTGTACAGTAGAAATATATCTTTTAAAGATTAAATAAATCATTTTATAGCTATAAAGCTAAGTTGCCATCTCTAAATTTGCCCCCGATTGCATCGAGGGCTTTTTATTTAATAATGTTTTGTGAAATAGTAAAATTGAAATAAAACGAAGGGTTTGTTAGCAGTTTGTTTGTAAAATTGAGACGATTTTGATGTTTTTATAGTAGATAATTACTTAATTTAGCAATCGAACAAATCCAAAACCTATTATAGATATACTATGCAAATCAAATCTTTTGAGCAGTATGAAGAAAGCTACAAAAAAAGTATTGAAAACCCAGAACAGTTTTGGGGCGAAGTAGCCCAGAATTTTCAATGGAGAAAACCTTGGTACAAAGTTCTTTCATGGAATTTTGAAGAGCCAGAAATTAAATGGTTCGAAGGTGCAAAACTCAACATCACAGAAAACTGTTTAGACAGACATTTAGAACACAGTGCAGATAAACCTGCGATTATATTTGAACCCAATAATCCAGAACAAGATAGCATAACCTTAACTTATAAAATGTTGCACGAGGCCGTTTGCCGCTTTGCAAATGTTTTAAAAAGGAATGGAGCGCAAAAAGGAGATCGTATTTGCATTTACATGCCAATGGTGCCAGAGTTAGCTATTGCAGTTTTAGCTTGTGCTCGTATCGGTGCGGTACACTCAGTAATTTTTGGTGGTTTTTCTGCCAAATCTATTGCAGATAGAATTAATGATTCGCAATGTAAATTGGTAGTTACTGCAGATGGCGTATATCGTGGAGCGAAACCTATTCCATTAAAAGAAGTAATTGACGATGCTTTAATTGGTTGCCCTACGGTAGAAAAAGTAATTGTACTTACACATGCAAGAACTCCAGTAAGTATGTTAAAAGGCAGAGATGTTTGGTGGGAAGATGAAGTGAAACACGTAAATGCAGTCTGCGAGGCAGAAGAAATGGATGCTGAAGACTTACTGTTTATTTTATATACATCTGGTTCTACTGGAAAGCCTAAAGGTGTAGTGCACACTTGTGGTGGATATATGGTTTACGCAGGTTATACTTTTAGTAACGTGTTTAACTATCAGCCAGATGAAGTTTATTTCTGTACAGCCGATATCGGGTGGATTACCGGCCACTCTTATATTGTGTACGGACCACTGTCTCAAGGCGCTACTTCAGTAATTTTCGAAGGTGTGCCTACTTACCCAACACCGTCGCGTTTTTGGGATATCGTTGAAAAACATAAAGTAAACATCTTATATACGGCGCCTACTGCTATTAGATCTTTAATGGGCTATGGTGATGAACCTTTAAAGGGAAAAGATTTAAGCTCGATAAGGGTCTTAGGATCGGTAGGAGAGCCAATTAATGAGGAAGCTTGGCACTGGTTCGATGAAAAAATTGGTCATTGCAATGCGCCGATTGTAGATACTTGGTGGCAAACAGAAACTGGAGGAATTATGATTTCGCCAATTGCCAATGTTACTAAAACTAAACCTAGTTTTGCTACTTTGCCTTTGCCGGGTATACAACCAATACTTGTTGATGAAAACGGTGCTGAAATTGAAGGAAACGGGGTAAGTGGTAATCTTTGTATCAAGTTTCCTTGGCCAGGTATGTTACGTACTACCTACGGTGATCACGAACGTTGCAAGCAAACCTACTTCTCTACCTACCCAGGAATGTATTTTACTGGCGACGGCTGTTTAAGGGATGAAGATGGTTACTACAGAATTACCGGAAGGGTAGATGACGTGTTAAACGTTTCTGGCCACAGAATTGGTACCGCAGAAGTAGAAAATGCAATTAATATGCATGCCGGTGTGGTAGAAAGTGCCGTGGTAGGTTATCCGCATGATGTGAAAGGACAAGGGATATATGCATTTATCATTTGCCCTAATCATCATCAGGATGCTGACTTAACAAAAAAGGATATTCTGCAAACCGTAACTAGGGTAATTGGTGCTATTGCTAAACCAGACAAAATGTTATTTGTAACAGGTTTGCCAAAAACCAGATCTGGTAAAATAATGCGAAGAATTTTAAGGAAAATAGCCGAAGGTGATACTTCAAATCTTGGAGACACTTCGACTTTGTTAGATCCTGGAGTGGTAGAAGAAATTATCGCAGCTACTAAAGGATAATTTATATTGAAAATATTATAAAAGGGTGGGTTGAAAAACCTGCCCTTTTTAGTTTAGTTCAATGTTATGACAACTTATTGCGGTTGGTGACACGTCAACTCTAAGCTCAAATTAAAAACTGTAAGCGGTAAAGGCGACAATGCTTTTTAATTTAATTTGTTGGCATTATTAGCTATATTTAATCTGCTCAAGTTTTATAAGTAACTGTTTCAATTCGTTTTATTTATTTGGGCCGTTTATTTTCGCACCTAATGAAAAGAGCACTTGTTGTCACATTTTTTTCGTTGATTTTACTAGGCAGTTGCCCGCTGGGTGCAAAAGCTACAAATGCCAGTCTCCAGTTCTACTTTAAACAACTAGATAATCGCCACGGACTTTCTAATAGTTCCATAAATGCTATACTTCAAGACAGCGATCAGTTATTGTGGATTGGAACTTGGGATGGATTAAATACCTATAACGGTGCTAAATTTAGTGTTTACAACCATAGTATAGATAAAACTGCTAATAGTATTGGTGGCAATGTTGTGCAAGCAATTAATGAAGATAAAAATGGCAACATTTGGGTAAATACCATTGGTGGCATTTCTAGATACGAAAAGAAAACAGGTAAATTTTATCGATACTTTTATAAAACTGCTATATCGGAAAAAGTTAGCGAAAATGGATTTGAGATTGCTATAAATGCAAACGGTGATGTTTTTTGCTACGGAACAGATGGGTGGTTACGTAAATATCATCCAAGCAAAAATTCTTTCGTTAATTTTAAGCAAATTGGAAGCAATGTTGCCATTGTAAAAATGGTCTTTTATAAAAATTTATTATGGTGCCTTAATGCAAAAGGTCAATTAAGCGCCTTTTCGGTGACTAACCAAAACTTAACGCTTATACAAAGCTTTAAAGATAACATTAGCACATTTTTTGAAGTTAATAACCAAATTATTTATAACGTAAACGATACACATTACTTAATAGATAGTAGCTTAAGTCGTAAACGGTTAAATCTTGCCAAGAAAAAAATCAAGTCCATCGCCTATTATCAATCCAATTATGTTGTAGCATGGGAAAATCAAGGTCTAAGCGTTTATGATAAAAACTTTCAACCATCAAATTTTTTAAAGGCAGAATTAAACAAGTTCGAGAATTTAAAGCTGTCTACATTAAAAGTTGGCAACAATGAAATATTATGGGTAGGTACCGATGGAAATGGTTTAATACAGGTCTATCCAAAAAAAAACTACTTTGGATTGCTAACAAGTTTTGACAGCAAAACGATGAATAAGCCTACCAGAGCATTTTCTGAAATAAATGGAGATCTTTGGGTAGGAACCAAAGGCAATGGGATCCAAATTTATAATAAATTTTGGGAGACGAGTTCTGCCGCAAAAAGTCAGCTAAAATTAGATATCTCGAACGGTTTAACTAATAATTCGGTATTTGCAATAAAAAAGGGGATAGATGAATTAGTTTATTTAGGTACCGATGGTGATGGAATTTCAATTTTTAATCAAAATACAAAAAAGATTTTTAATTGGAGTGACATAAAAGGAACAAAAAACATACCGCACTTTAAGTCTGTTTATGCAATCATTCAGGACGCAGATAGCTCGGTTTGGCTTGGTACAAGCGGATATGGATTAATACATCTTAAAATCAAGGTTAAAAATGAGCAACTTGAAATAACAAGTTTCAAACAATACTTGTCATCTACAAGAGAAAAATATGGTCCAGCTAATGATATCATTTATGCTTTGACAAAGGGCATAGATAATAGGCTTTGGATAGCATGTAGGTATGGCGGATTAAGCGTTTTTGACACGAAACAAAAATCATTTAAAACTTACAAAGCATTGGGCTTGCCAGGCAGTCTTTCACATAGTGATGTAATATCACTTTATTACGACAAAAAAGACAGGTTGTGGATTGGTACAAGTTTTGGCCTCAACATGCTTTCGTTCCCTCAATCAAAAGTCGATAAACCATTTTTTATCAATATTACAACAGACAGTGGCTTACCAAACAATACCATCCATGCTATTCAGGAAGATGAAAATGGCAAAATATGGTTAAGCACAAATAAGGGGCTGGCTAAATTGGATCCAGAGAATAATGCAATAGCAAATTATTTAGAAAGCGATGGTTTGCAAAGCAACGAATTTAGCGATGGCGCCGTTTATAGAACCGCTAATAACGTACTCTTATTTGGTGGTATTTATGGTTTTAATTTTTT
>Ga0308157_10009756_pt1 | contig 10559 bp, 7 predicted proteins | sample PhyBR1_FD_201035 | JGI IMG/M metagenome (GOLD analysis project Ga0308157, IMG submission 201035) | Phyllosphere microbial communities from UC Gill Tract Community Farm, Albany, California, United States - DLSLB.R1 | ecosystem: Host-associated > Plants > Phyllosphere > Unclassified | place: USA...
CCAGGTCGACATCCTTGTTGACGGTCGTGACCTGGCTGACCGACGGGTGCACGTGCAGCAGGATGTTGCCGCTGGCGTCGATCTGCGGCGTCACGTCGAGCACGACGCCGGAGAAGAACGGCTGCACTGTCACGCTCGGGCTGACGATGCTGCCGTTGTCGCCGGTCGTGATGTTGTTGGTCACACCGGTGACGAAGAATTCATCGGTGCCGATCTTGAGCACGGCCTTCTGGTTGTTCACCGCGGCGATGCGGGGGCTCGACAGCACGTGCACACTGCCCTGCGACTCGAGGAACGTGATCAGCGCCGCGAAGTTATTCGTCTGGAACGCGAAGCCGAACAGCGAGCCGGCCGCCGTCGCGGCGTTCGACAGCGAGAAGCCGGTGCTGGCCGCGAGACCCTGGCCGCTGTTGATGACGGCCGGCTGGCCGCCCGTGTACGGCAGTGGCGCCAGGTTGGCGCCGGGCGAGATCAGGCCACCCGAAACGCGGTTGGCGTGCGAGCCGCGGAACGAGGCGAACGAGGCCCAGTTGATGCCGCTCTGGAAGCTGTCGTTCAGTTCCACCTCGAGGATCTTGGCTTCCAGGATCACCTGGCGGTCGACCGACAACTGCGTGGCCTTCAGGTAGGCGTCGACGTTGCGCAATTCGTCCGGCATCGCGCGGATCACGAGCACGCCCGATTGCGGGCTGACGACGACGCTGCGGCCGCCTTCGGTCGAGCCGACGATGGCGGCAATCGACAGCTTCAGGTCGCCCCAGAAATCATTGTCCGAGCGCGTGCGTACATCGGTGCTGTTGATCTGGGTCTGGCCGTTGCCGTTATTGCCGTTGTTGTTGCCGTTGTTGCCGTTCTGGTTGCCGTTGTTCTGGCCGCCGTTGTTGCCGCCACCGTTGTTATTGTTGTTATTGTTGTTGCCATTGCCGGCGTCGGCCACCGACGTGGAGGACACGCGCAGGTTGGAACTGCCGCTGCGCTGCGCCGTCAGGTAATTCACATGGAACATGCGGGTCTGCATCGTCAGAGGGCGGATCGCGATGCGGGCCCCGTCGATCTTGTAATCGTAACCATACATGTCGCGCACCGCTTCCAGCGTTTCGACCAGCGTCACGTCTTTCAGGTTGGCGCTGATATTGCCCGTCACGTCCGGGTGCACGAGCATGTTATAGCGGGTGCCGGCCACGATCGAACGGAAGAACTGCTGCGCCGGCACGTTGTTGAAGGCGACATTGAAGCGCTCTTCCAGCGCCGGCCTGGCCTTGGGCAGCTGGCTGGCCAGCGTTGCCGCCGGCGGCAGCAGCGCATTGGCCACCGCATCGTCCACTGCAGGACGGGCGCCCTGCTGGGTGCTGGCTTTCGTCAGCTCTTTCGTGATCGCGTCATAGGTGGCGTTCTGTGGCGCGCTCTGGCAGCCGCCAAGGAGCACGGTGACGGCAAGCGCCACGGCCAGCGCGCGCGGCGCCATTACAAACTTGGGTGTCATGGTGGGTACGTACTTCATCGGTTAGCGGGCAACCGGCGTCATGCCGGACAGCGGTGCATCCATGCGCAGCACCTGGCGCGCGTTGCCGCGCATGAGGATGACCTCGCCAGGCTTGATACTCGTGATCCGTGCGCCTTTGTAAAACTCGCCCAGGCGCAGCGTTTCGCCGTCGATGACGGCCACGTGGCGCCCGCCCGCATGCGGCGCGATCAGCACCGATTGCAGGCGCGGGACGTCGCGCTGCACGGCCGGATCGAGCGCGATCCGGTCCATGCCGGCCGGCGGGCGGGTCGGGTCCTGCAACGGCTGCGCGGCGGCAGGCAGCCCGCACAGCGCGAGGCAGGCCAGCACGGTCTTGGTCAGGTTCTTCACAGCTTCATCCATTGTCGGTCCAGGCTGAGCGTATGCAGCGTGAGCGTCAGGCGCGCGGTCGGATAGGTTTCGACGTCGAGCTGGGCGCGGCCCCAGAACATCCGCGTCGGCATCGCGTCCAGTGTGCTCATGTAGTCGACCATGTCGAGGTAGTTGCCGCGCACCGTAACTTCGACGCCGTGCCGGTACAGCAAGGGCACGTCGCCCCTAGCCGCAGGCGCAGCCCCCGCCGCGGCAGCCGGGGCGGGGGCTGCGCCCGGTGCGGCCAGGGGTTCGGCCGGCAACGTCCGCATCGAGACCAGCTTGAGGCGGCCGTTGGCGCGCAGGATGCTTTCGACCAGTGGTCCCATGCGCTCGGGCGGCACCAGGCCGTGTTCGAGCGCCAGCAGCTCGCTGCCCAGTTGCCCCATCTCTTGCTGCATCGTGTTCAGGCGCGTGCGCGCCTGGGCGTCGGGGTCGATCCGGGAACCCTCCACGCGCGCCGTGATCTCGCCATCGATGGCGGCGATCGCAGACTGCTGCTGCTCGATCTGCGTGCGCAGCGCCGCCTGTTTTGCGTCCTGCGGCGCCAGCACGACCGTGTGCCCGGCAAACGCCAGCACGGCGATGGTGGCGCCGAACACCATGCCGCGCTCGCGCAGCGACAGGGCGTCGATCCGCGCCGCAAGCTGGAGCACGCGCTGCTTGATCGACGCGCTCATGGCCGTGGCTCCTCGGCGACCGACTGCAGGCTGAATTCGACATACGGTGCTGCGCGGGTGACGGGCTGGCCGTCCGCGCCGGGCGCGGCTGCCGGCACCGGCAGCGGCGCCGCTTCGCCAATTTGCAGGCTGGCGAACGACTTACCCTGCATCAGGGGCTCGCTCGTCAGGCGATTCAGGTAGCCAGGCACCATGGCCGGGTCGATGGCACGGCCGCGGATGCCGATCTGGGCGCCGCCCGCGTCGACCGTCACGCCGGTCAGCCACAGCCCCGGCATGCTCTGGCGCGCGAGCGCCTTGAAGTAGCCGCCGAAGCCGTTCGTGTCACCCAGCTCGCCCCGTGCCAGCGCGCCCGATACATGGCGCATGGCGGCCAGCTTGCGGTCGGCGCCAAGCAGCTGGTCCGCCATCGTCGCGTCTTTCGCGCGCGGCACGAATTCGGTGTTGACCGAGGCCAGGCGTGCTTGCCGCTTGTCGAGCTGCACCGCACCGGCATCCGCCTGCTGCTGCAGTTCGGCCGTCCGCAGGCTCCCCATGAGCGCCAGGCCAGCGATGCCGATGACGACCACGCCGGCGGCCAGCGCCAGCTGCGCTGCCGACAGCACGTGCTTTTGCGGCTGGAACGCCGGATTGAACAGATTGATTTGCTGGCTCATGCGCCCTCCCCGTCCCGCAGCGCGGCGCCGATGGCCAGGAAAAAGCGCTGCTGCTGGGCCAGGTCGGCCAGCTCGGGCGTGCGCGACAGGTCGAACAGGCTCGCCAGGTTCAGCGTTTCGACCGGCGTGTACAGATTGCTGGACAGGTATTCGTCGAGCCCCGTCACGGCCGATGGGCCGAGAATGAGCTTGGCGACGCTGATGAACGAATACTGGCGCTCGAAATGGTCGAGCGAGCGTTGCAGTTCGAGCGTGATCTTGTCGAAGCTCGCATGCTTGCGGTCGTGGTCGGGCTCAAGCAATTGCGCCAGCGTGACATCGAAGCGGCGCGACAGGTACAGCTCGCCCCGGTACGACACCGTCAGCAGGCTGCCATCGTCACCGAACGACAGCATGGCAATGCCACGGCCCTCCGGCTCGAGCATGGCCGACACATTGCGCTGGGCCATTTCCGGGATATCGATGGCCGCCAGTTCGACCTTGGCGTCCAGGAACAGTTTCTGGCGCGGCGCGATGATGCTGTTTTTCGCCGCGATGACGAACACCGATTGCTGGGCGCGTGAGTTGGCGTCCAGCGCAATGTCGAGCACGTCGATGGTCGCTTCGGCGGCAGGAAAGTCGAGGACGTCTTTCAGGCGCCAGCGCATCGCTGTTTTCATTTCGTCGCGCGGCACGCTGGGCGCTTCGACGTTGAGGATCTGGTAGTCACCGCCGGTGAGCAGCGTGGTGCAGTGGCGCCCTGCTGCCTGCGCGTCGCCCGCCAGCTTATCGATCGTATCGCGCGATACACCGGTGGCGGCCTGGACGGCAAGCACGGTCGGCTGTGCGCCGGGCGTCTTCGCCACGCTCGCAACGAACACATTGTCGCCGGCGATGGCAAAACTCAGCCAGCCATTTTTTTTCTTGGATTTCTTAAACAAACGCATGCAGGCCGCAATCTGGTCGCACTATGGGTCGTTACCGACAATTTCTTGATTATAGACAAGAGTGATTGGGGGCAATTACAAAAAGACGCAGGATGCGTGAAGTAATCGCCGGCGTGTGGCTAGCAAACCACCGATTTCGTCACCGGGTCCAGCGGCCCATGGCGCAATCGGCGGTGGACGACGCCGGCGCCATAAAAAAGGCGCTGCCGCGGCAGCGCCTTTTCGGTCAAATGATGGCGCTTATTCGCACTTGCCGCTGGTCACTGCGATTTCCGGTGCTGGCACTGCGGCGGTTGCTTCGGTATAGCGCACGTTGCAGGTCGCATCCAGGGTGGCAGGCATGTTCAACGGCGTGAACGTGACGGTCTGACCATTGATTGCCGACTTGTAGTCCTTGCTGCTCAGGCCAGCTGCCGCGCCGATCGTGGCCACGCTTGGGTAGCCATTGACCATCTTGATGGTCTCGCCTTCGACAACGATGTCGGTAGCATTGGTAATCAGGAATTTGCCACGCAACATCGACGACGCGGCGCTCAGGGCACCACGGGCGCCCTGCAGCGACGCAACACGGGCGTCGCCGCTCAGGCTGGCGAATTTAGGCAGCGCCGTTGCTGCCAGAATGCCCAGGATGACGATCACGACGATCAGTTCGATCAGGGTGAAACCGCCTTGCGCGCCTTTGTTGAAACCTTTGTTCATCGCTACTCTCCGTATGATTGAAAGGATGAAAATCCTTCCGACTGTGTGATCGAGGACCGGTTCACCAAGGCACGCCGTGGACCGATCCTCCTGATATCTTCGCCCCCATCCAGGCCTGACGGCAGAGAGCGCATAAAGAATTCTACATTGACCCTAGGAAATTTCGATATCCAGGAAGAACTTTCCACAAAGTATTTTGAGGTAGTGCGACTTTTCCACCTGGCAACCCTGATTTTGGTGCCATTACGCAACACTCTCCCGCGACCCCGTGTTATTTCGGATGCAATGCCGCCTGCCCCAGGTCCCAGATCGGCAGGAAAATACCCAGTGCAAGTATGAGCACCATGACGCCCAGAAAAGTGATCAAGATTGGCTCGATCTGGCTCGAGAGTGTCTTGAGCTCATAGTCGACTTCGCGCTCGTACATCAGGGCGATCTCATCCATCAGGTCATCGATCGAACCGGTTTCCTCGCCCACGGCGATCATCTGCAGGACGATCGGCGTGAACACGTTCGCAGCGGTCGACGTGCGCAGGATGCTCTCGCCGCGCTCGACGCCGTCGCGCATCTGGTCGATGCGCGAACTGAGATAGGCGTTGTCCGCCGTCTGCGACACCACCGTCAATGCCTGCACGATCGGTACGCCGCTGCGCAGCGACAGCGCGAAGCTCCGCGCGAAACGCGCCATCGTCCCTTTGTGGATGATCTTGCCGGCAACCGGCAGGCGCAGCTTGACGCGGTCCCAGATCAACTTGCCGTTTGCGGTGCGGGTCCAGGTTTTGAAGCCGACGATGGACGCGACAGTCACGCCGGCCAGCGCCGGCCACCAGGCGATGGTGAACTGCGAGGTCGTCAGCAGCACGCGCGTCATCAGGGGCAGTTCGGCGCCAAACGACTGGAACACCGAGGCAAACTTGGGGATCACGAAAATATTCACGACCACCATTGCCAGCACCATCGCGATGACAACGAAGGTGGGATAGCGCAGCGCCGTCTTGACGCGCTCGCGCATGTCGCGATCGAATTCGAGGTGGTCGAACAGGCGCAGGAAGACCTCCTCCAGGCGCCCCGTCATTTCACCGACCTTCACCATCGACAGGTAGAACGGCGTGAACACGGCCGGGTGACGGCCCATCGCGATGGACAGCTCGCGCCCGGCGTCGAGCGACTCGCGCAGGTCCTTGATGATGCGCGCGAACGACGTGCTGATGGCAGATTCCTGCAGCCCTGCCAGTCCGCGCATGATCGGCACGCCTGATTTCAGCAGCGTGTAGATCTGGCGGCTGAACAGCTGTACGTCCATCGACGTGACCTTTTTTTCGAACAGGCGCTCGCGCCAGCCGACGCTGCTCCCAGCGCCGCCGCTGGTCGCGCGCCGCTTGGTCACGCTGATCTCGAGCGGCGTCACGCCGCTGCCGAACAGCTGGTCGGCGACGGCGCCGCTGTCGGCGCCTTCGAGCACGCCCTGCAGCAACTCGCCGCGTCCGTCGCGGCCTTTATAGGCGAAAAATGGCATCCTTTATCGGTCCCCGGCTCAATCGTCGAACTGGTTACTGACCCGCATCGCCTCGGAGATCGTCGATCGCCCCTGCACGGCCAGGCTCACCGCATGGCGGCGCAGCGTGTCGCCGCGCATCTCGGCCTGGGCCACTTTCAGGAAGTGCCCCGGATCGGGATGGTTGACGGCCTCGGTCACGGCGCGCGTCATTTCCAGCAATTCGTAGACGCCGGTACGGCCCCGGTAACCGGTGCCGTTGCAATGTGAACAGCCCTTGCCATGGAAGAAGCGCGTGGTCGCGGCGAGCTCCTTCAGTTCGGAGCGCAGCCACTCGACTTCGTTCGCGGCCGGCTGGTAGTCGACCGTGCAGCTCTCGCAGATCACGCGCACGAGGCGCTGGGCCAGCACGGCCTGCAGCGAGCCGCCGACCATGTAGCGCGGCACGCCCATGTCCATCAGGCGCAGCGGCGTGCTGGCGGCGTCGTTCGTGTGCAGCGTCGAGAGCACCAGGTGGCCCGTCATTGCGGCGCGCAGGCCGATCTGCGCCGTTTCCTGGTCGCGCATCTCGCCCACCAGCACGATGTCCGGGTCTTGCCGCAGCGCCGAGCGCAGCACGCGCGCAAAGGACAGTTCGATCTTGTCGTTGACCTGCACCTGGTTGATGCCCGACAGGCGGTACTCGACCGGGTCTTCGACCGTGATCAGTTTTTTCTCGACCGAATTGAGTTCGGCCAGCGCGCTGTACAGCGTCGTGGTCTTGCCGCTACCGGTCGGCCCGGTGACCAGCACCAGCCCGTTCGGGCGCGCGACAATCGCGCGGAAACGCTCGACCAGGCGCGCCGGCATGCCGATGGCGTCCAGGCGCAGATTCGTGCCGCCCTGGTTCAGCAGACGCATGACGACCGATTCGCCGTACTGCGTCGGCATCGTCGAGATACGCACGTCGATGCGCTGGTTGCGCACCTTGACGGCAAAGCGGCCATCCTGCGGCAAGCGTTTTTCGGAGATGTCCAGGTCGGCCATCAGCTTGAGGCGCAGCGCCAGCGGCGTGGCCACTTTCAGGTCGGCCTCGGTCTGCAGGTGCAGCACGCCGTCGATGCGGAAGCGGATCTGCAGGCGCCCGTCCTGCGGCTCGATGTGAATGTCCGATGCACGCACCTGCGCCGCATCGTCGAACACCGATTGCAGCAGCTTGACGATCGGCGCTTCTTCGAGCCCCGGGTTGGCCGCGAGCGCGCCGAAGTCAATGGACACGTCGCCCAGGTCGGCCTCGACTTCGCGCGCCAGGCCCGTGATTTCGCCGGTACGGCGGTAGATGCGGTCGATCGCGCCCAGCACCTCGGTCTCGTTGACCACGGCCAGCTCGACGCCCTTCTTGATCAGGCGCGCGATCTCGTCGTAGGCGAACAGATCGGTGGGATCGGACACGCCCACCAGCATGGCGTCGCCACGGTCTTCCAGCACCAGCGCGCGAAAGCGGCGTGCAGCGGTCTCGGGCAACAGCCGCACCAGGTCGGCGTTGATGTTGTAGAACTTGAGATTGATGTACGGGATATCGAGCTGGCGCGCCAGTGCGCCGGAAATCTGGTCCTCGGTGACGAAGCCGCTCTCGACAAACACGCGCCCGAGTTTGCGGCCAGTGCGCTTCTGGTCCGCAAGGGCCTGCTGCAGCTGCTCTTCACTCAACAGCTTTTGCTGCATCAATACTTCGCCGAGACGCACTTTCTCTGGCCTTGCCATACGATTCCTTGGTCAAATTCTTGCAGCGTAGATTCTATGCCAGAAAGAATAAAAATTGACTCACGGAATTAAAATGTGTCGGCTTTTGGCGTCAGTCCTGCCCCTGGCCAATAACGAAACGACATCAACCACGGCATTCGCGGCATTCCAGACTGACAAATCCACCATCGGTCCAGGATTGCAGGCGGGTCAGGTTGCTAGAAGAATTGTTCCGCACCTCCAACGGTGCCATCAACAAACAACGTGGACTGCGCCAACGAAAAAGGCTGCATCCAGAGATGCAGCCTTGATCAGTCAGCGCGATACCGCCGCGCTTCAGGTACGACGCTTACTTGACGTTGGCGCTGACAGCGCCGCCGGCTGGCGCGACGACCATGTATGGCATCACGCGCGACGCCATCCGCATGTCCGTCTTGAGCATGCCCACCTCGTCGGCAAGGATGTTGGCCGCCTCTTGCAGCATCACGTCCTTGGCATCCTTGGCCGCCTTCTCTGCTGCCAGCTCTGACTGCAGATTGCGTTCGTCTGCCTGCAGACCATCATCCTGGCGCGGGGTACCGCGCACGGCAACCACCGATTTCTTGGCCTTGGTCGGATCCGGCGCTTCAGCGCGCTTTTCCTTGCTGCCTGGGCCGCTGACAGGTTCGTCCGGCGTCGCCGACGTGCCGCCCAGGCGGGCTTCACGCAGCTTCGAGCGGGCATCCTGCGTATCGCGCTCCTTGCGGCGGATGGTCTCGTTCAGCGAAATCACGTTTTCCTTGCGCAGCTTGAGCACTTCGGCGATGTCTTCTTGCAGGAACTGGAAGTCCTTGTCCTTGGCAATACGCGCTTCATGCCGTTGCTGCAGCGGCGCCACCAATTCTTTCAGGTCGCCCGCCGGCATGTAGGTGGCTGGCTTGATCGCCACCCATGGCAGCGCATTGTCGTACGACGATTCGCCAAAGCTGTCGAGGTCGGTCATGACCGGCAGCTTGATGTCCGGCGTCACGCCGCGCAGCTGCGTGGTGCCGCCATTGATGCGGAAGAACTGGGCGATCGTCATCTTGAGCTCGCCGTAGCGGGCTTTTTCACCCGGTGCGAAGCGGTCGAGGTCGATCAGCGTCTGGACCGTGCCCTTGCCGAAGCTTGGCTCGCCAATCACGAGACCGCGGCCGTAATCCTGGATCGCCGCCGCAAAAATCTCGGACGCCGAAGCCGAACCACGGTTGATCAGCACGCCCATCGGGCCATCCCACGCCAGGCCGGCCTTGACGTCGCTTTCGACTTCGACGCGGCCTTCCGCCGTGCGCTGCATGACGACCGGGCCCTTGTCGATGAACAGGCCCGTCAGTTCGACGGCCTCGGTCAGCGAACCGCCGCCGTTGTTGCGCAAGTCGATCAGGACGTTGTCGACCTTGTCTTTCTTGAGCTCGACCAGGATGCGCTCGACGTCGCGCGTGGCGCTGCGGAAGTCTTTTTCCCCCTTGCGGCGGCCTTCGAAGTCTTGGTAGAAGGTCGGCAACGCGATCACGCCGATGCGGCGCTCGACGCCGTTTTCCTTGACCTTGATGATCGACTTCTTGGCGGCCTGTTCTTCCATGCTGATCTTGTTGCGCACCATCGACACGCTGACGTGCTTGGCATCGACGCCGCCGTCACCCGGAATCACGTCCAGCCGTACCGTGGTGCCTTTTTCGCCGCGCACCAGCGCGACCACGTCGTCCAGGCGCCAGCCGAGCACATCGGTGAACGGTGCATTGCCCTGTGCGACGCCGACGATGCGGTCGCCCACCTTGAGCTTGCCGGATTTTTCAGCCGGGCTGCCAGGCACGACTTCGCGGATGATCGTGTAGTCGTCGCGCGACTGCAGTACGCAGCCGATGCCTTCGAGCGACAGGCGCATCGCGATATCGAAGTTGTCGGCCGAGCGCGGGCCGAGATAGTTGGTGTGCGGTTCGATGGCGGTCGCATACGCGTTCATGAACATCTGGAACACGTCTTCGTTGTTCAGCTTGCCGATGCGGTTGACGTAGTTCTCGTAGCGCTTGTCGAGCGTTTCGCGGATCGATTTATCGTCCTTGCCGGCGAGTTTCAGGCGCAGCCAGTCGTTCTTGACGCGCTTGCGCCACAGATCGTGGATTTCATCTTCGCTCTTGGCCCACGATGCTTTCTCGCGATCCAACTGCATCGTTTCTTCGGTCGAGAAGTCGAAATTACCCTTGAGCAGGCTACGCGCGTACGCCATGCGTTCGCCGAAGCGCTTCTGGTACATGTTGTAGATCGAAAACGGCGCGCTCAGGTCTTCGTTGTTGATGGCGTCGTCCATCTTCGTGCGCAGGGCGCCGAAGTTGTCGAGGTCAGCCTGCACGAAGTACAGCTTTTCGCTGTCGAGGCCTTCGAAGTATTTATCGAAGATCTTCGCCGACATCGCGTCGTCGAGCGGGACCGGGCTGTAGTGGTAACGGCCCAGCACGCGCGAGGCCCACAGCGCGGCCTGGGTCTGGG